>PVBE010019409.1_pt1 | contig 53802 bp, 41 predicted proteins | sample 1631181 | NCBI WGS metagenome assembly PVBE01 (sample SAMN08397723, study PRJNA350692) | Marine metagenome, whole genome shotgun sequencing project. | isolation source: water | place: Pacific Ocean | collected 2012-04
CACTGGCTCAATGCCCTCTTCGGCTACGACCAGTCCACGAGCCTGTTGCTGACCCTGCCCTTCCTCAACAACGAGGTGACGATGGCCACGCCGTTGGGGCAAACCTACGAGCTGCGCAGCACGGGGATGGGCGACCTTAATATCACGGGCCTCTTCCGGTTGAACCACGAAGAGGACGAGACCCTGCACGCGCAGTTGGGAGTCTCCCTGCCCACCGGGTCACGGGATGAGCGGGGCACCACCCCCTCCAGCGGGGGCATCTCCGAGAAGCTGCCCTACAGCCTCCAGCTCAGCAGTGGCACCCTGGACCTCATCCCGGGAATCACCTACGTCAAGCGGCACGAGAGTACGTCCTTGGGGTTCCAGGCCAAGGAGATCGTGCGCTTCACCGAGAACTCGGACGACTACCAGTTGGGCAACGTGGCCCTCCTGAGCGGATGGGTTTCACGGGTCTTCAATGAGAGCGTCTCGGCCTCTCTGCGCCTTGGCTACTGCTACGAGGGCCGCGTGAAGGGTCAGGATACGGACATCGACCCGACCCAATCACCCCTGCATGATCCGAACAGCCAGGGCGGAGACCGGATCACCGTCTGGGCCGGGATCAACTACATCGAGACAGGTGGCCACTCCTTCGGGTTCGAGATTGGCGGGCCCCTGTGGCAGGACCTGAACGGTCCGCAACTGGAGCAGGACCTCTCCTACGCCCTGGGCTGGCACTACTCTTTCTAGGCCGAACCGAAAGGAACAGCCGCGGCCGAAGCCCTAGTACTGGTAGAAGATCCGGTCGCAGGATGGACACTGGACCATCTCTGTCCCCCGCGCCAAGCGCACACCGATGTTCTTGGGAATCTGAACGAAGCAAGCCTGACAGTGGCCATCGAGCAGCTCGGCCAAGGCCTCGCCTTCGCGGATCTCCAGGAGTCGCCTATAGAGCTCCAGGTGATCGGTCTCGATTCCGTCTGCGGAGAGCTTGTCCCGGTCAGCTTGTAGCTCGTCGAAGCGCGAATTCGCCTCTTCCAACTCCTTGGCGACATTCGCTTCAAACTCGTCGAATACCGACTTGGCCAGCTCCAACTGACTCTCGGCAGTCACAATGTTCGCGTCACCGGCATCTCCCGCCTCCATCTTCTTCAGAGCGTCGTCTTCCGCTTGGGAGATGTTGCGCTTCAGCTTGCGCATCTCGTGCTGGTAGCTCATGAGAAGAGCCGCATCGACCTTGCCCTTGTTGGATTCTGACTCGAGCTTGCGAAGGCGCTGGCGCATGCCCACGGTGAGATCTTCAATCTCCTTGGCCTCTGAGCGCACGCCACGAATCCGTGTGCGCATTTCTTGCAGCTTGGCCTCTTGCTCCTCGATCTTGGTCGTGCGCAGAGCCAGCTCCTCAGGCAAGCGGCGCTGCTCGGCCTGGACCTTGAAGATGTGGCGGTCGATCTGCTGAAGGCCCTGGAGAGCCTGCAAGGTTTCCTGCATGGGGGGGATCCGTGGGTGAATGGGGCGGGCAGTCTACCGCCACTTGGGGTGCGCGTCAGGTCTCACCCCATGAATTGATCTCCCTACCCCTACCCACACGCCCCTTGCCACACGCGGTGGAACTCTCAGTCCTGACCCGACCGGAGTCGCTCCACGGCAGCTCGGGCCTGGGGCGAGTCCGGGAAACGAGCGCTCCACTGGCCGGCCCGACGCCGGGCCTCGTCCCCACGCTGTTGCTCCTGCAAGAGGCGCACCAAGAGTCGCCAGGTGGACGCCTCCTGCGCACGGGCATTGGTGAAGGCGCCGTGGTCCACCGCCTGGCCGAGAACCTGGCAAGCCCGCATGGGCTGCCCACGGGCCGCCAGGATCGACCCCAGGAGCGCTTGGGACCGCGAGCCGCGCGAATCGAGGCGCACCGCCTCCTCAAGAGCAGCCTGGGCTTGTACGACTTTCTTTTGCACGAGGAGCATGGCGCCCAGGTGATACTGGACACTCTGGGGGTTCGTCCCGCCCTGCAGACCAGCCCGGGCGTGCTCTTCCAGCTCGGGCCAACGCTTTTGGCGCAAGAGGAACCCCAGCCAGCGATCAAGTGCCAGGGGATCCGAAGGCGCGAGGCGCACAACCCGCTCGAGAAGAGCCCCGGCCTCATCGAAGTGCTGCAGACCCTCCAGAATCCCCGCCCGGGCCAAAATGGCCTGGGGATCGCTCGGGGCCAGCTCGAGGGAATCTGCTGAGAGTGGCTCCGCCAAGGAGAGCTCTCCAGCCAGGGCATGCCCCACCGCCAGGTGACGCAGGCCATCCGCCTCGGCCTCCACGCGATCCCCACGCAAGGTCCAGGACACCGTGAGCATCAACAGGCACAAGCCGGTCCAGAGCCCACATTCCCGTCGGCTCCCAGCCCGCCACCGATCCACAAGCCAGATCAGTGCGTGTCCCCCAAGGATCATCAGCAGGGGCAGGATGGGTGCCCGGAACCGTGAGCAGACAAAGAACGCCACCACGCTGAGACTGTAGGCCAGCAGGAAGCCCCACAGGGGAAAGAGCCTGCGGCGCGGCCCATGAACGAGGGTCAGTACCAGGCCCAGGCCTCCCAGCGCCAGCAGGACCGAGAATCCCAAAGGACTCCAACGCGTCACAGCGCTGAACCTCTGAGCGAAGAAGCGCACGGGCTGGTTGTTGCTGATCTCCTCGTCCCGCAGGAACAGGGCCCCCTTGTTCAGCATTCCCCCCACGGCCTGCAAAGGGTGTTGAGTCAGGTACTCCAGGGCCTTGGCCGTGTAGTGCCCGGAAACCTCCGAAGGGGTAAGGGAATGCCCCGCCTCCAGCTCCGCCAGGCCCGCCGCCTCCCCCGCCGTACCCAAGAAGTCATCGCTCGTGGTACCCGGAACCTTCGCCGTGCGTCCGTCGGCACCGGGGTGGTTTCCGATCCAGAGGTTGACCCCTGCCTGGGAGGAGATCAGCACCAGATCCTTGCCGACAAACAGGTTGTAGGCGGTGACAGGCAGGATCGGCAGCAGCGTCCCCAAGGTCAACCACGCGCAGGGAGCCCAAGATCCGGGGCGCCGCCCCCCCTTGCGCCCAACCCCCAGCACCCACAGCGCCAACAAGGGCATGAAGAGCAGGACGTTGGGACGCGTGATCGCAGCCAGACCCCATGCAACTCCGGCCCGGGCCGCGGCCCAAGGACCTGAGCCACCACGCTCATCCCCCCCCAGGTTCAGGGTCAGCCACAGGGCCAAGAGGTTCAGCGGAATCGAAAGGGTGGGCAGGAGCAGCTCCCCATCAAAGTAGATCAGCACCCAGTAGGTAGCCGCCCCCAGACCCGCGAGGGTGGCGACGCGTCGATCAAAGAGCTGCCGCGCCACGCCGTAGGTCAGGACGGTCGTTGCAGCGCCCAGGCCGCACTGAACGAGCCGCACGCCCATGAGGCTTCCGCCGCACAGCTTGAGGCACAAGGCCAGGAACCACGGGTAGAGCGGAGCCCGAAAGAAGGGCCCCTGCTGAAACTCGCGACCCGCCGCCAGCTCCCGAGCCCAGTCCAGGTGAAAGGCCGGGTCGGTCACCGGTGCCGTGAAGTAGGGGCTGGCGCTCAGGTCAAACACGTAGAGCGCGCGGAGCGCAAACGCCAAGACCGCAAGACCAAGCACGATCCAGCGTTCAGAGGAGCCTCCTCCCCCATGCCCGACAGTGGGCGAGTTCATCTGCATCGCATCCTTCACGGGCCGAGTCTAACGACCGGGAGGGGTTCGAACCGAACCCCTCCCGTGGGACATTCATCAGAAATGACGGCCTCTGGCCGTGACGGCTAGAAATCGCCGTAGTCGTCCTCTATCTCCACGCCGTCCAGGAAGCTGGCCAGCTGGCGAGCACGCACCGGGTGGCGCAGCTTGCGCACGGCCTTGGCCTCGATCTGGCGCACGCGTTCCCGGGTCACACGGAAGATGCGGCCCACCTCTTCAAGGGTATAGGTGTAGCCGTCTCCGATGCCGTAGCGCAGCTTGATGATCTCCCGCTCGCGGAAGGTCAAGCTGGAGAGCACGTCGTCGATGCGATCCTTCAGCATCTCCTGGCCCGCCGCCTGCATCGGGCTCTCCGCCGACTCATCTTCGATGAAGTCGCCGAAGTAGCTGTCGTCGGACTCGCCGATGGGACGATCGAGGCTGATGGGGTGCTTGCTGATCTTCATCACGCGCTTGGCTTCTTCCACCGTGATCTCCGTGGCCTCGGCCACTTCCTCCACGGACGGCTCCCGGCCCTTGGCCTGGACCAGTCGCTTGGTGACGTTGCGCAGCTTGCTCATGGTCTCGATCATGTGGACCGGGATCCGGATCGTGCGCGCCTGATCGGCAATCGAGCGCGTGATGGCCTGGCGAATCCACCAGGTGGCGTAGGTCGAGAACTTGTAACCACGACGGTACTCGTACTTCTCCACGGCCTTCATCAGGCCCGTGTTGCCCTCCTGGATCAGGTCCAGGAAAGAGAGGCCGCGGTTGCGGTACTTCTTGGCAATGGACACGACGAGTCGCAGGTTTCCGCTGGACAGATCGCGCTTGGCTTCCTCGTAACCGGCGTAGTGCAGGATCACGTGGTCGAGACGCGTCTTCAAGCGACCGATGGGCTCCATGGCCGCCATCTCCAACTCGAACATGCTCTCTCGCAGTTCTTGGATGAGCTCCTCATTGCGTTCCCCGTCCGGTACACGCACCGCTGTCTCAAGCTTGCGCTCCACCGAGCGCATCTCGCGGTAGTGCTCGGCCAGATCATCGCTGTAGGGGCGCACCTTCTTGATCTGCAGGTGACACTCCTCCAGCAGGATGATGAGCTTGCGTCGCAGGTTCTGTACCAAGGCCAGAGCCTCGGAGCGCGCTTCGCCATGGAGCTCCTCGCCACCGATCAGGTGCGCTGCCAGGGGAAGGTAGGCCTGGCGCATGCGTTCATGCAGACGCTCGATGGTCTCGATGTTGACCGGGAGGCGCTTGGCCAGGAACGGCTTGCCCAGGGTCTCCACGATCTTCGGATCATCGTCGGGCTTGGGGTTGGGGTTGACCTTGAGGGTGCGGTCGAAGGCAAGGTTGCCATCACGCACCTCCCGCAGGGTAGCGATGGTCTCGGTCATGCAGATCCCCGAGCCCATGCACTTCTTGCGGAAGCGCTTGCGGGTGATCTCGATGGACTTGGCAAGGAAGATCTCCTCGGGGCGGGTGAGCAGAGGAATCTCGCCCATCTGGGTCAGGTACATACGCACCGGATCATCAATCTTCTCGGGCAAGACCCCCTTCAGGGCCTGCGCTGCAGCGCGCTTCTTGACCTTGATTCCAGCCGCAGGGCTCGCAGCCTTGGCCTTGGCCTTGGCCTTGGGAAGTTTGCTCACGGTGTCCTTGCCACGCTTGGGGGCGTTGGCTGGCCGGCCCTCGCCATCCATGAGCTCTATTCCCGCATTCTCCAGACCCTCAAAGATCTGGTCCATCTTGTCGGGAGGAACAAACTGATTTTCGAGCAGCTTGTTCATCTCGGCAAAGGTCAAGAAGCCTTTCGCACGGCCTTCATCAGCAAGAAGCTTGACGGTCTCGTCGATTTTTACAGTCATCGTTGGGGGACTTGAGGAGAACTTAGGAGAGGTGAGAGGGGACGGAACCGCTCTGGAGTTCGCGGGTCTTGTGGGTAATCTGAATAACCAGTTCCTGGCGAGCCTCTTCTGGGAGGTCGGGGTCACTGGAGCGAGCTTTGAGTTCGGAGAGTTCCTTGCGCCGAGCCAGTTGATCCAGGGTTTGGAGGCTGGCTTCGAGGAGTTCGTGAGGGGGAAGGCCGGTCTGGGAGGCGTAGGTGACCAGGGTGGAGACGTGGTTACGGACGGGATCTGCGCCGAGTTGGGTCATGACACTCGACTCGTCGATCAACTTGTCCTCGTCCTCGTAGAGGGCCAGAATCGCCCCCATGACAGCCTTGAGGCCTACATTGGGGCAGCTGTCCACCAGAGAACGGATTCGCGGAACCAGCGCTGAATCCATGAGAACGGAACCGACTGCGGCCTTGTAGGCGTCCACTTCGCGCTTATCTACCTTCTTTTCAGACACTTTTCCGCCGCTGGCGGACCGACCGTCCCCATCGGGTCCCCCGGCGGGGATGGTGTTAGGCGGAGGTAAGGTGTAGCCCGGCTCCCGCACGCCACGCCTGATGTGATTGCGCGCCTCCAGGATGGTGGACAGGGGCATCGTGAGGCGCTCGGCCAGCTGGGCGTGCAGGGATGAGCGGTGCACGGGCTTGGTCAGGCGCTCGAGCAGGCGCAGGATGTCGTCCACCGCGTGTGCCTGCTCCTTGCCCTTCAGCTCTCCCACCCCCTCGGTGAGAAAATCGAACCAGTCCTGGGCGTGGTCCAGCTGGGCGGTGAATGCCTCGGAGCCTTCGCGGCACAGGTCGGCGGGGTCCTTCCCGTTGGGCAGTACGGCCACCTCGAGGTCCACATCCAGGGGAAGGAGCCCATCGAGCGCGCGCCAGGCGGCCTTCCGGCCCGCATCGTCCCCGTCAAAGACCAGGGTCACGCGCCTCGCCCCACTCTTGCGCACGAGGCCAGCGTGCATCTCGGTGGTCGAAGTTCCAAGCACGGCACAGACCGTGTTCAACCCGACCTGGTGAGCCGCCATCACGTCGGTGTAACCCTCGACGAGGACCAGGTGTCGCCCCTTGCGCACGTGGTCGATAGCCCGGTCGAGGGCGTAGATCACGCGCCCCTTGTGGAAGTAGTCCGATTCTGAACTGTTGATGTACTTGGGCCCGGCCTTCTCGTTGTCGCTCAACCGACGCGCTCCGAACCCGATCGTGCGCCCCTTCAGGTCCCGGATGGGAATCACCAGGCGCTCGCGGAAGAACGAGTACTCTCCCCCGTCGTCCCCGCGCCGCAGCACCCCTGCTCGCACCCAGGCCTCGCAGGGATCACCCGCTTGCCCTCGCTCAGCCTCCTGCCGAGCCAGACGAACAAGCTCCTGACGATTACCCGGTGCCCAGCCCAATCCGAAGGCCTTGATCGTGTTCTCCCCCATCCCACGTGAGGCCAGGTACTCACGCGCCAGGCGTCCTTCATTGCCCTGCAACTTGTGCTGGAAGAACGCATCTGCACGGGCCAGGGCGACCATGCCGGGGTCGTCCTCGCTGCGCTCCGCGCGTCGACCGCGGCTCTTGGGGATCTCCACGCCGGCCTGCGAGGCGAGCAGCTCAAGTGCATCCGTGAAGCCCAGGTTCTGGCTCTTCTGCACGAAGCTCAGCACGTCGCCGCCCTCGCTACAGGCCCCATAGCAACGCCACATCTGCTTTGCCGGATCCACCTTGAAGGAGGGTGTCTTCTCGTCATGGAACGGACAGCACGCCTCCCAGAGACGCCCGGCCTTCTTCAGGTCCGGCACGTATTCCCGCACAACCTCTTCGATGGCCGAGCGCAGCTTCACCTCATCGATGGCGCGCTTGAATTCGAGATCTTGTGACATGCTGGGGAGAATGGAGCAGAACGCGAGGCTGTTGGTGCCTCGTGTTGATCGGAGTGGATGGAGCGCGGACATCCGAGACCCGTGGAAGTCTCAGAAGCGGAGCAAACCGCGGATTTCACCCCACCGAGACGCTCTTGACCGCCTGATACGGGGTCCAAAAGTCGCTCCAGGAGAGGTACCGGGCGACGCGGGATGAGACACACGCAGGGCAATGCGAAGTCTCGACCTGGGACGACCGATAGCCGGAAACACCACGACGAGCCCATCCGAGGGGGAGTTTGAGGTGGCCGGACCGCAGTGGGGACGGTGACCAACCTCCAATGGGGATGGGGAGGGGTGGACCCTGACAGAAGAAGTATACACGCCTCCGAGGCGCAGGGCCTGCTTGGGGCAGCTTTCTCGTGCGAACCATGTCGGTCTTGGGTCCCTGAATTGGGCATTCCAATTGAATTCCACCGATCTGACAGTTCTCCGCTCCCTCCACCCAAGACCCCGCCCACGGGATCCTCCCAACCCAACGGCGCGCGCCGTCAGCTCGGATCAGGCGTCCAGCCCAGTTCCCGGGCCTCCTCCGCCATCCCCCACAGCTCATCCGGTGCCAGCGTTTCCGCCCGTATCTCTCCACCGATGCCCCGGCTCGTCAAGAGCTGGCCCGCCTGCTCGCGGGAGCGGAACATGTCCTTGAGCACCCGCGCGAGCGACTGCCGGCGCTGCCGCAGCAACCGCGCGGCAAAGGCGGAGCGGAACCTGCGCAGCTCGGCCGGGGCCAGACCATCGCGCCGGATCAAGCGCACGACGGTGCTCTGAACCTTGGGCCTGGGCCAGAACAGCGCAGGTGCCAGGCCGCGGACACGCTCTGGAGTGAAGCTCTGCAGGACCCCCACAGTCAGGGGCCCCCACTCCCGGGTGCCGGGTTGAGCCAAGAGACGCTGAGCAACCTCCTCCTGGATCAGGACGGTCATGGAGATGGGGGGACACTCAAGGCCTGCGCACAGGGCCAGGACGGGCGCGGATACCGAATAGGGCAGATTGCTGATCAGATGCCAGGCTCCCCCGGGTGGGAGCGTGGCCAGCACGGACCCATTGAGAGAGTGCTTGCCCTCGAGAATGTCACCCACCACGACCTTGGCATTCGGGTAGGGGGCCAGGAATCGCTCAGCAATCGGAGCGAGTCGATCGTCTATCTCCACGGCCAGAAGCTGAACCCCGGCGTGGGCCAGATGAACGGAGAGAAAGCCACAGCCGGGGCCCACTTCGAGGACGGCGTCCCCAGGACTCACCTGAGCATCCCGGGCAATGGCACGCGCGGCGTTCTCGTCCAGGAGGAAGTTCTGTCCCAGCTGCCGCGATGGCCGGAACCCCGCTTCCTCCAGAGCTCCACGGAATTCACTCCATGGAGGTCTGGGAGGGCGTGGGGATTCGGAGGAGGCCTGCTTCGGAGCATCGGCCTCGTCCCTGCTCGAATCCTCGCTCATCCCCTGGCCCCCTCCAACAACCACGCCAGTGCCGAGGGGCCGTCCCCCTCCTCCACCATTCTCGCGAGCAGAGGCACGGCGCGGCGCCCCCAGGATCTGCCCACGGCCAGCATGCGCTCGCGCCAGGCGGGTCGACTCCAGGATGAGGCGTGCTTGAGCAGGTACTCCCGCGCCCCGACAACGCAGCGCAGACCCAGATCATCCGCGCGATGCCCCGCTTCCAGACCCGTCGCGTTGAACCGACGCACCCCGTCAAAGGAGAACAGCTCTTGCGCCCGGACCTGATACGAGCCTCCCATGGCCCACAGGGGATAAGGCGATGGCCCCTGAAGGCGCCAGGCCATGGGCTCAATCTGGTCGGGCAGGGGCGGGGCGACCCACTCCCACACGTTGCCGACCAGATCCTCGACCCCTGTTCCCGTTGAAGCTCCACCGGGGAAGGTCCCCACTGAGGCTGAATGCCTCAGACCCATTTCGACCGTATTGGCCACCGAAACCCTGCGGGTGTTGCCATGGGGCCAACTCTGAGCCCGGCTACCCCCAGCGATGAACATCCACTCTGCGGCTGTTGGTAGGCGCATGCCTCGCGCCGCCGCCAAGGCCTCGGCCTCCCCATGGGTCATCCCCACGGCGGGCAGATACTCCCCCGCGCCAAGGGGGGCCCAATCCTCGAGGTCGGCCAGCTCCGTTTCCGAACGCGCACGCCAATATTCCCAGCGTCCACGGGTGACCTCGAAGCGATCGACGAGCAGATCCTCTTGTACTTCGCAGCGCATGCCCACAAATGGTGCGGCCCACCCCTTGGGCACGAAGGCGAACTGCTCCACCTCCGGGCGCGGCGAGCCTTCCGTGGGCGAAGGCGAACAGGCTGTCAGAAGGAGCAGGCCGGCAGCGAACCAAGCTGGAACTCCATGTGAACGCCCGCCCCCATCCGTAGGTGGATAGGAGCGGGCGTGTGTACTCGCAACCTGATGCTCGCGCACGCAGGACGCCGGCCACGAGACGGCCCCGGGCGTCCTGGCACTCAAGGGTTTAGCCCTCCGGGTTGGAGACGTAGATCTCCACGCGCCGGTTCATGCGCTTGTTCTCCGCACTGTCGTTGGCCGCCATCGGCTCGTGGGGGCCAAAGCCCATCACGCGCACGTTGGAGGACTTGATGCTCTTCGAACCAACGAGCAGCGCCCCCACAGCCACCGCCCGAGCGGCGGAGAGTTGCAGGTTGCCGTGCGGGAAACGCTCAAGGGTTGCAGGCTTCTTGACCGGGTCCGAGTCCGTGTGACCGCGAACCCAGATGGTGCCGTGGGGCTGAGCAGCGATCTCCTTGGAGATCTCCATCAGGGCTTTCGTGCCGTCCGGCCCCAGATCAGCCTTCCCCGACTCAAACAGCAGTCGGTCCTGGATCATGTAGAGGTAACCGTCACTCAACTGGAACTTCTCCACGTCCTTCATGGGTCGGTTCATTTCGCTCAATTGACGCTCCAGTTCACTGAGCTTGTCGTAGGCATCACTGGTCAGGCTCGCACTGAGCTGTTGCATGCCCTCGTCGCGCATCTGCGCCTGCAGGTCGGCATGGTCGAGTTGCAGTCGCCTGTAATCTGCTTCGAGGTCAAAGTAGTCCGTCTGGGACTGCTTGGCCGATGCCACAGCCTCGTCGTATTGATGCATGCTGACTACGCCGAACGCTTCGGTGCTTTCGCAGGATGAAATCAGCCCAGTGGCGATAAGCAGGGCAGTGGCCCCCGCCAAGCGCTTCCCCCCTCGGATGTGCTTGTTCATGTTTTCTTCCAAGATTTGGTTCTCCGCGGAAAGGATTCGTGTTCCCCCCCTGGTTCGAATCCCACCCGATCCCCTGGATCGGGTGGCGGGGAGCGGGAACGATCCGCACCCCCCGTGCGATGTGCAGTCTAGCCATCCGCGTGGGGCGATCTCAAAGGGATTGAGACAGAACCGATCGGGCCAAGGCCCACGCGCGCCCCGACAGGCGCCAGCCGAATGCTGAACTGAGGCGCTGCTCGGTGCATGGCTCTACGGACTGAAGCGGATCTGTGGAGGAGAGCTCTCCCACCAGCGCCCTCCCGCCAGGCCCGATTAGGCACGTTCCGACCCGGTAGCCGCAGGTTCTGGGTCATGCAGCCCCACAACCGGGGTGGGTCGGGACCTCCCGCATGAGGCGAGAGGCCCGTGCATGCTGCCTGGGGGCGGAGGGCCCCCGAGGCCGTTAGCTGTTGTCGGCCGCAGACTCGATCTTGCCGCCAAGAACCTCTGCCACGGCCTTGGCAACGCTGTCAGCCTTGCCAGAGCTGATGGCCAGGGCCACGGGAAGTCCAAGAATGAACACCAGGGCGGTGGCGATCATGGCCGCGCGGATGCCCATGCCCTCAACCTCCTCTTCTTCCTGAACCACGGTGGGACGCGGGCGCTTGACCTTGGAAGCGGCAGCCGGGGCCTCCTCTTCCTCAAGCTCAAGCTCGCCAATCTCTTCGACGTCCTCGTCGATCAGGGTGTCCACGTCGGAGATCTCCTGGGTGGCCATGCCGGACTCTTCATCACCCACGGCGTCGTCCTCGAAGACCAGCTCTTCAGCCGGCTCGTTCAGGTCAACAACGTCTCCACCGGTCAGTTCGCGACGCAAGGCATCCACATCGCTGCGGCGCAACTTCATGGTATCGCCCTTGCGGAAGGCACGGATGTCACCTTCGGAGACAAGTCGTTTGAGCTCGTCCTCTTGCAAACGCAGTTCGTCAAGGGCCTCGTCAAAGCTGAAGAATTCGTCGGGCACGGTTCGGTCTCCTGAGTTCTTGGGGGGAAAGGAAAGGTCTTAGTGTTCGCCAGCGTCCTGAGCTGACTCGAAGACCTTGAGCAGGTCTTTGTATCCGAGGGGACGCCCCTTGGACTGTGTCTTGTCGTTGAACCCATCGAGCTGCAGGTCCAAGTCGATCCGGCGGGCCCCGACAAACTGAATCCCCCGGGTGCTCTTGGAGCCCCCGGTCGCCTGGTAGACGCAGATGTGTTTGCTCTCCGTGTCGATCAGGTACAGGATGGACTGGCCGGTCATGTCGACGCCTGTGACCGCGATCATGCTGCCGTTCGAGTCTGCAGTACCACCCGCTGCCATGGAGGAGGTCCACTCGGTCGGGTCAGGATCCTGGGCCCAGACGGGCTCAAGAACGGCTCCCGCCCCGAGAGCCAGAAGTACACCCATGGCAAGAAGCCAGAGGGGATTGCCAGGGGGGCGGGGTGAGTCGGGAAGAACGGCCATGGGAGTGCCCACCATACCGGGCCACCCACCTCTCGGCTACAGCACAATCCCGCGGAAGGAATAGGGCTTCTATGTACCGCCAGAGGGGGAATCAGCCCACTCAGAGGCCCACGACTTCGCCTGAGATCTCCTCCACAAGGTCCTTGAGTGTCACCCAGCCCACAGGCTCTTCCACTGTGCCCACCACGGCCCCTCGACGCCCCCCGCCCCTCAGATGCAACAACGCCCGGTCTACGGGGGTATCCGCCGGCAGTGCCGAGACCCTTCGGATGTGGGAGAGGACGGTGCTCTCGGGACCTGCCGAGAGCACCTCCAGCTGATGGACGTAGCCCTCCAGCCGCCCGCTGCCATCCACGACCGGAATGCGGGTGAAGCGCGACTCGCTCACCTGCCGGTACAGATCCTCGTCACCCTGATCGCTGCGGACCATCTGGACCTCCTCCCAGGGCACCATGGCGTGGGAAACGGGAAGGGTCCGCAGTTGCAGGGCATTGCGCGCCAGAGCCTCGGCCCGCTCGTGGAGGGCCCCGTGGCGGCGGCCCTCAGCGAGCAGGGCTGTAAGACGCTCGGCACGGCCACCGGAAGCCACGCGGCCGGGACCCAGACCAAAGAGATGTTCGAGGAATGCCGTCAGCAAGCGCAGGACGCGCTCGAAGGGCCAGAGTACCCAGCGGGCCGTGAGGATGAGGGGCACCGTGGAGTAGACCATGGAGTGGGTACGCCGCCGGTAGATCTCCTTCGGCAGAGCCTCACCGAGCATGAATAGCAGCGGGGTCAGGATGAGGGTGAGCAGGAGCGCGCGCAGTGCAGGGTCCAGGTCGTAGCCGCCCAGGGACACACCCAGTAGATGATCCCCCACATGCGAAGCCAGCTCGATAGCAAGGTTGTTGCCGATCAGGATGGTGATGAGCAGGGCGGATTCGTCCCCGAGGAGCATGCGCACCATGCGAGCCGGGCGGTGGCCCTGGTCGGCTTCCATGCCGACCCGGATGCGAGAGAGGGTGTAGATGCCGGTCTCGGATCCCGAGAAGACAAAACTCGCCACCAGGCACAGCAGCAGAACAAGCAGCCAGAGGAACAGATCCATCAGGATTCACCCCCCTGACGGCCTTCCAGATACAGCTCGACGCTCAGGACCCGGCGGCCGCGAACCTCGGTGACCTTGCAGGCCAGACCTGCACCCAGCGTCACCTGATCACCTGCACGCGGGATGCGTCCCAGGAGAGCGGTGACGTAACCACCGACGGTTTCGAAGGCGTTGGGGACGACCTCGGCTTCGAAGGAATCGTTCCAGTCACGAATGGAAGCACCACCCGAGACGCGATAGCAGCCCTCGCCAAGAGGGATCACAATCCTGTCGAGCTCTTCCCCTTCGACGCGCATCTCCCCCACCAACTCCTCGAACAGGTCCTCGAGGGTGACCACGCCCGCCGTACCTCCCCACTCATCGATGACTATCGCCTCGGCCACACGCTCGGCACGCAGGATCTCAAGCATGCTCAGGACGCTGGCCACCTCCGGGACGAAGGTGACGGGCATGCTGATCTCGGCCAGGGGACGATCGGGTTCCAGGAGCATGTCACGCACCTCAACCCGGCCGACCACGGTGTCTGCGTCACCGCGAATGACAGGCAGCCATGTCAGGCGTTGGCGTTCGGTCTCCTGCAGCAGGTGGACGCGCTGCTCGGCATCGTGGTCGAGATCGGCGGCCAACATGTCCACCCGGGGTGTCATGATCTCTCGCACCCGCAGGTGCCCCAGGTCGACGATCTCGGCCAGGAGGTCGGCCTCGCGCGCGGCAAGATCCCCGTCCTGGGCGCTGAGCTCCAACGCTGTGGCCAGGTCCTGAGGGGAGACCCCGCGCTCGGCAGCGTGTCCCACACCGAGGGCCCGCAAGATCACGTCCATGATGGCGTTGACCCCCCGTCGCAAGGGGCGCACCCAGGCAAGGATCGGCACCAGAGGAACGGCGGCGAGGCTGGATACCCGCTGGGAAGAGCGCAGAGCGAGGGTCTTGGGAACGATCTCTCCCACCACAAGTAGAGCCAAGAGGGCTTCCGCACCGGTGAGCAGCCCGTGGCTCTGCATGGCAGAGGGAAACAGGTAGGGCAGGCTGGTGAAGAAGAGCAGGTTGATGAAGAGGTTGCCCAACAGGATGGTGACGAGGAGCTCGCGCGGCTGGGACAGGAGCTTGCGCACACGCGGCTTGGCGACCGCGATCTGCTCCTCCCCCAGGCTGAACAGAGCCGTCTCGGCCCCTGAGAAGAATCCCGAGCTCAGGAGCATGGCCAGGGCCACCAGCCAGGGGAGAGCTTCGCCCAAGGTCATGAGAGCTCCTCCCCAGCCTGATGGGTGGGCAACCTCAACTCGACCAGGAAGCCCCCCTCGGACGGGGTGCGCAGCTGAACCTCACCGCCATGCCCGGCCACCACGTTGTGCACGATGGCCAGACCGAGCCCGGTACCCCGCCCGGTGGCCTTGGTCGTGTAGAAGAGGTCCGCCGCGCGCTGGATGAGGTCAGGGTCCATCCCCGGTCCGTTGTCGGCGACCCAAAGGTGCAGCCACTGCCCCTCGCTCTCCAAGCCGACCCGGATGCGACCCTCCCCAGATGAATGGTCGGTCAAGGCGTCGAGAGAGTTGACGAGCAGGTTCAAGATGGCCTGACCCAGTTCGTTGCGCTGACCGCGCACGAGGGGCATGGCGCTCCAGGCCTCCAGTGCCTGGCCATCAGAGGCAAGGCGCGTGCCCCCCGCGCCCTCCAGCCATATCTGTGTCCCCTGGACGTCTGCACGGTGTTGAATCAGACCGAGCGCATCACCCAGGGGCCCCACCAGGGCAAGGGGCTCCACGGCCGTCTCCCGGGGCGCGAGACGCAGCACCTTACCCACGGTCTCGCCGATACGCTCCAACCCGCCCTGCACCAGCTCCAGGTAGCGCTCCCGGGTTTGGGGGTCCAGGTCGGGACGACCGAGGACCTCCAGGGCGTTGAGCATTCCCCCGAGCGGGTTGTTGATCTCGTGGGCGATGCCCGCGGCCAGCTCACCCGTCGCCGCCAGACGACGCTGGGTCATGGCGGCGGCTTCGGCCTCACGGGCAGCAGCCGTAGCATCCCGAACCTCGCTGGCCAGGCGCGCATTGAAGCCCTCGACCTCCTCCGCCATGCCATTGAAGCTGCGCACCAGCTCGGCCAGCTCATCGCGCCGGCGTACCTCCGGAACCCGCGCCTTGAGGTCCCCCATGCGCAGGCGCCTGGCCCCCTGGGAGAGACGGCGAACGGGATCGAGCACCAGACGGTGCACACCAAAGAACGTCGCGAGCGTCAGCATGACCGTCGACAGCAGGAACCACGGGCCAAGCTGGCGCAGGATGGGACGCACGATGGGATCCTCGCGAGGGCGCAGCCAGACTCCGCCCCACAGTTCACCTGAAGCGAGACGCATGGGGACCGCCAGCCCCCTCTCGTCCTCCATGGGCAGCCCCTCGGTCGCGGCCTGCCGGATCTGGGCGAGAACGGCCTCCTGGTCCCACAGCGGGGAGCGGTGCGCACTGCCCATCGGATTCAGGTAGACCCTCCCCAGCCGGAGATCCGCAGGCGATGGATCCTCGGCCAGGGGATCGATGATGGCACCGGACATCCATCTGGCCGGGGAGAAGAAAGGGCCCGGCATCAGGTGCAGCCAGGTGGGGAAAGGGAAGAACCCCGCACCCCAGATCTCGCCAGCAGCCTCCCCCGAGGGTCGAGTGAGAGGCAACAGCAGTCCGCCACGGAAGCGGATGGGAATCTCCGCACGCTGAGCACTGATCAGTGCCTCGCGCAGGTAGGCGCTCATGTTCCGGTCGTAGGCCCGCTGGCGCACAGGAGACAGGCCCAGAAACTCCATCGTGGACACGCTCTGACGAATGTGCAGAGGCCACAGGACGCAACCAGCCAAGAACCGCTCGAAGCTGGGCGCGCAGAATGCGAGGTGGGGTTGGCTGGGCCATGGGGCCGCGTGCTTTACGAGTCCCGCCCCCCAGACCTCCCCCGGCTCCATACGTGGCAGAGTCACGCGCATGCGCACGGCCCCCAGGAGCATGGGGACGCTGTAGCCCACAAGGGAGGGCAGGACCGGGAGCAGGGCGCGGCCGGTTGGAATCCACGAACGGGTGACGGGAACGGTGATGTTGCGAGGGCCGGGGCGGGGCCGGCGCAAGGGGACCAGAAGGCCGTCGGGGACAAATTCGGTGCGGCCGCTGAGGCCAACGCGACGCAGGTCACTCAACAGACCGCCGCTGGCCTCGAAGCTCCTCAGTTGCACGATCTGTGCATCCTCGTAGCGGGACCAGCGGGACCAGGAGAGGATCTCACCCGTCAGAGCCTGCCCCTGCTCATCGAGCAGGTTGCCCAGACGCTCGAGCACGAGCTGCTCGTCCAGCTGCGCCACCTCCGCACGCTCCTCGGTGATGATGTGCGTGAACCATGCCAGGAGCCCTCCGAAGACGACCACATTGAAGGCCGTCACCAGGGCGACCACGCGCAGCCAAAGAGGCAGACCAAGGGACGAACCGCGCGGGCCCAGGGGTGTGCTCTCGCTTCGACCTGGAGGCTCCGGGCTGGACTCGATGTTTGGCGGATTGTTTGACACTGTGCTGAAAGGAACGCTTACAGCCTCAACCTCGGGTTCATGCGTCCCCTCAGGCACCACTGATGGAGTTCATGATCTCCATCAAGGGCATGAATAGGGCGACGACGATGAAGCCGACGAAGACGGCCATCAGGATCAGGAGCAGGGGCTCGAGCACCTTGAAGAGGGCATCGATCTGCCGATCGACCTGACGTTCGTAAGCGTCCGCGACCTTGAGCAGCATGCCGTCGAGGTTTCCGGTCTCTTCCCCCACCTCGACCATGTTGGTGACGAGATCATCAAAGATGCCGGACTCGCCCATGGGGCGCGCGATCCCCTCACCCTCTCGAACCGTCCGCCGGATGGACTCGACGCCACGAATGAGAACCTCATTGGCGGTAGCGTCTCGCACGATGGACAGCGCATCCAAGTGCGGCACACCCGCTTGGATCAGGGTGCCGAAGGTTCGGGAGAAGTCAGCGATCATGGAGCGCGAGACGAGCCCCCCGACCCCGGGAATCTTGAGCAACAGGCCGTGGGCACCGTGGCGGTAGCCTTCGTTACGCTTGAGCAGAGCGAAGTGTGAAACCAGCAGGATGACGGGCAGTCCGACCACGATGTACCAATACTTGGCAGCGAACGTGGATGAGTCCAAAAGAACCTGGGTCACCTGAGGAAGCTCAACGTTGAACGACTGGAAGAGCTCCTCAAAGCGCGGAATCACGAACAGGATGACCGCCGTGATCACGCCGCCGGCCACCAGGGAGAGGATCAAGGGGTAGATCATGGCCCCGATGACCTTGCCCCGAATCTCAGCTGCCTTCTCGCGGAAGGCGGCCAGACGCGTCAGGATTCGGTCGAGGACCCCGCCCGCCTCACCTGCCCGCACCATGGATGAGTACAGCGTGTCGAAGCACGCGGGATGCTTGCCGAGCGCTTCCGACAGCGGCGTACCTGACGCGACGTCCTCTGTCACTTCGGCCAGGATGCCCTTGAAGCGCCCGGGCCGCATCTGACCCTCCAAGATCGTCAGGGCCTTGACGATGGGGATGCCCGCCTCACTCAGCGTGGCGAGCTGGACGGTGAAGTCGGTAATGAGATCCGACTTGACGCGGCCGCCCTTGGCCGAAGATGCGCTCGCGTCGCCGGCTCCCGCTGCGGAGCGCGGCTTGGCACCACTCGCCTGTTGGGTGCTCTTTGCAGAGCGTTGGATGCGTTTGGCCATTGTGTGTCGGGCAGACTAGCAGGGAGGCTTAGGAGGGAGGAGGGAGAAGGGAGAAGGGAGCGCGACGGCTAGGGTATAACCCAGCCTACCCCAAACCCCCGTCCGCATGACGGTCGTGACGGGAAGGGATCCGTCCTATCCCCGCCAGGGGCAGAAGTTGCTCGTCGAAGAGGAGGGATCCTGCGACTCAAAGTCCGGTCTCTCGCAGAACCTCTTCCACCGTCGTCAGGCCCTGGGTCACCGCATCGATCCCGCGCTCGCGCAAGCTGCGCATACCAGCGTCCTGAGCAGCGGAGCGCACATCCTCGATGTTGCCCCCAGCACCGATCGTGCGCCGCAGCCGATCGTCGATAACCATGATCTCGAAGATCCCCGTCCGGCCTTTGTAGCCCGTGTGGTGGCAGGAGGCGCACCCCTCGCCAAAGTAGAATGTGCTACCCGCGAGGCGCTCCCCATCGGACCCCAGCTCGCGCAGCAGATCCTCGTCCGGAGAGTAGGACTTGCGACAGTCCGCACAGATCGTGCGCACCAGGCGCTGGGCCACGACCGCCTCCAAGGTGGCGGTGATCAGGAAGGGCTCGATGCCCATGTCCACAAGACGCGTGACCGTCGAAGGGGCGTCGTTGGTGTGGATGGTGGCGAATACGGTGTGGCCCGTCAGGCTGGCCTCGACGGCGGTGCCAGCCGTCTCCCCGTCGCGGATCTCACCCACCAGGATCTTGTCCGGGTCCTGACGCAGGATCGAGCGCAGAACGGCGGAGTAGGTCACGCCGATCTCCTCGTTGATAGGGATCTGCACGATGCCCTGGATGTCGTACTCCACCGGGTCCTCCACCGTGATGATCTTCACGTCCGGCTGGTTGGCCTCCGAGAGCATGGCGTACAAGGTGGTGGTCTTGCCCGAACCCGTGGGCCCTGTAACCAGAACGATCCCATGGGGCAGACTCGTCAGGGCACGCAGGTGGGCATCGTCCTCCGCCTGCAGCCCCAGCGCGGCCAGGTCCAGACTCACCGCCGAGCGGTCGAGCACGCGCATGACACAGCCTTCCCCCGAGGGGCCGGGGATCGTGGCCACGCGCAGGTCCACCTGACGCCCATCGATGCTCAGCTCGACGCGCCCATCCTGAGGCAAGCGCGTCTCGGTAATGTCCAGGTCCGCCATGACCTTGATGCGCGAGATCAGGGGCAGAGAGAGGTGCGGGGGCGGAGCCTCGACCTCGTACAGGCTGCCATCCACGCGATAGCGGATTCGGAACACATCATCAAAGGTCTCGAAGTGCACGTCGCTGGCGCGGTCCTTGATGGCGCGGTGCAGGATTGAGTTGAGCAGGCGCACGACGGGCATGCTCTGGGCGGCGGATTCGGCGTCCCCGCCATCCACCGCGGCGGCCGCCTCGGCGATGGCGTCCGCGAGTGAGCGCTCTTCCCCGTAATGCACGGTGACCAGGCTCTTGATCGCCTCTCCGTCAGCCACGGCCCCGCGCACCGGTGTTCCCGTGGTGAAGGACAGGTCCTCCAGAACAGCTGTGTTGAGCGGGTCGGCGATGGCAACCACCAGCTGGCCCGCATCCAGCCGCAGAGGTAGCACGCCGTAGGTGTGGCATGCACTGCCATCCACCAGGGCCAGCACCTCTGCATCCGGAGTGAAGGTGCTGAGGTCCACCGTCTCCATGCCCGCCTGCTCACCCAGGGCCATGGCCACGTCCCCCTGAGAGCAGACCCCCATGTTCACCATGCACTGTCCGATGAGTCCTCCACCCTTGCGCTGCTCGCCCAGGGCGGTCTGGATCTGGCCTTCCCGCAGGACACCGCGCGCCTTGAGGATCTGCCCCAGAAGCTGGCGGCCCTCACCGCCTTGTTCAGCCCCTGGGCTCAAAGTCGTGACTCCAGATCGCGCGGATCCTGCGCGTAGTCGAGGGCGACCTGACGATCGATCTCACCCTTCGCGAGCAGATCGAGAATGAAATCGTCCAGGGTGACCATGCCCATGCGGCGCGAGGTCTGGATGGTGGATTGGATCTTGTTGGTCTCGTTCTTGCGGATCAGGTTGCCCACGGCGGGAGTGTTGATCATGACCTCAAAAGCGGCCACGCGACCGCGCTTCTCAGCGCGCGGCATGAGCACCTGCGAGATCACCGCGACAAGCGAGACAGAGAGCTGCGCCCGGATCTGCTCCTGCTGGTTGGCGGGGAAGGCGTCGATCATGCGGTTGACGGTGCGTGCGGAGCCGGTGGTGTGCAGGGTGCCGAAGACCAGGTGCCCCGTCTCGGCAGCGGTGATGGCGGCGGAGATGGTCTCCAGGTCGCGCATCTCCCCCAGGAGAATCACGTCCGGGTCCTGACGCAGGACCCGCCGCATGGCCTCGGGGAACGTGTCCACGTCCTCACCTACTTCGCGCTGGGTCACGAGACCCACCCCGTGGGAGTGATAGAACTCGATCGGGTCCTCGATGGTGACGATGTGCTTGTCCATGTTCTGATTGATCCAATCGATCATGGTGGCCAGGGTGGTCGACTTACCCGATCCCGTGGGACCGGTGACGAGCACGAGGCCCCGCGGGCGACGCAAGAGCGCCCGACAAGGCTCGGGGAGACCGATATCCTCAAAGCTGAGAAGCTTGCTGGGAATCAGGCGCAGCACGGCGCTGAAGCGGCCCCGCTGGCGCATGCAGGACACGCGAAAGCGGTCGCCGGAGGGGTGTGCGAGGCCCAGGTCGGTGGTGCCCACCTCGGAGGTCAACTCGGCCCAATGCCTGGGGCCACCCGCATCACACAGGTCCTTGCAGTAGGCCTCGGTGGCATCGTTGTCCAAGACGTCCGTGCCCAGGGACACCAGCTCCCCGTTCACGCGCCCCACCGGAGGGCGGCCGGGGTTGAGGTGCAGGTCGGAAGCTCCAACCTCGATGGTGGTCGACATCAACTCTTGAATGGTAGGCATGGGTTTCCTGGGTCTCCCTAGGATTTGGTGCGCGTCACACGCAGCACTTCGCTGGAACTGGTCGTGCCATCAACAACCTTGCGGGCACCGTCGATGAGCAGGCTCTGAATGGCCCCGGTGGCCAGTGCCGTGTCGCGCAGATCCTCCAGGGAGCTCCCCTGAAAAGTCATCTCGCGCAGGGTGTGGTCCATTTCAAGTCGCTCGTACAGGGCGACACGGCCGCGGTAGCCGCTGCCCTCGCACACTCGACAGCCACGGGGCTCGCGGAACGTGCGATCAGCACTCTCGGCCGTCGTCATGCCCAGGGCAGAGCGTTCCTCGTCCGTGGGCGTGTACTCGGCCGAGCACTCGCTGCACAAACGCCGCACCAGGCGCTGGGCGATCACCGACTGCACCGAGGCGGACACCAGGAAGGGCTTGACGCCCAGGTCCATCAGGCGCGTCAGAGCCGAAGGCGAGTCGTTGGTGTGGATGGTGGAGAAGACCAGGTGCCCTGTCAGAGCAGCCTGGATAGCGATCTCGGCCGTCTCGAGGTCCCGAATCTCCCCCACCAGGATCACGTTCGGGGCACACCTCAGCATGGCCTTGAGGATTCGGGCGAAGCTCAGGCCGATGCGATCGTTCACCTGCACCTGATTGATCCCGCTGATGTGGTACTCCACAGGATCCTCGGCGGTGATGATCTTCACGTCCGCGCGATTCAGTTCCTGCAGGGCGGCGTAGAGGGTGGTGGTCTTGCCCGAGCCCGTGGGCCCCGTCACCAGGCAGATGCCATTGGGCTTGCGGATCACCCGTTGGAACCACGCGTAGTCGTCCGCGCCAAATCCAAGATCGCGCAGGCTGATCAGGTTGGCGCTGCGGTCGAGTAGGCGCATCACCATGGACTCACCGTGGCTGGCGGGCAGGATCGAAGCGCGCACGTCAATGGCACGGCCTTTGATGGTGAGGCTGATGCGTCCATCCTGGGGTTTGCGTTTCTCGGCGATGTCCATCCTCGCCATGATCTTCAAGCGTGAGATCAGGGGGGCCGAGAGGTGATCGGGGTGCTCGGCCACGTCGCGGAGCAGACCGTCCACGCGGTAGCGAATGCGCAAGCGACCGTGGCCGGGCTCCACGTGGATGTCGCTGGCTCTCTCCTCGAGGGCATCTGCGAACATGCGTGTCACGAGACGGATGATGGGAGCATCCGTCTCATCCTCCCCATCGCTGCCCATGCTGGCGGCCACGTGCTCTTCCCCGCCGGCGTCGTAGTACCGAGCCAGGGCGCGGCCGAGAGCGCTGGGTGAGGCCAGGGCGCACCGGATCTCGCCGCCGATCACGAAGGACAGCTGGTCGGCCACGATGCGCTTGAATGGATCGTCAATGGCGACGACCAGGGTTCCGTCCTTCTCCATCAAGGGCAGGATGCCCTGCTCGGCCGCCATCTCGGCGGGGACGCGATCGATGATCTCCTGACGGATGTTGCCCTTGTCCAGATCGACGAAGGGCATGCCGCTCTGGCTCGCGAGAGCGCGGTACAGGACGCTCTCCTCCACCAGGCCCTGCTTGAGCAGCGCCTGAGGCAGGGAAAGGTCGCCCCCCCTTTGGAGGGACATGGCCGTTCTCAGGTCAGCCTCGGAGAGGCTGCCCTGAGACACAAGCAGATCGCCGAGTTCGGTACTCACGTCGGTAGTGTACCGACTGCAACCCCCTCGACTACAAGGTCCTCACCAGGGAGATTGAGCCCAGGCCTCTCTGCCCGGGGCTGCAGCCGCCCCTAGCGACGGTCCGGGACCACGGCTCCCACGCCAGCGCGACAGACGCCGGAGAAGCGCACAGCCAGTTCGGGCTTGGTGGGGTGACCGGTGAGAATCACCATCACGCCCCGGAACGAACCGTCCGATCCGTCCGGTAAACCCTCCAGCACGAGCTGGACATCGATCGCGTTGCTCAGGCCGACGGCGGGCCGCAGGGAGGTGCTGAAGTTCTCCTTCCAGGCCAGCTCCTGTCCCGCTTCGGGTCGCAGTTCGACGGTCGCCTTCGAGAGATCGAAGCTGGGGTCGTGAGAGATGACCTTGACGTTGCGCTTGACCACTTGCCCGGGACGCACGAGCCCCATGGACAGAAACTGGGGCGTGAACGAAAGCGCGCCCAGGACCCGGCCATTGACGCTTGCCGAGACCTTGTAGAACTTGGCTCCGCCCAAGATCACCGGACCCGGGCCCTCGGGTGTGTGAGCCTTGTCCTCGGGCATCTCGAAGTCCGAGTTCAGCCGGATCTGGTATCCGATCGGCCCCTCGTTGGCGCCCTCTCCCACAGTGACTTTGGCCTGCCAATGGGATGAGCGGCCGTCACCGTGAGGGTCGACAGGGGAGAGATCCACTGTCATGCCGGGGGGTAACTTGATGGGGTTGGATGTGTCATCGCTGAGCAACACGGGCTCCCCGCGCGAGGTGCGAATATCGATCAACTGCACCTTCTCCTCGCCCTCCTTGATGTCACCCATGTTCACGAAGGGCGGAGTGGCCTTGATGAATGGCTCGATGTTGGATGTCAGAGCCAGCTGAGTCAGGCCGATGGGATCATTGGTGTAGACGTTGATCCGCACCTGGGTCTTGTTGGTCTTGTGGGATGTATCGAGGGCGGCCTCGATCTGAACCTCGCGCCCAGAGGGAATCTCGTCACCCATCTTGTAGGGGCCGAAGTTCCCCATTCCATCGTCGATGGCGACCTTGCTCACGGTACAGCCGCAGGTCGGACTCGCTTGGCGAATCCTCACCGGGTTGTCACCGGTGCTCTTGAGCTTGAAGGTGTGGTTGAGAATGTCTCCCTGGCGCGCGGGACCGAAGTCATGCTTCTCTGCACCGAACTCGATGGAGAGCCGGGCATCGGGGTCCTTTTCCGCTCCCGCAATGGGATTCTGTCCCCCCGCCGGGACCTGGCCATCGTTGACCGGCTTGCCAACCTGGGCACCGCTCACGGTCTTGTTGGGTGATCCTCCAGGATTGTTGGTGGCCACCGGGTTGGAGGTGGGCACCCGCGTAGTGCGAGCACCGTTGGACCCGGGTACCTTGCGGGCTCCGGGAGTCTTGGCGCCGTCCTGGGGCCGCTTGCGCTTCTGCCCCTTGCCAGATCCCTTGCCGGTGGCCTTGGGCGCTGCCTGACCCGGCTTGAAGCCTGGAACCAATCCCCCCGTAGCGGTCTTGGTTGAATCCACCTTGGAGGCCGGTGCGGCCGCCGGGGTTTGCGTTGCATCCTTCACCGCATGGGGCTCAGCCGACTCACCACCCCCGTCATTTCCGGCTCCACAGGAGCAGATGAGCCCGACCACGAGGAATCCCGGGACCAGACGGGGGGGGATGCGGAATCGGAGGCTGGAATGAACTGGTGTGGAATGCATGGCAAGGTTCGGTTTTGGTGCGGCAGAAGTGTAGCGTATCGATTCGGGGTGGGACCCGGCGCGAAGCCTGGTGCCAACAGTCACAAGCAATCGGGAGGAAAAGCCGGTGAGAGACCCGTTCAGTGGTGAAAAGCGAAGGAAGTGGAGAGGATTTCGGTGGTGGCCAAGCCTGATGGGCGGTCTGATGGTCGCCTGCGTGGCGCCCCAGCCCAGCCCCAAGCAGGTGGCCGGCATCTCCCTGGGGGATCCCCAGAGCACGTTTGAGGCCTTCATTACGGCTCACCAAGGGGGCTTGTTGGGTCGCGAGTACGAATGTTTCTCCATGCGCCTGCGGCGCAAGCATGGCCTCTCCCAGCACGCCTACAGGGAGTTTCGGGACCAACTCCTGGAACAGGAACCCAACCTGACCTGGGCCCTGTACCGGGCACGTATCGACGAGCTCCAGCCTCTGGGACCCCGTCACGTGCACCTAAAGGCCCATGTGGATCTGCCTGCACTGGTGAACCTGTTCCAGGACGAGCTCCTCATCGAGGTGGATCTGGTCCTGGAGGACCGTTATGAGGTCTTGGCGGGCAACCGCACCCTGGCAGCCCAGGGGGGCCCCCCCGAGGAGTTCGACCTACGGGCTTCCGGGATCCTGGCCCTCTCCGAGGACGGTCGACTGCTCACGGCCCGGATACCCCTTTCAGAGCCCATGGAGGGGGGTCGGCTGGGGGAGCTCACCTCCGTGGAGGTCTATTCTCGCTGGCGAATAGATGGACTGAAAGTGGGCTCAGTTCAGATCGAGTAGTTGGCCGATAAGAACGGGGTTACGCCTCCCCCTCCTCCCCCTCGGCCGCGCCCTGCCAACCGATGACTCCCCGCCCCGGTTCGAAGCGCTCGAAGCGCCCCCCCAAGTTCGTCTACACCTTCAGAGAGGGTGAGGCGGAAGGCGACCGGGAACAGAAGAACCTCCTGGGAGGCAAGGGGGCGAATCTGGCCGAGATGTGCCGGCTGGGCCTGCCCGTGCCACCGGGATTCACCATCACAACGGAAGTCTGCTCTCACTACCACAAGCACTCGCGCCGCTACCCGGCCAACCTGCGCAAGCAGTTGAACGGAGCCCTGGCCCAGTTGGAAGAATCCATGGGCAAGCGCTTCGGCGACCCCACCAACCCGCTTCTGGTCTCCGTGCGCTCGGGAGCGCGGGTCTCCATGCCAGGAATGATGGACACGGTCCTGAACCTGGGTCTCAACGATGAGACGGTCAATGGACTGGCCACGCTGACGGAAAACCCGCGCTTTGCCTGGGACGCCTACCGACGCTTCATCCAGATGTACGCGGACGTCGTGTTGGAAGTTCGGGCCGCCAAGGGCGAGACCCAGAGCCCCTTCACGCGCGCGCTGGACGACCTCAAGCGCAAGCGAGGGGTCACTCAGGACACGGAGCTCGACGCCGAGGACTGGATGGGGCTGGTGCGCACGTACAAGAGCCTGGTCAAGAAGGCCACGGGCAAGCCCTTCCCCCAGGACCCCCAGGAGCAACTGTGGGGAGCCATCGGGGCAGTCTTCCATTCATGGAACAACGAGCGCGCCGTCGCCTACCGCTCCATGCACATGATCCCCTCCAGGTGGGGAACGGCGGTGACCGTCATGACCATGGTCTATGGAAACATGGGCGACACGTCGGGTACCGGAGTGGCCTTCACCCGCGACCCGGCCACCGGTGAGAAGCGCTTCTATGGCGAGTTCCTCATGAACGCCCAGGGTGAGGACGTGGTCGCGGGCCTGCGTACCCCCAAGCCCATCTCCAACCTGCGCGACGTCATGCCCAAGGCCTACGCCCAGTTGGAGCGCATCCAGCGCCTTCTCGAAGGGCACTACCGCGACATGCAGGACCTGGAGTTCACCATCGAACAAGGTCGCCTCTTCATGCTCCAGTGCCGTGCCGGCAAGCGCACGGGCTTCGCCGCCGTGCGCATCGCCACGGACCTCGTCAAGGAGCGCAAGATCACCCAGAAGGAAGCCCTGCTGAGGGTCGATCCGGAGGCCCTCGATCAGCTGTTGCAACCGGTCTTCGACCAGGTGGAGCAGGAGCGCGCCCGCAAGGAAGGGCGCGTGTTGACCCGTGGACTCAACGCCGGGCCAGGAGCCGCTTCGGGGCGCATCGCGTTTACCCCCGAGGAGGCTATCGCCTTCAAGGACGCAGGTGAGAAGTCGATCCTGGTGAGGCTTGAGACCTCGCCCGAAGACATCCGCGGTATGCAAGCCGCCATGGGCATCCTCACCGTGCGGGGTGGCATGACGAGCCACGCAGCACTGGTCGGACGCCAGATGGGCAAGGTCTGCGTGGTGGGTGCCGCGCACCTGCGCATCGAGGAGCGGCGCAAGACCCTACGGGTGGGAGAGCGCCGCGTGCCGGCGGGTGAGTGGATCTCCATCGACGGGACCACGGGCGAGGTGTTCGTGGGCCAACTCGCCACGCAACCCTCTCAGGTCACCCAAGCACTGTTCGGCAAGGGCAAGCGCGCTGAGCGCGCGGCCCAGTCCCCCACCTTCAAGGCCTATAGCGCGATCATGCGCTGGGCGGACAAGCACCGCTCTCTGGCCATCCGCGCCAATGCCGATCAGCCCGACCAATGCCGGATGGCCACGGCCTTCGGCGCACAGGGAATCGGCCTGTGCCGCACGGAGCACATGTTCTTCGGTGAGAAGAAGATCGGCGCCATGCGCGAGATGATCCTGGCGGAAGATGCGACGGCCCGTAAACGTGCCCTCGCCAAGCTCCTGCCCCTTCAGCGCAAGGACTTCGAGGGCATCTTCATGGCCATGGGCCGACGCCCCGTGACCATCCGCACCCTGGACCCGCCGCTGCACGAGTTCCTCCCCCACGAGAAACCCGCCCAGAGGGAGCTGGCCAAGAAGCTGGGTCTCAAGGCCAGCGAGATCGCCTCAAAGGTCGAGAGCCTGACCGAGCTCAACCCGATGCTGGGTCATCGTGGTTGCCGGCTGGGAATCACCTTCCCGGAGATCACCCAGATGCAGGTGCGCGCCGTCTTTGAGGCTGCTTGCAACGTGGCCAAGCGCACGGGCAAGAAGCCTCGAGTGGAGTTGATGATCCCCCTCATCGCCAGTTCCCAGGAGCTTGAGGTGCAGGAACCTCTCGTACGCGCCACTGTGGAGGAGGTCTTCGCCAAGAAGGGAATCCGTGTGCCCTTCCTGGTCGGAACGATGATCGAGCTGCCCCGCGCCGCCCTCGTGGCAGACGCCATTGCGCGCACGGCGGAGTTCTTCTCCTTCGGCACCAACGACCTGACGCAGACCACCTTCGGCATCTCGCGCGATGATGCGGGCAAGTTCATCCCCGAGTACATCCAGGAGGGCATCTACGCCGGCGACCCCTTCGCCAGTCTGGACACCCGCGGGGTGGGACGGCTGATGGAGATCGCGGTGGAGCAGGGCCGCGCCACGCGGCCAAAGATCAAGCTGGGCATCTGTGGAGAGCACGGGGGCGACCCGCGCTCCATCCGCTTCTGCGAGTCCCTGGGCCTGGCCTATGTCTCCTGCTCGCCCTTCCGCATCCCGATCGCCCGTCTGGCAGCGGCCCAGGCCGCATTGCGCGCCTAGGGCCCTGTTCGAGGCCTGAGGGCAGGTTGTGAGGAACTTGCTCCACGCTGGGCACGTCGAGATAGACTGGTCATGGATGGTGTATCCCCAGGATAGGGACGCACCGTCGGCCCAAGTTCCGTGCCCCCATCAGGCCCCAGCGCCCAAGAGCCATGCACCAGCACTCAATGCACCGTTCCATCAGCTTCCTCGCCGTCCTGCCCCTGAGCCTGTGCTCTCTCGCCTCGGCCACGCCCCAGGATGGCCCTCAGGTGGTTCCTCCGCCCCAAAGCGTTACGACCACCCTCCCATCTGAGGAGCCGGACTTCATGGTCTCCGAGCGCGTGCCCCACACGCGACCGGGCCGCATTGAGACCATGGAAGAGGTCATGCGCCGGGAGGCCCTGCGAGTGGACAAGGACTTCGTGAACCCGCGCGCGCGCAACGGCCGCCAGGGCAGCTGGCGCGTCCCGGGTATCCGTCGCAACTACAGCCCCCACTCGGGCAAGCACTACCTGTTCAACAAGTGGGGCGACACGCGCATGGGAATCGGCTTCCAGGAGGCCGTGAAAGTGGAGGGCGCTTACGTCGCCGGACACGGCCCCATGGGCGGCTCCTTCGCCAAGTCCCTGCAGGCCATCGGCTATCTCAACGGTGTTGAGGTCGGACGCTCACAGGTTCATCCCGAGGTGGGCATGGAGCACACCTGGTTCGCGATCGACCTTGACGCGGTGGACCGCATCGAGATCGTGGCCGGCGCGGCCTACGGCGGCGCGGGTTGGTATGCCCTCGACGATCTTGCCTTCACCTCCTCGCGCACCGGACGCCGCGAGGTACTGGACTTTGAAGACCTGACCTATGAAGACGTCATCACCGGATCCGGCTATGCGGGTCTGACGTGGGAGACAGGGACCGGTGTGTTCGACGACGAGATCGATCCGGTCTACATGACACCACCGCTCAACTTGAATGGCGCGTCTGGAATCGGGAACGGTCCCGGCCTGGGTTCCGGCTCTGGCTCCGGCTCTGGATGGGGCGCTGGCCAGACGGGCGGCGGCACCTATTCCGGCAACGGCACCCTGCCCGTGCTCCTGAAGAAGTTCCAGGGTCCCAAGCTGGGTGACCCGGGAGCGGGCTACGTCCCCCCGGACACCTGTGGCTCGGTGGGTATCAACCACTTCGTGGCCGTGGTGAACATGAACATCTCGATCTACGAGAAGGCGACGGGTACTCGGGTCTTCAACTCCTCACTACAGAGCTTCTTCGGTGTGGGTGGCTCCGCAGGGGACCCGCGCGTGGTCTTCGATCCGGACAGCCAGCGCTTCATCGTGCTCGCCACGGACTTCAGCAACGACATCTTCCTGGCGGTCTCAAGCACCTCCGACCCCACTGGCAGCTGGTACAAGACCTCCTTCAACCCGGCCCAGGGCGCCGATGCGGGCAAGTGGCCCGACTACCCCACCCTGGGTGTGGATGCGCGCTGGATCATGACCGCCTCGTACATGGTGGGTAGCGGCAGCCGCATGACGCTCTTTGCCATTGAAAAAGCCCCCCTTGTGGCGACGGCCCAGAGCATGGGTGTCATCAGCGCCTTCAGGAACCTCTCCTGGGAGGGCGCGATCCAACCCTGCGTCCATCTGGACGATGTGGGCGTGGCCTATTCGGTGTCTTGGCGTAACTCGAGCCAGTTCCGCATCCGGACGCTGAGCCCGCCGGCCACCGCCCCGACCCTGGCATCAAACTACATCCCGCTCTCCAAGACGTGGAGCTCACCTCCGAGCGCACCAGTATTGGGGAGTTCCAATCTCGACACGCTAGATGGCCGCTTGATGAACGCCGTCTTCCAGGGCGGCTCTGTCTGGACCGCCCACTCGGTGAACGTCAACGGCCGCGCCGCGAGCCGCTTCTACGAATTCGACGTGGCCACGATGACTGAAACTCAATTGGGTACGGTGCGCGACACCGTCAACAAGAGTCTCTACTACTTCAACCCATCCATTGCGGTGAACTCTCAGGGACACGCCGTCCTTGGCGGGACGTCCTGCGATGCCAGCCAGTACGCCGGCGCGTTCTACACCGGCCGTCTTGCGTCCGACCCACTCGGTGAGATGGCCGAACCCGTGGAGTACAAGCTGGGGCAGGCTGCCTACAACCAGGGCTCCAGCACGCAACGCTGGGGTGACTACAGCCTGACAAGTGTGGACCCCACCGACGACACCATCTGGACCATGCAGGAGTTCGCCAGGAACGGGAACATCTGGGGCAACAGCATCGCCCAGTTCGATTTCGTCCCCGACTGTTCGAGCAACATCACTCGCTACTGCGACCCCTCGACCCTCGGAACACAGATCGATGTGGATACCTGCTCGCTGGGCGCGAGCGCGATCATCTTCACCTATTCGGGAGGCACCCCCGGCCAGTTCGGCTACCTCCTCGTGGGTTCGGGATCGGGTGTGATAAGCAATCCCCCCGGCGCATCGGGCGATCTATGCCTGGGTGGATCCGCGATCGGTCGCTACACGGCTGACGTGGGTGTCATCGATGCGGGTGGATTCTTGACCACCGACGTGATCAACGGCAACACCGGAGGCGGCTCGGGCCAGCTGCCGGGAACCATCGGTGGCTCGCTCACGGCGGGCTCGACCTGGAACTGGCAGTACTGGGCGCGGCACGCGGGCGTCCCCTCTACCTTCTCCGACGCCATCAGCGTGACCTTCACGAACTAGAGAGCTTCCCATGCATGGGCGTACCCCCTCCCGCGGACCTTGGGCCAAGGTGCCGCGCAGGATTTGCCTGGCAGTTGCCCTCTGTTGGGGTGCCTACTGGACGACCCACTTTCGCACGTATGGGTACGGGGGATACATGGAGTTCAGTGACCTGACCTGGCCGGCTTTCCTCGCGTACGGAGTCGTGATATCGGTCTTTGTTCTACCCGTCGCGCTGGCACTGGGTTTTCGCAGGGACAGGAGAGCCTGGCTCACATCGGTGACACTGATCTGCTTGTTCTCGACATTTTCTGCCGAAGCGTGGGCGGGAACCGAGGAGGCCCTCTGGCGTCACGAGGCCCCGAGCCTGGTGGCGGAGGCAGAGGTCTACCCGCTGCATGCCATGCAACTGGGTGGACGTCCTCTCGATAGCGACATGAAGACGGTCAGCAAGTCTCGCTGGTGGCCATTCCAGAATCACAGCCTTTGGTTTCATCCTGAGTCTGGACGATTCGGCGGCCACGACTAGTCACGCGGCCTGCGATGCAGGACCTGTTGGCGCTCTACGGTCCCAGCATGGAGAGCCGGGCGAGCCTTAGGCTGATGGCGAGTGGAGCTCTGCTCCTTCGTTCCTTCTGCTACCTGTTCTTGTCGGGAACAAGCCCCGGCTTGCCCCGGGTCGGACGATCTGGCTTGCCAGCCCCTGAACCGGGCGAACCCGCGAGGGGTAGCACGATATCCACGGCGGAAGACCCGGTCGGAAAGCTCAGGGCCGTGGTACGGAAACCACGCCGCATGGCGACCAGCCGCAGAGGTGACCCGCTGGGGGTTCCGTAGATCGTGTACTTGCCTTCGTGATCGGTGACCGCCGATTGATCGCGCACCGGCGACCAGCGCTTGTCCCCGGCTTGCTTGGTGGACTGCTCCTCAACGCGCACGTGGACACCCAGGAGGGCCGCCCCTTCGCTGTCAGTTACGCGACCGCTGGCGAGAAGCGGTCGCTTGTGGAAGACGAGATCGCCCAGATCGAATTCTCCTGCGGAGTCGGGAACTCGAAACGTGCGCGCAGCCTCGTAGGGAGCCTGACCGGCGACAGAGAACAGAGCGGCCTCCAACTTGAAGGGCTCCTTGCGATCGGGTGACCCCCCGACTACGCCCCCGATGGGGCGCTCCGGAGGGCCGGAGAGCACTATGCGGAAGCGCCCCTCCCCATCCGTGGTGAGTGGTGGCCCCCCCATGAGTCCTTGGCCCTGGTCGAGGGTGTAGCGCCCCCGTTGACCTGAGAGGATCTGGCCCCCCTCGCGGACCGCCCGCCCCACGACGACCGGATGGAGCTGCTCCCACTTGAGGGTCACGGTCTCCTCGGCCCCATCGGACACGGGGCCACTGATCTCCTCGACGAGTGCCGGCCGCTTCGACGATCCACCCAATCGCACCGCCAACCGTGTGCCGACCCCCACGTGTCCAAACACCGCCTCGCCCCCGATCAGGCGCTGGCGCGCGGAACCTTCGAAGGCACCAGCAGAGTCCAGGCGGCCCAAGCTGACGTCCACGACCTCGTCCATCAGGACGCCCGACTCGTTGTACACGCGCACCCGCAGGCTCCCCATGGGAGGCAAGGTAAGGACCAAAGGCTCTTCGGGTAGTGCAAACACGTCGAACGCCACACGGGGGGGATCATCACACGGAAATCCGAAGGTCGCCGTGAAGCGCGACCCGGAAGAGGGGTCTCCCAGGGACCGCCGCAGGGCGGGGAAGAAAACAGCTCCACCGGGAGCCGTGCTCATCCCGCTCACCACCGGGATGTGCTCCCCCTTCAGCTCCCGTTCCAGCACCACGGCCACTGCTGAACGCGGCCGCCCTGCGGCGTCCTCGACTCGCAGGTGCAGGTCGGACACGCTGGAGACAACCAAGGTGTGCTCAAGGGGAGCGGAGCCTTGCCATTCCCACTCCCCATGCAAGCCTGGATTGCGGGTACAGAGTACGCCGCTCAAGGTGCGAGGAATGAGGACCTGTCCTGAGTCATCGCTCTTGCAGGGCGCCCCCTTGCTACGGATGAAGGTGCGCCGGGCCCGCCCATCATCCCACTGCCTCTCCCAACCACGCACCTGGGTACGGTCCAAGAAGACCAGAGAAACACCAGGGAACGAGGTGCCATCAGGGTGCGTTACATGCACCCTGGTTTGAGAGTTCTCCGCCACGCGCTGGCCACTCGGCTTCCCGTCCTCGGCCCGACCGTGCACCTGCTCAAGACCTGCGCTGGCATCCGGCGGCAGGCTGAGCTCGCTAGCATCCGCCTGCTCCCCGTCAGCTTCCTGCCAGTCCGAGCGCGGGCCTGGTGAATCCTCCGATCCCACCTGCAGAGCCAAGAACCCCACGCCCACGAGAGCCAGGAGGAGCAGGAGTAGCAGGGCGGACTTGTGCATGGGCTTTCTTGGCGGCTCCGGGGGACTCCGGGTCAGGAGTCCTTGAGTTTCTCGCGGTAGAGCTCGAGGGGGAAGTACGGTCGAAACAAGGTTGCGTGAGACCCGGGTGACACTTCTATCTGACCCGGCTGATCCTCCAGATGCAGGATCTGGATGCCGTCCCTGGATACCTCACGATAGGCACGCCAGCGCACCTCGTACACACCGAGGGCCGGGACGATGCACTCCACCTCCTCTCCCTCCAGGATGACCTCGCCCGTCTCCTCCAGGATGCTCCTCCCCCGCCGCGTGGCACGTTCAAAGCGAGGGTCGGACTCCAGGGCACCCAAACGCAGAGCCAGACTCACCCCGTCGTCTGCGGGGCGCACGTTCTCGGGCAAGGCGATGCGCACGGGATAGCCCTCGCGCAGCTGCAGGGGGCGGCTGAAACTCACCCCAGGGACCTCCAGCACCCGAGCGTCGCTGGCGATGACGGCCACGTCTATCCACTCGGAGGAGGATGTGACCACATGCGGCGAGGGCCCCCGCACCCAACTTGTGTAGACATCCGGACCGTCGTCCTCTCTTGCCTTGCGCCAGAAGAGCATGACGTCGGTGGCGGGTTCACCAAAGGGCCCAAACACTTCGAAGGTGAACAGGTGCATGGCCCCGCGCAGATCCACATCCAGACGTGTGACACGCCCTTGGGGCTCCATCGGAACTTCTTCGATGGTGTGTACCGGCGCCTCGCTCTGTCCCAGGACGAACGTCAAGCGCACGTCGCCCGGAGGCAGGTCCATGACTGAGAAGTCCCCCCGCGCGCTGAGGGGAAAGGCGAGCGACATGGTGCTGAACCCCTCCATGATCTCCACCTTCAACACGAGCGAGCGGGGATCAACCCCGTCGTCGAGTCGAACCTGACCTTGAAGGATCCGACCGGCCTCGGGGGCGGGCAGCGGGGCTGGCACCTCTCCTGATGGGTCACCTGTCCGGTACCCAGTCACCTGGAAGGGGATGAAGAACAGCACCAGGAACGTGACGCCGGCCAAGAGCAGGAACACCAACACACCCGCCCGTCCCAACGACTGTTGTGTGTAGCTCTGCTGCATCGCCGTGTGTTCATCCTCCCGCCACACCGGTCAGGAGGGCTCCCTGGGCAGGGTACGGGATCTGAGGTAGTTCATGGTGGACGCGTGCACGCGCTCAATGAGGGTCTGGGGCGCGACACGCTCCTGCTCCAGGTCATCCAGGTTGGCCAGGCACCAGGGGCACTCCATCTGGGACAGATGGAACTCCACGAACGACTTGGGCCCCTCATCAAGGCTCCCGTTGAGGTGCCGCGCCAACCAGTGACGCGCGGGGCAGGAGGCATGGGATGCAGCCCACTCGTCCGAGACGAGCAGGATCTCCTTGCCTCCAACGGCCCCCTCCTCCTCGGACAGAATCTCCAGCAGTCCGCGATCGGCAACACCTTGCCCCGCGAGAGCGCGCATGCGCGCCAGCGCCCTGAACTTGATGCCCGCCACGGCTCTCTCCCCTGACAACCCCATGCGCTCCCAGGTATCGCGGTTCCGCCAGCCGCCCAGAAACAGGGCCTCGATCACCATCAAGCGCTTGAACTCCCCCAGACCCCATGTCTCCTGCACCCAATCCCGCAACACCTGAACGAGCAGGGTGCGCGTGCGCGTGCGCAGATCGCGCTCCCCAACAATGATTCCGGGACTGGCCGCCTCGACGGCCATCTGGTCGAGGGGATTCACCCCGTCGGCTCCGTCAGCGGATTGAGAGGCAGTGGCGTCCCGTCGGCGACGCAGGTGGTCGATAGTGCGGTTGCGACAGATTCCAAATAGGTACTGCTCAAGGGTGTAGACCCTGTCGAAGCTGCTGATTCCGCGTACCGCACCCAGGAATATCTCCTGCAGTACATCCTCGCGAGCCTGTTGATCGGCAATCCGGCGCGCCACATACGCATACAAGCGCCCGGCAAACTGACGCTCGACCTCTGCCCACGCGTCATCCTCCAGGGCCTGGAGACGATCGATTTCAAGGGACGAGGGCTTCAAGAAGCTCCCCATGCGTCCATGAGACTCAGGCCCATGCCGATGGCTATGAATCCCACGAGGGCCATGACCAACATAAACGCGGCAAGCCCCATAGCCCTGCGGCCGACCCCGCTAGGCCTGCGCAAGAGTGCATCGCCCAGCCCGGTGTAGGCCATCGGAAGGGCTCGCATGAGCAGGGTCACCATGGCCACAAGGACCTCCATGGATACGATCACGCTGCTGAGGATGGTACCCAGGGTGCCACCCTCCACATGCGGGGGGACGGGGATGGTGGGTGTGATCGGCCCATGGGCCGGGGCAGCAAACTCCAGGGGCGTGGGCAGCTCAAGCCGAATGCCGATCTCCGACACGGGTCGCGAGGACGCTTGAACGCTTTGGGCGGCACGCGCCTCGGCTAGCGCCACAGCGGTCAACTCACCCGAGGAAGCGGGACGCGGGGCAACGGCTTCATCCACCGGACCCAGGCGAACGGACTCGCCCTGGCGCGCTGTCTGGCCCAGAGCTTCGAGCAGGGCACCCACATCCTGGAAACGATCGTCCGGTTCCAGCCGCAGGCAGCGCTTCACAACCGGTATCACCTTCTCAGGGAATCCTGCGGGGAATACGGGCGCTGCATCGTCTTCGCGAAGCACCAGGGTCCCGCTCTCGCTGGACGTGTAGGGCGGATTTCCGACCAAGGACTCGAAGAGGATGACCCCCAGGGAATACACGTCGGCCCGATGGTCGGCACGGCTACGCAACACCTCCGGAGCCATGTAGTGGGGCGTCCCTCGCCCAAAGGAGAGCGTCATGCGCCCATCGGTGAGCAGCTTCGAGAGGCCGTAGTCCCCCACCCTCGCCACCTCACCCTTGAGAAAGATGTTGCTGGGCTTGAGATCAAAGTGCACCAGGCGGCGATCGTGCAAGGCCAGCACACCGCGGCAGGCCTGGGTGAAGATCAGCAACGCATCATCCTCCTCCAGAGGCCCGCCCGCAAGGCGACGGCTGAGGGTCTCCTCTCCCGCATAGCCCATGATCAGATAGGGCACCCCCATGACGGTGCCCATGTCTTCGATGGTCACGAGGTTGGGATGGTCGATGGCGGCGAAGTGACCGACCTGGGAGAGTTCGCGCTCCACGACCTCGCGCTGGGCGTCATCCTCCAACTTCAGGAACTTGATGGCGAAGGACTTGCCGATGGACTGCTTGCGGGCCTTGTAGACGTCCCCGAAGGCCCCGCCGCCGAGGCGATTCTGGATCTCGTAGCCCGGAATGAAGTCGGGCTTGCGAAAGGTGTTGTAGAAGGCCTCCCAGTCCATGGTGTTGATTTGGGCTCGCGCTTCAGGCCGGGCCGCTGTCGATTGTAGGGTGGCTGCCGGGTGAGAGGCAGAGGGCACACGGGGACGCAGTCGAATCCGGGTCCCCCAGGTGTATCTCCACGCGCTCGCAGGGTGGGAAGGGCCCTGCCCAGTGGGTCTCAAGTTCGCCTCCCGGGACCCGCAGGCCCTCCGCACACCGCAGGTGCAGAGTGAGCCCACCTTCCTCCTCCTCCACGGTCAACTCCACATGGGATTCGGGTGTCATGCCCTTCCAGAGCAGGTGACAGTCGGGAGTGCAGCCCATGCGCACACTCCCTCCCGCACCGGGTGGAACCAACAGAACCCGCCGAGCCCCCTCCGCATCGAGGCTGCCGGAGAGCTCCAGTACGCCAGCCGCGCTGGCGGTACCGGGTTGGGTGAGGCGTACCCCCCCTCCGGACCCGATGGGTACTTCTGCGTCCTGCCCCAGGTCCGGGTCGCTCGGACCGCCCGGACCGCGTATGCACCAGCGGGCACCACCGTGGAAGGACTCCTCCAGGGTGAACTCCAGCACGTGCTCGCCGAGATCTCCCCACAGGGGAATGTCCGCCCCAGCGTCAGTTGCATGCCCCAACCTCAGGTTCGTTCCAACGACCAGCATGGCTTCACCGCCCTCATCCAGGGCGAGTTGGGCGCGGGAGGAATGGGAGCGCGACTCCATGGGCCTAACCTTGTCGGGACGATTCTCTGTCTTGCGATTTGGATCCCGCACACGCGGAACCCGAAGAAAACTAGTGGGTCACGACCACACCGCCACCCTGATCCCTGGCACTGACGAAGGCCTCCCGGGCGCTGTGGTACAGGTCTTCGCGGCGGTCGATGTCGGGCGAGGGGTAGTGGGCGATGCCAACCGAGATGCACATGGGGTCGCCGACCAGGTCGGTCAGCCCACGCTCCTCGGCCATCTGAGCCACACGGTGGGCCATGATCGAAGCGCCGTCCACGCCCGTGCCGGGCAGGAGGAACAGAAACGAGCTCTCATCGAAGCGACCCAGGATGTCCGTGTCGCGCGAGGAAGCGAGGAAGATACCCGCCAACTCCTTCAATGCGGCGTCCGCCGCCTGCCCCTCAAAGCCCAACATCACACAGGCAAGAGGATCGCTGAAACGCCGCGCACGCTTGAACTCCTCGTCGAGCTTGTAGTTGAGGAAGGCGTAATTGAACAAGCCCGTGCCCTCATCGATGATGGCCGTGATCAGGCCTTGGTTGGGCTCTCCGGTTCGGAGGTCCGTGAGCAGAGCCGAGGGAAACTCAAGGTCATCCGCGGCGGGCGCACCATCGCTGCGATTGGAAGAGGGCAACGCCGGTGCGGGGGAGGTGTGGTTCGCCAGCGCATCGACGAGGCTGCCGCGGGTCAGGGGCCGATTCAGTACTCCCGTCGCCCCGCAGAAACGAGCGATGGGCTCAGCCAGGTCGTTCTCCAGATCCACTACCAGGAAGGTGCGGCAGCGGGTGTGACCCGTGAGGCGCCTACATAGCTCATAGGAGTTCTGACCGCCCACCCAGGCGTCGATCAGCAGCAGATCCCCGGGGCAGGGAGGGCTCCCGAGCAAGCGCTCTGCATCCTGTACGTGGTCCAGCTCCCAGCCCTCCATGGAAGAGAGGGCTGTCTCTGCGGAAGCGAGAAGAGAGTCGTCCTTGGTCAGGATGCGAAGGGTGCGGAGTCCGTCTCCCATAACTGGGGTCCTTAGTCGAATGCTGAGGTGAAGCGTCCGAGGCGCAATGCGTGGCTCAGACGGAAAATGGAACTGTCTTGTCAGCCCTTGGGGGAGGGCTCACCTACTACCAGTCTGCACCCTCTGGGGCTGTGAGTCACGCAGGAATACCCTTGGAACTCCCAAGGCAACCTCAGGACAGGTGCCAGATCGGGGTAGAGGCCTAGCTGTGGAGATCCTCCAGCCAGGCGTCGTCCATCTCGTAGTTGGCATAGACATTCTGGACGTCGTCGTTCTCCTCGAGCTCGTCGATCAGCTTGATCACCTTGGCCGCCTCGTCCTTGCTTTGGACGGCCACCGAGGTCTGGGGGATGTAGCCCGTCTCCGCAGAGAGGAGGGCAGCGCCCGCCCCTTCCAGCCCCTGCTTCAGAGCGAGGAAATCCACCGCCGGGCCCAGAACCATGGCCACCTCCCCGTCCACCTCAACATCTTCGGCACCGGCCTCCAAGGCGAGGTCCATCAACGTCTCCTCGTCGAGGGGCGTACCCTCTTCCCCGCCCGTCATGTCCACGGCCAGGATCGAGCGGAAATCAAAGAGGAACGAGACCGATCCCGAAGAGCCCAGGTTGCCGCCGCCGTGCTCCAGGGTGTACTTGACGTCCGGTGCCGTGCGGTTGCGATTGTCGGTGAGGCAGCAGATCAAGAGCGCGATGCCACCCGGTGCGTAGCCTTCGTAGATCAGCTCTTCAAAGTCCGCGCCGCCCTTTTCGCCCGAGCCCTTCTTGATGGCACGCTCAATGTTGTCCTTGGGCATGTTGGCCGCTTTGGCCTTCTCAACGGCATACTTCAGCTTCAGGTTGGTCTCGACGTCCGCGCCCCCCTGGCGCGCAGCGGAGATCACGTTCCGGGCGAGCTTACTGAAGATCTTGGCGCGCTTGGCATCCACCGCGTTCTTGCGGTGCTTGATGTTGGCAGAGTGTGAGTGGCCAGCCATGGTCGTCATCCTCGGGGGCTCAAGGCCCCTTCTTCATGATGGACTCGAAGAGGGTATTCCACCCAAGGGACCAAGCCCAGGGTGAAAGCTCCCCCGTGAGTTCCGCGCAATCGAAGCGGAGACTTAGCGCTTGGAGAACTGGAAGCCACGGCGCGCACCTCGGCGACCGTACTTCTTGCGTTCCTTGGCACGCGCGTCCCGAGTCAGGAGCCCGTTCTCACGCAGGATATCGAAGGTTGCGGGATTGATGGTCTTGAGCGCGCGTGAGATCCCCAGAGAGACCGCTTCGGACTGACCCGTGAGGCCCCCACCCTTTACGTTGCAGAACACGTCGTAGGTGGTCTCGGACTCCGTGGCTACGAGGGGCGAGCGCGCGGCGATAGCGGCCTGCATGGTCGGGAAGAACTCTTCCATGCTGCGACCATTGACGATGAAGCCGCCGGAGCCGGGCTTCAGGCGCACACGGGCGATTGACTTCTTACGTCGGCCGAGGCCCCAGGTCCAAGGATTGTTGACTGCCATGATTTCAGTATCGAGGGATGCTTGTGGGTGTACTTCTTGGAAGAAACGAGCCGCTAGAGTTCCGTGACCTTCACCGGCTGCTGAGCCGTGTGGGGGTGATCGGCGCCGGTGTAGACCTTGAGACGCTTGAGCATGGAGTGGCCGAGGCGCGTCTTGGGCAGCATGCGCCGCACGGCCAGGGTGACGATGTCCTCGGGGCGACGCTCGGCCACCTCTTCGATCTTGACCTCACGGAGTCCGCCGATGTAGCCGGTGTAGTGCGGGTAGATCTTCGTGTCGGCCTTGGTCCCGGAGAGCCGGGGCTTGGTGCAGTGGATCACGACGACGTGGGCACCACCATTCTCTGACGGCGTATAGGTCGGGCGGTCCTTGCCCATGAGGTTGCGGGCGATGGCCGCGGCCATACGGCCGAGGGTGTGTTCGCGTGCGTCGTAGAGCAACCAGCGCTCTTCGGTATCCTGTGCGCGGACGTGGGTAGTGGTCATCGTTCTTCGCCCATCAAGGGCGCTGGCGGGGAGTGGACTCCACCGCCGAAGGCTGTCGCAAACCCGCGGGAGGGGTTTGTGGAATCGGGAGTCTCAAGAATTGGGGCCCAAGAGATTAGTGTCCCGACGACGGGCCAGCAATGCCCCGGGGGCGGTTCCCAAGGTCCTGGGCACCTTTTTTTTGAGCCTGCCAGCCAAACTAGGGGGTCCAGGCCACCCAGCGCAACCAGACGTCCTCCCTCGCAGCCCGTGGCGGGCCCGCCCAGGCACCACCTGCCATGTGTGCCACCAGAACCGTCTTGCCCATGGGTAGGCCCGCCGAAAGCCAACCGGGAAGAACGGGAGGGGCACCCGTGGACGGCCCCTCGGGAGGGGCACCGGGCAGAGGCTCACCCACCCCCCAGGCTCCGTGGAACAACCAGGAGCCGTCCTCGGAGCGGGTCCAGACCCTGTCCATGGCCCCCCATGCATTCAGCTCGGGCCCACAGCGACGAGTCTGCGGATCCAGATTCGAGAGCGCCGTCAGGGTCCCGTTGTCCAACTGAGCCTCCTGGGAGTGCCCCCACTCTCCCAAGGCCACCTCCCAGCGCAAGCGACCGGGTTGCGTGCCCTCCATGCGCAGACAGTCCTCGGCTTCCATGCCCAGGGGCCCCGCCGCACTGCGGGCCAACAGCCACTTCGTCCCCATCCCGTCCGCGGTCCCCAAACCCTCCATGACGCGCACGCGGGTGGCAACGCGATCCCCTTGAGCACCAACGAGCCACATACTCCCGCAACCCAGAGCGCAAGCCAGGAGGAACGCAGTCCGTGGTGATGAGCGCAACCCGATCACGAGCAACACCGTCGCCAGCGCCAAAGCCAACGAAGAAAGTGTCGCCCGAATCTGTCCCGGCTTGACGGGGGGCCTCGTTCGCTGACGCAACCGAGGCGAGTAGCCCTCCCATTCCAGCCGACGCTCGTCACCGTTCACCCAGCCGACGAAGACGGCGCGCCCCTGCTTGGGGTGTACCTGGATACGCGGGGCCTGCTCGTCCAGGGCACGCGCAGGCAGGGGCACGATCAGCTCTCGGCTCTCCCCGGCCGCCAGCCCCAATTCAACCCGTGTCTGCCCCGCACTACCCATCTCCAAGAGCACACTCTGCAGGGGACCGCGCAGCTCAAGACGTCCGAACTCCAAGAGGTCTCCGCCGGCTCCCGAGTGCGAGTGGGCAGCCGTGGTGGCGATCAGGACAAGAGCACAGGATGCGATCCAAAGCGAGCGTTGGAGGAGCATCATGCGGACTCCTCTTCTGCGCCCGCGGGTTCGCGGTCCGTCGCGGCCGCCTCTTCGTTCTCTTCGTTATCTTCAGGGGATTGCACGGGCGGACTGGCCAGCAGCACGAGCCCCACGGCGAGAGCCGCGGGCAGGATCGGCCACTCAAAGTCCAGAGCGAGGGCACGCCCATGGGCCCACTCCAGCGGTGACAGTGAGGCATAGGCGGCCCAACCCTGTACAGCTCCTCCCGTCGCTCCATCCCAACCCGCCACGGCCTGCATTGCGGGAGCCAGCAGTACACACGTCAGCCAGCCCCAGCCGTAACGCAGCGCACCCCGATCCGAGCGGCCGGAACGCTGGGCCGCGACCTGCAGCAGGAGTGCCAGGAGCGCGCCGCAGGTAAGGGTCAGGCAGAGGTCCCCAGCGGGAAAGCCCGCGGCCTGGTCCAGAGCACCCGCCAGACACAAGAGCGGCCCCATGATCGCCAAGGACAGCCCGACCCGCGTGAAGAGGCCGGTCATCTGAATGGGGCGCCCTTCCGGGCCACTGGCACGCACGACCCGGGGTACGCCGGCCAGGGTGATCCAGATCAGCAGCATGCAAGCCGAACGCGGCAACCCCGCCAAGGCCTCCAAGCCCAGAGTGGGGCCGGCCAGAATGGCGAAGCAAAGCAGCCAGCCGATGGTTGCGGTTACCACCTGGGGGTCCTCCGGCCGAGCTCTGGAGTAGTCGGGCTCATTTGTGGTACTCGGGCTCGTCGAAGCGCACGTCCACTGCATCGAAGCCCCGTTCGAGAGCCTGGCTCACGTGCTTCCACTTGATCTCCACGGGCAACTCCCCCGGCCCCGCCTCACAGGGGGCGCGTCCAAAGTGAATGAGCCGACCGTGCGCCTTATCCCCCACGGCTTCCAACTCCAATCGTGCGCCTCCCGGGAGTCCATCAAAGGCCATCTCACTGGTGGCATCGATCAATATTCGCCCCAGACGCGTACGCTTCGAGCCGTCGAGGTGCGCATGCAGGGAGTGGGCAATGTCGAGAGCCGCCAGCACCGCCCCCCCCTGTAGCTCGCCCCCCACCTGCGGGGCGTCGGCTCCACCGTCATCGAAACCTGCCAGCATGGGGAGGAAGTACGCCTCATCATCAGAGCCCACCCGGTGAGGCACGTTGGCCGCCCCCGGCAGAAGCACACCGCGCACGTTCTTGTCATCGGTGATCATGGCCACCGGATAGTACTTGGATCCCCGGTGCACGCAGGCGATGGGTTGGTGCAGACGCAGGGAGATGTCGAGTCCGTCGGGCCAGATGAACCGCGCGGACCCGACCTCTGCTACGAAGGGCAGCTGTTCGATCATCGAGCACAAGCCCTCCAGAGCTCCTCGATCGTCTGCCCGCACCCGGCCTTGCTTGGCCAACGCCCCTCGCAAATCCTCGGACCATTGGGGCAGGGCCCCGGGGCATTCCCTGAAGAAGGCGCTGCGCGTCAGGTCCACCCACGCCCCAGTCCGCGAACGGGCCTCGCTCTCCGTCGTGCGCCAGACCCAGACGGCTCCCGCCAGGACTATGGCCAGGGGAATCCAGACGGGGACCGAGCCCGACTCCCTGGCAGGGCTTGCAGCGGTCCGCACCAATACGGTTTGGCGCGACGGCGCAGGAGCGTGAGCTTGAGGTCCCATCCCGGAGAGGTAGCTCCCGCGAGGGACAAGCCACTGCGCGGAGAGACCGTCCCGTCAGTTACGGGCCGTTACCAGACGCGTTTCCTTCATACCTTCCTCATTCACCAGACGGGAACCCCCGGAGCCTCCCGACAGGCGGCGGGTAGCCTCTTCGATGAACAGGTCCAGGGAGGTCTGGATCTCGACCACCTGATCCCGTGAGAGGGCGATGGTCTTGCCGGCCCCCTGGGAGTGCAGCTCGTGACCCAACAGACGGGAGACGACTTTGATGTGAGCGAGGTGGCGGTGGAGTTGGTTGCCTTGCTTGCTGTCCATGGTGTGTGATTCTGAGCTTCGGTGGAGGTGGATTCGTCGGACGCGCCGAGAGTCGCGGGTGGGCTTGGTGGCACCCCCCCTCAGCCTTCTCGGGCTCGGTGGCGGGGCACCAAGTAACTTTGATACCCAATTGGGAGGGTCCGGCTCAAGAACTGACTTGTGAAGTCCCCTGGGATTGCCAATCCTCCCCATCCCATGCCTCAAGACCCATCCAGCAATTCTGGCGACACACCCTTCGGGTTTCTCCCCGCGGAGCCCTCGCCCCCTGAGAAGGGGGAGCGCCTGAGCGAGTGGAAGGGATACCAGCTTCTGCCCTTCCAGATCCAGGCCGTGGAGGCGGTGCGCAAGGGCCGCAATGTTCTGGTGGCAGCGCCTACGGGATCGGGCAAGACCCTGGTGGCCGAGTACGCCATCGAGGACGCGGTGCAGCGCGGCAAGCGTTGCATCTACACCTCTCCGATCAAGGCCCTCTCCAACCAGAAGTACAGGGATTTCCGAGACGACCCGGAGGTGGACGTCGGGCTCATGACCGGAGACGTCACGATCCACCCCCAGGGCCGGGTGCTCATCATGACCACCGAGATCCTGCGCAACGCGATCTTCGAGAACCCCAGTCTCCTGGACGACGTGGGCTTCGTTGTCTTCGACGAGATCCACTTCATGGACGACAGGGAGCGCGGAACGGTCTGGGAGGAGAGCCTGATCTTCCTGCCCGAGAGCGTGCGTCTGATCTGCCTCTCGGCCACGGTGAGCAACGTGGAGCAGCTGGGGTCCTGGCTGAGCGAGATCCGCACGCAGCCCATGGAGGTCGTGCGCGAATCCCGGCGACCGGTGCCCCTGGCCCACTACTGCTGGACGGAGCGCAACGGCACCTTTATTCCCGGCAAGCTCAAGGGCATCCGCAACCGCGCGCAATCAGCAAAGGCAGCAGGGGGTAACCGCAGGGGTGGACGACGTGGGAGCCGCGGTCGACGGGGACGGCGCGGTGGCGGAGGCTTCAGCGCACCCCCCGATCCGACGCCCCTGTTCGATGAGTTGATCGCCGAGAAAGAGATGCCCGCGCTGGTCTTCTCCTTCTCGCGCAAGGACTGCGAGCGTCTGGCTCGACGGAACGAGCACCGCCAGCTGCTCTCCCCCGAAGAGACCAAGGCCATGGAGGCGCTCCAGCTGGAGCTGGTCCATCTCTTTCAGATGCCCGAACGCACCCTGCGTGGAGAGATCTTCGCCCTGGCCCGGGGCGGTGTGGGCTACCACCACGCAGGTATGCTGCCGGTCTTCAAGGAGATGGTGGAGCGCATGTTCACCGCGGGTCTCCTGAAGATGCTCTTCACCACCGAGACCTTCGCGCTCGGGATCAACATGCCCGCGCGCTCGGTGGTCTTCAACGCCCTGCGCAAGTTCGATGGGGTGTCCTTCGACTACCTGCGGACCCGAGACTTCCTGCAGATGGCCGGGCGCGCCGGGCGGCAGGGGATCGACACCAAGGGCCAGGTCTACTGCGTGCTGGGCGACCGGGACCTGCTCGAGGCTCCCCTCGAGCGGCTCTTCGCCGGCAAGCCGGAGGCGGTCACCAGCCGCTTCAACCTCTCCTACTCCTCGATCCTGCATCTGGTGGAACGGGTCGGGCGCGAGTACCTGCACGAAGCCTGGGAGCGGTCCTTCCACTGCTACCAGGGGCGCGAAGGCAATGAGAAAGCCCGCAAGAGGCAGCGCAGGGACCAGCGCCGCTCCATCGACCGCTACCTCGCGCTGCTCGACGAGCTGGAGTACCTGGACGGGGACTCGCTGACTCCCCGGGGCCGGGTGGCCTGCACCTTGAACGGCTACGAGCTGCAGATGAGCGAGCTCCTCTTCCGCGGCACCCTCGAGAACCTGAATCCCAAGGCCCTGGCCACGGTGCTGGTGGGCCTGGTCTATGAGGAGCGCCGGCGGCACGACCCGCCACGGGTGCCCGAGCGTATGTATGGGGCCCTGCGCCGCTCCGTCTCAGGGGTGGTCAGGGAGATCAACGGGCTGGAGGCGCGCCTGGGTATCGACCCGCCCGTCAAGCGCCCGGACTGGGGCCTGACGCCTGCCGTGCAGCGGTGGTACGAGGGGGCGGATCTGGAGGAGCTGGAGGAGCTGGGCGGCTCGACCTCCGGGGACATCTGCCGGGTCTTCCGCATGAGCGTCCAGCTCATGCGCAATGTGAGACGGGCCGTGGGTCCCGAATCAGACCTCTCAGACCTGCTCCAGGACGCTGTCACGGCCCTCAACCGGGACGAAATCGACGCCCGCAAGCAATTGGAGCTGGGGTAGGGGGCCAATTACCCGGTTGCCGGGGGCAACAGGGGGGGTAGGCGATTGCACAGGCCCGTGACTCCGGTACAATCGGCAGATAGGGTCTGCCCGGGAAACGCTCCGGACACCTCTTCTCCCCCCACCCCGCAGACCCCCAACGCATGCTCCTGTCCTTCACCCTCGCGGTACTGCCCGCGATCGGGCCCGCGCCCGTACACCCCCTGACCAGTGCTGCAGCTGAAAGAGCTCCGCATGGTGTGGTTGCCGGCCAGGACAGCGGCAAGGAGTCCTCGACGAGTGCACTCGTTGGTGACGACACCAAGACGTTGGTTCGCCTGACCACCTCGGACAGGGTGCACCTGGCGGCCAACTACTATCCGCCGCGCTCGAAGACAAAGCGCGCCCCGGCCATCATCCTGCTCCACGATGCCGGCGGTCAGCGCAAGGGCCTGCAGCCCATGGCCGAGTACCTGAACAAGAAGGGCTTTGCCATCCTGCTACTGGACCTGCGCAGCCACGGTGATAGCGCAACCGAAAAAATGGACTGGTCCAAGCTGGACGAGCGCGGCCGCAGCACTCAGTGGGCCTTCGCCAGTCGGGACATGGCCGCCGCGGCCAAGTTCCTGAGAGGACAGAAGGGTGTCCATACGGCCAACCTGACCGTGATCGGGCTTGGAGCGGGTTCAAGCCTGGCCCTGCGCCACGCGCAGGACGACGAAAACGTACGCGCCACCGTGCTGCTCAATCCGCCGCAGAAGGCGTTGGGCCTCAAGATGGCAAACGCCCTGGTAGACCTGGGTGGTTTGCCCACCCTGATCGTGAGCCCCAAGGAGTGCCGCGAGGACCACTCCGGCCTCCAGAGCCAGTGCCACGAGGAGAACGACGGTCTCAAGTACGTGGATCTGCAGAGCCTCAAGTCCAGCGCCAAAGACATGCTGGCGGACAAGCGTCTGAACAACGGCGTCTACACGTGGCTCAAGGCCAACGTGCTGTCCTCGAAGGAGTAGAGCCTCAGGGGAAGTGGCGGCGAGTCCGTCCGGTCGGACCCCCAGAACGGGAATAGGACGTTCTCGTGCTTTGATCGGACACCCGGAATTGGTCCAATCGGTCTACCTCCCGAAGGTAGCTGACATTGACCAACCCTCCCCAGGAACCGCAACACCCCTCGTCTTCGGCTCCTGACTTGGGGGCTCCTGACTTGGGGGCTCCTGACTTGGGGGCTCCTGACCTGGGAGACGAAGAGCGCTCATGGTTGTTCGCCGAGGGGGACGCGAACCCGGACGGGGAGCCGTCGGGCGAGGACCTCAAGACCTGGGAGCTACCCAGCATGCCCCCGCGCAGCAGGGCGCTGGGGACCGTGGATGAGCGCGTGGAGAGCATCCAGGAGGCTGTGCGACGCATCTTCGGGTTTGACGGTCTGCACCCGATCCAGGAGCAGGCCGTGCGGGCCACCCTGGAAGGCAAGGACAGCCTGGTGGTCCTCCCCACGGGCGGCGGCAAGAGCCTGTGCTTCCAAGCCCCGGCCCTGACCGAACCAGGCCTGGCTCTGGTGGTCAGCCCCCTGATCGCCCTGATGAAGGACCAGATCGACGGGCTCAACGCCAGCGGCGTCCCGGCCCGCATGTGGACCAGCGCCCAGAGCAGTGAGGACATCCGCGCCGTTCAGCGGGAACTGGATGACGGCCAGCTGAGCTTGCTCTACGTCTCCCCCGAACGCCTGGCAGCACCCGGGTTCCTGGAGCGGGTGATACGTGCCGGAGCCTGGATGGTGGCCGTGGACGAGGCACACTGCATCAGCCACTGGGGCCACGACTTCAGACCCGAGTACCGCATGCTGGGTGAGCTGAAGGCGCGCCATCCCGACCTGATCGTGACGGCTCTGACAGCCACGGCTACACCCCGCGTACAGGCGGACATCGTGAGCGCGCTGGGCCTGCACCTGCCCCTGGAGTTGGTAGCCAGCTGCGACAGACCCAACCTCACCTACCGCGCCCTGCCCCGCACCGATCTGGTGGGTCAGTGCATGCAGGTCATCGACCGCCACCCGCTCCAAGCGGGCATCATCTACTGCCTGCGGCGCAAGGACACCGAGTCCCTGGCCCGCAAGCTGGCCGGAAACGGAGTGCGCTGCATGCCCTACCACGCGGGCCTCACGAGCCAGCAGCGCCACAAGGCCCAGGACTCCTTCCTCTCCGAAGGAACGGATGTGATCGTGGCCACGGTGGCCTTCGGCATGGGCATCGATCGACCCGACGTGCGCTTTGTGATCCACGCCAGCCTGCCCAAGGGCATTGAGCAGTACAGCCAGGAGACGGGCCGCGCCGGGCGCGATGGCTTGAGCGCAGAGTGCGTCATGCTGTATTCGGGTGCCGACTACCACCTCTGGCGCAGCATCCTGGAGCGCAGCGCTCGCGAGGGCGCTGAAGAGGGGCTGGAGGGCATGGATCAGTTTCTTGCGACCGCCCTGGATCGTCTCTCGGAGCTTTGGACCCTGGCCGGGCGTGCCACATGCCGTCACCGGGCATTGGTGGAGCACTTTGGCCAAACCTGGGAGAGCGAGGACTGCGGTGCGTGCGATGTGTGCCTGGGGGAGCTGGAGGAGGTCTCCGATGCCACCGTCGTCGCCCAGAAGATCCTCTCGTGCGTTGTGCGCTGCGACCAACGGTACGGCGCCGCCCATGTCAGCGACGTCCTGCGCGGGGCGGACACCGCGCGCATACGCGAGCGGGGACACGACTCCCTCAGTACCTACGGGCTACTGAAGGATCAACCGGGGCGCGGGATCCGCTCTTGGATCGATCAACTCCTGGGCCTGGGGCATCTTGCCCTGGCGCGCGGGGACTACCCCACCCTCTCCCTGACCGAATCCGGTGCGGGGGTCCTGCGCGGGGAGACCGACGTCAGCCTGTTTCTGCCGCGACTTCCCAAGGGAACCAGACGCAAGACCTCCCCCCTGGCCAGCGCCACCGAGAAGGGGGGCCCCGAGCCCGATCCCAAGCTGTTTGAACACCTGCGCAGCCTGCGCCGGAAGCTGGCCAGGGAACGTGGTGTTCCCCCCTATATCCTCTTCAACGACCGCACGCTGGCCCTCATGGCCGCCCACCGACCCAGCACAAGAGAGGACCTCCTGGCTCTGAAGGGGGTGGGAGAGCGCAAAGCGACGGACCCCGGCCCCCTGTTCCTGGAAGCGATCGCCGGTTTCGCTGGGACAGCAGTCCCCATTCTGGATGAAGAGTCCGCTGCTGAAGCAGGGGCCGGCAACCCATAGGGATGCCCCACTCCTGGACTGCCAGGGGTCTTTTCACTGCGACAGGCTCAATCTGATATCCCAGCCGCGATTGCACCTTTTACGAAGTTGCATTTCGGAATAGAGCTACAGATGAGCCCTTCAGGGCGACCGATAGGAGGACTGACCCACCCCGGGTCCCCCACCGTGGCGCCATCGCCGGCATGAGCCGGCACGCTCGGCGGGGACCGCACACCACCCGCCTATACAGTCATGCGCGCCTCCCACTCCCTTCGCTTCGCCCAGTCCTGCCTGCCCCTGGTCCTTGTCTGCTCCGTGATGTCCCCGGAAACGAGGGCCCACGAGAAACAGACATCGGACCTCAGCGCACCCTGCCTGGTGCATTGGCAGCGCAAGACCTTTGAGCCGGGTCAGTGGCCCGTCGAGTTGCCGGCAGCGGGCCAGTCTCTCATCTCTTCCTGGCGCGGCTGGGCCCAGGAGATGGGGTATCGGATGGACTTCGATCCGGACATGCGCGTCATGAGCCTCTCAAGCACGGCCCACAATCGCTCGGTCTGCAAGGAAGACAAGCTGGTCGAGCGCACGCTCAGAGCATTCGACCGCCGCCTGCAGGCTCCAAGTTCGCGGCCCGGGGGCTCCGATGATGGACTGATCGAAGAACGCGTGGAGGCGCCCGTGACTCTCTTGCGCCTGAACAACCGCGCGGACTATCTGACCGTGCTCGATTTCCTGAGCGTCACGCGTCCGGAACTGCGCACCTGGGCGCAGGACATGGAGTCCCAGTCCGGGTTCATCCTGGCCGAGCCCCTGTGCGCAGCCTGGATCGAGAACGGTGTCGAGCAGGACGGTTACCGCCCGGGCAACGAGATGGTCCACCGGCTCGCATCGGCCCTTTGCCAGTCACGCTTCGGAATAGTCCCCCACTGGCTCGAACGGGGAGTGGCATGGGACGTGGAGTTCGAGGTCCAACACTCCATCCACTGCTTCCCAGACCGTGATGGAGACATCGACAACGACCAGCACAAGCAATGGGAGCAGGACCTCAAGGACCTGTGGCGCAATCGCACGAATGCCTCCCTGGCCCTTGAAGACATGGCCATCTGGCAGCCCGGTACCTACAACGAAACCTGCGCTGGCATGTCCTGGGCACTGGTACGTTTCCTTCAGGAGTACCGCGAGGACTCTCTGTCCCCGATCCTGTACGACCTGGGTGTCTATCAGGCGAAACAGACCCGGGAGTCGAACTCCGCAGGGATGAAGGTCCCCACTCCCGCCACGGTCACGGAGAGCGTCCTGCGCCGCCACACCGGCAACCAGACGCTGGCCGAGGTGACGGAGTTCTTCCAGCGCGGGAATCGCTACTACCCGAGCCGCTGACCCCAGAGGCCCAGCGGGCCTTCCTCGACCCGTTGGGCTAAGATGACGGGGTGCGCCCCTCGCCTCTCTTGTTCCTGGTTGGACTGGCAGCCCTTGTAGCCTGCGGGCTGCTCTGGCTTGGCCACGGCGAGTCGCGTCCCCTCCCAGGCCCAACGCCCGGGCCTCTGGGGCCGTCCACCGGCCCCGCGCAGGCAGCAGAGCCCCAGTCCGCGCTCCTGGCCCCAGATCAACAAGAGGCCGACGCGGGGCCCCAGCGTGCGGAGATTCCCGCCGACCTCTCGGCAGCCGAACAGATCCCTCCCCGCGATACCGTGGGCGACCTCTCCCTCACCTTGCGCGTGCGAGATGACCGGGGCATGCCGGTCGAGTTGATCCTGCTCCACGCCTACCACACACCCGCCCCCCTGGAGGACGGCACTCAACCCGTCACCAGTCATCTGGCCCGCTCAGTGGGTGAGGCTTCTGGGATCTTCGAGGTGACGGGGTTCTGCGAGGGTGAATGGAGAGTGATCCTCAGCGCGCCGGCCTTCGGCTGGCGTCGAGGCCGGGGACGCGAGATGATCACGGTCCTGCTGCCCCACGACCCGGGATTCCTCGACGTCGTCCTGGCACGCCCCGCAACTGTACGAGGCCAGGTTCTGGATGCCGACGGCAAGCCTCTTGCGGGAGTCCGGGTCTTGGCCAACCTCAACGAGAGCGAGCAGTCCGACGAGTACGGGGTGTTCGAATTCTCCTCCCTGGCCTCTGGCTCCGTGACCTTGAGGGCCTCACTGGGGCCGGCAAGAGCGGAGACGGAGCTGAACCTGCTCCCTGGTGCCGAGTTGCGCGACGTGATCATCCGCTTCCCCGCTGCGGGACGCATCGATGGCTGGGTGTTCACGGCCCAGAACGAGGCTGCGGCCGGGATCGACGTCGTGCTCTTGTCGGGTAGGGACAAGCTGGCCAGCACGCGCACGAACGAATTCGGGGAGTTCATCTTCGAGCCGGTGCTGCCTGGCGAATACCTGGTTGGGGCCATCTTCATGGATCTCTCCGAGGATTCGGGCCCTGATTTCTGGGAGAGGCTGCACACCCAGAAGGTGGCCGTCCAAGCAGGGGAGACGACGGAGGTCACGATGCAGATCGTCAAACCCGAGTCCCCGGTACGCATTTTCGGTACCGTCACGATGGCTGGGGAACCCGTGGCCCACGGCCACCTGTACGCCATCTCCGAGGGGGGGCCGGCCCTCGAGAAGGCACGCTATGCCGTCCTCGATGAGAACGGCTCCTATTCCATGGAGCTCGTCTCCCCCGGTCCCGTGGTCTTCTATCAGAAGACCTCCTCGCCGCCCGTTTCGGTAGCAGACGTGCCTCCGGTCGCCGAGTACCGGCACGACATCACGATTCCCACGGGATCCATCACCGCCTTGGTCAAGGGCGGGAAGCCGCCCGTGGTGGTTCTGCTGCACGCAGTCGAGAATCTGCCGGTCGATTGGGAGCGGAGAAGCAGCTCCATTCGCACCACCGACACCCAGGCCACGTTTACCCAGGTCATGCCAGGGCGGTTCGCACTCACTGCCCGTGACGATACCGGGCGGGTGGCCTCCCCCCATGAGGTTGTGCTGGGCGCAGATCAGGAGCAGACCGTGACCCTGGAGTTCACGGCGACGGCCAGCGTGTCGGGCACGCTTGTCGACCCGGAGGGACGGCCGGTCCCCGAGGCGACCGTCGCGGCCCTTGCGGAACACGCGGTCCCGGCCGGCAGCACGCGCACTGACGCACAGGGGCGCTTCACGCTGGGAGATCTTGCGCCGGGCAAGACCACCATACTTGCGAGCAAGGGTCAGCAGTGCTGCACACACGCCTGCCGCCTGGAGGAAGGCTCAGCGGCCGATGTTGAGCTCGTGATGGTCGAGGGGGGGAGCGTACTCGTCCAGGTCGTCGACAGCGCGGGCCGGGCCCAGGGTGCCAACGTGCGACTCCTGGATGCAGCTCAGCGAGAGTACGTGCCGCTGTCCACATCTGATTCCTACTCCTCCAGCGCCAAGAACCTGGCGGAGGTGCAGCTCTCCAGGTCCAGCTTCGACGCCCTGCCCCCCGGCCGCTATACCATCCGAGCGAGAACCCTGGTGGCGGGCAACGTGGCTGAGGGCAGCGTCCTGATCGAAGCGGGTGAACGCAAGATCAAGACGCTCATCGCCGACTAGGCCCGTGCGCGCTCGCGCAGGTACTCGAGCAGGCTGGTCATGTCCTCGGGCAGGGGAGCCTCGAAGCTCACCTCCTGGCCCGATCCAGGATGGTTCAGGACGAGGCTCGCCGCGTGAAGAGCCTGGCGACCCATGGAGGGTGCGTCCTCAGGAAGTGGGACGGGCAGCGCACCGGGGTGTCGGTACACACGGTCCCCCACGATCGGGTGTCCGAGGTGCGTCAGGTGAACGCGCAGTTGATGGGTACGCCCGGTCTTGGGGTGAGCGGCGACAAAGGAGAACCCACTCAAGCGCTCTCGTACCTCGACCAGGGTGGACGCCTCGCGACCCTCTCCCTCATCCGTGACGCGATAGCGGTCTCGACGCCGAGTGTCGATCCCGATGGGCTCACGCACCCACTCGTTGTCAAAGCGCGGCTCGCCGTGACACAAGGCGAGGTAGGTCTTGTGCACACGCCGCTCCTTGAATTGCAGCTTGAGGTTCTCAAGCGCCTCGGGGGTACGACCCAAGACCATCACTCCACTGGTCAAGCGATCCAGGCGATGGACAATGCCCGCACGCCCTTCGCCCTGCACCTCGGGCAGCTCGCCGAAGCGCTCCTGGGCCAGGTCTGCCACCGTGCCCCCGGCAACTCTATCCGTGGGGTGCACCAGCAGTCCGGCGGGTTTGTGGATCACGATCAGGTGCTCATCGTCATGCAGGACGTCGAGGGTCCGAATGGGGCGCCCGGCGGGAGTGGTGGCCACCTCGGCCTCGGGTGCCTCGACGAGGATTTCCTGCCCACCCTTCAGGCGCAGACCCGGCCGCGCCGCACGCTCTTCGTCCACCCGCACCCGGCCGGCCTTGATCAGGGTCTGGATACGCGACCTGGAGATGCCGCCCAGGCACTCCACAAGGAGCAGATCGAGGCGCTTGCCTTCCGATTCGGAGGCAACCCGGAAGGACTGGGTTTCGGAGAGGGGCTTCATGATTGCTTGCTCGGGCTGAGGGCTTGGGATGATAGGGTAAACCACTCTGTTTCCCCCACCCCCGGCTTGCTGCAAGTCCCCGGTCCGCTCCCCGCTCCGCCGCAACCATGCACACCACCGCGAAGAAGGTACTCCTCGTCGATGACGAAATCGGCACGCTTGAGGTGATGGGCACGCTCCTTGAGGCCCAGGGCTTCAGCGTGGGTTTCGCCGCCTCGTCAAGCGATGCCAGGCGGCAGTTGGAATCCACCCCCTTCGATGCGGTCGTCAGCGACGTGATGTTTGACGGTCACCCGGAGGGCACCCAGATCCTGGCCATGACACGGGAGGTGCGACCCGAGGCCATCGTGATCCTGATGACCGGGTATCCACAGATCGACGGGGCCGTGGCCGCCATCAAGGACGGGGCAGTGGACTACCTG
>PVBE011890354.1_pt1 | contig 53801 bp, 33 predicted proteins | sample 1631181 | NCBI WGS metagenome assembly PVBE01 (sample SAMN08397723, study PRJNA350692) | Marine metagenome, whole genome shotgun sequencing project. | isolation source: water | place: Pacific Ocean | collected 2012-04
CCGGTCCATTGGCATCTACCGTGCAAGTCTACAACTCCTATGACACTCCACGGGGCTGGACGCGCAGCGACGAGCGCCGGCCAGCATCCCCGCCGTTCCCAGAGACCCCGCGAGCGCTCGGGCCAACACAGCTCCCTCCGAAGGTCGATGTGGCCACTCCATAGAACGAGACACCACCAGGCGCAACGAGGGCTACCCATGAAGGTCGCGATATACATCCGCGTGTCTACCGCCGCCCAGACGGAGCGCTTCGGCCTCGATGCCCAGAAGCGCATCCTCGCCGACCTCTGTGAGGACCGAGGCTGGGATCACGAGCTTTACGAGGACGCCGGGATCTCCGGCGAGACCATCGAGGCGCGCCCCGCGATGATGCGCCTGCTGCGTGACGCCGGCGGAGGCGAATTCGAGAAGTGCGTCGTCATCGAAATGGAGCGTCTCTCCCGCAGCACCGACATGCTCGACTGGCTCATCATCAAGAAGACGTTCCGCGAAAATGGGATCACCATCGTTACGCCGGGACAGGAGTTCGACCTCGCCGACGAAGAGGATGATTTCCTCAGCGATCTCTTCGGCGCGCTCTCCAAGCGGGAGAAGCAGAAGATCGTGCGCCGGATGAAGCGCGGGAAGGTTGAGGCGGCGAGGAGCGGACAGTGGGTACCGGTGGTCTCGGTGCCGTTCGGATATGACTATGACGGCGAGGCGAAGCGGCTACGGATCAACGAGGAGGAGGCTGAGATCATCCAGCAGATGTACGAATGGTATGCCGAGGGCGGCAATGGCTTTGCGAAGATCGCGCAACGCCTCAGCGCCATGGGCGTACATACCCGCCGGAGCGGCACCAAGTGGAGTTCCCCCACGGTGGACCAGATGCTGCGCAACCGCGCGTACGTCGGCGAGGGGCGCTTCGGAGACGTGACCGTTCGGGTGCCACCGATCGTAACCGAAGAGCTGTATGCGCGCGCCCAAACTCAACGCTCAGTCAACCTCAAGCGCTCGCGCAGGAATAGCAAGTACGTGTATCTGCTGACCGGTCTCCTCACATGCGCCGAGTGCGACTCGCGCTTCAGAGGTCGCGGACGCTACGGCCGCAACGGCGCCCACCGGTACTACCACTGCTGGGGCAAGATCGCGCCCCTCCACCAGAACAAGGGATGTAAAGTCCGGAACTGGCGCTGTGACGACGTGGACGACGCCGTGTGGCGAGAGGTGTGCGAGATCATCAACGAACCGGGCCTCGCATCGCGCATCATTGCGACCCAGCGACAGATCGAGTCTAAGGCAACTGATGATGGTGACGGCGCGGTCGAACACACCCAGGCCAAGCTCGCCGCGCTCCAGGCAGAGGAGGACCGCCTCTGGCGCGCGTGGCGCAAGCAGGCCCCAGCAATGACCGAGGAACAACTTGAGAAGCAGTTGGCCGAGGTTACCGATGAGCGCCAAACGCTTGAGACACTCCTCAGCGAACAGGATGGGGCGTCCGCCGCCGCACGGACCGCCCGCTGGCGAGTAGCGTCACTTGAGCGATGGCTTGAAGATGCCAGTAAGCGGCTGGATGATCTCACGCGTGAGGAACGCAAGGACCTCCTGCACACGGTGCTTGAGAGCGTTCTGATCGACGACGACGGCAACATGGAACTGCGCTTCGCGATACCGATCAACGGCAGAGACGGCGGCGGAAGCGATACTCCGGGCGGTAATCGACCGGACGCGGGTGCGCCCCCCGCCGATGGGCACTTACAATTGTTTGATACTGGTCAAGCGGTAAGCTTATGGCTCGGCACGGTGATCCACTGCCGTCCCAGGTCGGATCCACCGAACATCAACACTCCGCGGCAGGGAATGCCCGCGCGTCTTGAGCCTATGGGCGAGCCCGTTCTTCATGTGTGGCCTCACTCGGCAATTAGGCTATTGGGCAGGGCAACGGTAAACGTCGTGCCATCAGGCTCGGCGCTCGTGAAACCGACCGTCCCCCCCCAAGTAGCGTTCGGCCAGGAGCTTGACGCTGTGGGTACCGATGCCCCGCCCGGCGCCTTCCTTTGTGCTGAACGAGCGCTGGAAGATCTGCCTTTGGATGTCATCGGGTATGACGCCGGGGTTCGTCACCCGAAAGACCGTCTGGCCGCCGATGTCCTCCGCCTCGATGGCGACAACCTCGCCAGGCCGCGAAGCCTCAAGCGCATTCTTCACGAGATTCCCGAGCACGCGCCGCAGCAGCGTGGCGTCCGTGCTGATTCCGAGCTGGTACTCCGGAGCCGCGCCGACTCGCAACTCTCGGTCTCGGGCGACCGTGTGGTGACGATACAGCTCCGCGACTGATTCCAACATCTCGCGCACATTGACCAGCGACAAGGCGGGCTGAAGTTCGCCGCGCTCGGCAGCCAGCAACTGGCGCTGGACGCTGATCTCCTCGGCAAGCTGTTCAGACATGCGCCACAGATCACGCTTGCACTCCTCGTCGCCCCCTGGGTCACCCTCGCCGTGTGCGAGAATCTGAGCCACGGCCTGGATGCCGCTTGCTATGTTGAGGACGTCATGGAAGAAGACACGCTCTAAGACCGCCCGACGCTTCTCCGCACTCTTGTCATGCATGGCCACAACGACAAGCTCCGCGTCAGCGGTCGTAACGGGCGAGGCGACAACGTCGAGTTCCAACGCGCCGCCGTCGATCTCGCGATACGTGCGGATGCGACCCTCGCCGCCCGCTGGGGCATCTGATTCAAGCGCGGCCCCCACGACTTGGGCGCCGCCGCAGAGCTGGCAGGCAGGCCCGGACCCGCAGCCATCGGGTCCATCGTGCGCGTTGACGCACTGCACGAGGTCGCCCATGCGCTGGCCAAGGACGTCGTCCGGCGAGTTAGCACCCACGCTTGCGAGCATCCTTGCGTTGACGGCAATGATCCGGCACTGGTGGTTCAGCACCATCGCGGGATCTGGGATTGTCTCGAGCATCGTCTTGGCGAGATCGTTGGAGAGGAACGCATCCCGATCGCTCTGGATTCGCGTATCCACGGATGGTGACATCTGCATGGTGGTGTCTGCTCCCTGTGCGGCGGCCCCGAGTGGGGTAACCGTGTCGCATGCTTGGTTCAGCGGGGAGCGGAACGCTACCGTTCTCAGGGAGAGCCGTGACGCTTCGCACTCTGATTGAGCGAAATTGCGGGAACACGCGGCAACAGCGCCCGGCGCAGGTCCGTGGGATCTCATTGCCGAAAGGCCGCAAGGACCGCACGCTTGCGCATCGCGGCGTCACCGAGTTCCTTCGCGTCGCCAAACTGTGCGCCGCCCGCGACATCCCGCTCGCGCCCCACCATGTCCCCCACTTCAACCTACAACTCGCGGCGGGCATGCCCAGCGGACGCTGGGTTGAGACGTTTGACAATGCGAAGCAGCGCGTCGCCTGGCCCGATCTCTTCCCGGGCTTCCCGGAGGTGGTTGACGGACGGATGGTCGTCCCGGACCGGCCCGGCTGGGGCATGGAGATCAGCGACGACATCATCACCCGCCACGCGAAGTTGGTCCGATGGCGGACCTGATGCGGCGTGCGTCCTCAGGCTCTGACCGCAAGACCGTTGGCACCCTCGCTCGTCTAACATAGTAGACGTCCGAGGAGGTGGTCGGTCGTGAGTCAACACGTCAGGAGGCGGGCCCGATTCGGCATCAACCCATGGGAGATCGTCGTCGCGATCGTCATCATCGCGATCATCGCGGCGATCGCCTGGCCTATCGCCGCGAGGACCCGCGCTACCGTCGGGCTGGATCCCGCTGAAGACATCGGCGAGGCGTCGGGGATGTATGCCGCGAGCATGGAAACGGACTCGCCCGCGTTGACCGGAAACGGAATGGATGAGGTGGAATGAGGCGGGGCTTTACGCTCATCGAATTGCTCGTCGTCATCGCGATCATCGCGGTTCTTGCCGGCATTCTGATGCCGGTGTTCTTTCGCGCGCGCAAGCAAGCTCGCAAGGTCACCTGCCAGAGCCAGTTGCGCCAGGTCTCGCTGGCGCTGGAGATGTACACCTCTGACTGCGACGACCTGCTCCCCTGCTGCATCAAGATCAACGAAGGCCTTGGACCGCACCCTCTGAAGATGCCGGCGCTTCTCAGCCCCTACACGCGTAACGATGATATCCACCGATGCCCGAGCGATCATGGCGGCGCGGCGATTCCCACCGGCGAGCCCTATTGGCAGGCATACTCCACCAGCTACCAGAACTACGCCCAGCTTGACACCACCATGCCCGGCGCGTCGATATACGGCCTCTGGTGGCCCGTCTCGTTGGCCGCCATTTCGGACCCGTCATCGACGAGCCTCCTCCGCGACGCGACCTCGTGGCACCGCAAGGACACCCCATGGAACATCAACGTGCTCTGGGCGGATGGACACGTGAAGTGGTTCATGGGCGACGACAACGATGGCCGCGCCGGCATCTTCTGAATCTTCCCGCCGCGCCCCAACCCAGCAGGAAGCCGCGCTCGCGTGCGCGAAGCTACGGTCTGACGACACAATAGCCGCCTCAGTCCCTATAGCAATAGGAGGAGTACTGCGATGAAGCACTTGACGATGATCTGCCTGTCATGCTGCGTGCTGTTAGCCGCAACGTCCGCGTTTGCCGCACCCACCGTCCTCGGCCCCACGGGCCTACTGGCGACCCCCAATACCGACACGGTCGGAACCGCCAACATCCAACTCGGCGGTTGGTACGTCAATGACTTCGCCAACACCGCGACGGTCAACTTCGGACCGCTGCCGATGCTCGAAGTCACCGGTTCGTGGGTCGACCCTCAGGTCGGCACGAGCGAGGAGATCTTCAGCGCCAAGTGGCGGTTCAAGGAAGACAGCTTCACCAAGCCCAGCGTTGCCGTCGGCATCATCGACATCACCGACCGGTTCGATCTCACGCCCTACGTCGTCGTGCAGAAGGGTTTCCACGTCGGCGGCAACGGCCTGACCGTCTCCGCCGGCTACGCCAACAGCACCATGATGCTCGACGGCTTCTTCGCCGGCGCGGACCTGCAGCTCGGCGGCAAGTACCACGTATTGGCCGAGTACGACAGCGATGATATCAACGCCGGCGTCCGCGTTCCGATCAGCGACCGCATCGAGGTCACCGGGGGCGTCGTCCAGGACGAATTCGCCGCCAGCGCGATGTACCGAATCCGCTAGCCGCCGGAGCGCGGGGCAGGTGAGAAACGTCGAGACCGGTGGGGCGGCTTGGCCGATGCGGCCGGCCGCCCCACCGCGTCGAAGCCGTATTGGGGGGCCCGATGTTCATCCTCGCATGTCTCGCCTGCAGCAACGCATCGGCCGAGCCGCTCTCGCTCGGCTCCGGGCCTCACCTCTTCATCGACGACTTCCTCATCGCCGATCAATCTGGCCTCGCGCGCGCTGTCAACCATCCCGAACGCCTTCCCGAGCCCGTCGTCACCGGGCCTGAGGACAAGTGCTTCCAGCCTTACCTCACTGTGCTCCGCGATCAAGACTCGGGCCGCTTCCGCATCTGGTATGGTGTCCCCGAAAACGCTGCCCAGTCCCACGTCGCCTACATGGAATCCGACGACGGCATCAACTGGGAAAGGCCGCATCGGGTGCTTGACGACCCCTCGCCCATCCAGTTCGGCGTCAGCATCATCGACGATGGCGCCGGCCCCCAGCGCTACAAGTACGGCTACTGGCGCGATGGCGGGTTGAGGATCGCCGCCTCGCCCGACGGCCTCACCTGGGCGCCCCTGGTTGACCGCGTCGTCTTGCCTCACAACCACGATATCAGCAGCATCTTCCGCGACCCTATTCGCAATCGCTACGTCGCGATGATCTCCTCATACCGCGAGGGCGACGCGTGGGAGGGACCGCGCCGCGTGACCATGACCAGCGTCAGCGATGACCTCATCAACTGGACTGAGAAGGACCTCGCCTTCACGCCCGATGGCGATGACGAAGGCGAGACTCAGTTCTACTGTTGCGCGGGATTGATCGCGCGGGGCGGCCTGCTGATCGGCACGCTCAAGGTCCTGCGCGATGACCTCCCGGCCAACGCCGACGGACCCGTCGCGGGGATCGGCTACACCGTCCTCGTCTGGAGTCGCGATGGCGAGACGTGGCACCGCGATCGCCAAGAATTCCTGCCCCGCAACCCCGAGCCGGGCACGTGGGACCACGCGATGACCTGGGGCGACTGTCAGCTCGTGGTTGGGGACGAGACCTTCATCTACTACGGGGGGTACAAGCAGGGGCACAAGTCAGAGCGCTTCACCGAGCGCCAGATCGGTCTCGCCCGCATGCCGCGCGACCGCTATGTGGCTCGCGTCGCGGGCAACACTCGGGGCACCCTTCGCACGCCGCTCCTCACGCTCTCCTCCGCATCAATGACGATCAACGCCAAGATCGACGGCTATCTCCGCGTCCGGGTCCTCGACGAATCCGGCGCGCCGATCCCTGGCCTTGACTGGGACGACTGCCCCTCAATCACCGGCGACTCAATCGCCCATCCCGTTCCCCTGCATCTCCCGCGGGGCCGCCCCATCCACCTCGAATTCGCCCTCCGCAACGCCTCCGTGTTCGGGTTTGATCTCTTGTTGCCATGACGCCCTGTCGGGGTTGAAACCCCTCCTACAGTGGGCCGTCTGTAGGAGGGGTTTCAACCCCGACATGCTGTCCCTCGTGCCTTCCCCCGCCTCCCGCAAGGTCCGCCTCCCCTCCCTAGCGAACCTCCGCCGACACGCTTTCCCTATGGAGCCACCCAGCCATGACCTCACGCGAGATCGTCCGCCGCGCCATCACCTTCGATTCGCCCGAGCGCATCCCGATCAAGTTCCCGAGCCTTGGGATCGACGACACCTTCGGCGTCGGGCTCCAGCCCGCCGCTGGTTGGACGCCGTCGCAGCCACACGAGGATGAGTGGGGCGTCGTCTGGGAGATGCCGCCCGAGGGCATCACCAACATGGGCCAGCCGCTCGGCCACAACCTCAAATCCCTCGACGACATTGCATGCATCGACTGGCCCGATCCGCACGATGAGACTCGCTACGCCAACATCGAGGCCCAGCTCGAGAACGCCGGCGACAGGTTCGTCATGAGCGGCTGCGGTTTCGTGTTCTTCGAGCGCATGCACTACATGCTCGGCATGCCCGAACTCTTCATCGCGATGTACGAAGATCCGAAGGGCGTTCACGCTCTCGCCGAGCGCGTCCTCGAGTTCCCCGTCGGGCTGTGCGAGGAGATTGGCAAGCGCTTCCGTGGCCGCATCGACGGTTTCGGGATGACCGATGACTGGGGCACGCAGGAGGCCGCCTTCACCAGCGTGCCGATGTTCCGCGAGTTCTTCAAGCCCTACTACAAGCGCCTGTTCGACGCAATCCACGATGCCGGCATGTTCGCCTGGATGCACTCGTGCGGCCATGTCAACGAAATCATCGAGGAGTGGATAGACGTGGGGTTGGATGTCGTCAACCTCCAGCAACCGACCAATCTCGGCATTGAGGAGATAGGACAGAGGTACGCCGGGCGCATCTGCTTCGAGAGCCTCTGCGACATCCAGATGACCCTCCCGTGGAAGGACGCCGACGCCATCCGCGCCGAGGCCAGCCAACTCATCGAGCACTGGTCAACACCTCGGGGCGGCTTCGTCCTGGGCGACTATGGAGACGGCGCCGCGATCGGCGTGCCTATCGAGAAGAAGCGCGTCATGCTCCAGGCCTTCGCCGACCTCGCCGCCCCCGGAATCGAGGTGCCGAATGTCACCTCGTAGGTCGGGTTTCCCAGCCCGACACGCCGTCTCGTACGACGATCGTCCCGATCGTCGATGCCGGAGGCATGTAGGAGCGGCTTCAACCGCGACGCCGTTGCTCCTGGCGCTCCTAGCCTGCTCCGCCCACGCCGCACCGTGGCGCTCCTACGAGGTCTACGAACCCGAGATCTCGCAGCACTTCGTCATCAACGCCTCGGCGCATGAACTCACCTACAACCACGATAGTGCCATCGCCTGGTTTGGCGATCGGTGGTTCTGCCTCTGGAACGCGAATACTGTCGCCTCCGAGGGCAAGCCCGGCCAGCTCAATTACGTCAGCACGAGCACCGACGGCCTGCTCTGGTCTGAGCCCCGCGCCGCCTTCTCTGATCACGAGTTCAGCGAGAACGTCGTCCCATGTCCCGATGGCACCCAGTGGCAGCCGAACCTCATCATCATCGACGGGAAGCTCTGGGCGATCTGGAGTCAGAACTCGCGCGACGAGCACAACGGGTGCTACTTTTCCGTGCTCGCCGACCCCGATGGCAAGTGGACAAACACGCGGCTTCTCTTCGACGGCCACCACGAGGCCCTGATCGACGGCAAGCGCTTCCGTCTCTTCCCGACGCAGAATCCGTGCCAACTCAGCACCGGTCGCGTACTCGCGCCCGTCACGATGATGGGCCCCGAAGCCGCCGACGCGCCCGAGGGCCTCAGCAATTGGCTGCGCGGGGAGAAACGCGACAGCGTCATCTACACTGACGACGGCGGCGAGTCGTGGCAAGTCTCGCCCGGCGCGGTCCAGGAGGACGCGACGTGGGCCCAGTGGGAGCCCACTGTCTGGGAGTTGGCGGACGGCACGGTGATGATGTTCGCGCGCAACAATGACTTCCGCGATGTCGCGACCGGCGGGCCGCGGCCGACCGAGGCGTTGCTGTGGTCACTAAGCCGCGACGGCGGCGAGACATGGACGCCTCACGAGTATGTCCCAATCGAGACCGTCGTCTCGCGCATGCACGTCATGCCCGCGGGCGGCGATCGCTTCATGATGGTGATGAATGACTGGCCTGCCGGCAAGTTCGTGCACGACCGCTACAACCACGCGCTCTTCTTCACTCGCGGAGCGGGCATCGACTTCGTCGCCGGACCGGGCATCACGGGGCTGGAGCCCTTCGTGCACTACCCGCAGATGTGGATGAAGGGCGGCTCGCTACTCGTCAGTTACAGCCAGGGCAACCTGCCGCGATCCATCAAGGTCGCGCGCGTGTCGCCCCTGCCCAAGCTCGAGACCTACTACCTCTTCCCGCGCTCAAACCTCCCACCACCGCCCGCGCCGATGCGCGAGGGCGATTCGCTCGCATTCAACGGGCAGCAATACGTCGAGTCGAGGGAGACGGTCGAGTTCTCGGACGCCTTCAGCATCGGCGCGTGGATTCGCGCGGACGGCGATGGCGTCCTGATCGACAACCGCTCCGCGAATCCCCAGGCTGGATTCCTCTGGGGGCTCGCGTTCAAGGGCGGCAAGCTCAGGCCGTACTTCTTCATCGGAAGTCCTGAGCGCAACCTCGTGTCTGACCTCGAGGTGCCGCGCGCGAAATGGAGCTACGTGGGGATCTCTGTCGACCACGCCGGCGGAGCCATCACCTTCTACGCGGGCGAAGAGTCGCAGAAGATGCAATACGCGATGCCCGCCAACGACCCCACTGCGGTCACGCCTTACATCGGCCACAAGCGCTTCGAAGCCAGCCAGGTGCAGTCGCTCACCGGTCTGATCCGCCGCCTCGGGGTACAAGCTGGCGTCGCCGTTGATGCTAATGGCCATCAGGCCCTATCCGATTCCCGCGGAACGTCGTCTTGGCCCGACATGGACTTCGACCCCGCATCCGAGACCTTCGAAGCGGACTTCGCCCTGCCGACCGCCCCCACGCCGAGCATCACCCACGTTAGCACCGTCCGCCGGCGTCCCCGCACGGCTGTCGAGCGACGCGATGTCCTGCGCATCGCGGGCGAAGCCTCCGCCGGTGTTGATCTCGACGAGAACACGCGAGACGACACGGTGGCGTTCAAGTTCGCCTTCCGCATCGAAAGCGGAAACGAACACGTCATCTGCACCATCGGCGATGCAAACGAGCCCGCTCGCGTGATTGTTGAGAGCGGCGTCCTCTACCTGAGGGCCCCGGGCGCGTTCGCGTGCGTCGGCCCGGTGCGTCACGGGTGGCATGAGGTGGATGTCGCCACTACCGGCGACACCACCCGCGTCACCTTGGCGTCGGGGAAGTTCGGCGAGGTCACTCACAGTCCCGTCGCCACATGGATCTACCTCGGCCAGGGATACCGCACGGACCGTATCCCGCCCGAGAGCGTCTGCCTTATCGACATCGCATCCGTCCAGTCTCGCGTCGAATGATGCCGTCCACCGTCCGCCGTTGACTGGACCGCCAGCATCCTTGCTGGCATGGCCGTGCGCCGCAACGCCGCTCAAGGAGCCACCTCACATGCTTTTCGCCCTCGCCGCAGTCATCGCGCTGCCCGTCGCCGCCCAGGTACCCCTTCACGACTTCGACGACCTCGACGCCTGGTCGGACAACAAGGACGGCGGCAACGCGCCTGAGATCTCCCTCGACGATGAGCGCTCGCGCGACGGCGACGCGCTGCGCATCAAGTACACCAACAGCCCCCCGAGTTGGGGAAATCTCACCGGCGATTGCATCGTGCCGGATGATGCGGTCGCGCTGCGGTTCTGGCTCTACAAGCACTCCGCTGATGCCCGCGCCGCGATGCACGTTTGGCTCATGGAAGCTGACGGCGACGCCTGGGCCATGAGGGTCCCCTTCGGCAACAAGCAACTCCGGCAACTCGACGTCGGCTGGCATGAGGTCCGCATGCCCGTCAGCGGCCTCAACTTCGACCCGCGCGGCCCCGGAACGCGTCAGATGACCAGGGCCGATCGAATGCTGATCGGTTCGAATTTCGCCGACCTGGAGGTGACGATCGATAGCATGGAATGGGACACCAAACTCGCCGCAACGCCAATCCCTCTGCCCACGACGGAGAACCTAACGGTCGAGCGGGGCGACAAAGGCAGCATCGGCGTTCTCGTGATGGCCGACCTTCCCGATGGCTTCACCTCGGCCCATCTGCCCGACGACCTCGCCTCCGCCATCCGCGCCGGCGGCTTCGGAGCGACGATTCTCCAGCCCGGCGATGTCGCCGATCCCGATGTCCTCACGCCAGCGAACTTCGACGCGATCGTCGTCCCGACCGGGTCGTACTTCCCGCTCGACGCCAAGACCGCGTTCCAGGCCTACCTCCGGGCCGGCGGGAGCTTCCTCTCAACGGATGGCTACGCGTTTGACGATCTCGTCCAGCTGACCGCCGCAGGCTGGACGGCCCTCCCACCCGACAGAACGGCCGCCGACATGACTGACGAACCGGAGAAGACCGAGTCCATCGGCATGAACACGCGCGTCGGCAAGGTCGGCGATGCGGTGACCTTGCACCCATCCCAGATCGGCGCCTTCGATCCCCAGTTCCACCTGGAGCAAGCCACCCGCTTCGCGGCCGCCGATGGCGACCTGGAGTACGAGTTCGACGAGCCCGTAACGGGCTTCTCCGCCTGCGGCCTGATCGGCGTCAACAGCCCCGTCTTCCCGCCCGTCTACCGGCGCTGGATCCCCGTACTCCAAGCCTTCGACGCCGACGGCCAATTGCGCGGCACCGCGCTCAGCATCATGCACAACTTCAGCGGCGAGTACGCGGACTCCAGCTGGGCATTCAGCGGCATCACCTCCGGCCAGGACATTTTCCTGGGTACGGCCGCCCGTCGCCAACTCCTGGTCGACACGCTGGAACAGATCACGCGCCGCGAGTTCCTCCACTCTCTGACCACGGATCTCGCCTCCTACCGCCCGGGAGAGACCGCCGAGATCTCCGTGCAGATGGTCTGTGACAGAGACCCCGAGCGCTACCCAACCGTCACGCTCCTCGTCGACGACCGCGAGGTCGCCGACAGGTCCTCGGCTGAGGTCGAGATCGACTCTCTCACCGGCGACTACCACGTTGTCCGCGCCGAGTTGCGGATTGGCGATGATCTGGTCGACTCGCTCGAATCAGCCTTCTGCGTCTGGGACGAATCCGTCCTCGCCTCGGGGGCGAAGGTCGCCTGGGAAAACAACTACATCACCCTCGATGGCAAGCCGAGTTTCCTCATCGGCACCAACCAAACAGGCATGATGTACTTCAGTCCCAAAGAGGGCCCGGCCGCGTGGGACCGCGACTTCCGCGCAATGCACGATCACGGCTTCCACATCTGGCGCATCCTGCATTTCTCGCCCTTCGCCGCGAAGGGCTACGAGGGCAGCGGTCAGCACACGTCGCTCGACCTCTACAACAGGCCCGAGAGATTCCTGCGGCAGATGGACGCCATCGTCCAGATCGCGCAGAAGCACCGCGTCGCCATCTTCCTGGCGCTGCACGACTGGCTCGGCGTCACGCTGACCGACGAGGAACTCGAGGCCCAGTACGACTGGTGTCGCTTCTGGGCGGACCGCTACAAAGACGTGCCAGGGATCTTCTACGACATCCAGAACGAGCCAAGCGTCGCCGCCGAGGACCGTCCCGACGTGGTGGAGCTGTGGAACGACTTCCTCGCGACGCGCTACGCATCCGACGAGGCTCTCCGCGCCGCCTGGACCACCAGCCCGCCCGAGGCCGAGCTTCCCAACGTGCCCCTCGGCGCGACCACCAATGACTGGGACGACGCTCGCGCCGCGGACCGCAAGCGCTTCGAGACGGAGTTGCTGAATCGCTGGACCAAGGCCAACGTTGACGGCACGAAAGCCGGCGATCCCGACGCCGTCATCTGCGTCGGCTACCTGCCCAGCATGCCACCCGCCGACAAGATCCTCGGCGTCAAGAACACTGACTTCTCCAACATGCATTACTACGGCCCCGTCGACCGCTTCCCGCTTGAGTTCAAGCTCATCGACCGCCGTTTCCAGGGCAAGGGATTCAGCCTCGGAGAGTTCGGCGCGCGCGAGGCCCATGACGCTCGCTCTCACGGCCACACTAGCATCCCCGTCGATGACTCGATCCACCGATTCCAGACCTACATCCACTACACCGCCGGCTTGGGCGCGGCGTTCATGGCCAATTGGGATTGGAAGGAGTTCGACGAGGCGATTTTTCCCTGGGGCCTGTTCCAGCGCAGTTCGTATGTCTCGCGCCCATGGATGCATACCCTCGAACAGGGGGCGCTGCTGCTGTCGGTGGCTGAGCCCGTCTACGAGTCGCCCGAGGTCTTCATCGTCGCGCCCGACTCGCACCGCGTCGGGCCGCGCTTCAGTGAACTCAACGGATGCCTCTGGCGCGCGATCGATCTCCTGCTCGACCAACGCGTCAACTTCGGCATGGTCAACGAGGAAGACATCGCCGATCTACCTGACTCCGCGAAGGCCCTCATCTGGCCCGTACCATACTGCCCGGCGGATGAGACGTTCGATGCCATCCGCTCGTGGGTCGAGGCCGGCGGCACGCTCTACCTCTCCGGCGACATCTCCTTCGACCGCACCCGCAAGGCCACCCGTCCCGAGCGCCTGGCCCAGCTCAACCTGCCCGCGGTCGAGCCCACTTCGCCCTTCGATGTCGACGATGATGTCTGGGAGCGTGATGTCGTCGAGTCGACCGTCGCGCAGGGCAAAACGCTCTTCGCCCCATACCCGCTCGAACTCCGAGGTCACGATAGCGATGCCGACGTCTACGCGCGTTTCGTCGATCTCTCCGGCGTCGCCCGCATCCAGGTCGAGCCCGCCGACGCGCCTGTTCGCGCGCTCGCCATTCCCTCGCGCGATGGTGGCGTCATAACGATGCTCGCCCGCCAGACTGAGGGCGACGACTTGCTCGCCGTCACGCTTCCCGACGTGACCACCACGGTGGAGTTGGCGTCGAGGAGCTATGCCTTCGTCATCACGAACGGCGCCGGGGATGTAATCGCCGCTGAGAGCCAGGGCGCCATCTCGATCGATGGCGCGGAGATTGCCTCCGCCAGCGATCACTTCGGGCTGGCCTCACTCGATGGCAAGGGCCTGCTGACCACAAGGCAGCTCATGGTATTGCCACACCAGTGCGACGCTGTTTCCGTCTCGCTTCCCGCACTCGACGGCGCGCGCTGCTACATTGGCTCGCCAACGGGAACGGTGGGCACGACCGAGCCGTTCGCCGGCGAGGTAGCCATCGCTCCCGCTGCCCCCGGACGCGTCGCGGTCATCGCGCCGGGCGGGCAGATGAAGCAGGCGCTCAAGGCCATACTCACCCGCCTCGAGCGTCGCTGATGGCCTGCGGTTGCGCTCCCGCCGCCTCACTAACCGAAGGAGTCATGCCATGAATCTGCTTCAGAACCCCGAACTCAAGGCCTCGAATGGCGTGCTCCCCGCCGGCTGGTACCTGTCGTCCCCGCGGGACGGGCTCGCGCCGCGAGCGCTGACCGACGGCGAGCACGTGGCCCTCACGGGCACCGGGAAGGCGAGCTGCTTCGGCAAGCTCGGGCAGGAGGTCCCGGCGCGGGCGGGACAGTGGTACGAGGCTGCGGTGACCTTCCGGGTTGAGGGCATCGCGGACATCACTCTATGCACCCTCTTCAACCTGGTTTTCCGCAAGGACGGACACCTGATCCGCGAGTGCCTGCTGGACGGGGTGACCCGCGACGGAGACTGGCTTACCGTCCGCAAGACGCTGCTGTGCCCGGACCGGGCCGAGGCCGCCGATCTGGAGATCTTCTTCCGCCATGCCACGGAGGGCTCATTGATCGTCCGACTGGCTTGTCTGCGGGAGGCCTCGCCGCCCCCGCCGCCACGCACCGCCAAGGTGGCGACCGTGAAGCTCTATCCCACGGAGCCAACTACCCCCGAGCGCAACCGCGAGGCCTTCTGCGAGCTACTGGACCAGGCAGGCCAGGCGAGAGCGGACATCTGCTGCTTGCCCGAAGCCACCAACATGGTGGGGACCGGAATGAAGGCGCAGGATGTCGCTGAGCCAATCGAGGGTCCGAGCTTCGCGGCATACGCGGCGAAGGCGAAGCAGCACGAGATGTGGGTGGTGGCCTGCTATGACACGATCGAACATGATCTGTGCCGCAACACGGCAGTGCTCATCGACCGTCAGGGGAAGCTTGCGGGCGTCTACCACAAGACCCATCTGCACTGGCCGGAATACCGCGATGGCGTCACGCCGGGGGACGATTACCCGGTGTTCGAGACCGACTTCGGCACCATCGGCATGATGATCTGCTACGACAGCTGGTTCCCCGAAGTCGCGCGTCTGTTGACCTACAAGGGCGCCGAGGCGATCTTCTTCCCGGTCTGGGGGTATGATGAGATCGTCCTGCGCGGGCGAGCTGTCGACAACAACGTCTTCATCATCGCCTCGTCGCTGGGGTCGGCGGCAAGCATCATCAGCTCAAACGGCGACATGATCGCCCGCACGGAAAGCGATGGCATCGTCACTGCCGAGATCGCCATCCAAGCCCGGCCGACCCACTCCTACGTGGACCGTGAAATCACGAACGGCATCCCCGGCGCCACGCGCTGGACACGCGACACGGTTTCGCTGCGCGAGTACGACGAACTACGGGAGCAGATACTCAATGTCTAAGTTCGGGCGCATCCCACCAGGGCCCGCCGGCCTGGCAATCATCTTGAGCGGGTGGTCAATAACCATGGCTGCGGCGCGCGCTGCCGAATTGCCCCTACAGACCGAGGAAGCTGTCGTCACTTCCGACAGGCCCGTGGAGCTAACCTTCACCATCGACGGTGGCTGGGAGAGGGTCTACCTGGCGCTTGAGGGGAGACTCTCGAACCCCGCTCAGACCGGTTGGCGCGGTGGCTCAATGCCGTGCATCGATTACCTGGTCAACGGCAAGCGCGTCACAGCCGATCAGATCGCCAATCTTCACGACGCCACGGAGTCCGCCACCTGGGGCGGCACGTACTTCTCGTGGATCGGTGAGGCGGACAACTGGCGGCTGACGTACAGCCCCGATTTCACGCCCTTCGCCAGTGACAACAACCCGGCGGAATTCGGCGACAACCCCTACCTACAGATCTTCGATATCACGCCCCTGGTTCAACGCGACGGGCCCAACACGCTCGTGATGCGCCATGCGATGAACCACTTCGCCAGCTTCCAGATGATCTTTCGGCAGGTGCGGCTGCTCAGCGAATACGAGCGACCGCCCGCGACAGCTTTGCCACGAGATTTCCCCGATACGTCAGGGCGTGTCATCCGACCGCAAGCGGAGCATGAAGTGTCCTACGAAGCCCGGTTGCTGTCCGGCGGAGGCATTGAGATCCAGGCCGAAGGCGAGCGGTATGTCGTGGCGTCGAAGTTCTCGCGCCCAGGTGGAGGCTTGCGCCGGCTGAGCGAGCAGGCGGAGGGCTGGAATCCGGCGGTCCAGGGCGACAGCCTGACCGTCGAAGGCGCGCCCTACCGGCTGGAGCGCTCGTTGCGAAGGCATGCGGAGCGCGTGGAGGTCGTCGACCGGCTGACCAACACGAGCGACGAGACCATCGGCATCCGCTTCGGACATGAGATCGCCATCGGCAAGGCAGACCTGGACAGAGTCTACTTGTGCGGCAACCGCCTTCCGCGCAAGGAAGGGGAGACCAGCATCGACGTCCATCCGCTGGAAAACCCGACCGTGTACGCGTGCCGCGAGCAAAGCGGGCTCGGACTGCTGCCGCGCGATGATGTCTTCCGCGCGCACGTTGAACTCGTCCTGCGCGATGGGGCCTATGGTCTCAATGACCGGCACTTCGCGCTCGCCCCTGGCGCCTCATACGAGACGCGTTGGGAGATCTACCCGACCGCCACGCCCGATTACTACGCGTTCATCAACGCCGCTCGACGGAGCCTTGAGGCCAACTACAGCATAGATGGCAATATGGTCATCGCCCACGGATTTGAGGGCGCGATGGCCGACCTGACCGATGAGGACATCGTGACGCTGGTCCGCGCCAACGATGCGAAGTACATCGTGCTCTCGACCATCTCGCGCCTGGACGAACAGGGCGGGCGGATGCCCCCTGCTGGTGATGGCGCCTACGCGCACGGCACGGGCCTGCTGGGCGATTACGGCAAGTGGAATCGGCAGTACCTCGAGCAAGTGATCGCCCGCTTCCGGCGGCTCTGTCCTGACACGAAACTACTACCATACCTCGATCCCTACGTCTGTTCCGAGCCCGGCGCCACCGAGAAGTATGGCGACAGCCTCGCCCTGATGCCTGATGGCGGGCCGCAACTCTACACCGACCACAAGATGCCCGTCTTCTATCCGACGCTCGACAACTCATACGGCAGGGCGCTCGGGGAGGCCTTCGACTACCTGCTCAGCGTCGCTGACGGCTTCTATATGGATGAGTCGACCATGTACTACCTGCCGGGGGTGGGCGCCTTCAGTTACCGCGACGACACGTGGGACGGGCATTCCTGCAAGATGAATCTGGGCAGCGGATACGAAGAGGTCGATGCCACCTACGAGTTGCAGCGCAAGGTCACCAACTCGGCGCTGTATACGCGAGCCTATCGCCTTCGCCAGTTGGAGAAAGCGCGGGAGCAAGGGAAGGCAGTGTGGATGAACTTCGAGCCGATGAGCGAGGAGGAAGCCGCCCTCCAGTCCTACCGGTTCGTGGAGTGCTACGCGAGCAGCGCCCCGGTGTACAGCCACCTTGGCTGTCCGGTGTCGCTGGCCAATGAACACGTAGAGCGTGCCGAGACCGACATCGGCGATTCGATGCGACGCATGCTGATGTTCGGCGGACTATACCTCACCTACGGGATCAAGTACCGCACGGCGGGGAACATCCTCCAGGACCTATACCCCTTCACGCCGGTCGAGTTGCACTGCGGCTATGTGATCGGCAAAGAGAAGATCATCACCTGCTCCTCCGGGACGTACAGCTTCGGAGATCGGTCGGCTCTAGCGGTGCGCTATTACGACAACTCCGGGTTCCACCTCCCCGATCGCGACGTGACGATCCCCGCGGGTGCCGCCGAGACGCAGGCCGACGTGGACTTGCGGGAAGGCGAGCTGGCCATCGTGTTCAGCCCTGCCCAAGCAAACGAGGAGTGACACAGATGGTTCTCGCCACACGCGCGCCGTCCGTGCTCAACATGGACGAGATGGAGCAGATCTACCAAGCAGCGCTGCGGGTATGGGCGAGGGTGCCGATTCGCGCCCAAGGACCAGAGGAGTTCCTGCAGCCCGTCCGCGACTTCGGGTGCGAGATTGAGGGCGATCTCATCAGCTTCCCGGACGGTGTCCGCGAGGCCACCGTCAACGCCATCCAGACCCACCGCGACGCTAATTGGCCACCGCGGCCGGCGGAAGTAACCACGGACAGCATTGAGAAGATGGCGTCGGGCCAGGCGCTCTATTCCTGCGATGTCGACACCGACGCGATTCACCTCGCCACGACCGCCGACCTGGAGCGCTTCTCATGGGTCTGCGATCTCTTCCCGGACCTCGGGCGCGCCCATCCGACCTTCATCCCCCAGGATGTCCCCGGCCACTGCCGCGACCTGCACGCCTTCGCCACCATAGCCCTCAACGCCCAGCGGCCGTCGCGCGTGTCGGTGTATAACGCCGACATGATTCCATACTTCCTCGACGTGCAAACCGTCTGCCAGGGCCGCGAGGAGGCGCGGGAAGCGCCCATCTTCGCCACCAAGTGCTGGGTCAACACGCCCTTCATGATCACCCGCGAGAACATTGAGATCGCCCTGAAGGCGCGGTCGTTGCTCGGCCAGCCGTTCCACTTCTCGTGCATGCCGGTAGCCGGAATGGCGACGCCGGTGACTCTGGCCGGTTCGCTGGTGACGATCGCTGCCGAGTGTCTCGCTCTGAACGCGCTAAGCCTCGCGTTGGAGGGCAGGCTGCAGGGCTGGACGGCTGGGCCCCTGACCTTTGACATGAAGATCGGCAACCAGAATCAGAATGGGCCTGACGTGGCCCTACTGCGACAGGGCTCGGCGCAGATGGGGGCCTACGTGTTTGGCGGACAGTGGAGCGGCGTGGGCGGCCCCATCACCGGATCGAAGCAACCCGACTCGCAGGCGGCGCTGGAGAAGGCGTTGGACACCATGTGGGCGATTGGCTGCGGGGTGCGCAGCTTCGGCTCCCTCGCGACGCTCGCGGGTGCGGACGTCGGCAGCATCACCCAGCTCATGATGGACCTCGAGTTGATGAGCTACTGCGAGCGACTGGTGGAGGGCGTCCGCGTCAATGAAGAGACGCTGGCCGAGGAGGTCATCGCCGAGGTGGCCCCTCGTGGCGCCTATTTCCTCGACAATGAGCACGCGGCGCGCCACTTCCGCACGGAGCTGTGGCTGCCGGAGTTGGTGGATCGGCGGGCGCCAATGGCTTGGCAACCTGATCCGGTGACGATGGTGGACAACGCGCGCGCGAAGGCGCGCCGATGCCTCGCCGATGCCGAAAATAGGTGTCCACTATCCGATGCGCAGAGGCGGCAAGTCCAGGAGATCATGACGGAAGCCGCGCGGACCGTCCGGTAGGGCGCGAGACCCCATCGTCCCAGAGCTTGATGAATCTGGGGAACCCGTGCTGTCACCTCCCACGCAAGGAGCGCCTCCAAATGGTGTCGTTCGCCCTTCTTCCACTTATCCTCAGCGGCCCTACCCCAGCTCAGCCGACCGTCGGCGTCGTCGAGGGCGACCGCAGGCTGATGCTCAACGGCGATCCCATCCTCACGCTCAACACGCCCTGGGTCGCGACCGGCGACTGGGAAGGCGTCTACAACTACCCCGCGAGCCCAGTGCCTGCCGACGAGCCACGCGTCCACACCGGCGATCACGGCCGTATCACCGAGACGATCACCACCGAGGGCGACACTGTCACGATCCGCTACGAGTTCGCCTTCACCGATCTCCCGACCGGCCGGCACATCCAGTGGTGGTGGCGGCTCGCGCCCGAAGACTTCGACACCGCCCACGTCGAGGGTGAGGGCACGCGCGCCGTCGCGCTCCGCCCCATCGGTGGCTCAAGCATCGGTGGCCTGAAGCGTATGGCGATCATGCGGCCCGACCTTGACCTCGACATAGCCGTCTCCGCATCGACCGGCGAGTGGGCGTTCTCGGATCAACGTAACGCTGACTGGGCCAAATGCTACCGGCTCGAATACAACCGCCCCTTCACCGTCGATGGAAAGCGCGAGGGCTGGCTTCAGGTCGCCATCACCGCCAAGCGCCCAGAGCCCATCACGGTCCCTCTCACCACCGGTGAGGCCGTCAGTCTGCGGGGCATCCCCTTCAGCATCGGCCCTCCGGCCGCTGTCGACCAGTCGCTCGCCGGCATGTTGATGCTCCACGCCGCCGATGGCGAGGCCGCCCGCGGCGCGGTCGTGGGAGAAGTACTGGTCACATACGCCGATGGCCAAGATGCCCGGGTCGCATTGGTTTGGGAAACCTCACTCACCTCCCGTAGCGATGACCCTCGTGACCTGCCCGGCGGCGCGCTCGTCTCCCTACCTGACGACACGCTCGCGTGGATCACATCGTGGCGCAATCCCCGTCCTGATGAGGCCATTCAGACCGTCGAGCCCGTGACTCGCGCGGCCGGTTGGCGTCTGCTCGCGGCCACGGGCGTCCGCGCCGACGCCGATGAACGGAGAATTGCCACGGCACTGAGAGCCGGCCAGAGCGCCGGCGCGCTCGCCGAGGAAACTGTGGTATCCCTCGACGGCACCTGGCGTTTCCAGCCCGAGGGCGGCGATGAACAGGACATCTCCGTTCCCCAGCAGTGGAACTTCATTGACGGCCTCCGCAACGTCCACCGTGGCACCTACCGCCGCACCTTCGACGTGCCGGATAGCATGCAGGGCCAGCGCGTCCTGCTCCGCTTCGAGACAGTGGGTGACTACTGCGAGGTGACCGTCAACGGATTCCACGTCGGGGAGCATCTCGGCCCATGCGTGCCGTTCGAGATCGACGTCACCGAGCGCGCCGCGCCAGGCTCCACGGGCAACGCGTTGGAGGTCGCCGTCAGGGACGATACCCACTTCAGCGTCCCCAAGGAGACCACCGACTGGCGCGACCGCCGGCATTGGATTCCGCACGGCATCGGCGCCAACTCCCGTAAAGGCATCTGGCAGAGCGTCAACCTCGTCGGCCGGCCGCCAGTCCATATCAGCAATGTCCGCGTGCAGACCTCCGTCCGCGGGAAGAAACTCACGGTCATCTACGAACTCTTCAACTCCGGCCGAGCCACCTTCACCGGCGAACTCGCGGCGAGCGTCCGCCCATGGGAGGGCGGCGATGTCGAGGTTGAGCTACCCGCCACGCCCGTCGAACTCCCCGGCTATGTCACCACCACCCTAACGGTCGAAGCGCCGTGGGAGAGCCCCGGGCTGTGGCAACCCGATCACCCCACGCTCTACGCGCTCCGCAGCGCCCTATCAGATGACGACGGAGAGCGCGCTCACCGCGCCGACACGCGCTTCGGCTTCCGGGAAGGCTGGTTTGAGGGTATCCACTTCTACCTCAACGGCATCCGCTACAACCTCCGAGGCGAGAGCCCAAGCTACAACGGGAACGCCGACCTCATGGACACTCGCGCGGCGGCCGAGGGAATGGTCAGCCGCGCGCTCGCGGCCAACTTCAACGTGCTGCGCTTCCACGCCGTCCCCGCGCCGCGGGACGTGTACGACGTCTGCGACGAAATGGGGATGCTCGTAGTCGACGAGAGTGGAATCTACGCCAGTTGGCAGATGCTCATGCCCGAGCACCCGCGCTGGATGCCCGAATGCGAGCGCCACCTCTCTGCATGGGTCCGCCGCGACCGCAACCACCCCTCCATCGTCCTCTGGTCGGCCGAGAACGAGGGCCTCAACGTTGGCGTCCTCACCCCAGGCCAACTCGCGGAGTACAAGCGCGTCATCGACGCCAATGACGGCACGCGCCCTGTCATCTTCTGCGGTGACGGCACGGGTTACGGCGTCGCCGAGGCCAGCAGCAAGCACTACGTCCGCCTGATCTCCGACCTCGAAGACCGGGGCGGGCGCTCATCCGGCTACGGACGCGACCTCCGCGACGACATCTACTGGGCTGCAGAATACAAGCAGGACATCCCTCTCGGCGTCAGCGAGTTCCTCTTCCCGGCCAACGACGAGATGCGCGCAAAGCACCGCGAGGTCTGCGCCATGATGGGCCTCCAGACGCGCGGGTATCGCTACGCCGACTGGTTCGACATCCGGCCCTACAACCCGTTCTACACAGGCTACCAGAGCGACGAAGGCGTGAGAGAGGGTTACGAGGGCATCTGGGACACGATCGTCAAGTCCTTTGCCCCCATCGCCGTCTTCGACAAGGCATATGACGCGCTCGGCCCGTTCCCGGAACCGCCCGCGCTGCGGGTCGGCGAGGCCGCGCGGCGAGCCCTGATCGTCTACAACGATGCCCTCGCCGACGAGAGCGTCACCGTTACCTGGCAAGCTGTCATTGGCGGGGAGAAGATCGCGGGCGAGGAGAGGCAACTCACCATCGAACTCGGCTACCACGCTGAGATAGAGATCGAGTTCACGCCTGAGGTCGCGGGCGAGTTGGAGTTGCGCCTGACCTCAAGCAAGGGCGGCGTCGAGCAGTTCGCCGACGCCCGCCGTTTCGTCGTCCAGTAGGGCAGGGCTACCCGCCTGAGGCCCGCTCGATTAGCGAGGCGGCCTTCGCCTTGCCCAGCCGCCGGGCAAGCTCGGCCGGTGTCTCACCCGCCGCCGATGTCGCTCCCGTGTCGGCCCCGACCTCCACCAACGCCTCCACCATCGCCACGTTGATGCGCGTAGCGCGGTGCAGCGGCGTGTTGCCCGAGCCGTCTCGCGCATCCACGCGCGCGCCGAACCGCGCCAGCAACCGCACCATTTCGGCGTTTCGGCTATCAACGGCCTGGTGAACGATGCTCCCGCCGAAGTTGGGCCCCCGGCGGTTCGGGTCAGCCCCCGCCGTCAACAGCTCGCCCGCACATCCCACGTGACCCCGGTCCACAGCGAAGTTCAGCGCGCTCCGTCCCACGTGATCGGCGGCGTCGATATCCGCGCCCGCCTCGATCAGCGCGGCAACGGCATCTCCGGCTCCGGCATAGGCGGCAAACATCAGCGGCGTGCGTCCACGCCCGCGCGGCACGCATTCAGCCAACTCCTCGGGTCGTGTCCGCAGCGCATCGCGCAAGAGGTCCATATCGTTCAGCCCCGCCGCGTGGTGGAGCTTCGGCTCGACGCCGCGGCGGATGAGCCACGTCGCCGCCTCCGCATCGCCCGCCAGCGACGCGCCGTCAAGCAGACTCCACCCGCCATGGTTCGTCGCGTTGACATCAGCGCCCAGCTCCACTAGTGACTCGGCGACGGCAGAGCCCGTGCTCAGAGCGATCGAGAGCGGTCGGTCGTTGCCGTGCGAGTTGCCGGCGTTGATCAGACTTGGGTCAGCGCCAATCAGCGCTCGGATGCGCTCGACGTCGCGTCCCCGAATCGCCTCGGCGAGCGCTTTACGCCGCTCGCCCCGCCTCGACGGGATGGCCCGGCCTGCAGGCTGTGACATGCGTTCATTCTGCCCCGATCTGGCACTAACAACCTCCCCTTCGCGAGGTAATCGCCGCTCATGCGGGGAACCTCGTCAGCCACGGCCTCGGATGCGGATCACAGATACCCGACGCCGCCGATCCACAGGAGAACCCTCCATGCAAAGACCACTCGCATGCCTCATCGCTGTCGTGTTCCTCGGCCTCGCCCTCGCCGGCGCCCACGCATCAGACCTCGGCGCCACCATCCTCGACCGCACCGGCATCGCGGGAGGCGTCTGCGCGCTCGTCCGCTGCGGCGATGGCGAACTCGCGCACGAGTTAGCGACCGAGGGCAACCTTCTCGTCCACGCCACCGATTCGCGCCCGGAAATGGTCGAGGCCACGCGCCAACGCGCCGACGCGGCCGGCATGCTCGGTTCCGAGGTCATTGCCGAGACCGGCGACGTGTCGGCCCTCCCGTACGCGGACAACTCGGTCGATATTGTCATCCTGCCCGAGCTGGCGCCGGCCGATCTCGAAGCGCTCTCGCCCACCGAGGTGCTCCGCGTGTTGCGCCCGCTCGGCAAGGCCTACATCGGCCAGGCACCCGACTCCCGACCGCGCGTCGTTCCACGCGCCTTGCGCGAGTGGGCCGCATCCGGCGGCATCGATGATCCCACCATCATCGTCGGCGAACTCGGCACGTGGATCGAAATGGAGAAGCCGCCCGCCGAGGGCGTCGATGACTGGAGCCACTGGTTCCACGGTGCCGATAACAACCCATCATCCTCCGACTCCGTCATCCAAGCGCCCTACATGACCCAGTGGATGGGCACGCCCTACAACATCACGATGCCCGCGATCACGACGGCGTCGGCGGGCCGCATCTTCCTCGCGACGGGTCACATAGCCCACCACCCGCGCGAAGAAGCGACGCTCAACATGATCACCGCCCGCAACGGCTACAACGGGCGCGTGCTATGGACGCGCGAACTGCCCGAGGGATACCTCGTCCACCGCTCGGCCTTCATCGCCACGCCCGACATCTTCTACCTCATCGACGGCAGCTCGGTATTGATGCTCGATTCCGAATCCGGCGCCGAAGAAGGGCGCATCAGCTTCGATGGCATCACCGGCGATCTCACGTGGATCGCGATGCAAAACGGCGTCATCTACGCTCAGGCCCAGGACGATTACGCCCCGCCGAGACCAAGATAGTTAATAGCCCCCGCGATCACTGGAGTTGGGGCGAGTTGTCTCCCGGCTACTACACAGACCGCGTACCATGGGGCTTCGGCAAGCACCTCGGCGCCTACAGCACCAGCAGCGGCAAGACGCTCTGGACCCATTCTGAACCCACCGTCATCGATTCCCGCAGCCTCGGCGTCTGCGAGGACCGGCTCTACTTCTACGCGCCAGAATCCCGCATCGGCTGCATCGACGCCGACTCCGGCTCGGTTCTCTGGTCCACCAACGATCCTGAGGTGATGGAGAAGCTGGAGATGAAGGGCCAGGGCCTTGTCAGCACGCCGGGCTTCCGCAGCAACTGCAACATCCTCTGCACGGAGGATGTGGTCTTCTTCGAGGCCCAGACACACCTGTACGTGCTGGCGCTCTCGGCCAAGGATGGCAGCCTGCTCTGGTTCCGGGAGAAGACGCGCAACAATCCGACGCTGCTTTATGTCGATGGCAAGCTCATCACGAGCCACCTGATCTCCGGCACGCTTGCGGTCGATCCGCTCACCGGCCGCGAGGAACAGAAACTCAACTTCAGCAAGGTCAACTGCGTCCGCATGAACGCCACGCCGGATGCCTTCTACTGCCGCGGCGAGGGACTCGGCGTCTACGACCGCGAGACCGACACCTACAAGGTCGACGGCAGCGTCCGGCCCGGGTGTAACGACGGCGCCCTCCCCGCGAATGGCCTGCTCTACGTCGGTCCGTGGGCATGTGACTGCAACCTGTCTCTCATCGGCACCGTCACGCTCTGCTCCGCCGGCGATTTCGACTTCAACGTCGTCGCAACCAACGAGAGCAACCTCCAGCTCGGCGCCGGCGATCCGGCGACCGTGCAGCCGCTGGACGCCTCCGACCTCGACTGGCCCACCTACCGCGCCAATACACAGCGCTCCGGCTCATCACAGGTCGCCCTCAAAGAGGAGCACCCGGTTCCCGGCTGGTGGCACAAGCCGACCGACGCATGCAAAGTAACGCCACCCGTTGCCGCCGGAGGGCTCGTCTTCTTCGGTCGCGAGGACGGCAAGGTCCGATGTCTCAACGCGGAGACCGGCGACGTCGCTTGGGATTACGTAACCGCCGGCCCGATCATCCAGCCCCCGACCATCTGGGAGGGCCGCTGCTACGTCGGCTCCGGCGATGGCTATGTCTACTGCATCGAGGCCGCGACGGGTCGTCTGCTCTGGCGCTTCCGCGCGGCTCCGGTTGAGCGCCGGATGATGGTCTACGACCACCTGATGTCAACCTGGCCTGTCAACTCCGGCATCCTCATCGAGGACGGTGTCGCCTACGCCGCCGCGGGGATCATCGACCGCGACGGCACCTACGTCTACGCCCTCGATGCCAAGACCGGCGAGATCGCCTGGCAGAACAACGGCACGGGCCACATCGACCCGGACCTCCGCAAGGGCGCCTCAGTCCAGGGCGGGCTGGCCATCGGCGGCGGACGACTCTGGCTGGCCGGCGGCAACCAGGTCTCCCCCACGCCCTTCGACCTCAAGACCGGCGAGTGCAAGAACTGGCTCAAGCCTCAGGGCCGCCCGAGCACGCCACGCGGTCGCGAGATCGGCGTCTGGATGGACAAGTACATCGTCCACGGCGGCCGCCTGCTCTACTCCGATCCGGCCAAGTCCATCAACCCCGGCCAGTTCAGCTTCGTCCCGCTCGACGAGAACGGCAACATCAAGTACCCGCCGATGATGCCCATGCACCGTTCCTGCCTCGCCCCGGCGTGGGATGACACCAATTTCGTCGCGCTGACCGAACGGTACGGTCAGCTCGTCTGCTGGGACAATGACCTCCTCACGAAGGCCTTCGACGTCCGCCAGAAAGAGGAAGAGCTGCGCCAGGAGGCCATGAAACGCGCGCCCAACCAGAACGAACGCAACCGCAAGCGCTGGCAAACTGACAGCTTGCTCGACGGCCTATTCCGCCACACCGGACGATGGGGACCCGTCGAGCGCCAGACGCTCTGCCTCGCGCTCACCAAGAACTTCGTCGTCACCGTCGCCGGCCCCGCGCCCTGGCAGAACGAAGACGCCAACGGACGCTGGACCATCCTCGGCATCAACCTCGAGACCGGCAAGGAGCAGCTGTGGCACGGCTGCCCCAGCGAGCCGATGGAGAACGGCATGTGCATCGACCGCGACGGCCGGATCATCGTCGCGCTGAAGAATGGCGAGATCTACTGCACCAAGGAGAAGCCCGAGGAGACCGGATAGCCCATGCCGACGCTTGAGTTGCCGGTTCGCTACTTTCAGGATTCAACGCCGGATGGCGTCGCTTGCCGTGAGGAGAACTTCATCACGCGCGAGTTGATCTTCCCGCTGCCTGTTGAGCAGACAGCGCTCGTGCTGATCGACCTCTGGAACGACCATCACATCGAGAGCTGGCTCGAGCGGGCCGCCGCGATGACACGCGATGTCATCGTGCCACTCATCGACCGCGCGCGTGACGCGGGCCTCGCCATCGTCCACGCGCCCGCTCCACAGATCGCCGAGAAATACGACGTCTACCAGGGCCGCGCGCATCCATCGCAGCCCGGCCCGGCCGTCACCTGGCCGCCCGCGGAGTTCCGCGCGCGCTCGGGTGAATACCAGATCTTCCGCGGCCCGCGCGACCAGGAGCCCGGCATCGAGTCCCGCTGGGAAGATATCGAACTCGACATCTCCCCATCCGTCACCATCCGCGAATCCGACTTCCTTATCGCAACGGGACAACAGCTCCACGACCTCTGCGAGGAACGCGAGATCCTCCACCTCCTCATCGCCGGCTTCGCGACGAACTGGTGCATCATGGGCCGCGATTACGGCGTCCGAGCGATGTCGGGCCGTGGCTACAACACGATCCTCATCCGCGACGCAACCGAGGGCGTGGAGTTTCCCGATACCCTCGAGCGGCGCTGGGCCACCGAACTCTCAATCCGCGAGGCCGAGCAGGTCTGGGGCTTTACCACCGGCACAGCCGACATCTACGAGGCAATCGACGCGCCCGCATAGGCCGAGCTTCCAACTCGGCACCGTCCCGTACGACGATCGTCTCGGTCGTCGATGCCGAAAGCATGTAGGAGCGGGTTCAGCCGCGACGCCGTCGCCGTTCCTGGAATGAGGACCTCTTCATGACCATCACCCAATCTGACCGTCAGATCATCCGCGACCTCGCCAAGCGCGTCGCCGACATCGCCGCTCAACCCGAGCAACACGAGAAAGCCCGGCTCTGGCGCGTCTGCAACGACCTCGCCCCCGAACGCCCGATGGTCTTCGCCAATCCCCAAAACGGCTGGCCCGAACTCTACGAGGCGTGGATGGTGCGAGAGTGTGAGGGTGGCCTCGCGCGGAGCTTCGAGTGGCCGCTACGACTCGCGATCTTGCGCCACGAGCACATCCCCGACGACTTCCCAACGCTCGCCACCTTCGAGGTCCCCATACCGGCCCACCACGCGGGCTACGAGGACTACGGCCTCCGCATGGACGTCACGCGCACTGGCGATGAGGGCGGCGCTTACCACATCGTCCCCGACATCCAGTCAGAGGCCGATCTCGACCGTCTCCACTTCCGCCCCATCGAGATCGACACCGAGAGCGCCGACGCCCGCGTCGCGCAGGCGGAGGAACTCCTTGGCGACATCCTCGAGGTCCGCCGGCTCGGCAAGATGAACTGGCGCTACGGCCTCAGCCGAGTGCTGATCCACATGCGCGGACTCGAGCAGATGATGCTCGACATGTTCGACAACCCGGCAATCCTGCACCGACTGATGAGCTTCCTGCGCGATGACTTCATGCGTGAGATCGACCTCTTCGAATCGGCTGGAGCCGTTAGCCTCAACAGCGTCCCGACCCACGTCCTCGGCGCCGGAGGCCTCGGGCCAACTGATGATCTCCCCGCCGACGACTTCGCCGGCACGCCACGAGCGATCGACTCCCACTGCTGGGCCGAGAGCCAGGAGACCGTCGGCGTCGGCCCCACGCAGTTCGACGAGTTCGTGCTCCAGTACCAGCTCCCACTCATGGCGCGGTTTGGCATGGTCAACTACGGCTGTTGCGAGCCGCTCGACAACAAGGTCGACCTGGTGTTGGAGCAGGTCCCGAATCTTCGCTGGGTCGCCGGCGTTCCGTGGGGGAATCCCGAAGGCGTGGCCGAGAAGATCGGCCCGCGCTACGTCTACGTCTTCAAGCCCAACCCGTCTCTCATCTGCTCGCGCGAGCCAGCCTGGGGCGCCGCCGAGAAAGAGGTCCGCGACGTCATCGCCTTGGCGAAGCGCCACGGCTGCCCGCTGCACATCGTCATGAAGGACACGAGCACGTTCTGCGATGAGCCCGAGCGCATCACCTGCTGGGCGACGATGGCGACTGACGTGGCGAGGGAGATGAACTAGCCGAGGTGTTCCAGGTCGTCGAGGTCCTTGTGTCTGCCCGCAGCCCGCTTGCTGGCTTTGAGATCCTCGAGGCCAATCACCGACACGGGGACGCCGGCGAGATCCCTGATCTCGTGCCTGGCGTAAGCGCCGCTGAACTCTACCCCAAGTATGCCGGTCAGCAAGTCAATGCGGACCGGCGGATAGCCCAACTGCACGACGGTATCGGGCGCCACCAAGTCCTCGACAGACAGTTCCAACTCTCCGAACCCGAACTCGCTGAGCGTCTCCAGCACGCGCTTTGCGTTCTCGCGCTCCGGCTCCACCCACACGTCCATGTCCGATGTCCCACGGCAGTGCCCATGGAGCCCAACCGCGTAGGCACCAACCAAGAGGTATCTAACGCCCTTCGCGTTTAGTAACTCGAGCAACTCTCTGAAGTCGGGTTGTAGCGGGGTCGTATCCATAGATCATCTGCCGAATGGCCTCGATTGCGCGCAGACGCTCCTCGGTGGTTTTCGTCTTCCAGTAGTCAGACCAATCGTCTGGATCAGACAGCTTTCTGACCCTCACGGCAGTCTTATCGAGCCTGTACGCGTTGTCGGCGCCCATACCCCTATTGTACCCCACAGTCGCGCGCCCCGCAATGCAGTCAGCGCTCTTGCGCTGCCCCAAACCTCGCCCGTCTCACCGAGAAGAAATCATCCCCCGAGAACGCCAGATGCACCGTCAGCCCATCCTCACTCATCCACTTCGTCGGCAGGTTGCTCGATTCGCCGGGGCCCACGTCCCACGTGTCCGCGAAGTACACGGTCGTCCACGGCCCCCATGGCTCCGGCGCGTCGTAGATACCCAGCCCGCCCTCAAACCGCGCGTCTTCTTTCTGAATCGTCTGGCACCACAGGTACCGTTTCATCCCCGCGCTGTAGGTGATCCCCGAGCGATAGCATTCGCCCTCGTGCTCAAACACCGCGCCGCGGTCGCCGATGTCCCTCGACCACGCGGGCCCGTCGCCATCCAGCCTCACGAAGAACTCGTACGCCGCGCGATCCCTCAGCTTCCGCTTCGGCACCCGCGCCAGCACGTACCGATCCGCTGGTTCATACGCCGAGTCGCTGTCAAACGAATACACGTACACGTGCCCATCCCGCGCCCCCGCGTAGTTCGGTCCGAAGTTCAGGAACGTCGGCGCCCCGAAGCTCTCGGTGAAGCGCCAGTCGGCCCACGTCCACGTCTGCCCCTGGTCCTCCGACCACGCGAGCTGCGAGTTCGCCGCATTCCGCACCCACATGTAGAGCGTGCCCTCAACCATCAACATCCCGCTGGCTTTCTTGCCTTGTTTCCCATCGCCGATCTGCTCGCCCGTCTTGCTCCGCACGTTCACGCCTTCGATGTCAGGCGGCGTCCCCGTCACCCGCGCCAGCCCCAGACTCAGCTTCGCTTCCGTCTTCGGGACAAAGCCCCAGCCGTCGCCGTAGGCCGCATACTGCGCGTCATCGTCGCCCCACGTCATCGGCCAGTTGTCGCTGCCCTCGGCGAGGCGGATGATCTCGCTCTCCGGCGCCCAAGTCATCCCCACGATCACCTGGCTCATCGGGTACGGCGCCGCGTTCTCCGCCGCCACGCTCTGCGCGATCGCCCCAATGAACGGCTCCAACACGCCATAGTGCCCGCCCCAGCCATCACGCTGCCAGCTCTTCCCAGCCCTCGCCGCCACAACGTCCAGGCTCGGTATCACCACGATCAAGCTCTCATACAGCCCCCATGACCAATACGCATCCCGCGGAGCGTCCGCCAGCGTCCCGTCCGCGTTGTTCCACCACAGCAACCCGTAGTGATCCGATGCATTCCCGTACGTATCCGGATCCTGTTCGGGCAGCCCGACCACCCCGTCCACGGTCGTCCGACACGCGTCGACGAAACTCCTGGGGATGATCTGCTCGCCGTCCCACTCCCCGCCGCGCAAGTACAGCATCCCAACCCGCGCCATCGCCTCGACATTCGCGTGGATTCCCGAGCCGAACTCCCGCCGCTTGATGCCCTCGATCTCGTGGTCGCGATAGGCGTTGTTGCGCCACATCAGATCATCCCTCGTGATCCCGATCGGCCCGAACACGCGCTCGAACATCAGCTCATCCAGGTCCCGCCCATACGCCAGCGTCACGCACTCGGCCAGCCAGTTCGGGCCGCCGTCGCTGTAACTCCACTTCGTCCCCGGCTCAGAGACCAACGGCTCGTACCCGCCCGGCTTCTCAAACCCCGCCGTCTGCGTCGCGAGATGCCTCAGCGTGATCGTCCCCAGCCATCCCGTCTCCGCGTTCGCGTCCGGCGGCGTCCCAAACTGCGGGTGGCGATCCGTCGCAAGATCATCCAGACCCAGCTTCCCGTCCCCAATCGCCAGCCCGAGCGCCGTGATCCCGATCGACTTCGTGCTCGACTTCAGATCATACCGTTGCTTCTGATCTCCCCACCGCAGCACTACTTTCCCGCCCCGCATGATGATCCCCGAGCCGCCGCCCGTCAGCGCGTGCTCGCGCGCTGCCATGAGCTTCACCGGGTCCATCCCCACCTCGCCCGGCGTGGTCTCCTCAAGCGGAGTCGCCTGCCCTAGACTCGCCATCGCCAGCCCTGCGAACACCAGCATCGCCTTCATCAGGTCACCTCGATGATCCGGCCCGTCTCCGACGCCTCGTGCATCGCCAGCGATACCCTCAGCGCCGCCAGGCCATCCGCCTCCGTCACCGGCATTGGCGCGCCGGTCTCCACGCAGTCAATGAAGCGTCGATTCTCCGCCAGGTAGCCCATGTCCGCTGCCTCTGCCTCAGCGAACTCCTCCACCTGCTCCCCGCCGCTCTCATCCGTTCGCCACCGGAGTCGCGTCAGCGCCCACATGCCCGGCCCCTCAACGCACGCCGACCCCTTCGCGCCGATCACCCCGCGTGAGTTCCACCCCACGTGTCCGGACCAACTGATCGTGAAGCTCGCCGCGCACCTGCTCTCGAGATTCAGGAGCGCGTTCAGATTGTCATCGAAGCCCGGGATGTCGGGCTGCGAGCAGGCGATCTTCGCCGCGACGCTGGCGACGTCGCCGCCCATCCACCGAAGCAAGTCGATGTCATGCGACGCGGATTCAATCGTAATCCCACACAGCATCCCTGGCGTCGCCCGCCAGTTGCTCGGGTCAGGCGTGCTCGGCGACATCCGCGTCGTCCAGTAGCTAATGGGCTCGCCCAGATCGCCCGAATCGTAGATCGCTTTCAGCCGCCGGAACGGCTCCCTGAAGCGCATGCAAAAGCCCACCATGCACCGCGCGCCATGCGCCTCGATGCCGTCACAGATCGCCTCACCATCCTCCAGCGTCGTCGCCAGCGGCTTCTCGGTGAAGATCGCCCTCCCCGCCTCCGCCGCCGCGAGGATGTGCTGGCGGTGAAGCGTCGGCGGCGTGCAGACATACACCGCGTCCACCCCATCGATCGCCTCTCGGTAGTCCGTCGCCGCCTCCGCGCCGCAGTCAACCGCCAGCGCCTCCGCCCGAGACCGATCGATGTCGGCCACCGTCACAGTTCGCCCGCCCGGCGTGTCCATCAACGCCGCCACATGCTGCCGCGCGATGCCGCCCGCGCCGATCACTCCCACCTTCACCATTGCTGTCACTTCCCCTGAAGTTGAGCCATGCGCCTAGCCCGCATCCACCGAGAACCGGTCCTTCGCCGTCCCTATTCTTCCGCCGTTCTTACCGTCTTCGTGTCTTCCCGCTTTCGTTGCCATCGCCGTCTTTCCCTCGCAAAAGGCCCTCGCCCCGCCCGGAGGGAACCCAGACCCACAACTCCGCGATCCACTCACTCAGGAGCCCAACCATGCGCGCGCTCGGTCTGCTGACGCTCTGCATCCTGCTAGCTTCTTGCAGCTTCGCCCAAGTCAACCAGGCGATGATCGACGCCGTCAAAGCAGGCGACGTCACCGAGGCCAAGGCGTCTTGGTGGGGCTTCGACGCGGATGATTCGACCGCCGCGCTTCAGGCCGCCATCGACTCAGGTGCGGAGAAGCTTATCGTCGAAGACATGGGATCGCCGTGGGTTGTCGAGAAGATCGAACTCGCGAGCAACCAGGAGATCGTCTTCGAGGACGGCGTCGAGGTCCGCGCTAAACGCGGCAGCTACAAGGGCAAGAACGACTGCCTCTTCACCGCCCGTCTCAAGGAGAACATCACGCTCTTCGGCAGCGGAGCGACCTTGCGCATGTGGCGAGATGACTACGCCGGCCCCGACTACGACAAGGCCGAGTGGCGGCACGTGCTCAGCATCCTCAGCAGCACAAACATCAAGGTCCACGGTCTCACCCTCGCCGAGAGCGGCGGCGACGGCATCTACCTCGGCGTCGGGCAGGCCGGCGTCACCAACAAGGGCATCGAGATCAAAGACGTCATCTGCGACAAGAACTACCGACAGGGCATCAGCGTCATCAGCGCCGAGGACCTTCTCATCGAGAACACGATCATGCGCGACACCGGCGGCACGGCGCCTCAGGCCGGCATCGACTTCGAACCCAACAAGCCCGGTGAGAGAATCGTCAACTGCGTGATGCGCGATTGCCTCGTCGAGAACAACAACGGGCCGGGCTACGTGCTCTACGTCGTCCCGCTCAATGGCTCGTCGGCCGACTGCACCGTGCTCATCGAGAACTGCACCTCCATCGGCAACTCGGTCTCCGCCGGCGTCGCCACCAGCAGCGGGCATGAGGACGGAGAATTGCAGGGGCTCATCGAATTCGTCGACTGCACGTTTGCGGACAGCCGCAACTCGGCCATCACCATCCGTAAACCCGCCGACGCCTGCCGGGTTGTGTTCAGAGACTGCGACCTAATCCGCCCGGCCGCCGACGCACCGCAGGCAGCCCCTATCGCCTTCGGCACGCGCCCGGGCGACACCAAACCCGTCGGTGGCGCGCGGTTTGAGAACTGCACCATCGAAGACGCCGTCGAGCGCGCGCCGATCTCTCTCAACGACTGGTCCGGCGCGGTGAGCGTCGCCGACGTGACCGGCAACATCACCCTCGTGCGCGGCGACGAGCGCGTCGAGCGCGAGTTGACGCCGGAGGTGCTCGCCGAGTGGATGCCCACGCTCTCGCTGCGCGAATTCGACGCCTTCGATCTCACCGACATCGCCTACGCGCCCCACGTTGCCGAGCCCGACGCCGACGCCCTCGCGCGCCCGACATTCCGCTTCCGGGGCGCGCCAAAGCTCCTGACACACGCAAATGAAGGCGACGAGGTCGGGTTCACGGTTCGCTACCAGCAACTCGCCAAGTACAGCGGAGCCCCACGCCCCATCCGCATAGTAGGGCCGACCGGAGAAGAAGTCGCCGCGCCCACGGTCGAGTTCCAGGCGGACACGCCCGTCATGTTCACCGCGCCAGTGACAGGCACGTATGAGATCCACATCGACGTCGGCGGCAACTGGGGTCAGGTCCTCGACGCGACCCACCCGGTCTGTTTCGATCCCGGCGAGGGCGCGCAGGGCTTCCTCAGCACGGTGGGCGACCTCTACTTCCTCGTGCCTGATTACGTCCCTCAGTTCTCGGTGAAGCTCTACGGGGACAACCCGGGCGAGGGGCTGAAAGCCGCCCTGTATGATGCCAACGGAGAGTTGGTCGAGGAGCAGGACAACATCACAAGGCCCGTCCAGTTCATCGCGACGCCCGGCATGAAGAAAGCCATCGGCCCCGGCGCCGTCTGGCGGCTGCACGTGTCGAAGCCGACCGACATGGCGATGGAGGACTTCTCCGTCAAGCTCGAGGGGCTCCCGCCGCTGCTCGCCGCGAGCCCCGACGCGCTCCTCGCACCGACGGAGTGAAGCCTTCGCGTAGGCCGAACCTCCTGGTTCGGCGCCGTCCACCGCAACCCAGGGAGTGTCGCCCTTGACCAAGCTCATCATCATCGCCGTCGCCACTCTCGCCTTCTGTGCCGCCTCGAACGCGTCAACCCTCCATGTCTCCAAGCTCGGCGACAACTCCGACGGTGGCTCTTGGGCGCGCGCCTTCCACAGCGTTCAGGCCGCCCTCAGCGCCGTCCCCGAGGGCGGCGGACATCGCATCATCGTCCGGCCGGATACGTACATGGAGGACAATCTCTTCACCGCCCACCCCGGCGCTGAGGGCGCCTACAACGAACTCATCGTCGATACCGACGGCGCGCTAGGCTCGGGCGCCACGGGTTGGGTGGTCCTCGACGCCGGCGACCCGGCCCAGCAAGGCTTCAAGAGCTACGACTGGTGGGGCAACATCAAGTCCTACACGAAGGCCTGGTCGCCCGAACACACCGCGCCTACATTCAGCGCGATCTGCTGGGATCGGTGGAAGCTCAAGGGCCTCTACGCCACCGGCGCCGACGGCGGGCTCTTCTTCGATTGCACGGATCGCGTCGAGCCCTTCACCGTCATCGTCGAGGACTGCGTCGCCATCGGCCGCGCCTTCGGGGGCGGCGTCGCGAGTTGCATCTCTCGACACGATGAGCCCATCACCTTCCGGCGCTGCGCGCTCTGGGCGCTCGACTTCTGGGGCGACACCGCCGGCGCCTATATCCGCGTTGAGAACGAGTCGATGCCCGAGCAACCGGACGTGCTCTTCGAAGACTGCACGATGGTCGGCCCCCAGTGCGCCCTCAAGAGCAGCAACTTCGGCTTCGACACGCACTCCCCCATCAGCCTCGACCGCTGCAGGCTCATCGCGCTCAACTTCAGCCAGCCCCACGGAACGCCCACTGATGGCGCCATCCAAAGCGTCCAGGAGGGCAAGCTCCTTCACGTCGACCTCCGCGACACAACGGTCATGGGCTTCAAGGTCTTCGGCGTGATGGTCAACAAGGACACCGCCGCCGAGATCAGCTTCACCACATCCGGCGACTGCAAGGCCTACGTGCAATTCCAGCAGGCCGTCCCAGAGGGTTTCACCCGCCTCGGCCACTGGCCGGTCGATGTCTTCGAACACCTCGTTCCTCCCTCACCCGAGGCCCCCGGCCCGCTTGCGAATCGCGAGTTGGTCGCCGAGGACATGTGCGAGTTGACGCCGATTATCTGGCGCGGCAAGCTCTGCCACATGGAGTCCGTCCGCCCCGCCCAAGGCGGCGCCGGCGCCGACTACTACCTCCGTCTCGTCGACGCGACCTCGGGCGACGAGTTGACCCGCTTCGCGGAGGGCTACGGTCTCGGATGCGCCGTCGTTGACGGAGATATCCTCCACGCCTTCGCATCGCGATGGGGTGATGACGGCTCGTGGAACGACGTCACCCACTTCTGGTCGTCAGACCTCGCCAGCTGGGAATCCGAGCGCGTCGTCGAGCAAGATCCCGACGAGCATCTCTTCAACACCTCCGTCTGCGCCGGGCCAGACGGCTACGTCATGGCGTATGAGACCAACGACCCGAGCTACCCCGCCTTCACCGTCAAATTCGCCCGCTCGGACGACCTCGTCTCATGGCAGAAAGTGCCCCACGCCATCTTCGACACAGACCGCTACACGGCGTGCCCGTGTATCCGCCACGTCGACGGCTACTACCACATGCTCTACCTCGAACGCCGCGCGCCGCGCTGGTTCTTTGAGACCTACCTTGCCCGCTCGAGCGATCTCATCACCTGGCGACTCGCGCCCGGCAACTCCGTCCTCACGCCCGAGGGAATCGATGAGGGCATCAACGCCTCCGACCCGGAACTAATCGAGATCGACGGGGTAACGCACGTCTACTACTGCGTCGGCGACCAGCGCACGTGGATGAGCCTCAAACGCGCGACCTTCGCCGGCACAATGGGCGGGTTGTTCGCCACGTACTTCGGCCACTGAGTCGCGCGGCAGCGGGCGTTGTAGGAGCGGGTTCAGCCGCGACGCCGTAAGCCGTCAATCCGTTCGGAGGGGCCGAATACGAGATCGAAGATCGACGTATCCGGCCCGCGCCGTCCGTGCCGTCTTGGACCGCGAGCTTCCAGCTCGCCTTGCCGCGCCACCAGGAGAAACAAATGCTCCGCACCATCGTCCTCATCGCCATCGTCACAGGCATCTGCGCTACGGCATCCGCCAAGTCCGGCCGCACCTACTTCACCCCCGAACGCGTCGCGACTGCCAGAGAGAACGTCGCGAAGTACGAATGGGCTCAGGGACAGCAACGCCGCATCTTCGAGACCGGCGATGCGATTCGCTACTACATCGGGCCGATCTACACGTCCGCCGACACCTTCGTCGAGCTGTCCGATGACGCGACATGGCTCCTTCAACCCACCACCACGATCCCTCGCACCTACGACGTCGGCAGGCACCCGCGCGCGGTCTGTCCCGAGCACGGCGATGCCGTCAAAAAGCACGGCACCTTCAACCCATGGTCCATCGATCCTATCGGCCACCCCTACCAACTGCGCTGCCCCGAGGGCGGCGAGTGGTATCCCAGCAACAAGTACCACGAGGGCGACCTCACCTCCGGCGATTACCCCGATGACGGGCTCGGATGCATGCACGGCGGCGAGCGCTACCACTTCCTCATCGAATACGCCCACATGGCCTACGGCTCGATCGTCGTCCCGACGCTGAAATCACTCTCCGAGGCCTACGTCCTCAGCGACGATCCGCGCTACGCCTACAAGGGCTGCATTCTCATGGCCCGGCTGGCGATGGAGTTCCCGAACTACGGCTGGGAGGGGACGGGGCTGGATCTCGAAGACCGCACCGATCTAGCCTACATGGGTCCTTACGGCGGCACGCACCCGCACTACACCTGGAAGGACGGGGGGATGATCTCCGACCACATCTGGGAGACCTTCCTCGCCGAGCGGATCGCTTACGCGTACGACGCGCTCTATCCCTACTTCGATGACCCCGATGTCCTCGCGTTCGTCAAGAGCAAGGGCATGCCGGTGGAGACGGGCGACGACCTCCGAGGCTATATCGAGAGCTACATCCTCCGCGCCTGCATGGTCGCGCTCGACAAGGGCATGATCAAGGGCAACGAGGGCCACCATCAGGCCTGCGCGCTCGGCATGGCGCTCGTGATGGACGACCATGGCGACACCCACCCAAACAGCCTCGACATGGTCGAGTACGCCTACCACGGCATCGGCCGCTCGGCCTACATGCTGCTCAACGGCATGGCCCGCGACGGTGGCGGGCACGAGAGTCCCGGCTACAACAAGATCAAGTTCGACTTCATCCGCGTCGCCGAGGTGATGGAGGAGTTGCGCGCCCTCCACCCGGAGGACTATCCCGAAGACCGTTACCCCGACCTCTTCGCTCATCCCAAGGCCGCGGAGCTGTTCTACCACCATATCGACAGCCTTCTCTGCCGCCGATGGTTGCCGCCCATCGGTGATACCGGCGGGATCCGAAAGCCGGAGCGTCACGAAGAGCGCCACCTGCGCTACGCCTACAGCGACAGCCAGAACCTCTACGCCTTCCGCAAGTACGGCGACCCTCGCTTCGCCCGCGCGATGACTAGAGTCGATGGCAGCTTCTTCCCGGGCCAACTCTGGGAACCATACCCGGAGGAAGAACTCAACGCCGCTCTCGCTGACCCCGCGTCCGCCATCACCCGCGAGAGCCGCCTGCTCGACGGCTACGGCGTCGGCATCCTCGAATCCGGCGAGTGGCCCAACGACCGCGTCTTCACAGTCAACTACTCATCCACCGTCGGGCACCGACAGAACGACCAGCTCTCCATCGGCCTCTTCGCCCGCGGTCTCGACCTCCTGCCCGACATCGGCTACCCCCGCACGTGGAGCTACCGCACCCAGTGGGACGCCGCAAACATGTCCCACAACACCGTCACCGTCAACGAGCGCAGCTTCACCTACCCGCGCTTCTTCCGCAATGGGTGCCGCCTCTTCGCATCCCAAGACGGCGTTCACGCCGTCAGCGCCTACCACAACCCATATGTCGAATCCACCGGCCTCGATGTCGACCTCTACGAGCGCACGAAGGTCATGATCGATGTCGACGAGGAGCGCTTCTACCTGGTGGACCTCTTCGCCGTCAGCGGCGGCGAGCAACACGACCAAAGCTGGCATGGCCTCTACGTCGAGCCCGAAGCGCCCGATCTCGACTGGCAGGTCCAGCCCACCGGCACCCTCGCCGGCCCGGACGTGCCGGAGTTCGCCGCCTACACCGACCGCTTCGGCGGCGAGCATCCGAAGGGCGCCTTCCCGAGTTACCTCACGGAGATCCACCGCGCCGGCCTCACCGATCCCGCCGTCTGGACCTGGCGCTCGGGCCTCGAGGGCGACGACGGAGTCGCCTTGCATATCGTCCCCGTCGGCGGCTCGTGCGAGGTCATCACGGGCAAGGGCCGCTCGCCCGTCTGGGTCGAAGACAAGCTCGACTACGTCCTCGTCCGCCGCCAGACAGACGGTTCGCCCTCCCACTTCCTTACCGTCATGGATCCCCTCCAGGGCGACCCCGAGATCCTATCCGTCCGCGTGGTGTCCGAATCACCTTTGCGCGTTGAGGTCACCCGCACGGACGGCATCGACGAGATCACCCTCCACATCCCCGACGGGCCAAGCCGCACCACCGACGCCCGCCCCCTCGGCGTCGAGGTCAAGTCCACGGGCCGCAACGTCCGCATCGGCGGGCCCGATCCCGGCTACGCCGAGGGCAGCATCACCGACCTCGACTACGACGCGCTCACCATCACCGTCGAGGGCGCCGAAGCCGATTTCCCTCCTGGTCGCGCCATCCGCATCTACAACGAGATGCGATCCGCCATGTTCCGCATCACCGCCGTCGAGCCTGATGGCGATTCGCTCAAGCTCACTCTCGATAAGACCGCCCTCATGGGCCGCTATCCGGTCGTCGCCGTTGAGTCCGGTCGGCTCCAACTCGCCGTCAAGAGCCCCTTCATCACCGGCCACATCAGCGAGGAAGATGGGACGCTCAGCGACGGCGCGAACGACTTCTACTATGGGTGCTGGATCGGCGAGGGCGACAAGGCCCGCCAGGGCCTCGGCATCAGCAACACGAAACCCGCCTGGCTCCACGTAGCGCCACCACATAGCGACCAGGCCCTCAAGGACGCCTACCTCGACGAGGTCGTCTCCCTCTGGCACTACGCAATCGGCGACGCCGTCGAGGTCGCCCAAATCGATAGTGACGCGCCATGACCATTCGCACGATTGCCATTCTGATCTGCGCCGCGCTCATCTGGGGGATTCCCACCATGGCCGACGTTCCCGCCGACAGCCCGCTCCGCCGCGCGCCAACCGTCCTCGCCGCCGAGGGCGACCTCCCTCGAGCCGAACTTCTCGCCTCGCCCGAGGTCCGCGTCCTCCTCGGATACTCGCGCGACGTCCTCCGCCTCCACGATGGCCACACGCTGGCGATCTTCTCTTTCAGCAGCTCCGCGCCCGCCAACTGGCTCTTCCTGATCGACGGTCGCGATCTCTCCGTGGAGCGCCACGCGATTCCTCACAACGATATTGCCTCTCACGGAGCCGCCCTCGGCGCGGATGGCGACATCTACATCATGCCGTATGCCAACGGGCGCGTTCATCACTTCGACGTGGAGACCCGCGAGTTCGAGACCATCGAAGTCGATCTCCCCACCAGCGAGTACACCTGGGGCGCCGTCGGCCCGCCGAATGGTCGCATCTACTTCGGCACCTACCCGACCGCAACCCTCGGCGAGTACGATCCCGCCACCAAGTCCCTCCGCACCTGGCCCCAGGTCGCTCCCAATACCAAGTACGCCTGCAACTTCGCCGTCGACGAGGCCGGCAAAATCCGCTTCCGGGCCAACGGTCCCGACGAGGTCTACCTCACCTTCGATCCCGAGACCGACGAGATCACCCAGTCCGAGCAGTATCACCCGCCCTCGCCCACCGCCGGCATCCCTATCGGCCTCGAGCCCTTGCAGCTCCCCGAGGGCGATACCAGTTGGCGCGGCCTCACAACCATCGGCAACCAGCGGTTCTCAGTCGGCCATCCCTCCGGCCGTTTCTGCGAGATCGCTCCTGACGGAACGCCCACCATCCGCGGCGAGACGGAGGCCTTCGGCGAGCCGGCCTTCTGGCTTGAGCCCATCGGTGACGCCGTCGTCGGCATCAGCTACTTCGGCGTGATCTTCCGCTACGACACCGTATCGGGCGAGTTCGCGCGCGACCAGATGCCCAACTCCGCCCCCGGCGGCAACGGGCTCATGTTCATCGAAGCCGTCGGCGGGAAGTGGATAACGGGAGCCAACTACAGCCAGCAGAACCTCTTCCGCGTGGATTACGAAACGGGGGAGACAGCTCAACCACCGTGGATCATCGCCCGCAGCACCGGCGAGCCGATGTGCGGCATCGGCTTTGGCGACCGCCTCTACACGGGCATCTACACTCAGTCGATTCTCATGCGCTACGATACCGCGGAGCCCTTCGTCTTCGCCGAGAACCCTCGCTCCCTCATCGAACTCGGCGAGACCTACAACCAGACCCGCCCTCGCGCCGCCGTCACCGATGGCGAGTTGGTCTTCATGACCTCTGACAGCGCCTACAACCACATCGGCGGCGCGCTCTGCACAATCGATCCGATCAATGACGCCATCCAGGTCTACCACCAGCTCATCCAGGACCAGGACATGCCGACGCTCGCCTACGATTCGTCCAACAGGTTGCTCTGGGGGGGAACGAATCGTTGGGGCCAGATGCGGAGCCACCCACCGACTCAGGAGAGTTCCCTTGTCTACGCCTTCGACCCCGCCGCCGGCGAGTTGGTCGCGACGCTCACGCCATGGCCGGGCTCAGACGTCACCAACGTGCTTGGGGTGAATAACGGCGTGGTGGTCGCCCAATGCGAGAACGACATCGCCCTCATCGACGCGGCGACGCGCGAAATCCTCTACCAGGGCGCTCTGCCCGTCCCGATCCCTCGCCGCATCCGCACGGGCGCCGATGGTCCATCCTACATGCTATCCGGCGGCACGATGTATCGGTGGGATCTCGTGAAGAACGCGCTCACGCCCGTTGCGGGCACACCAAGCTGCTCCATGCTCACGGAGGTCACCCCCGGCCACTGGGCCGTCGCCACCTCAACCACCATCTACCGCATCAGCCTCGACTGACACCCAAGCCATGTAAGAGGGGCTTTAGCCCCGACTCCGTTTCCTTTGACGTCCCCTCACCCTCCCACTATCAACCCCGCGATCTCCTCCCTCGCATCCATATACGCGCCCGGATCCCTCTCCCAATCCTGGAAACTCGTCGCCAACCCATCCACGATCCGATCAACCTGCTCGCCCTTCCCCGCATTCGCCGCGAGGGTCATGTATTCGAAATCCTCCATCGCCTCCCGGATCAGCTTCAGCCGTATGCTCGAGACAGGCCCGTCGATCCCAACGTCCTGCCCGTGATACAGCAGCATCCCTTCGCCCCAGTATTGGTCTCTGAAGTGCGGCGCGTCCCACACGTCTTTCTCCGGGGGCAGGTAGATGCTCGACCAGTACAAGAACCCCGTTATGTCGTAGTGCCAGCTCACCCAGAACGGCGACCGATACACGACCGGCGGGAAGTCGATCTGCCAATACGGGTTCGTCTCCGCGCACTGACACAGCGCCGTGTAGCTCCAGATCTCCTCGCCGGCCGCTTGCCGCGCCAGCGCCGTCTCGTCATCGTACAGACCCCACAGCGGGCACCAGACATCGACCGCGCCGTAGAGGTCGCCCCACTCCTCGTTCGAGGTGATCGTCTGCTCCGTGCACATCCGCCGGATCCCCGCGTCGGCCTCGCGGATGACCCTCCCTTGCTCGCGGACGATCTCGTACTCCTCGGGGTCGTTCGGCTCATCTTTCATGTAGATATACGCGAGGTCCAGCCAGCCCTTCTCCCGCAGGTACTCGGCGATGTTCGCCAGGTAGGCCTTGCACTTCTCCGGCCCGTCGCCATACGGGAACGGCAGCTTCAGCGAGTTGATGTGCCGATCCTCGACGAAGTGCCTCAGCCGCTCGCCGCTCTCGGTATCATCCAGCGTCCCGTCCTCGTTCCGCTTGGGCCATATGTTGCCCAGGCTGCTCGGCTGGCACCGATGCGCCAGCAGCTCGTCGATGTACGCGTCCTCAATCGCCAGGAACTCATCAGAGCCCGCGTCCATGCCGATGTTCTTCGCCAGGCGGCCGCCCAGACTTCCGAAGTTGGATCTCATCGCAAACGTCTCCGGCAACGCGAAATCCCAAACATCCAGAGCCACGCTCACCGTGCCAATCTCCTCACCCGCCGCCGTCACCACCAACTCGCCCTCATACGTGCCCGGCGTCGCATCCGCCGGCACGTACGCATCCACCCACACGCCTTGGCTCTCACCCGCCGCGACGTCAAACGCCTCGGTCAGCGGTACTAGCGCATCCGGGTACCATCCCGGCTCCGCTGTCGAGCGTCGGCTGGGCTCGAAGCAGTTGATGTAATGCTCTCGGTACAGAGTCAACGGCGCCTCGTTCCGCTGGTTGAGACGCAGCGGCTCCGCCGTCACGGCAACCTCGCTCAGCGCCTCATCACCCGCCGTCACGATCACCCGGAATGGCTCGTACTCATTCCGCGCCGCCCGCAGTTCCACGCTCTGCCCGTCGCGCGCCGGCGCCGATTTCAGGACGTGCTCCCACGGCGACGCCACCCACACCTTCGCGCCCTGCCCAACCGCCGCGCCACAGATGACCAGACTCGCGCCAATCAGTATCAGTCGCATCATCTCACTCCTCCGGTCGTCGTCCGCCGTTCTTCGGCCGTCTTCGAGTCTTCGCGTCTTCCCGCTTTCGTTCCGTCGCCGTCCTCACGCCTCCACTCGCGCCTTCGCCGCCTCCAGGAACTCCTGCACCTTCACCGGCTGGCCCGTCTTGCTCGACTCAATCGCGGCGAACACGAGCGCCACCGATTGCAGGTTGTCCCAGACGTTCGTCTCCATCGGCTCGCCGCCGTCCAGCCACTTGCAGAACTTCTCGATCAGCCACGCGTTGGCCCACTTCGCCTGCTGCAGGTGCTCGACCGGCGTCCCGTTCTCCGGCTGGTTTGGCCGCGTCTCCGGATTCCATTCATGACGCGTGATTCGCTGATTGTCCAGGATCAGCGTCGACTTCTCGCATTCCGCCCGGATATACTCGCCGCCCCAGCCGTTCAGTTGCACCGCGTTCGTCTTCGCGCCCTCATACGTCGCGCGCGTCCCGTTGTCCATGCTCATCACGACGAGCCCCTGGCTATCGCCTTTGAACTCCCCCCACTTGGGGTTCCACGTGCTCGCATAGATCGTCTCGCACTTCCCGCCGGCCATGTCCGCCACCAGGTCAAGGTGATGCACGAAACCCTCGATCATCAGCGTGTCCGGGATCTCGTAACGGAACGCGCCCCACGATCCATACACCCGGCAATCGCACGTGAACCGACAAACGATGTAATCTAGCGGTCCGTGCCTGCCCGACTGCACCTCGCCCCGCAGCGTCGTGATGTCTTGCCGGAAGCGATGGCTCATCGTCACGCCCATCAGCTTCCCGGCCGCCTTGACCTTCTGCGCGATCCGACACGCGCCCTCGATCGTGTCGGCGATCGGTTTCTCGCTCAGCACGTGCATGTCGTGCGCGAGCGCGAGGTCAACCACGCTCTCGTGGTGCGCCGGCGGCACCACCACCGTGCAGAAATCCGCCGCGTTCTCATCGAACGCCTTGTGAATGTCCGTGTAGCACTGTTCCTCCGTCAGTCCCAGGTGCTCCTTGGCATTCTTCAGCGCCTCCGGGTTGATATCCACCGCCGCCACCGGCTCGATGAGCCCATCACTGACATTCGGCGGCAGGAAGTTCGCGCACCACGAGCCACCAAATCCGCCGCACCCAACCTGAATCATCTTGTATGCCATCACAGACCTCCTGCTGCCGTTACCCGCGGTCGTTGTTCCTCGGCCGTTCCTCGTCGTCTTCGCGTCTTCCCGCTTTCGTTCCGTCGCCGTCCCTTTCCCAGGCCTCTCCTCCATTCCTCCATCCGTCCTCGAAGGACTCCCTCCCCCCCCGAGAACAACCTCCGCCAATCCCCATCCGGAGGCGATTGCCCGTGACCACCCGCGCAGCCCTCACACTTCTCATTGCTACCCTCGCCGCGTCAGCCGTCGCGCAAGACCAGTCCATTACCGGCTGGAGCTACACCACCTCCGCCGTGCCCCTTGGCGACGAGTGGAAGGACACTGAGCCCTCAAAGCTCAGCGATGGCGACGTCTCATCCGGCAAGAGCGTCATCCTCGGACGCGGCACGGTCGTGCTCGACATCGCGCTCCCGGGCATGCACAAGGTCACCGGCGTGAAGGTCAATGTCTTCCGACATAACATGCAATACAAGCTTGAGAAGATGACCGTCGCCGTCGATCGCTTCGGCCGTTGGGAGGATGTCGGTGAAGCGGGCGGCTTCTGGGCGCCGACCGAGAATCGCGCTTTCGAGCTGGCGGCCGAAGACCTCGACCTGCAGGCCGAGTCGATCCGCCTCTCCTTCGTTTGCGATGTGTTGGTCAGCATCCAGGAAATCACGATCCTCGGCGCGGCGGCCCAGGCCACCACGGCTGGCCGGTTCCAGGTCCCACCATCCACCGGGACGGGCGCCGAGGTCCGCGAACTCGATGCCGATCAGGACGGCAAACCCGATCTGGTGCTGGAGAACGAGCACGTGCAGCTCGTCTTCCTGCCCTCCCACGGCGGCGTCTGCGGCAGCTTCAAGCTCAAGACCCGCGATGTGGATCTCACCTCTCCGCCGAACGCCAACACGGGCCTCTTCCGCGATCAGCTCTGGGAGCCGGCCTACTCCTTCGCCGACCGTTTCCACAAGCCCGACCAGGGCGGCGACGCCGATGCCCGATGGGTCGAGCTAACCACCACCGGCGTCGGCGGGATGCTCGCCTTCACGAATCTCCGCAAGCGAGTCACTTTGCACCAGGGCAGCCCCGTCGCGACAGTCGAGTGGCAGCTCACCAACGATTCGTCCAGCCAGACCGAGTTCACCTACGCCCCGTGGTTCCACCATTTCACCGGCGTTGCGGGCGAATCGAACACGTACTTCTTCCCCACCGAAGCGGGCGTCAAGGAGTTCCTTCTCCCCGCGCGCGGCGAGCCCGATCCGAAGAGCGAGGAGTGGTTCTTCGAGCCCTCTCGCGGCTGGACCGCGGTCGTGGCGGGCGGCGGGTCGGGTCTCGCTCTCACGATGGAATACAAGTACCTCAACTGCTTCTATCACTGGGCCGGGAAGTCGTCCGCGATCTCGACCCACGAGTGGCGCTTCAACAAGCTCCTCGTCCCGCCGGGCGAGTCGATCAAGACCACCTACGCGGCCACGCCCTTCGTCGGCCTCACCCGCGTCGACGGCGCGATCCCCGGCGCCGTCGGCCAAATCGAATTCGCAGACGCCGTCCCGACCGGCACCCTCTTCCTCGCCGCCGGTGAGGAAACCGGCGACCTCACCCTCGAGACGCGCACCTGGCCGGACGGTCAGTGGGAGGCAGCCAAGACCGCAACCGTCGCCGCCGCTGCCCAGGCCGAGCTTGGCTCCCTCACTGCTCTCGCTATGGACGCGCCGCTCCCCGCCGGCGCGCACGAGGTCCGCCTCGTCCTCAAGCGCGGCGATGTCTCCACCGTCGTCGCCGAGCGCCCCTACGCATCCGAAGGCATCCGCATGGCCTACCACATGGACCCGCCCGAGGAGCGCGTCGGCCTCGCCGACAAGGCGGTCAAAACGCAAGGCCACGAGCACAACATGAGTGTCGTGACGCCCCACTTCCCGTGGGCCCGGCCTCACGCCGGTGGAACGGCGAAAGCCCTCGTCCTCATGGGCGACCGCCACAGCCGCGACGCGATCGAACTCGCCCAACGAACCGACATCGACTTCACCTACATCAAGCACTACTCAGACCTGTCGAAGGAGTGGAAATACCACGGTGACCGCTCCATCCAAACCCTCGACCAGGCCCAGGAGCGCCTCGACGCCACCCTCGACGAGCCCTTCGACGTGATGGTCATCTCCGGCCTCAAGTGGGACCATCACTTCACGCCTGAGATCCAGGACAAGATCGAAGCCCAGGTCAGAGCCGGCACGGGCCTCGTCTACATCGAGCCCGAGGGCTTCACCGAAGATGACATGGCCAAGTGGCCGATGATGGGCGTGTCGAAAGACAAGCCCCAACGCGGCTGGAACGCGTGGGAGTCACCGGCTGACCACTCGCTCACCCGCGCGCTGCCGTGGGCCGACATGCCCCGCACTCGCCGCATGACATATGACCCCTGGCCCGACGGCGAGGTCCTCGCCACCTACGACGACGGCAACCCACTCATGGTCGCTTCTTCGCTCGGCGAGGGCCGCGTTCTGACGCTGACTTACGACACGCTCACTCACGACTACAGTTACCGCGGCTACTCCGCCCTCACGCCGATCCTCGGCTATCGCGGCGGCTTCCTCCTCGACGAATACAGCGACCGCCACGACCCTTACTGGGAACTCTGGTACGCCATGCTCGCCCGCTCCGTCACCTGGGCCGCCAAGCGCGAGACAGCCGTCGAAGTCTCTGACATCAGCCTCGGACTCCTCATCGATGGGCCCGCCACGTCGGTCGGCCGAGACGCGACAGCGCGGTGCTCGGTCGCCGGCGACTTCGAGCCCATCGACGGCTCCGTTCGCTGGCGCGTGGTCGATCCATGGGGACGCGAGCATCTCGACGAAACCGAGCCCGTCCGCATCGAGTCCGGCGCCGAACTCGATGCCTCCATCACGAAGCTCCTGCCCGGCCGCTCGCTCATCTTCGTTCAGTTGCTGGATCCTAGCGGCGGCGCCGTGGCCTGGGGCGCCACGAGCCACTTCGGCACGCCCGGCGGCCAGCTTGCCGACCTCTCGGCATCGCCCGACATCCTCCTCTCCGAGCCCGACGGAGACCTCCCGCCGGGCGACGCCAACTGGCGGCAGTGGTCGCCCGATGCGGACCTCGAGCTGTCGGTCAACCTCACCGCCCTCACGGGCTTCTCCGACCTCTCCGCCGTCGCCAGCGTCACCGATACCCATGGCCGGATGATCGCGCGGCAGGTGAAGCCCCTCCAACCAACCGATGAATCCGTCGCCTTCACCGTGCCGCTCGCTGGCCTCGTCAATTCAGGCCTGCTCGCCTCCGTCGATCTCCGCTCGGGCGACCTGCTTCTCGATCACGCGGAGATGCGCGTCATCGCGCCCCGCCCGCGCGTCTGGGATCGCTTCAGCTTCACAAGCTGGAACGGCCAGTACCTCTGGCGAAGCCACTACCTCTTCGACACCGTCGCCGATCGTGTGGCAGACCTCGGTCTCGATTACGCCCTCAACGGCTCAAACGAGTACGGTACCGGCAAAGTCTGGGACGACCACTGGCATAACATCGGCCACTCAGACCTCGGGCTCTTGTCATACATGGGCCGCGGCATCGCTCGCTTCGATGACGAGAAATTCGCCGAGAACTCCAAGGGCTTCGCTGAGACCGGCGACACCAAGTTCCTCGTCCGCGAGCCGTGTCTGAACAACCCCGAGTGGCGCGACGCCGTCATGGCCTCCATCCAAGCCCGCGTCCTCGAGCGCCAGGATTACGGCGGGTGCTACGACTACTGCATGGGCGACGAGATGAGCTTGACGTATTACACCCGCTACCATGACTACTGCTGGAGCGACTTCTGCCTGCCAAAGTTCCGCGACTGGCTCCGCGACAGATACGGCGATCTCGACGGGCTCAACGCCGCCTGGTCCACCAACCACGCCGCGTGGGATGACGTGCTGCCCATGCCCCTCAAGGACGCCAAGACCGCCGCGAATCCCGGGCCGTGGGCCGACCATCGCAGCTTCATGAACACCACCCTCGCCGAGTTCTCCGCGCTGATTCAGGAGACCATCGACGAGGTCGATCCCGGCGCCCGCTCGGGCCTCTCCGGTACGCAATCACCCGAGGCCGGCAACGGCATCGACTGGTGGAAACTCAGCGGGGCCTTCAGCTACTACCACTCCTACAACACGAGCTGGTCAAACGAGATGCGCCGCTCCTTCCAAAGCTCCAAACCCGTCGATCAATCGCCGTATTACCTCGGCTACTGGCAGTCCGGGAGGAGCGTCGAGTACAACGGCTTCTGGTGCCTGCTCCACGATACCAAGGGCATCAGCGCGTGGACCACGCCGCTCTTCTTCTATGGCGACCTCACCGAATCGGAGTGCGGCGCCAGCACGCGCGAGTACATCACTGAGATGAAGGACGGGATCTGGGAACTCATCCGCCAGTCCAAGCGCCAACACGATGGCATCGCGATCCTCTACAGCCAAGAGAGCGTCAACGCGGCTGCGCTCCTCGACAAGGGGCCAGCCCTGAACGCCTCGCGTGATGCCTGGGTCAAGATCATCGAAGACCTCGGCCTTCAGTACGAGTTCATCGCCGCCGAGCAGCTCGCGGAAGGCATCCTCGCGGATGACTTCAAGGTCTGCGTCCTCCCCATGTCCATCGCCCTCTCGCCCGAGGAGACCGCGGCCTTGACGACCTTCGCTAATGCCGGCGGCACGATCGTAGCCGACGCCTTCTGCGGCCTGCGTGACGACATCTGCCGTCCCCTCGACGAGCCCGCGCTCGATTCTCTCTTCGGTGTCGCCAGGATCGAGGGCGCGGCTGTAGGCGCCGATGTCGGCATCAACACCACCGCCGCCGTCGGCGACATCCCGGCCGATTCCGAAATCCGCCTCGCCGTCGCCGAAACCGGCATCTCTCTCACGAGCGGGCAGGCCTCCGCCCAAAGCGCCGACGGCGTCCCCGCGCTCATCCGCGGCGACGTCGGCCGGGGCCGCGCCTACTTGCTCAACCTCGATCTCACCCAGTTCGAGGAGGAGCGCCGCTTCCACAGCCCAGCCGAGGTCCACGTCCGTCAGATCGTCGCCGACATGCTGAGCGCCGCCGGCGTCGACCGCCCGGTCGTCGTCACCTTCGAGTCCGGAAAGGCCCCCCACGTCGAGGTCGTTCGCTACACGGACGGCGACCTCGAATACATCGGCCTGCTGCGCGTGAAGGGTTCCGGCGACCCCGAGACCGCTCTCGTCAAGCTACCTCGCGAGGCCATCGTCTACGATGTCCGCGCGGGTCTCAGCCTCGGCAAACTGGACGCCATCCGCGTCCCGATGGAGGCCGGCGAGGCCCGCGTCTACTGCCTCGCGGCCGACGCGCTTCCCGCGCCCGCGCTCTCCGCACCAGGGACCGCCACTGCCGGCGAGGCTCTGCCGCTCACGGTCTCCGTGCCATCCGCCGCCAACGCCGCCGCCCGCGTCCTGAAGCTGCGCCTGGCCAACCCTTCGGGTGATATCGTCGGGGACTACTCCCGTAACATCATCCTCCGCGACGGCGAGGCCTCAATCAGCATCCCGCTCGCGCTCAACGATCCCGTCGGCGAGTGGGCGCTCTCAGTCACCGACTGCGCCTCTGGCGAATCCGCCGGCCAGACGCTGACCGTCGCCGCCCCGTAGGGAGCGCCACGTTGCGCCCTTGCTGTCGTAGGACAGGCGTCCTCGCCTGTCAGCTCGTCCGCGTGGCAACGGGGCTCGCGCCCCGTTCCATACCATCCGCCGTCCTGGACCGCGAGCTTCCGCATCGCATCGCCGGCGTCGTTCCTGTCACTCAACCTCGCATTCCCGGGATGCCCCCGCCCTCCCCAGGTGTTATGCCTACGAGAGGCCGTTCTCAACCGACGGGGACGGAGGTGAGACTCATGAGGGGATCATTCGCTGCGCTGTGCGCGCTTGGGTTATCCGCCGCGGCGCCCGCCGCCATCCAGACAGAATCCGTTGAGTACGCCAGTGGAGACACCACGCTCGGGGGCTACCTCGCCTATGACGACGCTTCGGGCGAGAAGCGCCCAGGCGTGATGGTCGTGCATGAGTGGTGGGGGCTCAATGACTACGCGAAATCGCGGGCCCGCCAACTTGCCGAACTGGGATACGTCGCCTTCGCCGCCGACATGTACGGCAAAGGCGTCGTGGCGACGGAGCGCGAGGAGGCCGCCGGTCTCGCCGGGCAGTTCCGGGGCCAATGGGATGAGGGAGGCCGCGACCTGATGCGCGAGCGCGCGCAGGCCGGGCTGCAAGTGTTGGCGAACCACCCGCTCGTGAACGCCAAGCGCTTGGCAACCATGGGCTACTGCTTCGGCGGAACTGTTGCATTGGAGCTGGCATACAGCGGCGCCGAACTCGCCGGCGCGGTCAGCTTCCACGGCGGCCTCACGGTGCCGGACGAGGCGGATCTACCGGGCATCAACGCCAGCCTTCTCATCTGCCATGGCGCCGCCGATTCGAGCGTCAAGCCCGAGACCGTCGCGGCTTTGCACGAAGCGCTCGACGGCGCCGAGATCGATTGGCAGATGGTCTACTACAGCAGCGCGCTGCACGGGTTCACGAATCCGGGCAACGCGAGGGCCTATGACGAGAAGGCCTCGAACCGGTCTTGGGATGCCATGCAGGCGTTCTTCGCCGAGGTATTCAATTGACGAATCGCACGAACGATCCGGTTGAGAGGTCGGTGGTCTGATTGGACGTGTCGACAATCATCGGGGCGCCCCTACTGGGCCTGACCATCGGCTTCTTGGTTGGTATGACGGGCTTGGGCGGAGGCGCTCTCATGACGCCCGCCCTGATCCTCATTCTCAAGATGGAGCCGATCGCGGCCATCGGCACCGACCTGATCTACGCCAGCATTACCAAGTTCGTCGGCGCCGTCAAACATATCCGACTCGGCAATGTCCGCTGGCGGATAGTCAAGTACCTGTCCTATGGATCCATCCCCGGCGCCCTCGTAGGCTCTTACCTCGTCTCGCGCGTCGAACTCGACGCCACCCCCATGCTGGAGGTGCGCATCCAGCAGCTCCTTGGCGTGATGCTGATCCTCGTGGCGGCGATCATCGTCTGGCGCGCCTTCAGGGCCGGCCCCGTCGAGGGCGCCGAAGAGCGCAAGGACTTCGTCGGGCGCCGACACTGGGTCGTGTTGCTCGGCGTCCTCGTCGGCATGCTGGTCTCGCTTACATCAGTCGGTAGCGGCGCCATCGTGATGGCCGCCCTGCTCCTGTGGTTCCCGCTGGGCACCAGCAGTCTGGTGGGCACGGACATCGTCCACGCCGTCGTTCTTCTCGGCGTCGCCGGGCTCTCTCACCTGATCCAGGGGCATGCCGACCTGCGGGTCTCGGGGCTTCTTCTCCTGGGCTCCTTGCCGGGCGTATGGATCGGCGCCAGCCTCGTCGGGCGCCTGCCTGAGCGGGCCGTGAAGGTCGTGCTTGCAGCGCTGGTCCTCAGCAGCGGCCTCGGACTCCTGGCGTAGCGTCCACCCCGCGTAGCAACGCAGCTCCCGCCCCGTTGCATGTCGTCCGCCCGGTCCCACAACACTAGGACCACCGGCACGCCAGAATGGTGCCCGAGACCCGTTCGAACGCCTCGGATCTGGTGGATGATGGCACCACTGACGCAGGCAGTCGGCGACACATTAAGGGAGGGAGAGAAACCAGATGATCAGACATGCGATGATTGCTGGTCTCGTTATAGTCTTCTGTTGTGGAGCATTGGCAGCGCAGGAAGCATCCGCCGTGCCGCCTCGCGTGACGGCCCCGGTGCGGGCGGAAGCTCTGGCGCGGGCGGCGCAGCAGACCAATGCCGGACTGGCGACGGCGGCGGTCGGCCAGGCGGAGGTCGCGCAGAGCGACACGGAAGACGCAACTGTGGACGCTGACGAAGAGGATGAGAAAGAGAAGCCAGAGAAGAAGCGCCAGAAGAAACACAGGAATCGCCGCAATATCATCATCGGAATGGTCGTTATCGCGGCGTTTGTGGTAGCGGCCGTCATCGAGGCCAACCAGTTTGGCCCAATGTGAAGCCCTCACCCCGCGCATGCAAGGCGGTGCCTGGAGCCCAAGCAGCGTGAGTAGGTGCTGACCCGCAGGTTAGTGGCGCGGAACACGTCGACCAAAGGGAGAGAAGCCAGATGATCAGGCATGCGATGATTGTTGGTCTCGTAGTGATCTTCTGTTGTGGAGCATTGGCGGCGCAGGAAGCGGCCGCCGTGCCACCTCGCGTAACGGCCCCCGTGCGGGCGGAAGCGTTGGCGCGGGCGGCGCAACGAACGAATGCCGGACTGTCGGGCACGGTGACGCCAGCCGCGGCGGCCCAGCAGCAGGCCGATGCTGACGCGGGCGACGAGGTGTCTACGGAATCGGCGGACGGGTCCGGAGAAGCCGGTACGAGTGACGACGAGCAGCCGACCCGCAAACAGAAGAAGCGAGGGAACCGCGGACCGGGCACGGCTCAGAGGATCGGAGAGACGGCCCTCGTCGCCGTCATAGCGGCGGTCGTGACTATCGCAGCCATCGCGGTGGCCTTGGGCAGTTGATCTGGGCCTGGTAACCGGACCATCAGAACGCAATCACCGAGGAGTGAGAGACTATGACGGCGTACATCTTGCTGTGTGTTAGCGTTGGCGCGTGGGCGCAGGACGCGGAGATCGTGGAGGTCGCCGAGGAGCGGAGCATGGAGAGCCGAGGTGGGCAACTCGACGAACTCGCCCAGCGAACAAACGAGACGCTCGACGGTCAAGGCCAATTGCTGGCCCAGGCCGGCGAATCCACCGAGGATGGCCAGGAAGGCGACGGAGAGGCGGTCGCCCAGGCCGATGGCGATGACGACGAGGACAAGAACAGAAAGAGGCACAAGCGCCAAGGCAAGCAGCGGAGGGCGCGAAACGGTATCGCCATAGGGGTGGCTGTGGCGGTGGTCGCAGTCGCCGCACTGTTTGTGGCAGCGATGGCGGGCGGCCTATAGACCCGCATTGCCCATATGAGCAGGGAGGTTTTCGGTAGAGGTGCCAAGAAACTGGCCTCAGAGCATCGCAGCGGGCATCGCAGCAATGATCGCCGGAGGCACCGCATGGGTGAAAGCCAACAGGAGCCGTTGAGCCTGGA
>PVBE013002866.1_pt1 | contig 53752 bp, 43 predicted proteins | sample 1631181 | NCBI WGS metagenome assembly PVBE01 (sample SAMN08397723, study PRJNA350692) | Marine metagenome, whole genome shotgun sequencing project. | isolation source: water | place: Pacific Ocean | collected 2012-04
GTCATCGCGCAACGACTCACGGCGACGACGACGCCGCTCGCGCCGCCGTCATAGGCAAACCGCGACACGGCCACCGCGCTGCCGAGAAGAACCGCGCACGCGAGCGCCGCCGCAAGTCCGACGAACTGGTCTCGGTCGCGGTCCACCTAGGTGCCCCGCCGCAGCGACCGCGCGATCCATCCCGACGCCCCGGCGAGAACGCCGCACGCGGCGGCAATCATGAGAGGGATATCGTAGCTGCCGGTACGATCGAAAAGGTAGCCCGCCAGCCACGGACCGAGCGCGCTTCCGGCCGCACTGCCGAACAGTCCGATCCCGATGATGGAGCCGAAGTAAAGACCGCTGAAACGGTCGCTGACCATGGCCGGCACGAGAGAGGCGGTCGCCGAATAACCAACCCCCAACATCACCGCGTAGAGATAGGCGCCCCCCGCTGAGGGCGCTCGGCCGACCAGCGCCAGTACACCGACGCTGGCAACGAGTATGGCGATCCCGGAAACAAACACGACTTCACGCTCGATACGATCGGACAACCAACCGCCGCCGGTCTTACCGACTACGCTTGCGAGCCCGACGACGCCGACCACGGACGCCGCGACGATCGCTGAAATCCCATGGTCGACCAGAAACGCTGCCTGATGTACGTGCAGCGTTTGCGAGCACACGCTACCGAAAAAAAATGCGGCGACCATCAACCAGAATGGAGATGTCCGGATCGCGGCGGGCAAGGTGATGGATACCTCGGCTGCCGCCGGAACAATCGTCGAGCCCGCCACCGAGCCCGCAAGCCCTTGAACAAACTCGCCGCCGATTGCCGGCGATTGCGGCGACGGACTCGTTTTCCACAAATAGAATGCCGCCGGAACGATCCACACGGCGCAGAGGCAACCGAGTACACGGTATGCGATCCGCCAACCGTAAGCGTCGATCAGAACCTGGCACAGCGGTACGACGGTGAGCATACCGACTCCGATCCCAGAACTCACGATCCCCATCGCGAACCCGAGTCGGTGTTGATAGCGCCGGTCGACCATCACCAAGGCGGGGATCCAACCGCAGAATGCGATGGCGAGAGCCGTCAAGACGCCGAAGCCGATATACAGATGCCAGGGTTGGGTGATAAGGCTGTTGCCCCACAGCGCGATGCCGAGCAATAAACCACCGGCGCCGACCAGCAACGGCGGGCGCACCCGGTCGCACAGCAGCCCGACAACAGGATTGGCAATACCGTGGACCACTGCGAACACGCTGAAGGCTCCCGACAACAGCGAGCGACTCCATCCGAACTCGGTGAGCAAAGCCACCAGCACAACGCTGTAGGAATACCATATCCCGTAGGCGAGCCCCAGGGTTGTCGCGATCACGCCAAGGGTCACCGACCGGGAGTTATCGGCCACAGGGTCCGCCATTGAGAGGGTTCAAAGGGAAAATGCGCGCCGTATTCTCGAATCCCCGTGGCACGCTTGCGAACGCGGCGCCGGATCCTTGCCGTTCAGTCCGCTCGCAGGCGCGTTGCCGACCGGAACCTTGGGCGACCGATCCTAAACTGCCGGACCGGTGTTCTTGCGCCAACGATTCATACCGGCAAGCCATCGGTCGACGTCGGTTGCCTTACCCAACAGATACTCACGCACCTCCGGGTGCGGTAGGATCAGAAACTCTTCCCGCGCCATGGTCTCGATAACACAATCGGCCAACGCCTCCGGTTCGATCATGCCGTCGACGCTCGCAACCGCGGCGCCTTCGGGTCGCTCGGTCATTGGCGTGCGCACGGCCTGCGGGGCCAGCACCGAAACCCGCACACCCTGGTCGCGGTATTTGATCGACACCCATTCCGCGAACGCAACGGCGGCGTGCTTGGTCACCGAGTAGGTCGCGGACTGGATGTGGCTCAAAAGCCCGGCCGCGGACGCGGTGTGGATGAGGTAGCCGCCCCCGCGCGCGGCCATTTTTGGCGCCACCGCACGGACCGCGTAAACGTGCGCCATGACGTGGATATCCCAGTTCAACTGCCACTCGTCGTTCGACACGTCTTCGTCTCCCAGCCTGGCGATACCGGCGTTGGAGCAAAAGATGTCGATCGGACCCAGTTCGGCCTCGACGCGCTCGACCAGGTTTTGAATGTCGCTTTCGGCCGTCACGTCGCAGGGGACGGCTATCCCGTCGACACTGGCGGCCACCGTTGTCAGAAGTTCCTCCTGCACGTCGGCAACCGCGATCGCCGCGGCGCCCTCGGCGTGAAAGCGTCGCGCCAGCGCGGCGCCGATACCACTGGCACCACCGGTAATGACCGCAATTTTGTTCTTTATGTCCATCGAAACCCCTTATTCTTTCCGTTCACACGGTGATCACCAGTTTCCCGAAATGGCCGGCCGCGCGCATGTCGTGGTAGGCCTGCCGCGCGTCACCGAAGTCATAGATTTTATCGATGACGGGCCGGCATTCGTGCGCGGTGAACGCGCGGTTCATGTCCTCGAACATGCGCCGGCTACCGACGTAGATCCCTTGCAGGCGAATCGATTTCCCCAGGATGGGTAAAGGATCGATCTGTGCGCTCGTCAAAACGCCGATCAAGCCGATGGAACCCGCGACCCGGGTCGCGGCGATGGACTTGGCGAGCGTTCCGGCTCCGCCTACCTCGACGGTATGATCGACACCTTCGCCGTCGGTCATCTCGATGACTCGCTGCTCCCAATCGGGAGTAGTGCGGTAGTTGATCGTCTGCCAGGCGCCCAGCTCGCGGACACGGGCGAGTTTTTCGTCGCTGGAGGAGGTCACGATGGCGCGTGCGCCGAGCATCCGGCAAATCTTGAGCGCAACCATCGACACCCCTCCGGTGCCGAGCAGCAGTACCGTGCTTGTGGCCGACACCTGTCCCTTCTCGACCAGACTGTTCCATCCCGTCAGTGCGGCGCAAGGCAGCGTCGAGGCTTCGATATCGGAGAGATAATCGGGCGTCGCCACCACCCCGTCCTCGTGCAGCACGCGATATTCGCTAAGCATTCCGTCCAAGGTCCCGCCCAACGCATTTTGCATGTCACGGGCCGTGATATCACCGTCAATCCAACGCTGAAAAAACGTACCGCACACGCGCGCCCCGGTTTCAAAGCGGGTTACTTCGGCGCCGGTTTCCACGATCTCGCCGGCACCGTCGGAATTGGGAATGCGAGGATAGGGAAGTTTGCGCGGCGTCGGGTTTTCGATCGTCGTCAGGTCCCGATAATTGATCGAGGATGCGCGGACCCGGATCAGAACTTCCCGCGGGCCGGGTTTCGGACGGTCCCGCTCGTTCAAGGCGAGCGCGTCGATGCCCGCGTCGGAAACGATCTCGTAGGCTTTCATCACCTTTCCCCTCGCTTAGATGCAAACCGGTCCGGTTTGGCCCGGACGATTCCGGCGGCCCGGGCAGTCACGGTGCCGAGGACCGCGGTTCGTCTTTTTCGTGATGACGGTTTTTCGTGCAGCGGTCGCGGATGTAGTCGACGATCGGTCCCGTCAGGCTGCCCATGAAGACTTCGTCGACCCCGGCCTCCTTCAAGTCCGCAATCTCCTGCACCGGAAAGACGCCGCCGACGATGAGCAGCACATCGTCCATCTGATTGTCCCGCATCAACTCGACGACCCGCGGCGCGTGAGTCAGATGGACACCGCTGAGACAGCTCAAGCCGATGACATCCACATCCTCCTCAACGGCGGCGCGCACGATGTTTTCCGGCGTTTGAAACCTACCGAGGTAGACCACTTCCATACCCGCATCGCGAAGCAGGCTCGCCACGATCTTGGCGCCGCGGTCGTGCCCATCCAAACCGACTTTGCTGATCAGTACCCGGATCTCCGGTTGCGCTGGCGGGCGCGCCATCAGCGGAGACCGAACGGCGCTTCCAACTCGCCGAACGGGTCGTAGCGGAAACCGTGGGCGAGCCTGATCACCCCCGATATCTCCCCGACCGTAGCGTAAGCCCGTACTGCCTCGATCACCTCCGGCATGAGGTTCACTTTCTCGGGCGCCCCTGCGCGGCGCTGCAGGCTCTCCAGTGTTTCTTGCACCAACCGGTTGTTGCGAGTTCGCTTGAGCCGGCGAACATTGGCGACCTGCTCGGCCTCGCTTTCCGGCCGCGTGCGATGATAATCCACCGGCGCCTGCGCCTCCTCCTCCATGAGGAACGCATTCTGCCCGACCACCGTGCGCTCTCCCGCTTCCAGTTCCTTATGATAGTTGAGGGCCTCGCGCTCGATCAGATCGTCGACCCACCCCGTCTTGATGGCGCTGACCACTCCGCCCACTTCATCGATCTCAGCCAGGATCTCGGCGGTCTTTGCCTCCAGGGCACTGGTCAAACCCTCCACGTAATAGGAACCGCCCAGCGGGTCGGCGACGGCGGTGATCCCGGTCTCGCAGGCCAGGATCTGCTGGGTCCTCAGCGACAGAATACCCGCTTCCTCGCTGGGGATGTTCACTGCCTCGTCGTAACAGCACAAATCCATGGCCTGGGCTCCGCCCAGCGCCGCGGCCATCGCTTCATAAGCTACCCGCACGATGTTGTTCAGCGGTTGGGCCGAGACCAGTGAGCAACCCGCGGTATGCACGGAGAATCGCAGCTTCAGCGACCGCGGATCCTGAGCGCCATATTGCTCGCGGGCGATCCTTGCCCACATCCTGCGCGCCGCCCGGATCTTCGCGATCTCCTCGAAAAAATCGATGTGGGCCGAGAAGCAGAAAGTAAGCCTCGGGGCGAACGCATCGATCGCCAGGCCTCTTTCCCGGCACTTGTCCACGTAGCAACGGGCTTTGGCCAGAGTGAGGGCCAACTCCTGGGGCGCGTTGATCCCCATTTCCCGGAAGTTGTAGCCGTCGGAATAAGAGGAATACACCCGGGGCATATTCTCAGTGCAGTACTCGATGGCGTCGATACCCAGCTTGAGCGCCAGATCCACCAGTAGTTTGCCCTCGGGCCACCAGCTGCAGTAGAAAGTGAACAAAGGATCGTTGAGCAGGGTCCCTCGCAGTGAGGCCAGGGGAAGCCCGCGTTTCTCGGCGAGCACCGCCCAGGCACCCAGTTCGAACGGGCTCGCCATCGTATTGGTGCCGTGGAGGATCAAAGGCAGTTCCGGCGGCAGGCCGTCCAGCATGATTTCGATGTCTTCGAGCGAAGTGAGATTCACTCCCTGCACGCCAACCTCACCCCGCGCCCGCGGATGATCGGCGTCGATACCGATCCAACTGGGCACATCCGGGATGATGTCCAGGGCTTTAGCCCCTTCTCCGATGTAACTGCGCAGACGTTCATTGGTGTCCGCCGGGGTACCGAACCCGCAGAGCAGCTTCTGGGTCCATTGCCGACCCCGGTACATGTTGGGATGGATCCCTCTCGTGTAGGGATAGTCGCCGGCGTTGCCGAGGTCGCGCGCGTAATCCATGCCCTCGACGTCGCTCGCGGTGTAAAGCCCTTTCAGCGGAAGCCCCGACCAGGTCTTGGCCGCCGCAGGTTGCTTGTCCTCGTTAGCTTGGCCGCCCGCTCTATCCATCGTCGTCACCTCCGCGCACTCTACTCTCGGGGAACCCGGTATCGGGAAACGCTTCCGCTCACGTGATCGTCGTTATCGACCGCGCGTCGCGAGTCTGCCACGCGCCGTCGGGCGGCTCAAGGCAGCGCCGTACCCCGCCGATCGCCGCCGGTACGGAACGGCGCGGTGCTTTCAGGATACCTCTGACGAATAAGAACGGCTGCGGCTCGAACAGGCGGTCGGCAGAAAATCAAAGGTCTCATCCAACTCCAGTGTCCGCGACACCGGCGGCCGGTTCTAAGCGAAGCAGTGCTTCCTGGGTGAACGACGCGGTGAGTTTTCGGTCCTTCGACCAGATATACCCGCAGGCGACTCCGCGGCTGCGTGTCGCGGTCAGCGGCCGCTGCTCGACGAAATGCCAGGCGTTCATGTCGACCGGCCGGTGGAACCATATCGCATGGTCGAGACTCACGCAGTACACCCCGGGCGAGCACCAGGTTGCCCCGAACGGCACGAGCAAAGTATCGGCGAGGGATTCGTCGGTTTGATAGGCGAGCATGGCGGTTTGCAACTTGGGATCTTCGGGAACCGGCCCGTCGGCTCTGATCCACATCCGGATCCCGTCTTCGGAAGAAGGGCCGAGCGGGGACCAGGGCGCGTTGACCACGCGAATGTCGACGCCATGTTCGCGTAGCGCCCAGTCCGCGGGCAAGGGCAACGGATCCTGGGTCGCCATGAGTTCATGGTACCGCGGTAAGGATTCCGGCGCGGGCAAGCTTGCGAAATCCGCGGGCGGTGAGGCATCGATCAGCGGGCCTTCGGCGCCGACGGTGAAAGATGCAATCAGCTCAAAAAGTACCCGCCCGTCCTGGCACGCGCGAACCCGACGGCTGGAGAAAGTGCGTCCGTCGCGTATCCGGTCGACCGTATAGTCGATCGGCTCACCGGGACGTCCGCTGCGCAGAAAGTAGGCATGTATCGAGTGGGTGACACGGTCGTCGTCGACCGTAGCCGAAGCGGCGGCACTCGCCTGTCCTAGAAAATGCCCGCCGTAAGTGCCCTCCGCACCGTCGTTGCTCGATCCCTTGCCGCGGAAGGTATTCTCTTCGATACGCTCCGGGCTCAGTATTTCGATGAGTTCTTCGAGTGCCTTCGACATGCATTTTCCTCTTTCAACCGGGCGCGCCCGGGCACTGGAATCGTGTCCGGCGATAAATTCACTCTAACCGCGCCGGCGGTACAAAGTGAAGGCTTAGGGTTTGCTTCCGGATTGAAAACACCTGGGGCTGCTCGCTACACTGTGTGCCGGGACGTATCCCCGGGGGATGGCCAACTTGAGAGCAACAGGGAAACAACCGAAGTTGACATCCAAACGTCACGCGGCCGGCGACTTCGCCGCGGCCCAGGAGTTCATGCACAGCCGTCAATGGACGGACGGGATGCCGGTAGTACCACCGACGGCGGATGCGGTCGCCGCCTGCCTCGAATGGGCGGCATTGACGCCGAACCATCTCGTCGGGGTCGAACCCGTCCGAGAACGCGCGATCGTGGCGGAAAAGCTCGCTGTCAACGCGGTCATGGCGGGCTGCCTGCCGCCTCACTTTCCGGTCGTCGTTGCCGCCTTCACGGCGATGCTGCAGGAGCCGTTCGCTCTCCACGGCCCGATCTCGAGCACCGGCGGTGCGGCTATTCTCATTGTCGTCAACGGCCCGATCCGCAAGGAACTCGGCATGAACGGCAGCTTTGACGCGCTCGGGTCCGGCGACCGCGCGTCGACGTGTATCGGTCGCGCTATCCGTCTCATTCTCTACAATCTCCTCGAAGCGCGTCCCGGTCAGGCGGATCGCTCGACCCTAGGGCATCCCGGTAAGATCAGTTACTGCCTGGCCGAGGACGAGGAAAACTCGGCGTGGTTGCCCCTGGCCGCCGAACGCGGGATCCCGGAACACGCTTCCGCGGTGACCGTAATGGCGGCAGGCGCGCCGCGGCAAATCATGAACGAATGGACGACGAAGCCCGAAGAGATCCTCGATACCTACGTCGCCGAGATCAAAGCCGGCATGCGCCACTACTCGATCTGGCCGGGCAACTATGCCATCGTCGTCCCATCGCAACTACGCACCCCGTTCGACCGGGCGGGCTGGTCCAAAGCAGACATTCGCCGCTACGTCTACGACAACGCATGGGTCCGGCGCGGGGAATGGGCCGGCTGCGGCAAAGGGGCCATCGTCGGCAGCGCTGCAGGAGAGCGATACGCCGGTTTGCCGGCGCCTGAGCACCTTCTCGTCATCGCGGCGGGCGGACCCGCCGGCGGTTTTGGCGCGGTGATACCGCCCTGGTTTGGCACCAAGAGCCGCGCGGTCACGGCTGCGCTCGGCGCATGTGTCGACTGTTAGCCGTGAAACCGGGAGCAGCACAGGAACGACGTAGGGTAAATGGCGTCACGCTTTCCCGGGCAGTCGCGGATGGCCCAATCGAGTGCCATCGATACAACGTTTTGAACCAAAGGAAATACCAATGGGTGAACGCAAACTGTATGGGATGTCGGGCTCCAGAGCGCTCCGTTCGCTATGGGCGATCGAGGAAGTCGGGATCGAATATGAGCATGTGCCGATTAGTTTTCGCGAGGAATCCAAGGAACCGGCTTATCTTGCCGTTAACCCGAACGGCCGGATCCCGGCGCTGGTCGACGGCGATCTCACGCTGTTCGAGTCGATGGCGATCAACCTCCATCTCACGAAAACCTATGGCGGCGACCTCTATCCGTCGGCGGGAGCTGCCGAAGCGCTAACGTGGCAATGGAGTGTTTGGGGGATCAGCGAAATCGAGCCCCTACAAATGCAGATCGTGGTGCAGAAACTCTTCACCCCGGAAGAAAAACGTAACGGCCGGCTGATCGCATCGGTCGAGAAACAACTCGCCCGCCCGCTCGCGGTGCTCGACGCAGCGCTCCAGGACCGAGAATGGCTGGTCGGTGAGCGATTCAGTGTCGCCGACCTCAACGTATCGAGCGTAATGCTGGTGCTCAAGATGATCGATTTCGACTACTCGCGGCACGCGAACGTCCAACGCTGGGCGAACGCTTGCTGCGTGCGGCCGGCGCTGGCACGCGCCCAAGCGCTATAGCGGCAGTGCGCTACCGCGACACCGGGGATCCACCGTGTGACGCCCCCGCCGGGCGCGGAAAACCCGGTGCGCAAGTGGGATGGACCCGCCCCCCCCGCCGCAGACTTGCCGGCGAGACGCGCAGGCTGATGTTCAACCATGGCGATTGAATTTCTCGACCCTACCCATGAACGCGATACCGCGGAGTTCGTCGCGGCGGAGCGACTCGACACGATTGCCGGTACCACCATCGCAATCGTCTCGAATGGTAAGAAAGGCACGAAACCATTCTTCGACGCGTTCGCCGCGGAATTGACAGACCGCTACGGGGCCGCCGAAATCGTCCGCCTGACGAAATCGAACTACAGTGAGCCCGCGGCAAGCGAACTGTTCGACGACGCCGCGAAGTGGAATGCCTTGGTCGCCGGCGTCGGCGACTGAGGCAGTTGTTCGTCGTGCAGTTTGCACGACGCGATCATCGCCGAGCGACTGGGTTTGCCGGCTGTCGGTATCATCACCGAGCAGTTCGTCACCGCCGCACAACTCATGGCCCGCGCACTCGGTGCGAACGAGTACGGTTTCATCGAGATCGCGCATCCTATCAGCAGCGCAAGCGGCGAGGCCCTAGCCGAACGGGCACGCACTGCGGCGGCGGCAAGCACGGGGATCCTGCTTGCAAAAACGTAGCCGTCCACCGGCACCGCGGGCACAAAGGAAAACGTCGCGGCGCAGCGCCCCGGTCCTGCACTAAAGCCGGGTGTCGAATGGTGTAGAATCACCGCTCGCCCGCTCGCGGGTCCAGATTGAGAAAACTTTAGCGCGATGACGATCGAGGAATTCCGTAGCGAGACGCGCGCTTGGCTGGAACAAAACTGCCCGGCCGGCATGCGCACCCCCATGCCCGATGAAGAACGGGTGTGGGGCGGCAAAGCTCCGGTGTTCAAGCATCCCGAATCGAAAGTCTGGATGGAGCGAATGGTCGAACGCGGCTGGACCGCGCCGACCTGGCCACGCGAATTCGGCGGCGGCGGTCTCTCGCATGAACAGGCTTCGGTCCTTACCGGCGAAATGCGACGCCTGCATTGCCGCCCTCCGTTGTTCAGTTTCGGCCTCGGTATGCTCGGACCGTTGCTGCTCGATATCGGAACGCAGGAACAGAAACAACGGTACCTGCCGCCCATCGCCCGCGGTGAGATCTGGTGGTGCCAGGGCTACAGCGAACCCGGAGCCGGCTCTGATTTAGCGAATTTGCAGACCCGCGCCGAAGACCAGGGCGACCACTATCTCGTCAATGGTCAAAAGGTCTGGACATCCTACGCCCATCAAGCCGATTGGATCTTCTGCCTGGTGCGCACCGACACGACGGTCAAACATGCCGGCATCAGCTTTCTCTTGTTCGATATGCACAGCCCCGGTGTAGAAGTCCGCCCGATCAAATTGATCAGCGGGGCCTCCGCCTTCTGCGAGACGTTCTTCGACAACGTGAAGGTACCCAAAACGCAACTCATTGGCGAAGTCAACGGCGGCTGGGCGATCGCGAAGCAACTCCTGGGCCACGAGCGCGCCATGATCTCGCAGTTGGGGGCGCGGGGCGCCGGACGACTACCGCCGCTCGAAGACCTGGCACGCAAATTCGCCGGCGATGAAAATGGCAGGATCACCGATCCCGTGCTGCGCGACTCGCTCGCGCGCCATTTAATGAACGACCGTGCGTTCGAGCAGACTTCCAAGCGCGCGATGCGCGGCGGTGACGCCGGCTCGGGCGTAGCGTCGATGCTCAAGTACTACGGTACCGAGCAGAACAAGCGAAAGTTGGAACTGCTGATGAAGTTAGCCGGAAGCTCGGGACTCGGCTGGTCGGGCGAAGAATTCGACGACGACGAGCTGGCGCTGTGCCGGTACTGGTTGCGGTCGAAGGGTAATTCCATCGAGGGGGGCACCTCGGAGGTCCAACTCAACGTGATCGCCAAGCGCGTCCTCGGCCTCCCGGACTGACCCGGATGAGCGATCTCACTCGAGAAGACTTGGATCTTCTGCGCGACACCGCTGCCCGATTTTTCGAAGAACAACTCCCCGTCGGCAGCTTGCGCGAGCTGCGCGACGAACGGGATGAGACCGGATTCGATCGCGGCCGCTGGCGCGAGATGGCGGAAATGGGCTGGGCCGGGATCCTGATCGGCGAAGACGACGGCGGCATCGATTTCGGTTATACCGCACTCGGGACCATCATGGAGCAATCGGGACGCACTCTCGCCGCATCGCCATTGGTATCGACCGTCCTCCTCGGCGCGCCGCTCATCGCCAGTGCCGGCAGCACCGCGCAACGCGAGCGTATTCTGAGTTCCGTAGCGACCGGGGAGCAGCTGCTAGCGCTGGCCCACGAAGAAGGCCGGCGCCATGCCCCCCACCAGGTGTCTACCCGCGCCGCCCGGCACGGCAACCGCTTCGTCATCAACGGTAGCAAAACCTTTGTCCTCGACGGCCATGTCGCCGACCAGTTCATCGTCGTCGCGCGAACCGACGGCGAGGATAACGCGCCCGCGGGATTGAGCTTGTTTCTGGTGGCCGCCGACACCCCCGGAATACGGTGCAGCCGCACAACCATGGTCGACGGACGCAACGCCGCGAACATCGAGTTCGAACAGGTGGAAATCGCCGCCGACGCACTGGTCGGTGCACCCGAACGTGGCTTCGAGGTCCTCGAGCCTGTTCTCGACCGCGCGCGCGCCGGACTCGCGGCCGAAATGCTCGGTACCGGGCTCGAAGCATTCGACCGGACCATCGAATATCTCAAGGTTCGGGAACAATTCGGCGTAAAGATCGGTTCGTTTCAGGCGCTGAAGCACCGGGCTGCGGAGATGTACTGCGAAATCGAATTGACGCGCTCGGCCACGTACGCGGCGCTGGCGGCAATAGACGCAGACCTCGCCGAGGTAGCCGAACTCGCCAGTGTCGCCAAGGCCAAGGCCTGCGAAATGATCGAATTGGTCAGCAACGAGGCGGTCCAGATGCATGGCGGCATCGGTATGACCGACGAAGCGGATATCGGCCTGTATCTGAAACGCGCTCGGGTGTCGCAGCAGATCCTCGGTGACGCCCTTTATCATCGCGCGCGCTATGCGACGCTTATCGGCATCTAACGCCATCGCACCCGAATAGCCGAAACGCCGGAAACTAGACAGCACCAAATCGTCGCAAGGCAAAAAAGGATCGACGCGCAATGAGATTTCGAATCGCACACTGGATCATGAAGTATCGCGCGGCGGTAAGCGTCGCGTTTGTCCTGATCACGGCGTTTTTCACGACCGGCTTTCCCAACGTCAATATCCGCACGGTCTTCAACGATTTGCTGCCTAAGGACGACCCTTACGTACAAGTGTATTTCGATCACCGTAATTTCGGTAACCCGCTGACGATCGCGATCATGATCAAGCGCAAGAACGGCGACATTTACCACGGCGACACGCTCAAGAAAGTCTGGAAAATGACCCGCGATATCGATCTTGCGCCGGCGATGGATCACGACCAGATCATTTCTATTTCGACTGAAAAACTGCGCTACGCGGAAGCGACACCGGACGGAGTGAGCGCACATCCGCTGATGGACAACAAACCACCGGAAACGCCGGAAGAAGTCGCGGAGTTCAAAAGACGGGTCAGCGTCTCGACCAACGCGCGAACGTTTTTCATCTCCCGTGATGAGACGGCGACCATGATCCTCGCCACCTTTCTCGACAAAATCGAGTATGGGGAGGCTTTCGCTTTCGCCCAGGGCCTGGTCGAGGCGGCCCGGGACGACGAGCACGAGGTCTACCTGGCGGGCCAACCCGCATTGACAGGTTGGGTATATAAGCTACAGAAGCAGACCTACAAGATCTTCGCGGTGACGGTCGGCGCCTTGATGCTCGCGTTGATGTTTTATATGCGCAACGTCGCTGGCGTGCTGACTCCGATCGTGTGCGCGCTCGTCGCCGGGATCTGGGGTTTCGGCTTCATCGGCCTGATCGAGCGTCCGATCGAGCCGCTGCTAATGATCGTGCCGCTGTTGCTCGTGGCCCGTTCGTTCTCCCACTGCGTCCAGTATACGGAGCGGTACTACGAGATCCTCACGCACGTGAACGACCGCCGCAAGGCCGCGGAACTGACCATGGGTATCATGATGGCGCCGTCGATACTCGGGATCCTGACGGACGTATGCGGCATCATTTTCATCGCCATCGCGCCGATCAAATCGATGGTGAACCACGCTTTGTTCTGCGGATTCTGGGCGCTTTGGATCATCCCGACGGGTGTGTTTTTGTGTTCGATCCTGCTGTCCTATCTTCCCGTACCCAAGAATATCGAAAAGATAGTCGGCGGCACACATACGAAGGACGAGGCGGAAAAGCAAGGCGGGATCCACCGCGTGCAGGAGAATCTGCTGAACCAGCTGTCTCGTCTGACGTATGGGAAAACCGCGAATAAGACAGCGGTCGTCGTGGCCATCATCGGTGCGAGCGCGATCTATCTGAATACCCAGATCGAGATCGGCAATCCGGTCGAGGGCAGCAATCTGCTGTGGCACGAGTCGGAATTCAACACCGCGGTACGCGCCATCAACGCGCACTTCCCGGGCACCAACACCCTGGAGATCGTGCTCGAGGCGAAAGTCCCGGATATGGAGAGTCCGGTCGCGCGGACCCCGGGTGTGGTCGAGGTGGCGACCAAGCTGCAGCGCCTGCTGGAGTCGGACCCCGACTTGCCGCCGCGGGCAACGTTAACTTTCTCGGATTACATGCGCGAGGTGAATCGGCTCTTCGCGGGCGGTAATCCCAAATGGCAGGATCTCGACCTGACGCGCGAAGCGGTTTACGCCGCGGCGTTCGGCGTGTTGCTCGGCAATAACACGGTCAACTTCGGGCACGTCGCGGACTTTATGTTCCAGAACTCGACGGTGACTCTCTGGTACAAAGACAACAAACAGGAAACGGTAGACGCGGCTCTCGCCAGCGCGGAGCGCGCGGTGGCAATCGTCGGCGAGGACCATCCGAAATTCCGCGTGCGTCTCGGCACCGGCGTCATTGCGCTACAGCAAGCCATGAACAACGTCGTGGAACGCTACCACTGGCTGATCATGGGGATGGTGAACGGCGCGGTGCTCCTGATCTCGGCGTTCGCCTACCGCTCTTTCGTGGCCGCCTTCATTCTTTTGATCCCGGTAAATATGTCCAACCTGTTACTTGGTGCCGCGATCCATCTCCTCGGTATCGGCCTCGATATCAACGCCGGTATTGTCGCCGTGATCGGGGTGGGCGTCGGTATCGATTACGGGATCTATCTCCTGTCCCGGATCTGCGAAGAGTTCAGCGCCCAAGGCCACGATTTAAAAAAAGCGATCAACGCGGCGCTCACGACGACCGGCAAGGCCATCATGTTTACCGCCACTATCATGCTGATCGGGATCCTGCCGTGGTATTTCCTCTCCGATCTGAAATTCATGGCCGACATGGGACTTTTGCTGGTGGCCGTCATGCTGATCAACATGATGCTGTCGCTGGTGGTGCTACCGATGCTCGTATGGTTCGTCAAACCGCGTTTCCTGGCACGCGACGATCTCATGGTCGGTCATAGCGTCGACATTACGCAGCTCGCGCGCAGCTTCGAGTAAGTTCCAGCCGAGACCGCGATCCGCGCGGCGGATCGCCGGCATTACGTTGCCGGCGAGGCGAATTCTCGCGACCCCTATATTATCCGTTTGATCACATCGGCATCCGGGTCTTTCGCGATGTACCGGTGTCTCAAGGCCGCGAGCAGGTGAACGCACGCTACGGCGATCAGCGCGAACGCGCCGATCTCATGCGCTTCGTGCGCAGCCTCGAACAGTGACTCGTTCTTCGGTACGAGATCCGGGAGCGTCGATCCGAAGAACGCGATGCCATGGCCTTCTGCATAGGATCCGACCATCACGTAACCCGCGACCGGTACCAGAAACAGCAGACCATACATCAGGTAATGCGCCGTACGCCCGGCTTTTCGCTCCCAAGCCGCGTGTGTGGCGGGTGGCACGGGCAGTTCCGAGCGCAGCCGATTGACCAGCCGCACGCACACCAGCAGGAGCATCAATACGCCGAACGACATGTGCCACGGGTAGAGGTCGTGCTTGTTGGGCGCCTCATCGGGGATCCCGGCCATATAAAAGCCGATACAAAACATGGTCACGGCGATCGCTGCCATGAGCCAATGCAATATGCGCATACTCAACGGGTATCGGTTCGTTTCCATCATCCATTCGCTCCCTGTCAAAGATTAAATGATCACGACGCGGCGGCTACCGGTTCGCTTCGCCCCACACTTTATCGCGTTCGAAGATTCGCAACGCAGTAGCCGGACATTCTGGGCGCTAGCTGCCGTGTCATGACTTGTTCAGAGGTTCCCTGAGGTTGCTTGCCTATAAAAGGGCCAATAATTCATCCACACCCTCAAGGAAAAGGTGTGGCCTGTCCTGTCCCTCCATCTCCGCGTAATCCTCAGCCCGGCCGATCCCCGTTGCCACAGCCACCGCCAGCGATCCGCCCCGAAGCGCCATGGCGGGCTCCAGTGCCGGGTCATCACCCACTACTACAATTTGATCCAGTGCCGCATCCAGACGTCGGCCGGCACAGCGCAGGGCGTGTATGGAGGGTTTACCGATCACATTGATGCGGGCGCCCGTAAGGTCTTTGATGACAGCCGTCATCATGCGGGAGGTGCCGAAACTACGTCCGTTGGCGGTGGCAAAGAACAGGCTCCGGGAGGCGCTGTAGACTTTCGCGCCCTGCCACACGGCGTGGCAGGCGGCCTCCAAGTGAGCCATGGTAAACTCGCGAAACCAGCCGGCAAACACCGCGTCCACCTCAGGTTTACCTTCCGCCGGCACCACTTCTATCCCGGCTTCCTCGAGCGGTGCACTGATGCCTTCGCCGCCCAGTACGCATACGCGTCGATACCGCCGTTTCAAAAACAGATCCACGGCGCCGCTGACGGGGGTCAACATCTGATGGTCTTCGATCGGGAAACCCGCACCACGCAGTTTCTCCGCGTACAGGGCGGGACTACGCGGTGTACCATTGGTAAAAACCACGTAGGGTACGCCATCCTGATTGAGTTTATCGATGAGCGCCAGGGCACCGGGCAAAGGCTTTAGACCCTGATTGTTGTTGTCTCCCAGTACCAGGGTGCCGTCCATGTCAAAGACAAATCCCAGGGCATGCTTGAGCCGCCGGAGCGCTGAAGCCTTGTTACCCTGGGTCGGTCTGGACAGCGCCTGTCTCGTCATAATTGAGCAATTCCAGTTTGAAGTTTTCTTTTTCGATCACCAGTTCCGAAAAAGCCGGTCGCTGTTTCAGTTCCCGCAGTAATTCCAGCACAGGTTTGATTTCTGGATTGTAATGCCGTTTCGCCGGCCCGGCAGCGACCATGGCATCCACCTGGTCGGCGGGCATGACCGCGCGCAGCAAAAACTCGTCGTCCGAAATGTTCTTTGCAAAGTGCTTACGTAACTCTGCGGGCGGCCGGGGCGCTGCCTCCTCCCTTATTTCCTTTGTCCTCGGAAAAGCCATGATGCGATCCAGTATGTTTGCATCCACTGCTGCGGTGGGCCTGCCGAAACTGCCCAGCACGTAGCGGATTACCTGGTCGGGGACATTTCCATAACGTTCCTTGCCCATCACGTTGAACAGAGCCTGGGCGCAAACCATCTGTGGAAAGGGCGTCACCATGATGGGGTAACCCATTTCGGCGCGGACCTGTATCACCTCTGCCATGACCTCATCGAAGCGATGTTCCTGCCCGATCTCGGCCAGTTGTCTGCGGGTCGTTGTCAGCGTCCCGCCCGCCATCTGATGACGCAGGAAGGCGGCGTCATAATCCTGCGGTATACCGGCGGGCTTGCCTTCTGCCTTCGCCATGTCGTGCAGGTAGGCGGCGACCTTTGCCAGGGCCGCATCATCCACCGTGACCTGGTGCACGAGCTCCCGCAGGTTGGCCGCCATACGCACCGCGTCCGGTAATGAGCCGCCGTTGGCCAAGGGTCCGCAGGCCACGTGCAGCACCTCGACCCCCAGGTCCGCGGCCGCCAGGCAGGACAGGGATCCAAGACCAATTGTGCAGTGAGAGTGCAGTTCCAGCGACGTATCGCCAATGGCCTGTTTGATGGCCGGAATGATGGTCTGCGTGCGTTCCCGGGTCAGGAGACCGGACGGGTCCTTAAGGTAGACCCTGTCGATATCGGGTGAGGCGGCCATACTGGCGGCGAATTTTGCGTAAAAGGCATCATCGTGAATATCACTGATGGTGTAAATAAGGGCGGCCGTGATCTCTTCGCCACCGGCCTGTCTGATTTGCCTTGCCGTCTCCAGGCAGGCTTCCACATCATGCATGGGATCGAGAACGATGAAGCGCGAGATACCATTCGCCACTAGGCGGTCGTACACCAGTTGCATGAATTCGGGGTGCGCCTGTTCCCAGGAGATAAACCGTATCCCGGTACCAATGAACTGCAGTGGCGTATTGGGCATGGCCTCGCGCATTAACCGAATGCGTTCCCAGGGGTCTTCCTGGTATGTACGTACTGCCATGGCCATGTGCGTACTCGAGGTAAAGTCCAGGGCATGAAATCCGACACGGTCCATCACCGGTGCTATCTGCAGCATTTGCGGTGTACTGATCCCCGTAGCACCCCACAGGCTCTGGTTACCGTCTCTGAACGATACGTCCACAAGCTTGATGTCAGCCATGCAGGAGATCCTTATCGCGCTGTTTCTGAAGAAAACCAGCAAAAAAATCGGTGTTCATCGCACCCGCCTCGAAGTCTGCATCCTGCATCAGCGACTGGTGCATGGGCGTGTTGGTCGCCACACCGGTAATACTTACCAGTGCCAATGCCCGGGTCATGTGGTCGATAGCTTGTCGACGGTCGTCGCCCCGCACGACGAGTTTAGCCAGCAGGGAGTCATAGTAGGGTGGCACCACGGTGCCCGCCTGTATGTGGGTGTCAATTCGAATGCCCGGCCCGGCGGGAAACACGGCGTCGCTAATCTGTCCGGGGCTTGGTTGAAATGCGTTTTCCCAGTCTTCCGCGTTGATGCGGCATTCGATGGCATGGCCCGACAAATCAATGTCTTCCTGACGCAAGCGCATCGGCCGCCCTGCCGCGATAAGCAATTGCTCTTCCACCAGGTCGAGCCCAGTGATGGCCTCGGTGACCGGGTGCTCCACTTGGATGCGTGCGTTCATTTCCAGGAAGTAGAAGGTGTTGCGTTCGCAATCCAGCAAGAGTTCTACCGTACCCAGGCTTCTGTAGTTAAGGTAGCGGGCAAAGGCCACCGCCGATTCGTGCATCTGTTTGCGCAACGCGTCGTCGATTTTCGGCGCCGGAGCCTCCTCCACCGGTTTCTGGTAGCGTCGTTGAACGGAGCAGTCCCGGTCACCCAGGTGTATAACATTCTGACCATCGCCGAGAACCTGGACTTCAACGTGTCGGCACTTGCCGACGTAACGTTCCAGGTAGATGCGCGGATCGCCGAATGCGCCCTGGGCCTCAGATGCGGCAAGGTGCAGAGTATCGATGAGGGACCCACGGTCGGGGACGATCTTCATTCCCTTGCCGCCACCGCCGGCGACCGCCTTGAGCAATACCGGCCAGCCGGTTTCCTCCGCCAGCGCCAGTGCCTGTTCGTCGTCGATGAACTCGCCGCCGGGCACCACGGGCATACCGGCTTCGACGGCATGGGCCCGGGCCTTCAGCTTGTCGCCCACGGCCGCGAGGTTGTCGACAGTGGGCCCGACGAATTGGATGCCACGGGTTTCGCAGGCTTCTGCAAGCAGCCGGTTTTCAGAGAGAAAGCCATAGCCGGGGTGGATGGCGTCCGCCTCGACACCTATGGCGGCGTTGATTACCGCATCCACATCCAGGTAACTCGCCAACGACGGTGGGGCGCCTATACACACGGTGATATCCGCCATACTGGCAGCCATGGAATCAAGGTCCGCCTCCGAGGCGGCAAGTATCGTTTCGATACCCAGCCGTCGAAAGGTACGGATAAGACGCACGGCGATTTCGCCGCGGTTGGCAAGTAAAATCCGACGCAGCCTCATGTCTCCGGTTCTATCCACATAAGGACCATGTCTTTGTCGGCGAACTCGGCGTCCTCGTAACAGATTTCCGCCACTGTGCCTCGGGTATTGGCCAGAATGGAGTTCATCAGTTTCATGGTCTCAACGATGGCCACTACCGTATTTTCGTTTACCTCCTCACCCACTTCCACGAATGGGGCTTCACCCGGTTTCGGTGCGCGGTAAAAGGTACCGGGCAGGGGTGTGGGCACTGCAATACGGCCATCGGCTTCGCTGCTTGCACGGGCGGTGGCTAGCTTTTCTGCTGTCTTGTTATCTGGTGTTGCTATTTCTTTTATCACCGGTTTGCGCAATTCCTGCCGTTGCTGTGTCCATTCACCTTCTCCTTTGCGCCGCAGGAAAATTTCCAGGCTGTCCGTTTGCAGGCGCAGTTCATCGACAGGTGATTCGTCGATGAGCTTGAGTATTTCCTCTACGTCCGCGGCACTGAGGTACATGACTATCTCCTAGCTATCTCGATAACCGCATCGGTAACGGCGTCGGCAAAGGCTTCGTCGTTGATATGGTGAGGCAAGGCATCGACGGGGATGCGATCAGCGATGGCCTCTCGCAGGTCCCGGGCAAAAATGGGCGGCAGATCCGGCTCATGCAAATGTCCCTCGGTGCTGTCATGGGAGGAGAAACCGCCCAGCGGGACGAAGAACCGAAGAGGACCGCTGGCTTCGTTATAGATTTTCCCCAGGTGTTCGGCAAGCTGTTTCAGGTCCGCCTCCGTAGTTCGTACGGCGGTGATAGCGGCGTTGTGCTGATGGTAGCGCCGACCGGAGAAACGCTTTTTTGCATCTTCCAACGGGCCGGCCCCGTAAACATCAATACAGCCGGTGGCCACTACCGTGGGGGTGCCGGTTTCCACCGCGGCACGGCCGCGATCGGGCCCGCAATCAAACAGACCCCCGCCAAGGTAATCCAGTATTTCAATCAGGGCCAGTTCCAGCACGGCGGCCACGCCGCCTTTGTGGATCACCTCTTCCATGTTGGGACCGCCGGTGCCATTAGCATGGAAGACGATGACTTCAAATCCCTGCGCCTCGAGACGCTCGCGGACGAAGGTACAAGCCCGCTCGGTGATGCCCAGATTGCTGATCAGCACCAGTGGTTTATCTTCAGAGACGGGTGCCGCGCCGCCAAGGGCCATACCGGCGATGGCGGTACCGCCACTGTGCAGGACCTTGCGCAGGATACCGTTCAGGCCGGCCACATCGGCGATGGAATGTAGCATCATGATATCGCTAGAGCCCACAAAGGGCCGGGTAAAGCCGGAAGCGATGGTGGAGATCATGACCTTGGGAAAGCCAATGGGCAATTCGCGCATGGCGGCGGTCGCCAGGGTGGAGCCCATCGAGCCGCCCAGACTGACGATGCCCTGGATGCGCCCCGCGTCGTATAATTTGCGGCTTAACTTGGTGGTGCCCCGGGTCATGCAGGCCAGGGCCTCGCCCTCGTGGCCGATATCCCGTACGGCCTGCAGGTCGGTACCAGCGGCTTCGGCCACTTGGTGACGGGTGATATCGATGCGATCCTCTGGTTCACCACGGATGCCGGGGTCGAGGAGTATCACCTCTACCCCCTGGTTTTCGATGGTGTTCCGCAGGAAATTGGCCGGTTCCTGCTTGGTGTCCATCGATGCAATCAACAAAACTTTGGGTCCCGTGCGCACCGTTAATCTCCTGTGAAATTGGCTGGTTCCCTTAGCGATCACACTTGTTCCAGGCGATTTTTAGCTTTTATTTCGGGAATTTGCTACCTATTTCCACCTAGGGAACCTCTGATTAATTCGTGGAACGCCGCCGTGCATGCCGGAACCCATGCCCGAATGGCCCGTGTGAAAGATCGCCGGCAGGCCGTGCTCAACGACAACTTCATAGATGGACCAGGCGATGGGATCGTACGGATGAAAGTCCTGTATGGGCGGGTGAAACTTGAAACCCCTGATGTCATATTTGTTGATGATCCGCCTGGCTTCCAGGGCGCCGGGCTTGCCCTTGTTGGGATCGATGGAGGCGAAGGCCAGCATAATATCGCTATTTTCCGCCGCCGCCTCGGCGATTTCCTCGTTGGAGATGCGTTGAATCCCGGTCCCCGCCTCGCTGTCCACGGTAAACACCACGAAGCCGATTTTCCTTTCCCGGTAATAGTCGATGGTCTCGGCAATGGTGGGGCGTTGCACGTCCGTGTTGAAAAACTTGCTTGCCGCCTCGTCGAACTCCTGCTGGATGGGATCAAGCGGACGCTGGCAGGAGACCTCGGCGTGGGTGTGTATGTCGATGGCGATATGATCATTCCAAGTCATTGCTCGACTGCGTGGAAATCCTGCCGCGGAGGACCGGCCCATATTGAAAGGCCAATTGTTTCAGTAAGGTAATGTTCTTTCAATCCGTCAGGCACCTTCACCTACCTAATGATAGGTGAACCACATGCAATGGCCGGTTGAGAAAACCCGTAGGGGAAACCCGCAGGGCTGCGACCCTGTTTGTGTCCAGCGGCGGCGTCGACGAAAGATAAACAGACGCTAATATCATCGTATTCAAAGCGTCGCAAGTAACCGCTCGATGGCCTCTTCCGGTTCATACTCACCCGCAATCACACCGTCGCACAGTGCTTCGAACCTGAGGGTCGTGACGCATTGTCAATGCGTCGCTGTACCGTTGCCGCGGCGTCACCTACGCCTTTACCCTCGGTAGCCACCGTATTGATTCCTTCCACCTCGGCGGCTTCCGGCCGACGTAGCGCCAGCATTTCCTACAATTGTCGCGCGGTGCGATCTGGTAACAATTCACGCCATCGATTTTTTTGTCCCCCAAGTCGACGCTCTCTCGAAATCTGAGGGCCGACTAGCCGATCATCTGCTGTACCAACCCGGTGTTGGGGGAAGCGCTTGGGGTCATCGAGAATGGTTTGAAAACGACGCTACTGGCACAATGGCGTAATGCCTCGACGATCCCGGTTCCTTGTTTGGGTCCCAGTCGTTTTACGCCTGCGACCGGCGACGAAGAGAAGATCCATCAACTTACGGCCTCGCGAATAACGGTATGAAAGGTGTTCTGGTCAAAGAGTGGACGACGTTCGATAAGCTGGCGCTTACCGAGGTGCCCGAACCCACGATCCAAACTGGCGGAATTCGGATCCGCGTCCAGGCCGTCGGTATCAGCTTCGCCATGAGCCTCGTCGTTCAGGGCAAGTACCAGCGCAAACCGCCGCTGCCGTTCGTGCCCGGCACCGAAGTCGCCGGTATTGTCGTGGATAGCGGCAGGGAGGCCACGCGATTCAAACCTGGCGACCGGGTGGTCGCTGTTATCGATTGGGGCGGGCTGGCCGAAAAAGCGGCGGCCCAGGAAGTCAACGCATTCGCGCTGCCAGATAGCCTCGAATTCGCGCGCGCAGTGGGACTTACCAACTCCTACGCAACCACTTGCGCGGCACTCACCTGGCCGCGTCTGCTCGACGTCCGGCCAGGTCGATGCTTGTTGGTGCATGGCGCCGGTGGCGGCGTCGGCCTCGCGGCGGTCGAGATCGGCAAGATCCTGGGGGCGACCGTCATCGCGACCGCCGGTTCGGAGGCGAAACTCGAGGCCGCGCGCGAACACGGCGCCGACCACCTCATCAACTATCGCGAGCAAAGCTTCCGCGATGTCGTTCTCGAAATCACCGAGGGACGCGGCGTCGATGCGGTTTACGATCCGGTTGGCGGTGATGTTTTCATGCAGTCCTTGCGCTGCATGGCGCCGGAGGGACGCATCATGCCGGTCGGCTTCGCGGGAGGCGAGATCCCGCAGATCCCGGCTAACATCCTATTGGTCAAGAACCTCACCGTGTGTGGTTTAAATATGGGTCTCTATTTTGGCTGGACGCCGAAGGACCGGCGTTATGAATACGAAGACCTGATGCGCGCGACGATGGACCAACTGTCGAGGTGGTTCGAGGAAGGCCGCATTAACCCGTCGGTCGCAGCGACTTACCCGCTGGAGGGCTTTCGCGAGGCCATGGATGAGGTCCTGGAACGGCGGGCTATCGGCCGCGTGGCCGTCGTTATGGATCAAGAGGCGGCGAGACTCGGATACCACTGAGGCTTTCATAATTCGTGCACATTGTAGGTTGGGTTAGCTCGAAGGGCGTAACCCAACGCGATGGCCAAATCGTTGGGTTACGGCGCTTGTGCGCCTAACCCAACCTACGGTGCTTTCTGATCCGGGATTGACTGATGAATGTGATTACCGTCATTCCTGCGAAAGCAGGAATGACGGTAAAATTGAAACGTATTTCGGATCAGCTATCAAGTTTCCATTCGGTCATTGGGAGAATCACACCTTGACGGGCAACAGGATCCAGTTCGGCGCCGCGGTACGCTCACCCTACGACGTCGCGACAACCGCGATGCGCATCGAGCAACTCGGCTTCGACATCTTGGCGTGCGGCGAGCACGTGATGTTCCACCGGGATTCGGCCAGCGGTCTCGTATCGTTATCGGTGGCAGCCGGTGTGACGAAAAACATCAAGCTGATGAGCGCAATCACGCTCCTCCCGCTGTATCCACCGGCCCTGCTCGCGAAGATGGGCGCGGCACTCGACATTGCATCAAACGGACGGTTCATGCTCGGGGTCGGCGTCGGCGGGGAGTACCCGCCCGAATTCGAGGCCTGTGGTGTGCCGGTCAAGCAGCGGGGTTCGCGGACCGACGACGCCCTTGAAGTCCTGGAACGTGTGTGGGCGAACACCAACGTTTCCTACGCGGGACGCTATACGACACTGAGCGATTTCAGCTTGAAACCGATGCCTATTCAAAAACCGCGCCCACCGATCTGGATATCCGGACGCAAGGAGGTGGCGATGCGTCGCGCCGCGCGCTACGGCGACGGCTGGCTGCCATACCTGTACACCCCCGAGCAGCTCGCGGACAGCATCGAAAAGATCAAACGATATGGGGCCGACTTGGGCCGCGACATGTCCGGCTTCAAACCGGGTCTATTCGTTTTCACTACGGTTCATGAAGACAGCGAGACGGCGGTGGCGATGGCGGCGGAAATGCTCCGCAAACAGTACGCTCAGGATTTCCGTCAACTCGTGCATAAATACGCACTCGCGGGCAACCCGGACGAATGCCGAGCACGCTTGAACGAATATATCGAGGCCGGCGCCCGGCTCGTTCTGTTTGCTCCGACCTGTCCGGATAGTGAACTGGACACTCATGTGCAGCGGATCGCGCGGGAACTCGTGGACGTTTGCCGAACCGATCCGACCGACCCGGATATTTCATGAGGACGGCGACAAAATAGTCCGTGTTCAAGGCGGTGGCTACCGTGCCTCGACCATCGTTCGGCCGATGATCTCCTTCATGATCTCCGACGACCCGCCGGCGATGCGTGCCATACGGTTGTCGGCCCAGGCACGGGCGATCGGGAATTCCGACATATAACCGTAACCACCGTGCAACTGCACGCAGTCGTCCAACACTTCGCACATCACTTCGGTGCTGTGCAGTTTGGCCATAGCGGCGTCGATAGCATCGAGCGCGCCATTCAGGTGCTGCACCGTACAGGCGTCGACGAAAGATTGGGTAACGGCGGCCTTGGTCGTGAGTTCCGCAAGTTTGAAACGGGTATTCTGAAAATTCGCCAGCGTTCGCCCGAAGGCTTCGCGGTCGTTGACATAGCGAGCCGTCCAGTCGATCGCCGAATGAATAATCGCGGCTGAGCGGATCGCGATCACGAGACGCTCCTGCGGCAACTGCTGCACCATCTGCACGAAACCTTTGCCCTCTTCTCCCAGCAGGTTCTCGACGGGGACGCGACAATCGGAGAAAAACAGCTCCGAGGTGTCCTGCGCGTGGTAGCCGACCTTCTCCAGATTCCGGCCGCGGTCGAAACCCGGCGTTCCGCGTTCGATCAGAATCTGACTGATGCCGCGTCCGCCTGCGGCGGGATCGGTCTTGCACGCAAGCACGACCAGGTCGGCGAGTTGGCCGTTAGAGATAAAGAGCTTCTGACCGTTAATCACATATTCATCGCCGTCGCGGCACGCGTGAGTCTTCATCCCCTGGAGGTCAGAACCGGCCGCCGGCTCGGTCATGGCGACCGCCGTAATGACTTCGCCGGAGACCAGCTTCGGCAACCACTCGCGCTTTTGTTCTTCGCTGCCGTAATGGAGCAGATACGGCGCGACGATCTCGGACTGCAAATGAAATGCGACGCCCGCGTAACCCGAACGCCCCATCTCTTCGACGACCACAGAACCGTACAAAAAGTCAGCTCCGGCGCCGCCGTACGCTTCCGGGACCCAGGTGCACAGCAACCCCGCCTCACCGGCCGCCAACCACACCTCGCGGCTGACAATCCCTTCCTTTTCCCAGGTCGAGTAATGCGGCTCAATTTCTTTCGCGATGAAGCGGCGGACGGTCTCGCGAAAGGCGTCGTGGCCCTCGTCAAACAAATTTCTCGGGATCATCGTCTCGGGATCTCTCAAAATGGATCTTCGCGCATGGTAGCCGCAGTACGGCTCGCCTGTCATGAAAATGAGCGCGTCCCTTTCTCTCCGTCGCGGTGGCAGCGGTTAGGAACGTCCAATAGACTACGCCGGTGCCCGCAACTCCGCCCAACAGTCGATGCTCGCTGCCAAGCGCGCCGTCATAACCGCCGACACGCTACTGGCGGTTAAGTCATTCCGTGACCTGGACTCGCAGGACCGTGGAGCGATCGCTGCGCGCTGCCGCGGAGCCGTATTCGCGGCGGACGCCAATATCGTGATGCAGGACGATGATCGAACGGACGTGTTTTTTATCGTCAGCGGTACGGTGCGGGTAACGTTCCACTCGAAACCGGGCAAGGAAGTACAATTCCGCGACCAGCACGCCGGCGAATGCTTCGGCGAGCTCTCGGCGATCGACGGGGAGCCGCGCTCGGCCGACGTCGTCGCGATTACCGATGTATTTGTAGGCGCTATCAAGGCGAAGGACTTTCTCGATATCGCGACGCGCTACCCGACGGTCGGCGAAAGAGTGCTGAAAAGGCTGACGTCGATGGTCCGGTCGCTAAGCGACCGTGTCGTCGAATTATCCACCCTCGGCGTCGCTAACCGGATCCACGCGGAACTCCTGCGATTGGCCCGGCATCAGGGGGCCGATGGAAATACCGTGACCATCCGGCCAGCGCCCACTCACGCCGAGTTTGCGAGCAGAGTGAGCACCCAACGCGAAGCCGTCACCAAGGAAATCGGCCGGCTCGTACGCCGTGGAATCGTGGCGCGGGGTCGCGGGGCCCTGCGGATCAAGGATGTCGCCCGATTGGAAAAGATGGTCGAGAACGTCGTCGACACCTGAAGACGGCGCCGGCGCCAATTCGCCCCTTTATGTGGAAAATGACACATCCGCCCAGCTGTTCGGCTCCTACTATACGCCGAACATTCCGAGACGGAGCATTCGCCCGGCGAGGCTTCCGCATCGTAATAACTGTTTCACACGCTTCTAGGAAAGGAATGATTATGCGCACGCTCAAAGCCAATTTCACCACGCTCGGGGCCACCTTAGCGACGGCCGCCATGACGACATACCTCGCGGTTCAAATCACGACCGGACTGGTCCCACCGATCCTCTGATCCGCTAGCCGGACCGCTTCTCGGCGCGGCCCGCACCGGATCACCCCCCCCCAACCCCTCAATTTACCGGGCGCACGCGCCCGGTTTCTTTTTGTCTACCGCGCGCAGGCCGGATTCAACGGGATAACGGCAACGAATTGTTACCGTTGCCGAAGCTGCGGACTACCGCCGTTGAGACGCATCAGCGCTTTCTCTATACTTCGACGCCCTTATATTCTTAGTTCGGCGTATGCATTCACGATGTATTTCAAGCACATAGGTGTAAAGAGCCCGTCTAAATGTCTTCCTATACCCTGACCCACCTCAAGCAGCTGGAGGCCGAGAGCATCCACATCATTCGGGAGGTAGCCGCCGAATTCGGCAATCCGGTGATGCTCTACTCGATCGGCAAAGATTCTGCCGTGATGCTGCATCTCGCACAGAAAGCGTTCTTTCCGGCAAAGCTGCCGTTTCCGCTCCTGCACGTGGATACAACCTGGAAATTCCGCGAGATGATCGAGTTTCGCGATGATTACGTGCAGAAGAAGCTCGGGCTCGAGTGCCTCGTCTATACGAATAAAGACGGTTTGAAACACAATATCGACCCGTGGGTAGACAGCGAAAAACACACCGAACTCATGAAAACCGACGCGCTGAAGCAGGCCTTGGACAAATGGGGTTTTGACGCGGCATTCGGCGGCGCCCGACGCGACGAAGAGAAATCGCGGGCGAAGGAAAGAGTCTATTCGTTTCGAGATCGTAACCATCGTTGGGATCCAAAAAACCAACGGCCCGAACTCTGGAACCTGTACAACGCCAAAATCAACAAGGGCGAAAGCATCCGCGTCTTTCCACTGTCGAACTGGACCGAACTGGATATCTGGCAATACATTCACTTGGAAACGATCCCGATCGTCCCGCTGTATTTCGCTGCCGAGCGGCCGGTTGTGCTGCGCAACGGCGTGATAACCCTGGTCGACGATGACCGCTTGAAACTCGAAGCTGACGAAAAACCACAGAAGAAGATGGTCCGGTTTCGCACACTCGGCTGCTACCCGCTGACCGGGGCGGTCGAATCGAGCGCCACGACGCTGCCGGAGATCATCCAGGAAATGCTGCTTGCCACGACCTCCGAACGCCAGGGCCGCGTGATCGATCAAGACGAGGGCGGTGCCGGAATGGAAGAAAAGAAACGGCGCGGCTATTTCTGATGGACAGCGCCCGCGGTTTCCGTCCTAGGTTTGAGTAATAGCCATCATGTCACACCAATCCGAACTCATCGCAACGGACATCGACGCATACCTCGCTCAGCACGAGCACAAGGAACTGCTTCGTTTCATTACCTGCGGCAGCGTAGACGACGGCAAGAGCACCCTGATCGGCCGGCTGTTGTACGATTCCAAAATGATCTACGAGGATCAACTCGCCTCCTTGCAGGAAGACTCCAAGGTGCATGGCACCACGGGTGGCGACTTCGACCCGGCGTTGCTGACGGACGGGCTCAAGGCGGAGCGCGAACAAGGGATCACGATAGACGTCGCCTATCGCTACTTCTCGACCGCCAAGCGTAAGTTCATCATTGCCGACACGCCGGGCCACGAGCAGTACACACGCAACATGGCGACCGGCGCATCCACCGCCGATCTCGCGATCATTCTCGTCGACGCGCGCCACGGCATCATGACGCAAACGCGCCGACATTCGTTTATCGCCTCATTGCTCGGCATCAAACACGTGCTGGTCGCGGTCAACAAAATGGACCTGGTAGAATTCAGCGAAGCCGTATTCAATCAGATCAGCGAAGACTATCAGGATTTCGCGGCGCGCCTCGACATCCCCGATCTCCACTTCATTCCCATCTCGGCCTTGCTTGGCGATAACGTCGTCGATCCGACCGAGAACATGGCGTGGTACCGGGGAAGAACCTTGATGAACTTCCTCGAAACCGTGTACATCGGGTCTGACCGCAACCTCGAGGATTTCCGTTTTTCCGTGCAGTACGTTAATCGCCCGCACCTCGATTTCCGTGGTTATTGCGGCACGGTCGGCTCCGGGATCATCCGTAAAGGCGAAGACATCCTCGTACTACCATCGCGCAAAACCAGCACGGTCAAGGATATCGTGACCTTCGATGGTTCGGCCGAAGAAGCCTTTACGCCACAGGCGGTCACTATTACGCTCGAAGATGAGATCGACATCAGCCGCGGCGATGTCATCGTCCGGCCCGGCAACCTCCCGCGCCTAGGCGATCGCTTCGATGCCATGATCGTGTGGATGGCAGACGAAGCGATGCGCCCGGGCCAAACGTACGTGTTCAAGCAGACGACGAATTCCGTCACCGGCAGCATTAGCACGCTGCGCTACGTCGTCGATGTCAATACGCTGCACCGCGGGAACGCGCCTGTGTTAAACCTGAACGAAATCGGCCGCTGCACGGTTCGCCTGAATGAGCCGATCCCCTACGACGGCTACCGCCGCAACCGCACGACGGGAGCCTTCATCATCATCGACAGGATCAGCAACGTGACGGTGGGCGCCGGGATGATCCAGGATCGCGCGTCGGACGCGGATCGCCACGATCATTGGGACGACGAACCGCGCGCTGATTCGCTGCGGGGCCAGTCGAGTAACGTCACCGCCGAGGAACGCGGCGCAAGATTCGGGCAGCAAGCTGTAACCCTGCTACTGACCGGCTTGTCGGGCGCCGGTAAGACCACTTTGAGCTATGCGCTGGAACGCAGGCTTTTTGACCAGGGCCGCGCCTGTGCGGTGCTCGACGGTCAAAACCTGCGACTCGGGATCAGCAGAGACCTTGGTTTCTCCGCCGAGGACCGCTCGGAGAATCTACGGCGATCGGTGGAGGTCGCGAAGCTGCTCAACGGTGCCGGTATGATCTGCATCGTCGGCCTCATCGCTCCCAGCGCTTCGGTACGCCGGCGTGCGGCGGAGGCACTGGGGGAGGATCGTTGCCTCGTTGTGCACCTATCGGCCCCGGTCGAGGTGTGTCGCGAACGCGATGAAGGCGGGCATTATTCGCTCGCCGATACCGGCGAGCGCGCAAACTTTCCGGGGGTCACTGTGCCTTACGAAGAACCCGAAAATGCGGACTTAGTACTCCCGACGCACGAGTTGTCGATCGCTGAGTGCGTTGATCAATTGGTCGGATTGCTGGAGACGCGCGGGCTAATCTGACTCCAATCCGGCGCTACGGCCGCGCCTCCAGCACCATGTTGACCCGACGCCACTGGCGCCGACTTAATAGCTGTTCCAAATTATCGACCAGTTTCGAAATAAGGGCCGGCAGCCGCGCATCGTCACCTTCATACCGGCCCCGGTTCGAGTACGGTGTGACGGACCCGGTATCCAGTAGAAGAAGCCCGCCGCAGGCGGACATTGTTTAACTGGGCCCCGGGTCGAGCCCGGGGTGACGGGCGGGTATAAGCACGAAAGTGAAGCATCTTTCGGAACGCACATGTAGCGCACGCGTAGATAACGGTCGGCCAAGCCGGTGGCCCGCGCCGAATCCGCCGACGTCATCGGGTCGGCGCCATGCAGAGCGGGGTCGCGAGCCCCGACCCCATGGTCGTCACCGCCGAGGGGTCAACGCGGCGCCATCCGGATCGCGCCGTCGAGACGAACGCTTTCGCCGTTGAAATAACCATTTTCGATCATCGTTATCGCGAGATGGGCGAATTCGCCCGGCACGCCGAGGCGTTTCGGAAAGGGTACGGACGCCGCCAGCGCGGCCTTGACGTTGTCGGGCAGAGTTTCCAGCAGGGGCGTACCGAAGATCCCCGGCAGGATCGTGTTGACGCGGATCCCTTCGCTCATCAGATCGCGGGCGATCGGTAAGGTCATGCCGACCACGCCGGCTTTCGATGCGGAATAGGCTGCCTGCCCGATCTGGCCGTCCACGGCCGCGACGCTGGCAGTATTGACGATCGCCCCGCGTTCTCCGAATTCATCGACCGGGTCGAGCGTCATCATGCCGGCCGCGGACATCGCGATGCAGCGGAATGTCCCGAGCAGATTGATCTGGATGATACGCTCGTATTTGTCGAGCGGATAATGATTGATCGCACCCGTTTTCTTGTTGCGGCCCGCGGTCTTGAAGGCATCGCCGGTCCCGGCGCAGTTGATCAGGATCCGTTCCTGCCCGACCGCGGCGCGCGACTTCTCGAACCCGGCCTCGACATCGGCGGTGGACGTTACGTCGACCTTGCAAAAGACACCGTTCAGTTCGCTGGCTACGGCCTCGCCTTTCTGCTCGTTGAAATCGAAGATCGCGACCTTCACGCCGCTCGCGGCCAATGAGCGGGCCGTGGCCTCGCCAAGCCCCGATGCGCCGCCGGTCACAACGGCGGTAACCGATGAATCGAGTTTCATGTGGTTCCCCTTATTTGTGGATTAGCCCGGTATTATGCCCGGTATTGCACGCTTGCGTTTACCGGATTCGGTAGCACGTGATTTTGACCGGCGCGCCCAGCGGGCGCCGAGCAGAGTGTCGCCCGACGCGCCCAATTCCGCGGGCAGCTTAGCCCGCATATTTCACGAAGGCGGTTTCGAAACGGTTTACGCGCGCTGTTCATCAAGCGCTTAGCGTCATTATCGGGCCGTCGCTAGCGGAGCGGTCTGCACCTGAACGGTTTCAGGAAAAATTTGACTGTGAATCTTGAACAAATTCCCTCCAACCATAGCTACGGCTATGCTTGTTCGGGCATTTGTCCAACCTTCCGGGCCAAATTTCCCCTGAATTCCGTTCCCTTCATGAAATATGCGGGTTAGCCCGCCGCGCGCATTCGCTTGATTCCGTCGACGAAATTTTGCAGCGCCGGGGTCAGATCGCCGCGCGCAAGCACCGCGTCGATCAGTTGGAAACGACCCCGCGTGGCGTAAGCGCGACTGAGAGCGGCGGCCAGTTCGGTTTTGTTCGTCACGCGGTAGCCGTCGCCGCCCAAAGTGGTCGCTATTTCGGAAAAATCGAGTTCGACGAGATCGTTGAATTTCGACCCCGGTTGAAACGTCCGCAACATCTCCCAGGACGCGTTGTTGAATACGACGACAATCGGATCGACGCTCAGGCGTGCGCAATTCAGCAACTCCCATCCCGTCATCTGGAAAGCACCGTCGCCCACCAGCACGAGGGGACGCCGGCCGGTTGCGGCCTGGATCCCGATCCCGCCCGGCACCCCATAGCCCATTGTCGCGTAATAGGCTGGCGCCACGAGTTCGGTATTGACGATCGACAAGGTGGAAAAGAGGCAATCGCCGATGTCGCACGACATGGGCATCATCCCATGTGCATCGAATAGATCGTTGATACCGGTTGCGATATCCACGGGCTTCAGCGGCGAATCGTCGGCACCCAAGCCACGGGGATATTCCGCGTGCGCGTGATCGGGGCGCGATGGACGCTCGGGGAAATGACCGGATTTCAATTCGTCGAGCAGGGTGGGAACCAGATCCGACAGCGGGATTTGCTCGTAGTGGTGATGGTTCAGCGTCACCGCACCATCACCGATCACGATGCCCTTACTGAAATCAATCCGCGATTCCGAAACACCGAAATTCGTATCCGAAAGTATCGCCCCCATCGATACCAGACAATCGGATTCTTCGACGAGCGCCGTCAGCGCCGATGCTCCGGCCGCACCGAGGTAGGTACCCAATACCGGGCTCGCGGAATCGCTCAACAATCCACGGCCCATGAACGTGGTGACCACGGGGATCTGCAGCGCCTTCGCCAACTCGGCCACCCCAACCTCGACGCCGAAGCGTCGGATTTCGATACCGACTAGGAGCACGGGCTCGCGCGCCCGCCCGATTTGTCCGAGCATCTCGCGGGCGCAGGCCCTGATCGCGGCCCGGTTATCGGTTTCGTCATCAGTCGATGCGGCGACACTTACGTTCGTAAGCTCGGCTTCCACCAAATCTCGCGGCGCCTCGATGTAGACGGGCCGCGATTCCAAAACGCATTGATTCAGCGTGTCGGCGATATCCTGCGCGGCTGAGGACAGATCGTCGAGGACGGTCTGCGCGCACGTCACCTGGGTGAACATTGAGAGTTGCGAACGGAGTGTTTTGGCCTGATGGTGGATGAGTAATCCGGTCCCGCTGTCGGCGCGTCCGGGCCCACCCGATAGGACCATCACGGGCGATTTTTCGGCGTAAGCATTGGCGACCGCGTTGAGGATGTTGATGCCGCCCGCGCCGTAGGTCACCGCCGCAACGGACGGCCGTCCCGAGATACGGGCCGCCGCATCGGCCGCGAACCCAACCGCCGGCTCGTGACTCAAAGTGTAGAGCGGGATCTCGGGACGCGCTTCTATCGCTTTGAACAGCGGCAGCGCAAAATCACCCGGCAATCCGAAGATCTCTCGGGCACCAAATTGCATCAGCGCGTCGATTAAACAATCGGCGAGCTTCATCGTGTCGACCTCCCCTGCTTACCTATTTAAATCCGCCTGCTGACGAATTATGTAGCCTACGGCTCTGCAAATACAGCAACCGGAGAGGTGCGCTCGATACGCTAGATAACTGTTCCGAAATATCGATCACTTTCGTCATGCCGGACTTGTGACCTACAGGGCCGCTCTCTGGCATCCTGCCATCGCGGCATTTGTGCATCCATGCACATCAGACGTAGGAAATGCGAAGGGATTGCAGGAGCAATCCTAGCCGACCGCCAAGACGGCGGAAGTGCGCCGGGACCGCAGGAGCGGTCCTAGCTCCGGCATCCAGTAGAATAAAGCCCGCCGAAGGCGGACATTGTTTGACTGGGCCCGGGATCAAGTCCGGGGCGACGATAGTCGGACCTACGGGCGACTTGAAGCGCATTTCGGATCACTTCTTGCCGGCCGCAAACAGTTCACGCACCAGCTTGGCCTTGTACTCGTAGCGGGGTAACGCGCCGGGTTCGACTAACTCAATATTGGCGCGAAAGATCAGTTTCTCTCGTAAAGCGCTCTCGATGGCCGCTTTGAGTTCTTCGAGATCGATACCTTCGCCGCCGTGCTCTGCCTTGATATGCACCGGGGGCTCCCAACCCTCGGGCGGCTCCCGATGCATTTGGATCTCGATGACGCCGTTGGTGTCCGGTGCGAAGCCGGCGATCACGTCGCGCACGGCGGCCGGATAAACGTTGACGCCCCGCACGATCAGGAGGTCGTCGGTACGGCCGATGATCCGGATCCCGAAGCCGGTGCGCCCGCAATCACATTCGGTGTGTGTGATTTCGACGTGGTCGCGGGTACGGAAGCGGATCAGGGGAATGCATTCGCGATCGAGCGAGCTGCAGACGAGTTCGCCTTTCACCCCGGCAGCGATCTCCAATACCTCACCGCTGTCGGGGTCGATGATCTCCGGGTGTATCAGCCCTTGCGCGACGAAATGCATGCCGCGCCGATGTTCGCATTCGGCCCAGGCCATGGCGCAATAGTCGCCGTTGCCGGACACCTCCACGACACGGCAGCCGAATGTCTCCTCGATCTGCTTGCGGACGTAAGGGATCGAAGCGCCGGGCTCGCCGCCGGCCAGGATCAAGTCGAGTCCGAGCGTCACCGGATCGATATCACGCTCGGCCAACGACCGGGCAAAATGCAATGGGTAGGACGCCGTGCACAGCAGCGCAGTGGCGCCGGCGAAGCGGAATGCATCGACCAGTCGATCGGTCATATTGACCCCGATCGGGATAGAGGTACCGATTTGCTCGAAAGCATCGGCATAGGATGCGGCGACGACGAACGGCGAGACGACGAGCGGCACGCGCGCACCCGGACGCAGGCCCGCCGACCAGAATGCGCGCGTCGCGGACTCCCGCCAGACCCCGATATCGTGCTCGGTCAAACCGATGTAGGTGGGGCGCCCCGTCGTACCGCTGGTCGAATAGACCCGGCGTACCGCCGCCGGAAGGCAGGCGACGTGATGGCCGAAGGGCGGTACCTCCAATTGGCTCTCGCGCAGTTCGTTTTTTTCGGTAAATGGCAACGCCGCTATGTCTTCGAGCGTGCGTATCGCCGCAATATCGATACCGTCGGCGCTGAATTTCCGTTGATAAAATACCGAATGCCGGGCGACGTAATCGAGCTGTTTTTGGAGCCTCTCGGTATGCAGCCGCCGCGTTGCATCGAGCGTCGCGCATTCCGCTGCCTCGTTCCAGATTTCCTTCATGGCTGCGTCTCTTTTACCACCGCCACCCAACGTTCGAGCGCCGCGATATCGGCGTCGGCCGGTACTTGGCGGTCCGTAGTGATGATCCCCAATCCATCGGGCGCGGGTGCATCCAGCGGCACCTTGTGCGGTGACGGAAGACCGTCCCCACTCCACAGCAACAACGCGACCTGATGGAACCGGGCGATATTGTCCGCCGTCTTCAACCCCGCCCGCCAGGCTTCGTCAAGCGCCGCGCTTTCGTCTTCGAATACCACGACGACGTCGCTACCGGCGTCGCAGAACTGTTTGACCACCGCGCCAAAGGCCTCGACCCCCGCATCCAGGCCGGTGGAGAACTGCCGCGCGAGCGTCGCCGGTCCGGTAACACCGGCGAGCAGCGCGGCATCGTCACCGACGGTCGCCCGTATCCGCCGGCACGCCTCGAGACTCGCTGCTAACGGTCCGTTGGCAAACGCCTGCTCAATATCCAGACCCTGTCCGCCGGCCGAGTGCAATTCCATTTCGCTCGCTGCCGCACACACGATCCCGTCCGCGCCGGTCGCCTGGTGCAACTCCGACAGGGCATTGGCAAGTTGGGTCGGGTCGTTGCGGAAAGCGTCGAGGGGCCGTGCCGAGATCCGGGCGGCGAGTTCGAAAGCAAACGGGATCACGACGCGATGGTCGCGTCCTCGCCCCTGCGCGATCGCTTTCGCGCGTTTGCGCGGCGGCCTCATGGCCGAAAGGCGGGGGCGAGCGGCGCGGCATCCGGCCACGAACCGTAGAGCGCCAGGATCTCTTCCGCTGGCTTGCGCTCCAACCACCCGGCTTCGAATTCATCAAAAGGCACGCCGCGGTCGATGCGCGCCTTGCGCGCCTCGTGCCGCAGCGCCTCGCTCGCCTCGCGGTCGACGGTCTGTTTGTCTGCATTCCACACGACCTGGTAGATGTTTCTCGCGCTCCACGGCGAACAGAGGCCGGCGATGAGATCTTTCTCGATGGACTCGACGTCGCGCTCGAGCGGATCGCCGAAGCCAGCGCCGCCGGTGGACAACCCAATCGTGACCGTTTCGTCACCGTTGATTGGCCTGGTCGAACGCCCGAAGGGTTCGGCAACGAGCTCGCCGAATTTACCTTCTACGAGACTCTCGAAATCGAGCTTGCTTTCGTCGAGTTCCGCCAGCAATTCGGAAACCTTGGTCCCGGCCAGCGACAGGCCTGGTACCGTCGGCGGCGCGTACCCACCGAAGATGGGCTGGGGTGTCTGGATGGTACTGTTATCGGCGATTGCCATGAAGTACAAGGAAGGCACGTGGTGCGCGGCCCAGAACTGGGCGGTGCCGCAGCCGCCGCGGTAGCGCCCATGGCCGCCGGAATCCGGCCAGTGCTGCGAGAACGGGATGATCATCGGGAACTCGTTTTCGATACTCTCGACATCGGGCGCGCGCCCGAACGCGCACCACGGAAAGCCGTAGGCGTCCATACCGTCGCAGCATGAACGGGCGCCCTGCCCCTCGGTGTTGATGGGGTAGGCGATCATGTCCGCGAACGGTAGATCCCATTGCGATACCCCGGCGATGACCGTCGCGTTACCGCCGTTGCCCATCGAGGCGGTGGACTCCTGCCATTCGGCCGTCGGAAAGCGCGCGCGCGCGATGCAGTTTGCCACCGCGCTCATCGCGCCGGTGCAGATCATGACCGCGTTGCTGGTTGCCGCGCGATCGGTCGGCGACAGACAACTTGCCTCCGGGAAAATGAAATCGATGGGCGCGAAGGTCGCGCTCGATATCGGCAGATCGTGGAACACGTATTCGTAAATGTAGTTGGCGAGGTGTCCCACCACTGCTTGCGGGTGCGCATTGTAGCTCGAGAGATTCTCCGGGCTGGTGCCGGTAAAGTCGATAAGGAGACCGTCTCCCTTTTTGATCATGGTCATGCAGCAGTTGCGCATGAGTCCGCGGATATTGCCGGCGGCATCGGAAAACGTGACGCAGCGGTAAGTACCGTCCGGCCACCCTAGCAAACGCTTGCGCGCGCCGGCTTCCGCTTCGTCGAGCATGCGCCTGAACAGACCCGTGACGAAGTCGACACCGTCTCGCTCACACATCTCGACGATGCGCATGCGTACCCGATCCGCGGTCGTGCAGCGCGCTTTGAGGTCGACGATAACGTTCGCTTCCGCGCGGATCCCGAAGGCGCGGAAGAGTTCGATGATGTCGTTGTTGATGCGGAAATTCTGACCCACTTTCATCGGCGGCAGATTCATGCCTTCCTCGAATCGCGAGGTCGCGGAGACCGGCATTCCGCCGGGTTCCTTGGCGCCGGTTTCGGTCGTATGCGACAAGGCGGCGGTCCATGCGACTAACTCGCCGGCAAAAAAAACAGGTGTAATGGCGACCTGGTCGGGATTGTGTATCCCGCCGTAAAGCGCATCGTTGGTATAGAAAATGTCGCCATCCTCGATGCCCGGATTCTCCTCATATTTCGCCAGGATATACTTGATGATGATCGGCGGGATCACGGCGTGCAGGTAGGTCCCGGCAGAAGCATTAACGAGATCGCCCGCGGCATTGAACATCGCGACGATGGAATCGCCGGCCACGCCCATCGAACTGCGCGATGAGCGCATGAAGATCTCGTAACCCTCATCAAGGATATCGGCGGTGCGTTGCACCGCGATTTCATAGGCGCCGCGAGAAACCTTCTCGACGCACGCCGTTTCGTGGGCCGTGGCCGGGGTAACCTTCAGTGCGGCCAGCTTTTCGGCGACGGTAGGGATACTCATGCTGCGACTCCTGCGTTCTCTGCGGCCGGGGAATACTTGAGCAGGCCGAGCCCGCGGCTGTCGATGTGAAAAAACTGCCCGGGCGGAACGACCAGCGTCGTGAAATCCGCCTCTACTAACGACGGTCCATCGATGCGGTGCCCGGGTTGCATGTCTTCGAACCGGTAGATCGGCGTCGGGATCCGTTTGGCGAGCGCCGACCAGTAGGCCTCCCGCTCGCCGGAGCGCGCGCTCGACGCATCGGTTCCGCCGAGCGGCTGCTCCGGCAGCACAAGTTTCTCGGTCGGCACGGTCGCCTTGAGTACGATGTTGTCGAGGTACACGCCGCCCGGTTTATGGATAACGTGGGGACTGAACGCCGCGGCGAACTCTGCCTCGAAGGCATCATAGATCTCCTGCATCTGTTTCCCGGAGTCAATCTTGACGTGAGGTGAGGATACGCGTTTGACGTGAACCTGACCGCCGTACAGCATGTCGAGTTCGACCTGGTAGATGACTTCATCGAGCGGTAGCCCTTCGGCGGTGATATCGATCTTCGCCTGTTCGATCAGTTCGTCGACCGCCGCGTTGAAGGCGCCATACTCGGTGCTGAGTTCTTCGGTCACGGGCTCCATCATGATCATGCGTTTTGAGACTTCGTAGACGTGCATAATGTCCATGACCGAGCTGCCGAGCGCGCAGAACACCGGCGACTGCGGAAAGATCACGGCAACCGGCACGTCCGCGCGGTACCCCGCCACGTGAGTAGGCCCACCGCCGCCAAACGCGAAAATGGCGAAATCTTCCGGGCGGTAGCCACGCAGATGTACTTCGCGCTTGATCGCAGAGGCCATGCTTTCTTCGATGATATTGCGGATCATGGCCGCCGCTTCGTCGACCGAGACCCCGAGCGGCACGGCGATCTTGTCCTCGATCGCGGTCCGCGCTTTATCGAGATTGAGCGGCATGCGACCTGAAAAATAGGCGTCCGGAGAAATGTAACCGAGCACCACGTCGGCATCGGTCACGGTGGGCTCGGTACCGCCGAGGTCGTAGCAGACGGGTCCCGGCATCGCGCCGGCGCTCCGTGGGCCGACTTCGAGACGATCGAGCAAAGTGTTGACAGAGGCGATCGATCCGCCCCCCGCACCCATGGTCGTCGTCTGCAGCATTGAAATACCCACCATCCAGCGGTCGATCACCGGGCGAAACTCGTAACTGCGCACGCCCGCGTCCACCACCATGCCGACGTCAAAACTCGTACCACCGACATCGGAGGCGATGACGTTGTCGTAGCCGAGCGCCCGGCCTAGATGGTAAGACCCCATGAGACCGGCGATCGGCCCGCCGTTGTAGGTACGGGACGCCGTCGTCTTGAACATCTCCGCGCTGCCGCCGGTGTTGTGGGTCAGCAGAAACGTACCCGTATACCCCATCTCGCGCAGTTGATCCCAGGTCGCTTCCATTTCGAGTTTGATCGACCGTTGGAGATAGGCGTCGAGGATCGCTGTCATCGTGCGTTCGTATTCACCGACTTTGCCGACGACTTCGTGCGATAACACGACCGGGAGATAACCGACGTGATAGCCCTTGTATTCCTCACGGATGATCTCGCGCACGCGCTTTTCGTGTGTCGGGTTAGCGAAGGACCACAATAACGACACGGCGATGGCGCGCGCGCCGTTATCGATCAGGTACCGTAACTTGCGGCGGACGTCGTCCTCGTCGAGCGCCCGCATGATTTTCCCTTTCGAGTCGACGCGCTCCTTCAGGCCGACGATGAGCGCGCGCGAAATCAACGGTTCGGGTTTGTGCTGGACCGCGAGATTGCGACGCTCGCTGATCCTGAGGCCGTCGCACCATTGAGCACCGCGTCCAATCAATACCGCTTCCTCATGCCCTTCGGTCGTCATGAGACCGAGGCGCGGCCCGCGACGCTCGATAAGCCGGTTCATCGCGACCGTCGTCGAGTAACGCACCACCTCGATCTGTGGCAGCAACTCTTCGACATCCATATCCAGCTGATCGGCGCCGTCTTCCAACACGCTCAGGAAACATACCGACAGGTCGTACGGCGTGGTCGGCGACTTGGCCATCACTCGGCGGTCGTCGAACGTTAGAACCAGATCGGTGAACGTACCGCCGACATCAATGTCCACACTTCTCATGGTGTCGCTTCCTCCGCCGGTCGCATATGCCCGTCCTCGATGACGATTTCACCGTTTTCCAAACGCCTTTTCAGACTGTCGATGTCGATCTCGGTCGTATTGGTTATCGGATGGCCCGGCGGCAGGTACTCGGTCTCCACCTGCAGGCCGCAGCCGGGGCAGTAGAATTCCAGGATCCGCACCCACTCGGGATCGGGCGAGAAGGTGTAGGGCGCATCGATCAACGGACGGTGGATCTCGGCCGGCGCACGTTCGCCAACCAGGAGACCGCGTTTGACATTTTCCCTGGCCGAACCGAGATCGTTCGCGCACTTGCCACAACGCCAGCGCTCCTCGTCGATATCGAGGCTCAAGTTGTCCCCAACGTGAAGTGTGTTCATTCTATTTGCCTCTAATTGCGATGGCGTCGCCGCGGGTGTCGACGGCGAGAGACCAACCGTCTGTGAGAAACCAGGTGAACGTGCCGCCGTCGACGACACACGGTCCGTTCAAAGTACGACCGTAGAGCGCGCCGTGTTCGAAAACCGGCAATCCGTCCGCTCCCGCGAACGGTGATCTCCGGTGCTCCGTCGGCGCCGGATCCCCGGCCGGAGCCCGTTCCGGGCGATCCACCCGCCCGATCGAAAAACGCGCATCGAGCCGCAGAAGGGTCGGCGCCCGGAGGTTCTCCGTTAACGATGCCGAGACCTGTTCGATGTCACCGCTAGCGGTGCTCTGTTCGCGTGCCGCGTTCTGAACCGTCCAATCGTAGGTCGCCGCCGAGGGATCGAATCCCTCGCCCTCGAGATCGCGCCGGGCCTGTTCCATCAAGCCGGTACCGGCAGCGGCAACGTCCGCGGTTCCGATCAGTGCGCACTCATAAACATGGAGCACATCGGATATCGCCGAACCGAACGCACTGAACACGGTACCGAGGGCGAACAGGCGGACCGTCCGTAAACCGAGCGCGTCGGCCACGGCAGTCGCGAACAGCGGACCGTTGCCGCCGTAAGCAAACAATTCGACCCCGTCGAGCTTGTCCCAACCTGTCTCCGCTATCGTGTCACGCGCCAGGGTCGACATCGTTTCGATCGCGCGCGCCACGATGCGTTCGCCGGCCGCGACCTCGTCGATGCCGAGGGGCCGGGCGACGTGTTCGCCGATAGCTGCGGTCGCCTTGTCGACGTCGAGGACCCGCCGCCCGTCCAAAAACGCGCTCGGTGACAGCGCGCCGACGAGCACCAGCGCATCGGTGAGGGTCGCCTGGGAACCGCCGAGCCCGTAGCAGGCCGGGCCGGGCGCGGCCCCCATGCTTTGCGGACCCAACTTCACGACGCCGTCCGCGATGCTGGCAATGCTGCCGCCGCCGAGCGCGTTCGAACGCAATACTGGCATGGGCGTATTGACCGGGATCCCGAAGATGTTGCCGGCTGTGCGCATTTCGATGTGACCGTCGGTGATGGCGCTCGCCTTCCCGGTCGTGCCGCCGATATCCATCGCCAGCACACGGTCGAGTTTCTGGTCACCGGCGATATAGGCCGAAGCGTGGGTGCCGAACAGCGGGCCGGATTCGATCGTATCGACCGCCTTGGTCTTCCCGATCCGGGCAACGCCACCGTTGAGGTGTCCGACGAGGATGTCGCCTTTCCAGTTGTGATCGACTTTAACCTGGTCCTCGGCCTTGAAGAGCGAATTTGCCAACGCGTTATGGACGTAGGCGTTGATCAGGGCGTAAAACGTCCGGGACATATCGTCCGGCTGCATCAGCATTTCGCTACCGGCGAGCGCCGGTACCGAACCGAGAAAATGATCTGGAAACTGCTCGCCGATCACGCCTAAGGCCTGCCGTTCGCGTTCCCCGTCGGGAAACGCTCCTTTCAGCGAAATGTTCACCCGGCGGATCCCTTGATCGATGAGTCCTTTGAGAACCGCGACGATCTCGCCGCGCCCGGCATCGTCGGCGAGACTCGTAATGTGCTCGGCGCGAATGAGCGACGGGACCACCATGGCGGCCTGCTCCGGCGTATCGCAGTACAGGTCCTTTTCATGGCCGGGACTGACGATCAGGCCGAGTTTCGGCCCTTTGCGCTCGGCGAGGACGTTCGAGGTCAGCGTCGAAGTCCACCGGATCAGGCGCACCTCGTCGAGAAAGTCGGTCAGGCTCGGCAATCCTAAGCGGCTAGCCGCGGTTTCGAGACTCTGCATAAAAGAAACCGTGACATCGTGCGGGGTGGACTCGACCTTGATCAACATCGGCTCTCCCTTACCGCTGACCAAGGTGTCGGTCATTGTCCCGCCCGTATCGACGTCTACACAGTACATTTCGTGGTCCCCTTCAAGTCGTTGGTCACGGTCGCAGCCCGCCGCTGGTGTCGCCCGTTGGCTCGATCGCAGGAGCGGCTGCTTAGTAACCATAGGCCAAATATTTTCCGGTTACTATGTCCGATCAATACAAATATATTGGGATATTTTTGTATGAATGAGCTAAATTCTAAGAACGATGTCTGATAACCCCGAGCGAAAGAGGCGTCAGTCTGCGGCGGAGACCCATGCAGAGCGCGGCGTTGCAGCCGTACTCGCCGTCGGCACGGCGATGTCGACCACCCGCGACCACAGCCAGATGCTGGCAGAAGTCATCGCCGCCGTCTGCCAGACGATCGATGCGACAACGGGCGGTTTCATGAGTTTTGAGGCGACCACCGACGAGTTGGTACTGCAGGCGCCAGCCTTCGGCGTCTACGCCGAAGAGGTGGTTTCCCGCTACCGCGTACCATTAGCACAAGGCGGTAACGCGGCGCGCGTATTTCTGTCGCGCGAACCCTATATCGCGAACGACGCGCAACGCGACCCGCGCTTCATTCAACGCTTCGTCCGGCTCTTCGATACACGGAACACGATCACCGTGCCGTTGGTGCTGCGTGACCGGCCGATCGGCATATTCCACGCGATCAACAAGAACAACGGCGACTTCAGCGACGACGACCTCGCCGATCTATCCCTGGTGGCACCGTTGCTGGCGGCGTGTCTGCAGTCGGCGCTGACCCTGCGCGCATTCGAATCGGAGCGGCACCTCCTGACGCGCGCGATGGCAGTCCATCAACGACTCCTGGATACCGCGCTCGAGGGTGACGGCGTCGAAGGCCTGTGCCGAACCCTCAACGCGCTCATCGAACGACCGCTGATGCTGTGGGACGGTCTGCGTCAGCCGCTGGCCGCAATCGATTGGCGGCTCGATCCGCGTTGGCCGCTTTTTGACCGCGGCAACGCCCACGCCGCCGCGGGTCGCCTGTGGCACGTAGACGTTGAGATCGCGAATGCCCGGCTCGCGGTCGTGAACATCCCGATCGGCAATGAGCACGGCGGCTACCTGTTGGTCGATACGGACGGCCGGGCGTTGGATGCGATCGACACCAAGGCGATCGAGCAGGCGGCAACGTTTTTCGCCGTCGAAATTTTCAAACAGCGATCGACGCGCGCTACCGAAAGCCGCGCGGCGAGTGCCCTCCTTCTCGATCTGTTCGGCAGCGATTTGACGCCGGACGACGCGGTGGCGACCCTGGAGAAACTCAACTTTCCGCTCCACGGTCCGTGGCGAATCGTCCTCTGCGAGTTGTATTCTGGTTCGGGGCGCGTGTCGGGGGCCGCGTTTTTTGCGCTCGGTACGGTCGTGCGCGAGGCGATGGAACGCGGTCTCGGGGCGTTGAAAGTTAACGTGAAACCGATGCTCTGGCGTGACGGGTTCGTCATCATTACCGACGCCGTCCACGCTGAACGGTTCGCCGAGCGAGATGTACAGCGGCGCTTGCACAGAGCAGTTTCGGCGATTGCTTTCGACGGGGAACCACTGACGCTGCGCGTCGGGATCGGCCGGCGCGAAAGCGCTCCGGGGAAACTGGCGACATCGCTCAAGACCGCCGAGCAGGCGTTGCGCGCGATGACCCGCCTGCACCGTTCCTCGCAAGTAATGCGCTTCGAGGAACTCGGCATCTACCGGCTGCTGCTGGGAAGCAATCAGGCTCAGGAACACGACGAGTTTGCCTCACAGGTTCTCGAACCGGTCCTCGCATTCGACCGGCGCAACGGACGTGACACCGCGATGAAAACCCTGCGCGCATTAGTCGCCTGTAACTTCAACGCGGCCGAGGCATCGAGGACACTCGGGATCCACGTCAACACGATCAAATACCGCATTCGTCAGTTGCAGGACCTACTCGGCGCAGACCCGGGCAGCGGTGACTCGCGTCTCGAAATCGAACTCGCGTTGAAGATCCTAGAATTGGAGTGACGGGCGCCGCCGCGAATCGTTATCATGCCGCGCCCATGTGACCCGCCAGACGCCAACACCATTAGGGAAGCTCTGATTAATTCATGGAACGTCGCCTCGCGCCTAAAATCGTCCAGGTCTGTGTTGCGGATCTTGCCAATAGTCCCGGCTATTACCTGCGATCCGCGCCTTGACCTGAACGATTTTAAGCGGCGACTCGACTGCCCCAGAATTAGTCAGAGGTTCCCTAGCTGATCTGAATCAGTCTTGAACGCGTCGATGAGTTCGAAAATGGCAAGCAACCGCCGATTATGTCGAAGATATGGAATTCGAAATGCAGGGATCTGTCGGTAGCAAACTCTATGCGATATACGCCGCAACGGTGTTCGATCGACCGTACCTGGTGTCTGCAATCGCCGCGGTCGTCCTCGGTTTTTCCGTCTATTTCGCCCAGGATTTTCACCTCGACGTATCAGCGGAATCACTTGTGTTGGAAAACGACACCAACCTCGACTACTACCGCGCGATCACGAGCCGCTACGCTTCCGACGATTACCTGATCGTCGCCTATACCCCAACGGCCGATCTATTCGCGCCCGCTTCACTCGAAAGACTGCGGGAATTGCGCAACGCGCTGGTCGCGCTCGAACGGGTCACTTCCGTGGTGTCCCTGCTGGACGTACCGCTGCTGCAAAGTCCGCCGGTCACAATCGCAAAGTTGGGTGAAGAACTTCGCACCTTGGAGAGCAGCGATGTCGACATGGAGGCCGCTCGTAGGGAATTGAACACGAGTCCGCTGTATCGAAACCGGCTAATGAGTCCGGACGGGAAAACCACGGCGATACAGGTCGTTTTCGCCCGCGACGAAACCTATTGGAGTCTGCTCAACCGGCGCAACGCGCTCAGAGAGCAGAAACTACGTGGCCCGTTGAGCGGGACGGACAAAGCCGAGTTGGCGGCGGCGAGCGCAGCGTTCGACCGCTACAACGAACACGTCCTCGCGCGCCAGGAAGAGGATATCCGCCGCGTTCGGAAAATCCTCGAAAACTATAAGGACCAGGCCGAAGTGTATCTCGGCGGCGTACCCATGATTGCGGCAGATATGATGAGCTTCATCCGACATGACATCGTGCTTTTCGGCACCGGCGTCATTGTGCTCCTCTCGATCGCTCTGGCACTCACATTTAGGGGACTGCGCTGGGCCGTCCTGCCGTTCGTAGTCGCGATATCGGCAAGCGTATTTTCCGTCGGAGTTCTCGGCTTGATCGGGTGGCCGGTAACGGTTGTTTCCTCCAACTTTCTTTCGTTGATTTTGATCTTCAGCGTGTCGCTGGCCGTACATCTCATTGTTCGGTACCAGGAGTTGTACCGCTTGTATCCCGACGCTACGCAGCGCCATCTGGTCGCCGCGACCATCGAAAGTAAAGCGGCCCCTTGCCTCTACACCGTGGTCACTACGATGGTTGCTTTTGGCTCTCTGGTGCTGAGCGATATCCGCCCTGTTATGGATTTCGGCTGGATGATGGCGGTTGCGCTCGCCAGCGCCTTCGTTTTCGCTTTTACGCTGTTTCCAGCCGCGCTGATCCTGATGCCGAAATCCGCTCCGAAGAGTACGGAGTCGTTGACCGTCGCGGTCACCGGGTGGTTCGCCCGACTGGCAGACGATCACGCTAAGCCGATATTGATCGGTACCGCTGTTGGCGTCGTCTTCTGCGTTCTGGGGATGCGCTTACTGTCAGTGGAAAATCGATTTATCGATTACTTCCACGAATCGACGGAGATCTTCCAGGGCATGCAGTTGATCGATCGGAAACTGGGCGGAACGACGCCGCTCGACGTGGTCATCGATGCGCCGGCAAGCGCGCCGGACGCTAAAGGCTCAGAGCCGGCCTCCGAGGATCCCTTCTTCGACCTGTTCGAGGAGGCGGAGGATGACGCAATAACGACTCGCAGTCACTGGTTTAACACCCATAAGCTAGCGGACATCGCCGCTGTCCACGGATATCTCGAAGCGCTACCGGATACCGGTAAAGTGTTGTCGCTGGACACCGCCATGAGCGCCCTGGATGAACTCGACGACGACGGCCGCCTTGACGATTTCTTTCTGTCGCTACTATACAAACGGCTCCCCGAAGACATCCGCGCCCAGATCATCGAGCCGTTTTTCTCGGAAGAGGACGACCAGATCCGCTTCTCCATTCGGGTCCGTGAATCCGACCCTTCGTTAAACCGACAACAACTCATCGACCAAATCCAAGCGGATCTTTCGGCGCTACCGCGCCTCGAAGGCGCAAACGTATCGCTAACGGGAATGCTGATCCTCTACAACAATCTGCTCCAGAGTCTGTTCCGATCCCAGATCCTGACCTTGGGCGCCGTTTTCTTCGCTATCGTCCTGGCATTCGCAGTATCGTTTCGATCACTGAAGGTCGCCGCGATCGCGATCGTTCCCAACCTTCTGGCCGCCGGATTGGTGCTTGGCTTGAAGGGCTGGCTCGGGATCGCGCTCGATATCATGACGATCACGATCGCAGCGATCAGCGTCGGCATCGCGGTGGACGATACGATCCACTATGTCCACCGTTACCACGAGGAATGGGGCCGGGGCGGCGACTACCGCGCCGCCATTCATCGCTCGCACGCGAGTATCGGTCGGGCGATGTACTACACCACTTTCACGATCACTCTCGGCTTTGTGATCCTGAGCATTTCCAACTTCATCCCTACGGTCTATTTCGGCTTGTTAACCGGCTTCGCCATGGTCAGCGCCCTGGTCTGCGACCTCGTCGTCCTGCCGGTACTGCTGGCGATGTTCAAACCGTACGGGGAAGCGACGCATCCGTAACCGTATTGTTCGTCCGGCGTAGGAAGCGATGAAGAATAAGACCACGGTGAACACGAAGAACACGGAGATGCAGATATGAAATTGCGATACAAAAACATCTCCTCCGTGTTCTTTGTGCCCTTCGTGGTTCTATTTTATATAACGCAACAATGTCTACGGTTCGATTGAGTAGAATCGACCTAAGTCCGGCAGGCTCCTAGCCTTCGACCGCCTCCATCAATGCCACATGCTTATCGAGCACTTTCAACGTCGCCTCATCCGAACCGGCGGGACAAGCGAGGATCGCGCGATCGACGCCCAAATCACGGTATTTTTTCAATTCGTCGGCATCTTCCGGTGCCCAAAAAAACGAAATCTCGATGTCCGCAAGCTTACGCCCGTGCTTCTCCAGGCGTTGCCCGAGGTCGGCAATATCTTCCTCGATGTTCTGCATCTGCGACGGCAACGGCACCCACCCGTCACAGTAACGCGCGACCCGCTCGCGGCCCCAGGGCGAGGCGGCGCCCATAATGATCGGCGGATGCGGTTTCTGTACCGGCTTGGGCCAGGACCAGATGGGGTCGAAGTCCACGTACTTGCCGTGGTACTCGGAGTTCTCTTCGGTCCAACAGACCTTCATCGCCTCGAGGCGTTCCTCGAGCACTTTCCAGCGCTGTTCAAACCGGGTGCCGTGGTTTTCCATTTCTTCGGCGTTCCAACCGGTACCGATACCAAACAGGAAACGACCGTTCGACAGCAGGTCGAGCGAGGCGACTTCTTTGGCGGTAACGATGGGATCTCTTTCCGTCACCAGGCAGACACCAGTACCGAGTTTGATGGTGCTCGTCGCCACCGCGGCGGCCGTGAGCGCGACGAACGGATCGTGAATGTGCCAATACTCTTTTGGCAGGTCGCCGCCACCCGGAAACGGTGTACGCCGGCTGGCCGGAATGTGCGTATGTTCCGGGTACCACACCGACTCAAATCCGCGATCCTCGGAGGCAGCGGCAAATGTATCCGGACGCATGGCGTAGTCGGTCGAGTAGAGCATGGTGGCGAATTTCACGGGACGACTCCTTTTTCTGGACGGAAGGGGGCTGAAAACATTTTTTCCTAGATAATTGATCCGCAATGCGCTTCACGTTGTTCGTAGGTCCGCCTGCCGTCACCCCGGACTCGATCCGGGGTCCAGTCAAATAATGTCCGCCTTCGGCGGCTTTTTCTACTGGATGCCGGAGCTAGGACCGGAGGAGCCGTCCTAGCTCCGGCATGACGAAAGTGATCGATATTTCGGAACAGCTATCTAGACGCCCCGCAAAGAACGCTAGGAATAGCACAGTTCGAACGGCTCCGACAATGCATCATACCGCGGTAAAGCCGCGCCATGCCCCTGGCCGTTTCGGTTGAGACACGATACGGTAAGACCATGCCGAGGCGGATTGCACTACTCCATCCGGGCGACATGGGGGTCACCGTCGGTGCCTGCGCGAGTGCGGCGGGAAATTGGATCGGCTGGGCCGCCGACGGGCGCGGAGAGACAACGCGTCGACGCGCCGAGCGGGCCGCGTTTACGAGCTATTCGAGTCTCGAGAAACTTCTGGCCGAGGCCGACACCGTGATCTCCGTGTGCCCGCCCGTGGCGGCGAAGGCAACCGCGAAAGCGGTGGCGGAACTGGCGTTTCGAGGACTCTATGTCGATGCCAACGCCGTCTCGCCGCGTACCGCCGAGGTCATCGCCCAAACCGTGGAGCATGCTGGTGCGACTTATGTCGACGCCGGCATTATCGGGCCCCCCGCGCGCGAGCGCGGGACCACCCGACTGTACGTATCCGGCGAGCAGGCCACCGAGGTCGCCGCCTGTTTCGCCGGTTCGGCGCTCGAAGCCACCGATATCGGTAGCAGCCCTACTGCCGCCTCGGCGCTCAAGATGTGTTATGCCGCATGGACCAAAGGTTCAGCGGCCCTGCTGCTGGCGGTTGGTGCGCTAGCGCGCGCGGAACGGGTCGAAACGCCGTTGCGCGCGGAATGGGAGCGCTCTCAGCCGGGACTCAACGCGCAATTGCAATCGAACGCGGCCACTAACACCGCCAAAGCATGGCGCTTCGTCGGCGAAATGCGCGAGATCGCCGACACCTTCGAAGCCGCTGGTTTGAGCGGCGCTTTTCATCGCGGCGCAGAACAAATATACGCCATGATCGGCGAATACAAAGGTGCCGGTAGCGCACCCGAACTGGACGAAGTCCTGCAGACGATGCTCGGCAGCAGGACGCTTGAACCGCCGCCCTAGAATCAACCGGTCGAAGCGAGCGCTTGGACCGCTACAGCCCCATAGTTTCTGCGAGTATCGATAGGGAGAGGCCATGGCAACGCGATCGAAGGAGCGTCTCGGCATCGTACTGTCGACGGTTACCGATGCCCCGCCGCAGGAATTCGTGGCGATCGCGCAGCTCGCCGAGGCCCACGGCTACGAGTCGGTGTTCGTCAACGAAGGTAGCGGCGACGCACTCGCATGCGCCGAAGCCATCGCTCTCGGCACCCAGTACATCGACACCGGCACCAATATCGCCAATATCTATTTTCGCCACCCGTTCCTCGCCGCAGCAAGCGCGCGGACGATCGCCGATCTCAGCGGCGGCCGGTTGATTCTCGGCCTCGGGATCAGTCACCGCGCGTTGCTGGCATCTCTGGGCATCGACATGGGCGATGCGCGCGCGAACCTCCGCACCTATGTCACCGCGGTCCGCGGCGCACTTCGGGGGGAGGCGGGCTCCGGTCCCCTGAAGCAACCGGCATCGGAGTATCCGGTCCCCCTTTATGTTGCCGGGAACACGGTCGAGAGCGCTGCCGTAGCCGGAACGCTCGCCGACGGCTTGATGCCGTTCCTGTCACCCCTGTCGTACGTTCCGACGCTGATCGATGCCGCCGCACAAGCACGTGCCGACGCAGGGTCGGATGGCGAGTCTTTCGGTTGCATCTTGAGCATTCCGACATTCCTGAGCGACGACGAACCCGCGGCGCGCTCGGCGGCGCGCTATAACCTCGCCTTTTTCGCCCAACTGCCCAACTACCGGCGGCAATGGCGGCGCGCCGGTTTCAAAACGGCGATGGACGCGCTGCAGAAAGTCTGGCGCACCGGCAGCCGCCGGGAAGCCGCCGCCCAGATCCCCGATGAACTCGTCGATACCGTCTGCGTATTGGGCACACCGGAGCACTGCCGAAGGCAACTCCAGGCATTCCGCGACGCCGGCGTCGAGGTGCCGCTGCTGGCGGTAAGCCCGGTAAACGAAGATCGACTGGTCGCGACGCACAAAGCTGTCGAGGCGCTCGCGCCTGATTAACCTGCATATTGCAGGGATCGCCCGGTTCAGCTGATGTGTTCGCGGCGGTATCGCACCGGCGAGCTACCGAACCAGCGTTTGAATGCGCGACTGAAATTCGCCGCGCCGCTGAATCCGACCGCGAGCGCAATCTCTTCCACCGTCAGATTCGGCTTCCGTAACAAGCGCAAGGCCAAGTCCTGCCGGGCTTTATCGCGCACGGCCTGAAAACTGGTGCCGTCTTTGCGCAACCGGCGGATCAGCGTTCTGACGGACAGTCCGAGATTCCGCGCGGCATCGTCGATGCAAAGCTTGCGCGGGTCACGCGGCAACACGGCGTCTACATAGACGCGGGTTCGGGTGACCGTATCGGTCGGCGTCAAATCGGATAACGCGACTTCACATTGGGCGCGTGCGTTCAACCACGTAGTCTCGTCATACTGCGGATTCGGGATCGCCATCCAAGCGGCGGGCATTGTCAGCACATTCGCCGATTGCTCGAACAAAACCGGGCAATCGAAACCCTGCCGGTAATAGCGTCGTTTTCGGGTGGACGGATACTTCAACGATAGCGAGGCCGCCTCGAGGTTGACATCACCAATCATCGACACGTAGTCCTGCAGGATCCGAAAAGGGATCTCGAGGAGTACGGGGCGCAGATCGTCGAAATCTCCCAACTCGGCGAACTCGATTTTGAACTTGAACCCCGTCTGCTGTGTCGCGCCCCGCAAATAGGGCCCGCGAATACGCACGTAGCGGGCAAAAGCGCGCACCCCGTCGCCGATGGTCGGCGCGCTCATCAGCGCGAAGGTCAATGGGCCGTGGAAATGGTCGGCCGTCCGGCGGGCCATGTCCAAATGCCACCCGCGGTCGGGGCGGCTGGAATCGACGGCGCGGACGAGGGCAAAAAACTCCGCCACCGAAATCGTATCGGGGTCTGACGGCGCGCTTTCGAAAACACCGAACCGGGTCAGGATTTGCTGCGGCCGCGGGTGCTCACGCGCCAGCAGCCGCAAATACGTTGCCGGCATTCGCATCGCTTCAAGGGATCGGGCATCCATATCCATATGACACTTAATGACAATAATTTTGTCAATAGGTGCAATGGCCAACCCGGGCGCCCGCTCCTACCATAACGATGGACTGAACCAGAACATCGGCACGAAAGGCGAGCGGACCATCGTCGCCAGCGTGCCGGAAAAACAAAGGAGCAACGAGCCATGCGCGTAGGTACCACCTTAGTCAACCAGAACTACACCGACTGGGACCGCTACGAAGCGGAAGAACGCGGCGAGGCAGTGCCCGCGCGGCCTTCGAAACCCGACAGCGAAGTGTTCAACGAAGAGCTCAACATCGCGCGGATGGCCGAGGAAACCGGCTTCGACTCGCTCTGGACCATCGAGCACCATTTCACGCCGTACACGATGGTCACGAACCCGATGCAGTACCTCACCTACATCGCCGGTATCACCGAGCGGATCGACCTCGGCACCATGGTCAACGTCCTGCCCTGGCACAATCCGATCCAGCTGGCCGAGGATGTGATCATGCTGGATATGTTCTTAGGCCCCGATCGCGAGTTCGCCTGCGGCGTCGGCCGCGGCCTCGGGCGCCGTGAGTACGAGGGTCTCGGCATCGACCAGGCGGATGCCCGCATCCGCTTCGATGAGTCACTGCAGATCCTGCGCCAGCTCCTCGCCACCGGTACCTGCGACTTCGACGGTGAGTACTACCAAATCAAAGGTCTGCACTTGCGGCCGCAGCCCGACCGTGACCTGAGCGTCAATCTCTGGGGTGCTGGTGGGACCGACGACAGCGTCGCGATCATCGCGAAACACGACGTGCGCCCGCTAGTTATCCCGACCACTAGCCTCGGTCTCGCGCTCGAGACCGCGGAGAAACACGCCAAACTGCACCGCGAAGCGGGCTATGCCCCGTCGCGGACCAAGCTCGCGCTATGGACCTATGCCGCCGAGACCGAAGCCGAGGCAGAGAAAGGCGCCAAGCAGTACATGATCGAATACGCCGACTCGGCACTGCGTCACTACGAATTGCTCGGCAGCCATCTCGGCGACATCAAGGGTTACGAAACCTACGGCGACATGCAGGCGGCGCTACGAGCCGATCCCTCGCCGTTTCTGAACGGCTTCTACGACTCGCACCCGTGGGGCACGCCCGAGCAGATCATCAAACGGGCGACCGATCTGGCCGAATCCTTCGGCACCGACGAGTTGGTGTTCCTGTTCAAATACGGAAGCATGCCGATCGAGGTTGCCGAAAAGAGCATGCGGTTATTTGCCAAGGAGGTCATGCCGGCCCTGAAGGAGTTGAATCCGACGCCGATTGAGATTCAGGACGCAGCGTAATTGCTGAAACGCCCGGGCAGACCGCCGGCCTCCCGGGCGCGTCGAATCTGCAGCTTTCGTCAGGGGGCTCCGCTTACTGAGCCTTTCGTAATTCGTGAACATTGTAGGTTGGGTTAGCCCGAAGGGCGTAACCCAACATGATGACCGAATTGTTGGGTTACGCCCTTCGGGCTAACCCAACCTACAATGCACGTGTGTTCGGTCTTTATGTAAGTCTCAATGGTCGATGGTAAGCCCCCTGTCGTTCAGAAATCCAGCGTCAACTCGACAACGAAAAGATCGGAACCTTCGTCGTCGGCAAAATTGTTTTCGATCACATCACTATCGAACACGTCTCCGCAAAAGACGTGCAGATTGACAACGTCGGTCAGCTGAACCTTAGCGGTGAATTCCACGGTCGTGGCGAGATTGTCGTCGCCGCCTGACGCACGCCCGACAAATCCTTGCACCGTCCCGCGCGCCTGCGTCGCGCCCGCGCCCCCGTACCAGAGATCGGCGGATTCAGTCAGACTCACGCGATTTCGCGTTCGTCGTCAAAGTAATAGTGAAACAACTGGACCTCGGTATTCGCAACGATGCTCCCGGCACGGTCGCGGATAATTTCGAGACCGATTCTGCTAGCCTGCATATTGCACCAGCATCGCGAGAGCCGGCGGAATTCGCAGCCTCTGTGGGGCCGGTTTGGAGGGAGAGTGATAGCCGTAGCTATCGCTTGAGCGAAAACCCAACCACAGTGAGCGAGAAACCGCCGGAATCGCGATAGAACGGCGCCGGGAACAGTTCGCTACGGTCCGAACTACGCGGTAGTTCCGGGAATCGGACCGACTATCAACGCATTACCGCGCAGGCGTTGTTCGGCTGGTGCAATATGCAGGCTAGCTTCCGCAATGACCGAAGCTCCTCTTGCACGGTAACTCATAGAACTCGAGCGCGTACTCCGAATCGCTCAAGATCGGAGCAGATAGGCCGCTATTCAGTTATGTACCATAAAGCGGTAAACCGGTGAACAACTGGATGATCACTAAGGCCGGCGCCGTTCTCGCCGAGAACGGGTATTCACCCGCCCAACACTATAGACAAAACGGGCGCTCCCGGGCTCCAACCGTCGCAGCGCTCTTTTGCTCGGTTTTCACCTCCCGGCGGCTTCATGGGGGGGCAACGGCGAAGAAAACCACCGACGATGTCTATCTCCGGAGCCAGCAAGTCACGCAACTCGAAGTCGCGACCGAGGCCACGGTCCTTTGAAACTCTTGATCGCAGAAGACGACGTTACTTTACGCCATATCCTGGAGGCAGTGACGCGCAAATGGGGATACGACCCGGTCGCGGTCGAAGACGGCGAGACCGCCTGGCAAATCCTGCAGGAACCAGATCCGCCGCGCCTGCTGCTGCTCGATTGGATGATGCCCGGTGTCGACGGCTTAACCTTGTGTCGGCGTATTCGCCAGCACGAGAGTGAGCGCAACCCAAATCATCGCTCTCCGCCGCCTGTTCTAGTTGCCATGCGGCGGCTTGCAACGCCGGTGCACCGACGTTGCCCGAGGAGCCCTTTATAGTGTGCGCAAGACGTTGCACCAGGGGGGGATCTGGATCCTCA
>PVBE012567835.1_pt1 | contig 53702 bp, 47 predicted proteins | sample 1631181 | NCBI WGS metagenome assembly PVBE01 (sample SAMN08397723, study PRJNA350692) | Marine metagenome, whole genome shotgun sequencing project. | isolation source: water | place: Pacific Ocean | collected 2012-04
CCGCAGAGGCGGATTTCTTTTCCGCAGGATTCCACGCAAAAAAAAACCGGGACGTAAGGTCCCGGAATTTCAATGGAGCTACGGGGGCTCGAACCCCGGACCTCTAGAGTGCGATTCTAGCGCTCTCCCAGCTGAGCTACAGCCCCGTTGGTACAGGGGCAAGTAGCAGAGGGCTGGGCTCAAGTCAACCCTTTGGAAAGGCTTCAGGGTTTACTTTGCTCACCCCTTCAACTAGAATAATATTCTAGAATATAGTTCTAATCAGGAGCGCTTCAATGTCCCAATCTTCACGCAGATCCCAGGCCCGCGGAGTGGCCCGGCGGCGGTCCATCATCGAGGCGGCGTTGGCTTGCTTTTCGGAGCGAGGCTTCGGTGAGACCACCATGGAGCAGATCCGGGTGCGGGCCGGGGCGAGCACGGGCAGCGTCTATCATCAGTTTCGCGGCAAGGAGGAGCTGGGGGTGGAGGTCTATGTCGAGGGGCTGGGCATGTACCAGGCCGGGTTTGTGGCGGAGCTTTCGCGGCACGAGGAGGCGGAAGGCGGGGTGCGGGCCATCGTCGGCTACCACCTCGGCTGGGTGCGCCAGCACCAGGACTGGGCGCGCTACCTGTTCCAGATGCGGCAGGCGGCGTTTCTGGTCTCCAGCGAGGAGCGCATCGGGCGGCTCAACGCGGACTTTGTCGGCCAGGTGGGGGACTGGCTGCGGCCTCATGTTCGCGCCGGGCGCATCCGACGGGTGCCCCGGGACCTGTACGCTGCCCTGCTCCTCGGCCCGTGCCAGGAGTTTTCACGGGCCTGGCTGGCCGGCCGCGCGGAGGTGGACTGGCCGGTGGCCACAGCCGAACTGGCCGACGCTGCCTGGCGCACGCTGGGCGCCTGAATCCACACAATACAAGGAGGAAGACCATGTCAGAGACCAACAAAGTCCCCGAGCAGGTGTGGGCCATGATGCAGGCTCACCTCGGCTACACCGACGAGGAGCTCGAGCTGTTCAAGGCCGATCCGCGCAACGCACGGGTCATGGCCGAGGCGCCGCGCATGCGCCAGCGCACCATCGTCTTCGAGGTGGTGGAGTCCACGGGCTGCAACAGCCAACACGTCGCCGGCACCTGCTTTTACTTCACCGGCGACGGCAACCTCATCTCGTCCATGGCGCCCAAACGCGCCTGCGCCTTCATCCTGCCGGTGATGACCCAGATGATCTTCACGATCCACGAGCTGTGGTACGCGGGGGCCGACGCCAACACCATGTGCTTCAAACGGGCCGGCTGCTTCGACGTGGGCGTTAACTGCGGCGGCTGGGGCCGCGTGGTGGTGCAGGCCAGGGTCATGGAGCGTGAAGCGGCCCGCGCCCTGTGGGAAGACCAACAGAAGGGCTAGCTTTTATTCAAATTTCGGCAGCTCTTCCACATTGGGCATCAACACGATCTCGATGCGCCGGTTGGTCTTCTTGCCGCCCTCGGTGGAGTTGTCGCCCACGGGGTCGAACTCGGAGTAGCCGGCGGCGCCGAGGTGCTTGGGGTCCACGCCCTCGTCCTGGAGGAAACGCACCACGCGCACGGCCCGCCGCGCGGACAGCTCCCAGTTGGACGGGTACTTGCGCGTCTTGATCGGGTCGTTGTCGGTGTGACCGGCCACCAGAAAGTCGCGGCCGGGGAAGTCCTTGAGCACGGCGGCCAGCTTCCTCAGGGCCTCCTTGCCGTCCTTCTTCAGCTTGGTCCGCGCGGGGTCGAAGAGGATCTTGTCGCTCATCTTGACGATCATGCGGCCCTTGCGGATCTCCACCTTGAGCTTGCCGGAGTCGATCATCGCCTTGAGGCGCGCCATGAGCTTGCGGAAGACGGCGGCGCGCTTTTCGGCCGCTGCCCGGGCCTTGCGCAGCTCATCGATCTCGCGTTTGGTGGCGCCGAGACGCTTGGCCAGCTCGTCCTTGTCCCCCTTGAGCTTGCCCATCTCCTCCTTGAACTTGCTCCGCTGAGCCTCGGTGCTGGCCAGGGTGTTCTTGGTGCTGGCCAGCTCCCCCTTGCACTTGTCCAGATCGCGCAGCACAGCGTCGTGCTGCTTCTTGGGGATACCGCAGGCTCCCAGCGCCAATACCAGTCCGGCCGCGGACGCGCAGACCATCAACCTTCGCATGGCATTTCCTCCTTCTTAGGGTCGCTTCAGATCGTAGTTATCGCGAAAACACCTGTTTCGCGGTCGCAACATAGCCACATTCGCGCCGCGCCAGCAAGTCATTTGCGATGGACCCGTCATGGAAATCAATCCCAAAACCATGGGGTCCAAGGTTTTGACACCGGGGGTAGTCCGATGTAGGATAAGAGCCTACTTAGCGGTACATTGTACGCAAAAAGGCTACAACCCTCGGTGAAGGAGCCCCCGCAGTGGCGCGCAAAGGGATGAAATCCAAAGAAAAGAAGAAAAAGAGCCCGCCGGCGAAGGCCGCCAAGTCGGCCCCTCGCAAGGCAGCCAAGTCGGCCCCTCGCAAGGCCGCCAAGTCGGCCCCTCGCAAGGCAGCCAGGTCGGCCCCTCGCAAGGCAGCCAAGCCCGCAAAGGAACGCGACTCGTCGCGCTTCCATGAGGGCTTCGGCATCCTCACGTTGGCCGCGGCCCTGCTTTTGGGCCCCAGCCTGGTGTCGGTGCAGGCCAGCGACGGCAAGCTCATGGGCCCCTTCGGCCTGGCGGTGGGATCTGCCCTCAACTGGCTGATGGGACTCACCGGTTATTTGCTGGTGGGCGCATTGGTGGTCATCGCGCTGCGCATCTTCGCCGGCGGCCTGGGCCGCGGCAGCGACGGCGGCGAGACTCGTCACTCGCTGTGGCGCGAGCGCGTGGGCCTGGTCATCGGCCTGCTCTTCTGCTCGGTGCTGCTGCACCTCATCGCCCGCCCCTGGCGCGTGGGCGGCGCCTCGGCCGGCGGCATCATTGGTGAGCTGGCCGCCGAGGTGCTCTGCTCCTTGCTCTCCACCGCCGGCACATGGATCATCTGCCTGACCGGCCTGGCCCTGGCCACGGTGCTGGCCACCAACCTCAGCTGGGCCCGGGTGGGCCTGGCCGTTGCCCGCTGGGCCCCGCGCCTGCTGACCTCCGTCAGCCTGGCCGTGCAGCGCTTCGGCCTGCAGCTTCGGGACAACGCCCAGGCGCTCTACGAGGTCGCGCGCCGCGCGCCGGCCGCCGACCCCGAGCTGGACGCCGACGGCGCCGCCGCCCTGCCCCCGGTGGTCCGCCTGGACCTGGAGGACTGCAAGATCCTGCCGAAGAACGCCGAGACCGCGCCGCAGCTGCCCGCGCCCATGCCCGAGGATCTGGAGATCGAGCGTCCGCCAGAGGAGCCGCCTCCGGCCCCGACGATCAATATCATGGATGGCGGCCCCGAGGACGACGCCAAGCCCGCCGAGAAAAAGCCCGCCGCCAAAAAGACACCCCCGCCGCCCCCACCGAAGAAGAGGGCGAGCAAGGCGAAGAAGTCGGATGCGCCGGCCACCGAGCTGACCATCGTGGAGGCCAGCTTCGATAAAAAGGACAAGGAGGCCGAGGAGGAGGTGGAGGAGCCCCAGGAGGCTCAGAAGGTGGAGCCCACCGACGGCCCCGGGTTCGTGCTCAACAACGACACCTACCAGCCGCCGCCCATATCGCTGCTGGAGTTCGAGGACAACGACGACAACACGGTGGACCGCGAGGCGATCTATGCCCAGGCGGATCTGCTGGTCAAGACTCTGGCCGACTACAAGATCACCGGCCGCATCACCGAGGTGCACCCCGGCCCGGTGATCACGATGTACGAGTACGTACCCGCGCCGGGAACGCGTATCGCCAAGGTGGCCGCCCTGACCAACGACCTGGCCATGTCCCTGTCGGCCCAGCGGGTGCGCATCGTGGCCCCGATCCCGGGCAAGGGCGCCATCGGCATCGAGGTGCCCAACGAGTCCCGCGAGAAGGTCTTCTTCAAGGAGATCGTCGCCAACAAGACCTTCCGCAAGGCCAAGTCCACGCTGACGCTGGCCATGGGCAAAAACATCTTCGGCGCGCCCGTCGCCATGGACCTGGCCAAGATGCCGCACCTGTTGGTGGCCGGCGCCACCGGGGCCGGCAAGAGCGTGAGCATCAACACCATGATCTGCAGCCTGCTGATGAAAAACACCCCCGAGCATGTGCGCATGATCATGGTCGATCCGAAGTTTCTCGAGCTGTCGGGCTACAACGACATCCCGCACCTGCTGCTGCCGGTGGTCACCGACCCGAAGAAGGCCAACGTGGCGCTGCGCTGGGCGGTCAACGAGATGGAGCGGCGCTACCAGATGCTGGCCGACATGCGCGTGCGCGACATCAGCACCTATAACAAGAAGGTGGACAAGCTGCGCGGCGCGGCCGAAAAGGAGGCCGGCGACAAGCCCGGCGATCCCAACGTCAAGCCGATGCAGGAGGCCGCCCCGTCCAAGGTGATGGTGGTCAAGCGCAACGCAGACGGCTCCGAGGCGCCGGCGGAAGGCGCCACCCCGGTGGAGGCCGAGGCCGACGGGCAGCCCCCGGAAGAGGGCAACGCCCCGGTGGCCACGCCGGTGAAGAAGGCCAAGCCCAAGGGCCCGCTGCCCAAGCGCCTGCCCCACATCGTGGTGATCATCGACGAGTTCGCCGACCTGATGATGGTCGCCTCCAAGGAGGTTGAGACCTCGGTGGCGCGCCTGGCCCAGAAGGCTCGCGCCGCGGGCATCCACGTCATCCTCGCCACCCAGCGCCCGTCGGTGGACGTCATCACCGGCCTGATCAAGGCCAACTTCCCCTCGCGGGTCTCCTTCCGCGTGGCCGCCAGCCAGGACTCCAAGACCATCCTCGGCTGCCACGGCGCCGAAAACCTCCTGGGCGCCGGCGACATGCTGGTGCTGGACCGCGGCGACGAGATGAAGCGCCTGCACGGGGCGTTCATCAGCGACGACGAGATCCAGCGCATCGTGGACTGGCTCAAGGATCAGGGCCGCCCGATCTACGACATGGACATCCTCAAGCCGCCGGAGGACGAGGACGGCGCGGCGGAGCCCGAGGAGGGCCACGACGAGATGTACGACCGCGCTGTGGCCATGGTGGCCGAGTCGCGCCAGGCCTCCATCTCCTCGATCCAGCGCCGCCTGCGTGTGGGCTACAACCGCGCGGCGCGCATGGTGGAGCGCATGGAGCGCGACGGCGTGGTGGGCCCGCCCGACGGCGTGCGCGGCCGCGAGGTGCTGATCCAGCACCACAGCGCCTGAGGCCCGACCCCGGGGGCCATCCCCTGCCCTGCCCCTGCTTTTTCCCCTGCCCTCCCCACAAAAAACCTGTCACGAACGCCCCTGCCGCGGGTTGCAGAGGATGAACAAGCAAGGCAAGCCAGCCGTCCAAGGGGAGTACGAGGACATACGGGAGTACAAACTTTGGACGTCCGTGACTGGAAAAAAATGAACAATCCTGATACGTGAGATTCAGCACGCCGAGCAGCTAGACTCGACCGAGGTGCCCCATGAGCAAAACCAGAGCCCTTCTCTTCGCCGTCCTTTCGCTGACGCTGGCCTCGCCGGCCGCGGCCTCCAAGCCGCCGGTCAAGGAGGTGGCGACCAAGATGCAAAAGTTCTACAACGCCACCCTGGACCTCAAGGGCAAGTTCAAGCAGGTCTATACGGACAAGCTCTACGGGACCAAACGCACCAGCTTCGGCTACATCTACGTCAAGAAGCCGGGCATGATGCGCTGGAACTACGTCAAGCCCGAGCGCAAGTCGTTCATCGCCGACGGCAAGACGCTGTGGATCCACGAGCCCGAGGACAAGCAGGCCTTCCGCAATCCCCTGGACACCAACACGCTGTCCACGGGCCTGACCTTCCTCTTCGGCAAGGGCGACCTGACCAAGGAGTTCAACATCTCCTACGCCACGGACAAAAAGGACGTCCTCGGCGGGCCGGGCGACCTGGTGCTCAAGCTGGTGCCCAAGACCCCCACGGCGCAGTACGAGTACCTGCTGCTGGCGATCAAGCCGTCCAACTACTCGGTGGGCGAGTCCATGGTGGTCAAGAAGCAGGACCGCAACCATTTCATCTTCACCATGCTCAAGTTCAACACCAAGCTGCAGAAGTGGCGCTTCAAGTTCAAGCCGCCTGCCGGCACCCGCGTCATCGACGCCCGGCGGCTGAAGAACCGTCCCTGATCCGGCTTCGTCTCCACCCACAGGTCACGTCATGTCCCGCGCTCCCGTCGTCCCCGGCTACCCTCCCCACGTTCAGCTGGCCATGCGGCCCACGCCGCTGCAGCCGCTGCAGAAGCTGTCCGAACGCCTCGGCGTCACTGTGCTCTGCAAGCGCGACGACCTCACCGGCGCGGCGCTGTCGGGCAACAAGGTGCGCAAGCTGGAGTTCTTGCTGGCCAGCACCCTGGAGCTCGGCTTCGACGGCGTGATCACCACCGGCGGGCAGCAGAGCAACCACGCCCGCGCCACGGCGGTGGCCGCGGCTCAGCTCGGCCTGGAGAGCCACCTGGTGCTGCGTACGGCGGATCCGGACGCGCCGCCGGACCCCTGCGGCAACATCCTGCTCGACCGGCTGGTGGGCGCCACCATCCGCTGGATCACGCCGGCGCAGTACGCCGAGCGGGACGCCATCATGGCCCAGGAGGCCGAGGTGTTGACCTACCAGGGGCGCGGCCGCTACGACCTGGTCCCCGAGGGCGGCTCCAACGCCCTGGGCGCCTGGGGTTACGTGCGCTGCGTCGAGGAGCTGTACGCCCAGCTCGGCCGCGAGCCGGCGACGGTGGTCTGCGCGGTGGGCTCCGGCGGCACCCTGGCCGGGCTGCTGGCCGGCGTGCGGCTGATGGACCTGCCCTACCGCATCGTCGGCGTCTGCGTCTGCGACGACCGGGCCTACTTTCAGCAGCGCGTGTCCAGCATCCTCGAGGACATGGCCCTCCAGTTCGACGTGGAGGTCACGATGCCCGCCGACGACATCGAGGTCTGGGAGGACTACGTCGGCGAGGGCTACGCCCTGAGCACCGACGAGGAGCTGGCGCTGATCCGCGACACCGCCCGCTCCGACGGGCTGATCACCGACCCGGTGTACTCCGGCAAGGCCCTGCGCGGCCTGGTCACCGAGGTGGAGGGCGGCCGCCAGCTCGACGGCACCGTGGTCTTTCTCCACACCGGGGGCATCTTCGGGCTCTTCCCGGCCCAAAACCAGCTCGCCCCGCTGCTGTAAAGCTATTTACTTCTTGCGGCCCATGAAGAAGCCGCCGAGGACCTCGATGGTGCCGCTGCCGCCCGGGTCCTTGCGGCGGGAGATGGTGTTGAGTCGGAAGACGCGGCTCTGGGGGAACATCTTGCGGTAGTTGCGCACATGCGTGAAGTCGTTGTCGTACATCGCCAGGGGCTTGCCGTGGGCCAGCACGCGCGGCTTGGCGCTGATCTTCCACTTGTCGCCCTTGAGCCGGGTGTCGTTCATCAGCAGGTGCGTGGCCGAGGTCAGGGGCAGGCGCTTGCTCTTGAGCATCTTCGTGGTCTTGGCCCGGGCCCGCTCCTTGCGCGCTGTGAGGTAGACGATGGTGGCGCCGGCCTTGTGCAGGGACTTGACGTACTTCACCGCCCCGTACAGCGCCCGTGACTTGCCCGCGTGGTTGTCGCGCACCAGGGTGTCGTCGATGTCGAAGACCACCACCGGCTTTTTGCCGGCCCGGACCATGCTCCGCACCTTGTCCTGCACCGAGCGCAGGCGCTTGCGCCCCTCGACCCTGGACATCGGCTTTGAAAGCTGCCTGGACTTGTAGCCCTGCCAGACCCAGCCGCTCGAGCGAGGCCGGGCATCGGAGGACGTCGCCAGGGAAGACAGCAGCAGCAGGGTGGCGGCTGAGAGGAGCAGGATACGGATACGTGGCTGGTGGACTTGCATGCCCACAGGGGAAGCAACTCCCATGCCTGAGCGTCGATGATTCTTCTTTACTCTGCAATAACATACATATCAGAAGATATGACGCCATTGTGCAGTGCAGCAAACATCACCGATATTCAAAATAACAGCACCGCCCGAAAAATAACAACATAACAGCACCGTCCCCGAAATGCTGTCACTTGGTGAGGGAGAGGATGACCACGAAGCGGTCGTAGACGGGGCCCATGCGGAAGGGCGGGCCTTCATCGAGGGTCTTTTTGCTGAAGAGCTCGTCCACGTTGACCTCCACGTTGTGGTGGGGCCGGTCCAGCACGACCTGGTACTTTTTGGACTCGTCCTTGCGATGGGTGTGGACGGTGTCCCAGTCCGGATCGAAGAGGTGGTAGCGTTTCTTCTGTTTGGCCACCATGAGCACGGCGTGGTCCCCCGACATGGTGTCGGCCACGACGACGGCGCCCTTGTTCAGGTTGCGCGCCAGGAGGTTTTTGGTCACCTCGCCGCCGGTGACGATGCGCCCCTTGACCTTGATGCTGTGGTTGTTGATCAGCGCGATGAGGTCCTCGGCCTCGTCGTTGTGGGTGCCGTCGCTGGACGTGCCGGAGTAGAGCACCCGGGCGATGAGGTTCGGGATCTGGCTCGGCCCCAGCAGGTGGACCAGCCCGTTGATCATGGACGTGATCCAGCACGAGTCCTGCTGCTGCTGGTAGCTCAGTGGTTGTGTCTTTGGCATCTTTCGTCCTCCTCGGAGCGCGGTATCGCTACTGGAACAATACCCAGCGGGCCGAACCCAGGGCCTTCTTCGTCAGGCTGGTGCGCAATAGGGCGTGTGTGCCCCGTACCTTGGTGACCTTCACCTTGCCCCCCGGCACGCGCTGGCGGGAGCCGCGGCGCCCCTTCATCACGTACCCCTTCATGCCCGGCTTGATCTTGCCGTCCGTCGTCTTGCAGAGGATGAGGGTGCGTCCTCTGTACTTGTGCACGGTGATGATCTTGCACTCCGCGCTCAGCCGCGGCGGCGGCACCACCACCGGCGGGGTGTGGCGCACCACGATGGGCGGCCGCTGCACGCCGAGGTCCACGGTGACCTTGCGCCCGTGGGCCACGCCGGGCCCCTCGAACAGTACGCGGCGGTTGTTGCCGATGGTGTCGAACTTGATGGTGGCGATGGCCTTGTCACCGGCGACCCGGTCTATGATCGCCTCCCCGCCGGGTACCCGCCTGCCGGAGTCCCCTTCCAGGAGGTGCCCCTTCATGCCGACCTTGAGCCCCGAGTCGGCTCCGCAGTGCAGGTGGACGTTTCTGGGTCCGCGGTGTCTGCGCGCCATCGTGATCTTGCACTCCAGGCGCCCCACCCTGGCCGCGGCGTCGGCCTTGACCCCGGCGTCCACCCCGGTGCCCGAGGTGGGCTCCACCGGGGGCAGTATCGGGCCACCCCCGCCGGCGTCGGCCCCCGCGCAGCCGGTGGCGCCCACCACGGCGGCCAGCGCGGCCGCGGCCGCGCGGCTCGCCCCTGAGGGCGGCGCCTGCGGTGTCAGCGGCGTGGGCTCGTAGACGTGCTCCACCTCGCCGTGGAGGTGCACCCGCAGCCGCCTCGACCCCACGCTCAGGCCGTCGCCGTCCAGCAGCACCACCGGCTTGCCCGCCGGCGCCTGCAGGGAGCGGCCAGCCCGGCTCACCTCCACCGCGGGCGCATCCTCTTCCCGCAGCAGCACCAGGCGACCGTCGCCGCTGATCACCAGCTCGCAGGCCAGGTCGAAGCGCTCCTGCCAGCGTGTACCGCCGGCCCCGTCCAGCCCCAGGCCGGGCTCGCCTCCGGGCAGGGCCACGCAGCTGACAAAGCGCGCGGCCTCCTCGGACGCGTCCAGATCCTCGATGCAGACACACTGGGGTGAAGACATGGCTCCTCCTTACATCCAGCCGTTTTCCCGGGCCCAGGCCACGGTCTGCCGCGCCCCCTCGGCCAGGTCCCAGCGGGGCTCGTAGCCCAGCAGCCGGCGAGCCTTGGAGATGTCCATGGGCCACGAGCCGGCGGTGAGCATCCGCGCCCGGTCCATGTTGAAGCCTGCCGGCGCCCGCCGCAACCGCGACCAGAGCTCGCCGGCCAGGCCCGCGGCGTGAATCGCCGTCACAGGCACCCACAGCGGCACCCCCTCGCCGCCGCGCAGCGCCCGCACCAGCAGGCGGCCCAGCTCGTCGAGGGTGTAGTTTTCGGCGCCGCCGATCATGAAGGTCTGGCCCAGGGCCTCGTCCCGGGTGGCGCAGAGCAGCGCGCCCTGCACCACGTCCTCCACGTGGCAAAAGTTGCTGACGTTGTCGGCAAAGCCCACCTTGACCCGCAGGCCCAGGGACGCCTGCTGCAGCAGGGGCAGGGCCTCCCGGTCCCGGGGGCCGTAGATCGGGCCGGGCCGCACGATGCTCAGGGGCAGCATCGGCGCAAAGGAGCGCGCCTCCTGCTCGCCGGCCAGCTTGGACTCACCGTAGAGGTTCATCGGCCGGCACTCGGTCTCCTCGGTCACCGGCACGTCCGACGGCCCCACCACCGACAGCGAGCTGACCAGCACGAAGCGGTGGGCCTCGGGGCAGGCGTCGAGGAAGGCCTGGGCCGCGGCGCGGGTGCCGCGAGCGTTGACCTTGAAGTACCCCTCGTGGTCCAGGGCGTTGACCACCCCGGCCACGTGGAACACCACGTCGGCCCCGCTGAAGGCCTGGCGCAGGGCCTCGCCGTCGTCCAGCGTGCCCCGGCAGAGGGTGATCTGCTTGCCCTCGAGCCAGCGCGTGCTGGAGCCGGGCCGCACGTAGGCCACGGCCTCGTGCCCCTCCCGCGCCAGGGTGTCCATCAGGTGGCTGCCCACGAACCCATTCGCTCCGGTGACGATGCATCGCATGGCTGCTGTGTAGCCGCCTCGCGGCCCGCAGCGCAACCACTTTTTCCCGGTGGACGCGGCAGTCGACCTCACCGTAGGATGATGTATGCGTTTGTTCGTCCTCGCCCTGCTCTTGGCCCTCGTCGCCGGCTGCGCCGCCGGGGAGACCGATCCTCCCCACTACTCGGGCTCCGACGGGATCCTGCTGCCCGACGGCAAGCGGGACCTGGCCCAGCAGGTGGACAGCTACCCCCCGCTGCAGGACGGCGGCGCCACCCCCGACGCCACGCCCGCCACCCCCGACGCCCCGCTCTGCGCCCTCGGCACCGTGGACCACTGCTCCAAGTGCGGCGACGTCTGCCCGGGCAAGGGCGTAAAGAACACCGTGCGCGTCTGCGTCAAGGGCGCCTGCAACATCCAGTGCGCCGCCGAGGCCTACGACGTCGACGGCCAGATCGGAAACGGCTGTGAGCTCTCCGACGACCTGCCGGTGCACGAAAACAAGTACGTCGCCGTCAGCATGGGCAAGGTGGACGACTGCGCCAAGACCAAGACCACCTCGGCGGTGATCCCCTCGGACGACCGCCACCACACCAACGCCCCGGCTCTGCGCCCCAACGGCCGCGAGGACTGGTTCAAGCTCCACATCACCGACACCACCTGGTGCCTCACCGAGGCCCGGGTGGACGTCAAGCTCACCGGCCTGTCGGCCAGCGCCGCCTTCACGGTGGAGGCCTACTTCGCCTGCGACAGCGGCAAGGTGTCCAAGACCATCACCAAGACCGGCTACGGCGGCAACAGCTTCACCCTCATCCCGTCCACGGCCTGCACCGTCGGCAGCCTCGGCAAGGACAGCGGCTGGGTCTACGTGCGGGTGGCCAAGACCGCCGGCCCCCACAGCAGCGGCAAGTACAGCCTGGAGATCATGCCGTAGGGTTGCCTTTGTCAGCGTAGGGCGGGGGCTTCGGTGCTCGGCTCCTTCGGACCCTCCGCGTGCGCCGAAGCCTATCCCCCGCCTTGCTGGTGGCGGGGGACAAGCCCCCGCCCTACTGCTCAGCACCCATTGGCCAGTTGGAAATCAGCAAAAGCACCGACTTGGATGTAGTGCCGCAACGGCTGCCGAGCGACCTTGTAGCCTGTAGCCTGTAGCCTGAAGCCTGTTTCTACACCACGGTGAGGTTGCGCTCGGTCTGGGAGACCAGAGGCAGGGTCAAGGTCAGGTCCAGGCTCTTGCTGGCCTGCAGGTCGTAGGCGATCCACCCCCTGTTGGCCTGGGCCACCCTGCTGCAAAAGTGCAGCCGCGCGCCGTACCGCTCCTCGAGCTTGATCAGGCAGGAGCACTGCTCGTCGTGCCACTCGCAGCCCTTGCTCACCACGTGCACCGTGGCCGTGCCCTCGGGGGCGTCCTTCATCAGGTAGACCATCACCGGCGTGTTGCGCAGGCTGTGCTCCAGGCCGCAGGTCCATCAGGGTCTCCAGGGCCAGACGCAGCAGCCTCGGATCCGCCGACACCACAGCGTTTTCGTCGGACTCCAAGATCAGCGGCTTGTAGTCCTGGCGGTAGGCCCGGGACAGGGGCATGGTCACCACCTGGATCAGCCCGAGAAGATCCACCGGCCAGATGTCGGCCACGCGATCCCCCTGCTGCAGGGCCTTGATGATGCGCTGCTCGTGGGCCATGCGCTCCAGAGCGTGGATCCTCCGCTTGACCCTGACCAGCTGCTCGCGGTGGTCCGTGGACAGGGGCAGCGAGCCGTCGTTTGGCTCGAGAAGCTGAAGGATTTCACCTTCTACTACCCGCAACCCGGCGCGCAACTTCTCCAGCACGTCGCGCTCGGACAGGGGCTCGTCTTCAGAGTTGGTCGGGAGGGGGACGATGGGGGTAGGAGTGTTGGTGAAATGCGCCATTCGTAAAATTATATACAAATAGTGGAATGGCGCCTGAGTTAATTTACCATTTCTTCATTTTTTCCAGGATCGTGTAATTGGGCTTGATGTCCACGGGCAGGTCCTTGAGGGCCTCGATGGCCTTCTTCATCTCGGGCTTGACCACGCCGTAGGTCTCCAGCAGCTTCTTGGCCCCGGCGTAGTCGCCGTTGGCCTGCACCATGAGCAGCTCCTTGGCCAGGGCCCGTATTTGCTTGTCGAAGGTCTTGTAGTTGACCCCGAAGCGCGCGGTCTTGGCGTTATAGGTGATGGCGCCCTTGGTCCAGAGGTAGTTGAAGCCGAGCAGCACGGCCTTGCCGTGGGCCTCCTCGGTGCCGAAGCGCACGGCGCGGAACACGCCGGCGAGGTACGCCGCGGGCAGCTGCTTTTTCATCTTCTTCGGCAGGACCCGCTTTTTGAGCAGGTAGGCCCCCGACAGCAGCCCGACGATGTCGGCCTTGCACTCCTCGAAGGCCGGGTAGAGCTCCTTGAGCTCCTTGTTGACCTCGGTCTCCTTGCCGTTCTTTTTGATCTTGCCCGGGCCGATGCCGTGGGCCATCTCGTGCAGCAGAATCTCGGTAAAGTAGGTGTCGAAGGTGATGGAGGAGAGCAGCTTTTCGTCCACCACCCGCTTGGCGATGGGGATCAGCGCCTTGTTGAACTTGGCCTCGGTGACGTTCTTCAGCATCACCTTCTTCGAGCCCTTCTCCGTGCGCACGCGCTCGTCGTTGGGCAGGTTGAAGGCAGCCGTCTGCACGCCGGCGCGGGTGTCGCCGCCGGTGAAGACCTCGATGACCACGCTGATGGGCGACTTGGAGCCGCGCCTGGTGCGGAACTTCTTCGGGATCGGCAGGTTGGCCTCCAGCTGCTTGTTGTACTTGCCGATCTTTTGCAGGCGCTTGGTAAACACCGGGTCGCGCAGGGTGATGAAGGCCTCCATGGCGGCCTTGTAGCCCATGAGCCGGTCCTCGTAGACCTCGTAGGGGCCGATGACCACCTCGATGGGGCTGTCGCCCAGGTCCATCCAGGCCATGTCGCTGGCGTAGTAGTCGTCCGACAGCAGCGCCTTGGCGCGCAGCTCGAGGTACTTCTTCAGCGCCTTGTGCGGCGACAGCGCGGCGGCCTCCTCCAGCAGCTTAGCCGCCTTCTTCAGCCGCGGGCCGTAGGCCTTGGAGTAGGGCACCGCCACCAGCCTTTTGCCCTCGCGCTTGATCACGGTGAAGTAGCCGCGGAAGGCCTTGGCGTCAGCGGGGTTGGCCTTGATCCAGCCCTCGATCTCCTTCTTGCTGATGTCCGCGGGGTAGTAGCCGGCGCCCTTGGGCTTTTTGGCCCTGGCCACGAACGGCTTGTCGTGGTCCAGCCGGTCCCAGGGGCCGTACATGATGTCGAAGTAGTCCAGCACGTGCCGGGGCGCCTTCTCCTTGACCAGCCGCGCCCGCAGCGCGCGGTTTTTGGCGCTCACCTGGTCGAGGAAGATGTCGTCGAGCACCTGGGCCGCCTGCACCAGCTTGATCAGCACCTTGCGGTAGGGCGGCGTGACGAGCTTTTCGTCGAAGTCGACGTCCGTGGGCGAAAACTGCGCCAGCCTCTTTTGCACGTCGTCTGCCATGACCAGCTTCACCACCTTCGGTTTTTCGGGTTTCGGCTTCACCGGCGCCGGCTTCGGCGCGGCCTGAGGCTCTGGCTGGGGGCTGCCGCCGCAGGCCGCCAGCGTCACCATCGCCACCGCCAACATCATCCTGTTGAACATTGCTCCGTCTCCTTTTATATAACTTCGTCCATGTCGAAAAAGCTTACTCACAGACAGCGGCGCCAGCTTCAGCGAACCCAGTCCTGTCCGCTGTGCCACCAGGCGGGCCACTACCTCTGGGCCTGTCAGTGCGGCTGCGCCATCTGCGACTTCTGTATGCAGCGCGACATCTGGGGTTTCACCTGCAACAACATCACCTGGGAGTGCCCCGACTGCGGCAAGATCCATTCTTACTGACGTGAGTTCCACTTTGCCTTGCCAACGTAGGGCGGGGGCTTGTCCCCCGCCACGCCGGACGCGGGGGACACGGCCCCCGCGCTACCTAGCCCTCTACCAGCCGCATTTTTTGCCCTTGTTCTGCTTCTTGAGCCACGCGTGCAGCGGCGCGAAGTAGGTCAGGATCGCCGAGGCGTCCATCTTCTTTTCGCCGGTGAGGGCCTCCAGCGCCTCGGGCCACGGCCTGCCGAGGCCCATCTCCATCATGGCCGCCAGCCGCTTGCCGGCAGCCTTGTTGTTGTAGATCGAGCAGGTGTGCAGCGGACCCTTGTGGCCAGCAACCTTGCACAGCGCGCGGTGGAACTGAAACTGCAGGATGGCCGCCAAAAAGTAGCGCGTGTAGGGCACGTTGGCCGGGATGTGGTACTTGGCGCCCGGGTCGAAGTCGCCCTCGGAGCGCGCCACCGGAGCGACGATGCCCTGGTACTTGGTGCGCAGCTCCCACCAGCGCTTGTTGTAGTCGGCGGGCTTGACCTTGCCCGCGAAGACCTCCCAGCGCCAGCGGTCCACCAGCAGGCCGAAGGGCAAGAACGAGACCTTGTCCAGGGCGCGCTTCATCAGGGCGTTGAGGTCCCCCTTGGTCGGCACCTTCTTGAGCAGGCCCACCTGCTTCATGTAGCTCGGCGTCACCGACAGGGAGATGGTGTCGCCCAGCGCCTCGTGGAACCCGTCGTTGGCGCTGTCGCGGAACAGCGGGTCCAACGCCCGGTAGGCGTACTGGTAGTAGTTGTGGCCCAGCTCATGGTGGATCACCGAGAAGTCCTCGCCGGTGATGTTGATGCACATCTTGATCCGCAGGTCCTGAATCCAGTCCACGTCCCAGGCGCTGGCGTGGCAGACCACCTCGCGGTCCCGGGGCTTGACGAACATCGACCGCTTCCAGAAGGTGGCGGGCAGCCGGTCGAGGCCCACCGAGACAAAGAAGTTCTCGGCGTACTTGACCATGCCGACGGCGTCCACCTTCTTGGCCTTGAGCGCCTTGTCCAGGTTCAGCGCCTTGTCCCGCGTGGGGGCCAGCAGGTCGTAGATGTTGGCCCAGTCCTGGCTCCACATGTTGCCCAGCAGGTGGGCCGGGATCGGCTTGCCGTCGGGCACCCTGGTCTTGCCGTACTTCTTCTGCAGCTTGCCGTGGGCGTAGCAGTGCAGGTCGCGATACAGCGGCTGCACCTGCTTCCACAGGCGCTCGGTCTCGGCGGCGAAGGCGGCCGGGGTCATGTCGTAGCGTGACTTCCACAGGTCGCCGAGGTTGGCGAAGCCGAGGTCCTTGGCGCCGGCGTTGCCCAGCTCGACGTAGCGGGCGAACTTGTCGCGCATCACCGGGCTCACCGTGCGCCAGCCCTGCCAGACGTCGAGCAGCTCGTCGAACTTGCGGCTCTTGGCCAGGATCTTGGACATGTCGCCCAGGGTGAGGCACGACTTCTTTTTGCCCTTGAGGCGCTTGGGGCAGTACTTGCCCTTGCCGTAGGTGCTCTCCATGAACGAGGCGATGGAGGCCAGCTCCGAGCGCTTGGCCGGGTCCAGGGGCGCGGGCAGGCTGATGCTCAGCCGGATCAGCTTGAACTTGCGCTGCACCGCCACGGGCAGGTCCTTCATCACCGGACCGAAGCGGCACACCGCCTCGGCCGACTTGCGCCCGATGTACTCCATCACCGCCTCGTCGGCCTTGGCCGCGATGAGCTCGGTGTCATGGGTGATGTGGGTCGCCTTCACCCAGGCCGTGCGCTCGCGCATGATCCAGAGGCGCAGCAGGTCCTGCTCCACGCCGGCCATGAACTTTTTGGCCGCGGCCGTCGGATCGCCCATCTCGACGTACTGGCACTTGCCGTCGCCCTTGGCCGGCGCCGGCGCCTTGACCTGCTGTATCGGCACCGTGGGGCACGCGGGCGGGGGCGGCGGCTTGCCGCAGGATGTAAGGACCAGGATCAGACACAGTGCGATGGCGCGTTGCATGGGCGGGGCCTCCTTGTGAGTGGACCGCCCGTGTTTACAACAAGTGCCCGCTTATGGCCATAGAGGATACCAATAGCAAACCGCCAGGGGCGCTCCTGAGACTGATCAGTATTGAGGCGTTCCGGGCTCCGGGCTTCGGGCTCCGGGCTGCAAGGCTGGCACCAGATGTGCCACTGTTTCCAGCTCAACCGGCGATCTCATCAGAGCGTCATCAGAAGGAGAGGCAGCGAGAGATCTGGCAGGAAGTCGCACCTGTGCAGGGGGCGAACAGTTAGCGATGACCGGCCTCGTAGCCTGCACCCTGTAGCCTGTAGTCCGCTGCAGCGAAAACAATGGCGAGGTGATGTCGAATCGCGATCGCCCGTTTAACGCCTCTTGCGCTTGCGCGGCTTTGGTGGCGGCGGCGGCGGGGGCGCCGGGCGTTGGCGCTTCTTGGCCTGGATCACGCGCCGCGGCGGCGGCGACGGTCTGGAGACCACGGGCCGCGTGGGGGGCCGGCGGACCACCCGCGGCGGCGGCCGCTGGACCACGCGGCGTTGCGCCGGCCGGCGGTGCACCACCCGGGGGCGGTGGCGTGGGCGCGGGCGGGTGTGGGCGCGATAGGGGTTGTGGCGCGCTCTGCGGTAGCCGTGGCTATAGATCACCGTGGGCTGCCGGGACGTGGGCCGGCGCGGCGTCGGGCGGTAGTGGGTGCGCTGGCGGGTGTCGATCTTCGCCCGCGGCCGGCGCTTTTGCGGCTCCCGCTTCGTTTCCGGGGCCCTGTCGTCAGCCTCGGCCTGGTGACGCCGCACCCGCACCTTCATGCGGGGATCGCCGGTGTGCACCTCCACCACCGACGGGTCGGGCCTGTGTCCGCTGGGCGCCACCCGGGCCGCGGGCTTCCAGCCGCTCTTCTTCTTTTCGGGGTTGATCACGATGGCGCCGGTACGGTCCGTGGGGTAGCCGTGGCCCGCCTTGCTCTTGCCGTCGGGGATGTTGGAGAAGACCATGCGCCCCCGGCGCGTGCCGCGATAGTCCCCCCGCCCGCGCAGGTTCTTGGACCGGGCCGAGGTGGACTTGCCCTTGTTCGAGGGCGCCACCCGCATGCGCTCGTCGCCGTCGTCGTAGGCCGGCAGGTGCCCTTGGCCGGCGCCCTTCTTTTTGCCCTTACGCTTCTGGCCCTTGGCCCAGGCCCCGCCCGCCTTGGGATCGTGGACCTTGTCCGGGTCCTGGCCAGTGGCCGCCGGCGGCGCCGAGGTCCGCACCTTGGAGGGTGGCGCGGACGCGTCCTTGTGCGCGGACGGCGCCGAGACTCGCACCTTGCCCGCGGTGTCGGGGTGCCCCTTGGCTCCGTGCCCCTTGGCCCCGTGCCCGTGAGCCTTGCCGTGCCCGTGAGCCTTGCCGTGCCCCTTGCCAGCGTGCCCGTTTCCGCGACCATGACCGTGGCCGTAGCCGTGACGACCGGGGCCCAGGTGAGGCATGGCGGTCGGGTACCAGTAGCCTGCCTGGTACATCCAGACGTTGTTGACGAAGTAGTAGTTGGACGCGTAGTAGGAGTATCCCTCCCGCGGCGGCGCCCACTCGCCATCCACCCAGTGGTATTCGTTGCCGTCCCAGTGCCAGTAGCCCTCGATCCAGACGGCCCCATCCTCGGTGCGGGGCGGACGGATCTGCTCCCGGGCCACCGGCGGCTGGTGCGGCACCACCAGCTGCTGGGGCGCCGCCTCGACGATGTAGACCGGCGGCGGCGGTCGGCAGCCGGCAAGCGCCGCCATGACCGCGGGCGCCGTCCATAACAACAGCTTCAGAGACCGGGGATATCCAGCCATCGCTCTCCTCCTGTTGGCTCGAGCCACCCCAACACCTACAAATTGTATACCATCAGCGTGGCGGATGCTCGGCGCCCGGAAAAATCCTCCATCTTCACAATGTTGACGCGGGCGCTGTCGCCAGTGCCGGGTTGACACCGTCCACACCCTGATGTCAGCTTGTCAACCTTCACCCGCGTGGTGTGCATTTGAGTCACCACGCACGGAGGACCATTGAGCCATGACGCGCGTTTTTTCAGGCATCCAGCCCACCGGTGAGCTACACATCGGCAACTACCTGGGCGCCATCCAGAACTGGATCAAGATTCAGGACGACCACGAGTGCATCTACTGCATCGTGGACTACCACGCCATCACCAGCAACTACGAGCCGCAGCAGATGCCGGGCCGGGTGATGGAGGTGGCCTGCGGGCTGCTGGCCGCGGGCATCGACCCTGCCAAGTCCACCCTCTTCGTGCAGTCGCACGTGCAAGAGCACACGGAGCTGGCCTGGGTCTTCGCCTCGGTGACCCCCATGGGCGAGCTGTCGCGCCAGACCCAGTTCAAGTCCAAGTCGACCCACCAGGAGGCCAACATCAACACCGGGCTGTTCACCTACCCGGTGCTGCAGGCCGCCGACATCCTGCTCTACAAGGCGTCGCTGGTGCCCGTGGGCGAGGACCAGCAGCAGCACCTGGAGCTGTCGCGAGAGATCGCGCGCAAGTTCAACGCCCGCTACGGCGAGGGCACCTTCCCCGAGGCCCAGACCATGTTCACCTCCACGCCGCGCATCCGGGGGCTGGACGGCCAGGCCAAGATGTCCAAGAGCCTCAACAACACCATCGCCATGGACGAGGACCCCAAGGCGCTGCGCAAGAAGCTGTCCCGGGCCTTCACCGACCCCAAGCGCGTGCGCCGCGACGACCCCGGCGACCCCGGCGTGTGCAACGTCTTCTCCATCCACAAGTTCTTCTCCACCGACGAGCAGATGGCCGAGATCGACGCCGGCTGCCGCAACGCGAGCATGGGCTGCGTGGACTGCAAGAAGCTCCTCGCCGAGAACATGACCACCCACTTCGAGCCGATCCGCGACCGCTGGGCCGAACTGCGCCAGCAGCCGGACCACGTGCGGGCCGTGCTTCAGCAGGGCGCCGAGCGTTGCCGCGAGCTGGCGGGCCAGACCATGGTCGAGGTGCGCCAGAAACTGGGGCTGGCCTAGATGAAGACCCGAGTCGCCAGGACGTCGCGAGGCGGGATCGGTGTAGCGCTCGTCATCTGCCTGGCCGCCTGCGGCGGCGACTCCTCCCCCGTGGGCACGGTGAAGCTGTTCCTCAAGCTCTCCAACAACCTCAACACCGAGCAGCAGATGTTCGAGCTGTTGGCCAAGGAGACCCGCGACAGCATGGGGCGCAAGGCCAAGCAGGCCAGCGAACACATCGGCGGGCACATGGACCACATCCGCCCCCGCGAGATGTTCATGCTCGGCCTGGCCAACCCCCCATCCAAGGTGGGCACCATCGAACTCCAGCGCAAGGACGGCGACCGCGCCCAGGTCAAGGTCACCGACCGCGAGGGCAAGCACACCGAGGTCTGGGAGCTGATCAGGGAAGAAGACGGCTGGCGCATCATTTTGCCGAAGCCGAAGAAGTGAGCTACCGACCGTAGACCAGGCTCACCGGCTGCGGCGCCAGGTGCTGAATCTCCACCTCCGCAAAGCCCACGTCGGTGAGCCATGATCGGTAGTCGCTGGCGGTGTAGGTCTGGCCGTGCTCGGTGCCGTGGAGCATGTTGGCGTAGAACATCAGCGCCATGGGGTGGCCCTGCCGATCGTCCTCCAGCACGAAGTCGGAGATGACCACCGCGCCGCCGGGTCTCAGCGCCCGGCGCACCCTCGCCAGCACGTCGCGGTTCTGCTCCACGGAGAGGCCGTGGGCGATGTGGGAGTAGATGACATAGTCGTAGCGCTCCTCGCCCAGCTCGGCCACCAGCAGGTTGCCGTCGCACATGGTGAAGCGGTCCAGCACGCCGAAGCGCTCCACGTAGTGCTCGGCGATGTGGTTGACGTTGTGCCAGTCCAGCTGGGTCGAGCGGGCGTCGCGGTTGATGGAGAGCCATGACGCCGACCAGGCCCCCGAGCCGCCGCCGAGGTCCAACATCTGAAACGGTCCGCGGTTGGCGAGGCCGAGGCGCTCGGCCGCGGCCTGGGCCGTGGGGTGGGCCAGAGGCGCGATGGCCAGCACCAGCTTCTCCCAAAAGTCCAGCTCCTCCTGCTCGTAGCTGGACACCTCCAGGGGCGTGCCCCCGCGCTTGATCGCGGCGTTGAGCCCGGTCCAGCTCTGCCAGTCGATGCCCGCCATGCCGGCGAAGCCGAGGAAGGTCGGCTTGCCCTGGACCAGGAAGGTCGACGCCTCGTCGGTGTTGCCGTATTTACCCCGGGACAGGCTCACCAGGCCCAGTCCCAGCGCGCCGTCCAACAGCGCCTGGGCTCCGCGGCTCGAGATGTTGGCCCGCCGGGCCAGGTCCCCGGCGTCCGCGGGCCCGGCCTCCAGGTGGGTGAAGATATCGAAGTGCACGGCGCTGCTGAGGATCTGTGCCGCCCAGTGCCCCGTGGAGATACGCAAGATGTTCTCGGGCGAAGGCCCGGCTCCCGTGTTCCGCTGGTCCATGGTCCTCTCCTCCGAATTTGTTAGCGGTGACTGACGGATGGATCGGATGAGTCAACCTGTCGCTGACTGGGAATGTAGGGCGCGAGGCGGGGGACGAGCCCCCGCCCTACTTTTGGGCCGCCAGGCGGGGGACGAGCCCCCGCCCTACTTTTGGGCCGCCAGGCGGGGCACGAGCCCCCACCCTACTTTTGGGGCGCGCGGCGGGGGACGAGCCCCTGCCCTACTTTTGGGGCGCCAGGTGGATCGGCGGCCCTTACTTCGCTGAGAGCTTGTGGCGCTTGAGCAGCTCGCGGAGATGATAGCGGGTGAGGCCGGCCTCGTGGGCCGAGCGGGTGATGTTGCCCTTGTTGCGCTTGAGCAGCTCACCGAGGTAGATCTGCTCGAACCCGTCGGTGACCTGCTGCTTGGCCTCCTTGAAGGGTACGTTCGGTTGCAGCAGCGCCGGGTCGTAGCCGCTGCCGCCGCCCGCCGGCACGCTGGCCGAGGCCTCCACCGAGGGCTGGGAGAGCCCCCCACCGAAGCCGCCGCCCAGCTCGCGCCCCAGGATCAGGTCGGCGCGGGTGATGGTGGGGGTGTCGCACAGCGACGACGCCCGCTCCACCACGTTGCGCAGCTCGCGCACGTTGCCCGGCCACTTGAGGCCCATCAGCGCGCTCATGGCGTCCACGGCGATGGTCATGTTCATGCCCCGCCGGGCGGCCACGTCGGCCAAAAAGTGGTGCACCAGCTGGGGGATGTCCTCCTTGCGCTCGCGCAGGGCGGGGCTCTCGATCTGGATCACCGAGAGGCGGAAGAAGAGGTCCTCGCGGAAGGTGCCCTTGTTGACCATCTGGCGCAGGTCGCGGTTGGTGGCCGCCAGCACGCGCACGTCGATCTTGATCAGCTTGTCGCCGCCCACGCGCTTGAGCTCGCGGTTTTCCAAAACGCGCAGCAGCTTTGGCTGCAGGCCCAGGTCCAGCTCGCCGATCTCGTCGAGGAAGATGGTGCCGCCGTGGGCCTGCTCGAAGCAGCCCTTGTGCTGGCCCACCGCGCCGGTGAAGGCGCCCTTTTCGTGACCGAACAGCGTGGACTCGATGAGGTCCTTGGGGATGGCGCCGCAGTCCAGCACGACGAACGGCTTTTTGGGGCGGCCGCTCATGTCGTGGATGCTGCGCGCCACCAGCTCCTTGCCGGTGCCGGTTTCGCCCGTGAGCATCACCGTCAGGTCCGAGGGGGCCACCTTCTCCAGGGTGGCGAAGATCTCCCTCATCTTGACGCTGCTGCCGAGCACGCTGCCGAAGCGATCGCTCTGACTCAGGGCGATCTCCACCATGTCCTGCAGCGGCTGGAAGCGCAGCTCGGTGTGGCCCACGCGGAAGGTCGTCCCCGGCTTGAGGAAGACCTCCATGATCCGCAGCTCACCCACGTGTGTGCCGTTGGTGCTGCCGAGATCGCGCAGCATATAGCCGTCGTCCTCGCCGGTGATCTCGAAGTGGGACCCGGAGACCGCCTTGTCGGTCAGCGGAATCTCATTGATGATGCTGCGACCACCGATGACCCGGGGTTTGTTGAGTTCATACTCCTTGCCGGCGTCCGGGCCGGAGATGATCACCAACTTGCTCTTGCGCAGGTGGCGAACAGTGGCTCTACCCCCATCGAAGATGGTCGTTATCGCAGGATCGTTGCCCTTGCCCATATTGTCGAAACCCAGTTTGTGCTTTTGACCCTATCGTAGGAGAAGCAATGGGGAAGTCAAGCAGAATGGCTACTGTAGTTGCCAGGGGCCACATGACCGATGGACCCGATGCCGGGGGCATGGTTCAATATGGTGTATACGAGGCACCCTAACGGACGAGAGGTTATCCATGGCATGGCTGAGAAGATCCGGCTTGGCGGCGCTGGCCGCTCTGGCGCTCATGTGGTCCGCCTGCGACGGAGAGGTGGGCAGCTCCACGGACGCGGGGCCGGGCTACGGCGAGGGTGGCGTCAAGCTCCCGGACTGCGAGGCGAGCAAGACGAGCGGGTTGTGGCTGCTGGCGTTCGGGCCGGTGACTTACGACATCAACACCGGCGCCACGGCCAAGCTCACCGTGATCCTCAACCAGTCGGCCAAGGAAGGCGAGGGCAAGCCCGCGGCAGGCAAGCCGGTCAACTTCAAGATCATCTCCGCCGGCGGCGACGGCAAACTTGACAACCTCGCCGCGCCCACAGACCAGGACGGCCTGGCCACGGTGGTCTTTTCCGCCGGCAAGACGGTGATGCTCTACCAGGTGGAGGCCACCTTCCCCGGCACCTGCGCCGTGACCTTCAGCGTGGACGTCAAAAAGCCCCTGCGCCAGCTGCGCGCGGTGACACCCAACCCCTACGACACCTTCACCAACAGCCGCGTGCCGATCACCGTTGAGGCCCGCACCGACGGCTTCGCCAAGCTGCCGGGGGAGCCGATCCAGTTCAAGGTCAGCCAGGGCGGCACCAGCGAGACCAGGCTGGACAACATCGGCGGCAAGGAGAACGCCCCCTCGCTCAAGGTTGTCACCGACGGCGCCGGCCGGGCCACGGTGATGTTCAACACCGGCGGCACCCCGATCAACGAGGTGTACGTCACCGCCACCATGCCCGAGACCGCGCCGGTGAACATCAAGGTGCGCGTCGCCACGGGGTCCAGCGTCAAGAACTGCAAGAACGACTCCGAGTGCCCCCTGGGCTACACCTGCAAAAACGGCAAGTGCGAGCCGCCGGTGACCACGCCGTCCACCGGCTGCAAGACCAACGCGGACTGCACCTCGCCGATGATCTGCCAGACCTCCACGGGCAAGTGCCTCAAGGGCACGGGCAAGTCCTGCGACCCCATCGAGGGCGGCGATTGCCCGCCCGGCGAGATCTGCATCGGCCGTGAGTGCGCCGTCCTTCCCAAGTCGTGCAAGGACAACAGCGCCTGCCCCACCGGCTTCAAGTGTGTGGGCGGCAAGTGCGTGCCCGCGGGCAAGCCCCCCACCGGCGGCTGCGTCACCAGCAAGAACTGCCCCGCGGGCCAGGTCTGCGTCAACGGCGTGTGCAAGCCCAAGAGCGGCTGCAAGATCACCCACAAGCCCGACCGGCTCAAGGGCACGTGGAAGTACGACTCCATGCTGCACCTGCGCGACGCGCTCAACCCGGTGCTCAAGGGGATCTTCTCCACGGCGGGCACGCTCAACACCATCATCAACGGCAGCTTCAAGATCAAGGGCGTGCCGAGCTTCATCAACAAGATCGTCTCCAAGTACCTCAAGAAGCTGGTCGGCCAGTACGTTCCGCCCTGGGGCCAGCAGCTGGTCAAGGCGCTGTCGGCGATCAACGACATCTGCGACGACATGCGCATCGTCTCCACGGTGATGACCACCTCGGCGGGCACGGACAGCTACGTCAACAGCGAGCAGTGGGACCTGGTGGAGTTCAAGTACCAGGGCAAGAAGATCAGCTCGCCGCCCAGCGCCATCCCGCAGATCGGACAGGTGAAGGTGTCCAACTACACGTCGTACGAGGTGTGCGGCACCTACTTCATCAGCAAGCACCAGATAAAGAACAAGGTGGGCGGCATCATCAAGTGGGCCATCGAGACGGCCCTGTCGCTCATCACCTGCAGCTCCAAGAGCACGCCCTGCTTCAACAGCATCTCCCAGGCCCTCAACCAGACCATCAACTGCCAGATGCTGGCCATGCAGCTGGATCAGGCGGTGCAGGCCATCTGGTCCGGGGCGCCGTCGGTGGCGTCCATCATCGCTCAGGCCTGCAACTCGCAGAAGACGAACCTGGTCAACAAGCTCAACAAGGAGCTCAACAACCTGACGGTGAAGCTGTCGGTGCTCGAGCTGTCGGGCGTGGCGCCCATCCCGAGCCCCGGCGCGGACCACAAGCTGTCTGGCGGCAAGTGGAACGGCGTGCTCGGCAGCGGCGTGGCCAAGGGCAACTTCAAGGGCGAGTTCACGGCCACCAAGGGGCCCTAGCTCACCATCAGATAAACCCCGCCAGTATCGTCAGAGCTTCGTAAATAACGAAAGAGGTCTGTCATGTCCATCGAGCAGGAGCTGTCCGACAGGTTGAAGGCCGCCGTGCGTGCCCGGGACCTGGACACCGCCAACATCATCCGCATGATCAACACTCGGATCACCGAGCGCAAGACCGCCAAGAACTTCTCGGGTGAGGTGGACGACAAGCTGCGCCTGGAGGTCATCGCGGCCTACAAGAAATCCATGGAGAAGGCGCGGCGCCAGTTCGCCGACGCCGGCGAGCGGGGCGCCGCGCACCTCGAGGAGCTGGACCGCGAGATCGCGTTCTGCGCCGAGTTTTTGCCCAGGCAGCTTGGCGAGGACGAGGTGCGCCAGATCGTGGCCGCGGCCATCGCCGAGATCGGCGCCACGGACAAGAAGATGACCGGCCGGGTCATGGGTGTGGTGATGAAGGGGCACAAGGGGCTGGTGGACGCCAGGGTGGTCAAGCAGATGATCGAGGAGGCCCTGGGCTGATCCGCAGCTGCTTCACGGCTTGTATCTGAGGATCACCCCGTCGTTGCCCACGATCCAGGCGTCCGTGGCGCTGCTGGCCCACAGGCCGTTGGCGCCGCCGCCGTAGTTGGTCAGCAGCGTCTTCCACAGCCGCGTCCCCCCGTGCTTTTTCCCCTCGTGCACCTTGACGGTGTTGTTGGAGCACAGCGCGAACACCGCCTTGGGGCCCGTCCCCCAGATGCCGCCCGGGCTCTTGCAGCCCACGAGGGTCGACTTGTCCGCGAACCAGGAGGTGCCGTTGAAGTGCAGCACCACCCCGTTGCCCAGGGCGAAGACGTTGGTCGGGCTGCTGCCCCAGACGCCGACGAGGTCCTCCTTGGTGCCGCTGACCATGGGGCTCCAGCTGCCGCCGCTTTTGCGCACGATGACGCCCTTGCGCCCCACGGCGAAGACGTCGCCCGGGCCCGAGCCCCACACCGCGTTATAAGAATGAGACGAGCTAACGTGGGCCTGGGCCATCACCTTGGCGCCCGAGAGGTGCGCGATGATGCCGCCGGTGCCCACCATGTAGACGTCGGTGGCCGAGGTGCCCCAGATGCCGTTGGTGGTCTGGGTCGTGCCCTTGGGCTGCGCCACCCAGGCGCCGCCCACCAGGCGAGAGAAGTCCTTGCCCGTGCCCGCGGCGAAGACGTCGGAGGGCCCGGCGCCCCACAGCGCCCGCACCGTGTAGCCCGGGCTCTTGGCCATGGGCTTGAAGGCCGCGCCGTCGTAGCGCAGCACCTTGTCCCCGCCGGCGAAGATGTTGGTCGGGCCGCTGCCCCAGACGGCGTGGAGCGCGCCGCCGTGGAGCGAACCATGCAGCGAACCCCAGGCCGCGCCGTGGTGGCGCAGCAGCGCTCCTCCCCTGTCTCCGGCGTAGAACGCGGCGGTGGGCCCGCTGACGTGCAGGTCCCAGAAGCTGGCGCCGTGGCCCGGCGAGATGTCGAGCCACTTCTTGCCGTTGTAGCGCGCCGCGGCGCCGTACTGACCGCCGACGTAGATGTTCGAGGGGCTCGTGCCCCAGATGGAGAACAGCGAGCCGCCCGTGATCTTGCTCTGGGGTGTCCAGGTCGAGCCGTTGAAGCGCAGCCAGTTGCTGCCGGCGACGACCGAGGTCACGGCGTAGGCGTTGGTGGCGCTGGTGCCCCAGACGGCGAACAGGCTGCCGGCCGCCGACAGCTTGGTCCAGCCGCTGCCCGTGTTGCGCAGGGCCGTGCCGCTGGCGCCCACCACGTGGACGTCCTTGGGGCCGCTGCCCCAGATGCCGTAGAGGCTGGCGGTGGTGTTGCTGTTTTCCACCGTCCAGCTGGAGCCGGAGTAGCGCGCCAGCGTGCCCCCGGTGCCGGCGACGTAGAGGTTGGTCGGCGAGGTGCCCCAGACGGCGTTGAGCTGCTTGGTGATGCTGGTGGAGATGGGCGCCCACTTGACGCCGTCGTAGCGCAGCACCGTGCCACCGCTGCCGCAGGCGTAAACGCTGCTCGGCCCGAAGCCCCAGACGTCCCGCAGCTGGGCCGTCAAGCTCCAGGAGCCAATTACCCGCCAGCGTCAGTTGACGAAGTCGCCCTTTTTGCCGCCGTCGATGACGCCCAGCTTCTTTTTGGCCCGCGCGAGCTTGGCCTCGGCCCACAGGCGCCGGGGGTTGAAGACGAAGAGCAGGCCCGCGGCCGCGCCGAACAACTCCACCGGCAGCTCCAGCCAGCGGGTGCCGGCCAGGCTGCCCACGAGCAGGATGCCGGCCATGACCAGGGAGACCACCCTGCCCTTGACCGGCAGCACGCTGCGCACCGTCAGCTGCAGCAGGTGGGCGGGGAAGACGAAGCTCACCGCCACCAGGGTGGCCGCGGTGGAGCCCAGGGCGCCGGACAGATACCAGGCGGGATGCAGCATGCCGAAGAGCACGCCCGCTGTCAGCCCCACCACGCCGGTGACGAGCCAGAAGAGGAGAAAGCGCTTCACACCCCACCAGCGCTGCAGGGCCGTGCCGAAGAGCCAGAGCACCACCACGTCGAAGAGCAGGTTCTGGATGCCGATGCCGGGGTGGATCCCGTCGGGCACGTGGATCCACAGGGCGGTGAGCGGCTGCCAGAGGTGGAACATGCCCAGGGTCTGCTTGGCGCTGGCCGCCAGGCCGTCGGAGACCCACTGGGGCCCGTCGGCGAAGGCGTAGGCCACGAAGAGCCCGATCTGGGCCACCAGCAGCCAGAGCACCGCCCCGCTGGGCTTGCCGCCCAGCCGCAGGATCTTGGTGCCGGGGCCGATGACGATCTGTTTCATGGCGGGCCGCTCCTGTCGAGCCTTCCAGAAGGCGCGGGGGACGAGCCCCAGCGCTACATGGAGTGCTGAGCGCTATTTGCTCTCGTCCGTGTCCTTCTGATCCTGACACTGGGGGTCGTGGCCGTCCACCAGACCGTCGCCGTCGTTGTCCACGCCGTCGTTACAGGCCGCCGGCGCCGGCAGCTTGACGCAGCCGGGGACCAGGCCGGTTTCCGCGATGGTCACCTTGGTCGACACCGGCCCGGTGAGCACCAGCCCGCCGGGCGACAGGCCCGTGACCTCCAGGGTCACCAGGCCCGGTTCCAGGCCCGGCCCCTGCCCGTTGGCCCCCACCTGGCGGGAGAAGCAGGGGAAGGCGGACACCGCCTCCTCCACGGCGTCGCGCTTGACGCGCACCACCACCGAGTCCAGACCGAACGCGCTGCAGCCCATGGCGTTTTGCATGACGCAGTCGTTGCACACCTTGGCCTTGTCGCAGCCCACGCTCCAGACCAGGTCATAGGAGCCGGCCTCGCCGCAGCCGGCGGTCAGGATCAACATCATCAACGCCCAGAGGGCCGGGGATAGCTGCTTTGACATGGAAGGTACGGTCAGCCGGTCAGGGCTGTTTGTCAAGGCTGACCGCTGAAAGCTTACTTACAGGCGGGCGACGTGCCCACCTTGGGCAGGTTGAGCTGGCGCGTGGGGTTGTTGACGCCGGCGCCCACCAGGATGTCGGTCTTGCCAGGCAGATCCTTGAAGGTGGTCTTCTTCCAGCAGGCCTCGAAGCCGCTGCCGCCGCTGAGGCCGCCCTGGATGGTCATGGCGTAGAGCCCCCAGGTCAGGCTGGCGATCTTGACCGGCTTGTCATTGGCCCAGCACTTGCCCAGGTCGGCGCCGTTGGTCTTGAAGCAGGCGTTGTCCGACCCGCAGTACTGCGCGTTGACCGGGGCGCCGCCGTTGGGCTCCTCGAGGTAGACCGTGGTGTGGGCCACCTGGGGCTGAGTGGCGGCGCAGCTGGTCTTGCCCGCGCCGAAGTTGGTGGCGTAGTGGTAGGTGCCGGCGGTCGCCTTCAGCGGCGACTTGAAGGAGTAGTAATAGAAGTCGGCGGTGAACTCACCCGGGTCCTTGATCAGGGCCTTGATCGTGTCCTTGGCCTCGGTGGTGATGGCGTTGCCCTTGACGTCGATCAGCTTCACCGACACCTTGTGGTCGCCCTCGGCCACCTTCACCGAGCCGGACATGTTGCCCGAGCCGCTGCAGTCGAACTCCTTGGCCTTGCCGTCCACGGTCACCACGACCTTGGACGCGCCCACCTCGTCGCACTTGTCCCAGCTCTTGCCGGTGGCCGTGCCGTCCTCGGTGCCGTTGATGTTCCAGAAGATGTCGATGGCGGCCGTGCCGCCGCCGCCGGAGAAGTCAGCGCCCTTGAAGACGATCTGTACGTGGTCCGGCTCCGGGTCGTCCTGGTAGACGTGGACCGTGTCGCTGCGGGAGGCCAGCACCGTGCCGCTGCCCTTCTCCAGGGCCTTGATCGTCACCGTGTAGTGCCCCTCCTCGATGCCGAAGAACTTCTGGCCCGAGTCCCATGCGCCGCAGGGGAAGGTGCGGGTCACCGGCACGAGGAAGTCGCCCTCGGCGCGGACTTGCCACTCCCCGATGTTGAAAGTGGTGCAGACGCCGGCGTTGGTGCCGCCGTCCAGGCTCCAGGACACTTCCATGTCCCAGTAGAAGATCGGGTGGCACGCCAGCGCGGCGACGCCCATCAGCCCCAGAGCGAGCAGTCTAGCTTTCATCGTCTCCTCCGTTCGAGTTAGGTCATTGGTAGGTATGGACTATTTAGACCATCGTGTCCCGTCGTTCAATATCGGACAATGATCAGGTTCACATTGAGGTCAGTTATCTCACCTTCCGCCACCCGCCGCTGCACCGGGGGCGGAGCCACCACCCCCTGCTCTGCGGCGAACAATCGGGTCCCGGCCGTGGCCGAGTACCCCCAGGCGTAGCTGGTCATCAGGTACTCCCCCTCGGGGATGGTGAACGGCGTGGTACCCGGCAGGATCTCGCTCGGCCCGGTGGTGCACTCGAAGCGGCAGTCGTCCCCCACGAGGCATGGATCCTCATTTCCGCCCGTTGGGAGCAGCCTGAGCTGGAAGTAGAGTCGGTCCATCTTGAGCACCTGCCTGGCCCCCCGGTCCTCGCTGTCGCCGTCGCAGCCGATACGCTCTCCCTTGACGTTGCGGATATCCCAACGGATCTCCACAGCGCCCCCCTCCACAGGCTGGCAGGCGGTCGCCAGCAGCATTACAACTAGCAGTGGGACTCCGTGTTTTACGTGGATATTCAAGGGGTGCTCGGTTTGACTTGGGTGCCCCCCCATGATACCTGAAACTAACGAAAAATCTTTTAAAAGGGTAACACGTCACATGGATAAGGGTGCGGTCTTCGCGTCCCTCGCCACCTCCGGTCAGCCGACTGACATGGACATCCTGAGCCTGGTCATGCAGGCCTCGGGGGTGGTGATGGGGGTGCTCATCCTGCTGGTCTTCTTCAGCCTGGTGAGCTGGTACATCATCGGCTACAAGTTCTTCTATCTCCACCGCGCGCAGTCGGAGACGGAGACCTTCCTCGACACCTTCTGGCAGTCCAAGCGACTGGACGAGATCTACCAGACCGCCGAGGAGATGAAGCGCAGCCCCATCTCCCAGGTCTTCAAGGCCGGCTACGTGGAGCTGTCCAAGATCAAGGGAGGTGATCAGGGAGGCGCGGGCGGCGACGCCTGGCTGGGCGACATGGAGAGCATCAAGCGGTCCCTGGACCGCGCGCTGACCAGCGAGCTGACGCACCTCGAGAGCATGGTGCCGTTTCTGGCCACCACCGGCTCGGCCGCTCCCTTCGTCGGGCTGTTCGGCACGGTCTGGGGCATCATGAACTCCTTCCGCAGCATCGGCGAGAAGGGCGCCGCCAACCTGGCCACAGTGGCCCCCGGTATCGCCGAGGCGCTCATCGCCACGGCCATCGGGCTCATGGCGGCCATCCCGGCGGTCATCGCCTACAATTACTTCCTGCGCAAGATCAAGGTGCTGCACTCGGAGATGGATGCTTTCTCCAACGATTTCCTCAACATCGTCAAGCGACACTTCTTCAAGTAGGCGGCCGCGGATCATGAGGCGTCAAGGTTTGCACCGTCATAGCGTACAACGGGTGAGGTGACCCATGGGCATGGGAGGAGGACAGGGCGGCCCGATGCTCTCGGAGATCAACGTCACTCCGTTGGTGGACGTGATGTTGGTCCTGCTGATCATCTTCATGGTCACGGCTCCGATGATCCAGCAGGGCGTGGACGTGGACCTGCCCAAGGCCCAGGCCCAGGACCTGCAGGCAGACGAAAAGAAGATCACGCTCAGCGTGGATCGCATCCGGCGCATCTACCTCGGCAAGACCTTCATCCCGTTTTCGCAGCTGGCCGAGAAGCTGAAGAACAACGCCAAGCTCCAGGCTGACAAGGAGCTGTACATTCGCGCCGACCGGGAGCTGCCCTATGGGCTGATCGTCAAGATCATGGCCATAGCCAAGCTGGCCGGCATCGACCGCGTCGGCATGATCACGGACTCGGCCGACGGGCCCGAGGCGGGGGCCGAAAACGAGCAGGGCATCACCGGCAAGGGCGCCACCTCGGCGCCGATGCCGTCGGCGGCGCCCAAGGAGAAAGCGGAGAAGTGAGCTGGCGCAGGAGAAGAGTCTTTGAGCCCATCACGGTGGTGGGCTTCATCATCACGGCGCTGCTGCACGGCGGCACGGTGGTGGGCATCTTCTTTTACCGCCAGTCGCTAGAGGCCGCCAAGAAGCCGGCGCCGCCGCCCAGCTATGTGGTGGCCAAGCTGCTGCGCAAGGGCAAACCGAAGGACGAAAAGAAGCTGCCGGACAAGGTGGTGCCCCAGGCGGCCACGCGCAATGTCAAGGGCGTCGACTACACCGCCGACGCCGACGCCGCGCCGTCCAAGAAAAAGAAAAAGCCGAACCGCGAGGCAAAGATCGCGGACAAGATGCGCGACTCCCTGGCCCGGGCGGAGCTGTTCGCCAAGGCCCAAAAAGAGATCGAGCAGGAGGGCAGCCCCGACGGCGTCGTGGGCGGCACGGCCACCAAGAAGTCCGGCGGCGACGCCTACATGACCCGCATCGCCGACCTCTGGCTGCGTACCTGGTCCCTGCCGGCCATCATCCCCAAGGCCGAGGCCAAAAAGCTGTACGTGCTGGTCATCCTGCGCATCGACAAAAACGGCAAGATCAAGTTCCCGCTGCAGTTCGACCGCAAGTCGGGCAACGCCCACTTCGACAACTCCATCATCGCCGCGTGGAAGCAGATCAAAAAGATCCCGAAGCCGCCGCCGGACCGCTACGCCAGCATCCTGGCCAGGGGCCTGGGGCTCAAGCACACCTGGCGCGGCCTGAGGTGAACCTGAATAACGGGCTCGCTGCCGAAGTCCAAAGGTCCATATAGCCAGAGCTAGACGCCATGAATTACATACCTCGTCATCTATCCCTCGCCGTTGCCCTGCTGTTGCTCCCCGCCGTGGTCAGCGGCCAGGATCGCAAGTACACAGAGATCCAGGGCACCGGTCAGTCCCTGTACAAGGTCGCCATCCCGCCCGTGCTGGACGGCGGCGCCGGCGCCAAGGCCTGCAAGACCCTGCAGACCGTGATGAACAACGACATGAAGTACATCGGCCTGTTCAAGGTGCTCAGCTCCAAGGGCTTTTTGGCCAACCTCAAGAAGGAGGGCGTGGGCATCGAGCTGGAGCCGTGGGTCAACGTGGGCGCCCAGGGGGTGATCAAGGCCCGGGCGATGAAGATCGGCAACAAGTACAGCGTGGACTTCTACCTCTACGACGTGGGCAAGGGGAAGACCCCGATGCTGACCAAGAACTACCGCGGCTCCAAGCGCTCGCTGCGCCGGCTGGCCCACAAGTTCGGCAACGACGTCGTCTTCTACTACACCAAGGAGAAGGGGATCTTCACTACCAAGATGACCTTCGCCACCACCAGCCGCCGCAACCGCACGTCCTACATCTACGTCATGGACTACGACGGCTACGGCGTCTACAAGGTCTCGCGCACCGGTCGGCAGAACGTGCTGCCCTCGTGGTCCTACGGCGGCGCCGTGGCTTACACCTCGTACCTCTGGAAGAACCCGGACCTCTACATGGTGGGCGGCGGCGGCGGGCGCGCCCGGCGCGTCTCCAAGCGGGCGGGGCTCAACACCGGCGCGTCCTTCGCGCCCAACGGCAACATCGCCCTGACCCTGAGCAAGGACGGCAACGCCGAGCTGTACGTCATCTCCTCGGCGGGCAAGATCATCCGGCGGCTGACCCACAACGCCATGGCCATCGACACCTCGCCGACCTGGTCCCCCGACGGCAGCCAGCTGGCCTTCGTCTCCAACCGCGGCGGCTCACCGCAGATCTACGTCATGTCGGCCAGCGGCGGCGGCGCGCGGCGCATCACCTTCCGCGGCAGCTACAACCAGGAGCCCGACTGGTGCCCGCGCAAGGGCAAGCCCCTGGTGGCCTTCACCGGCCGCGACGAGGGCGGCAGCTACGACATCTTCACGGTCAACGTCAAGTCCGGCGAGACCAAGCGCCTGACCCAGGGCCAGGGCTCCAACAAGAGCCCCACCTGGGCGCCCAACGGCAAGATCCTGGCCTTCGCCTCCAGCCGCGGCGGCATCTGGATCATGAACGAGGACGGCCTCAACCAGCACCGGGTGTACCGGGGCGGGGCGCAGACTCCGGCCTGGAGTAAATGAGCTGTTAGCTGTTAGCTGTTAGCTGTTGGCCGTCGCCATCGTGGGGCTTGTCCCCCGCCTTCCCCATGCGATTCACCGCCCAGCCCGACGCCACCAGCGCCGCGCCGATGAGCACCAGGGCCCGCGGCTCCTGGTAGAGCAGGCCCGCGGCGTGACCCAGCAGCGACAGGGTCACCGCGATGAGGCGCAGCTGAAGGTAGAAGCGCAGCAGCCGGCCCCTGGTGAAGTTGCCGCGCGCCCAGCCGACGGCGGTGACGAGCAGCAGCAGGTCGGTGGGCCACAGCGCCAGGACCAGCTCGTTTTGGCCCAGCTCGGGCAGGGTGGCCACCACGGCGAGCCCCCAGACCACCAGCCCGCACAGCCCCACGGGCAGGGCCTGCAGCGCCAGGGTCGCGCCGGCCCAGCGGCTGCGGCGCCGGACCAGCAGCGCCGTGGCCAGGGCCAGCAGGCAGGCCACGGCGGCCGCGCCCCACAGCAGCTTGACCCCGGTCAGGGCGTCGTGAGACAGCGGGTCCTTGCCCCGGCGCGCCCGCACCACCGTGGGCGGCGGGGCCAGGCGCGCGCCGCTGACGAGGCGCACCCGTTGCAGGTGGCGGCTGAGGTGGTGCGGCAGAAACACTGCCTGCCAGCGGTCCATGGTGCGGTCCACCCGGCGGCCGATCAAAAGCTCCGAGGCCAGCAGGATGCCGGTGTCGCTGGCCAGGCCACGGCGGAGGATATCGCGGTAGGTCTCGCCGGTGGCCTCGCCCTGCAGCTGGGCCGCGACGACCCCGCCGAGCACCCGGTCCAGGCGATCCCGGGGGCGGGTGGCGCAGTTTTCCAGGGTGTGGTGGTAGACGTACTCTCGGTTTTGCGGCTCGGCGTCGCTGGCCAGATCCGCGAGCAGCCGGGTGACCTGCGCCGGCGTCAGCGCCAGGGGCTGACGCAGCACGGCGCGATCGTCGGCGGCGTAGTCTGCCACCATGGAGCGCAGATGCTGGCGCGCGACCCAGAACACTGAGCGGCCGCGCAAAAACTCCCAGAAGAGGCCCGGCCGCTCGAAGTCGGACAGGCCGTAGTTGTACACGGCCAGGGGCTTGCCATCCCGGGAGACCAGCAGCGCGGTGTGGCCGAAGCGGGAGTAGATCTCGTCTCCGGGCCCAACGGTGAGCAGCTCCACGCGGGTTTCGGCGGCGGCGGGTGAGGCAGCGATGAGCAACAGCAGCGACAGCAAACATGGGAGGACGCGGGCCACGGTATGTACATAGCAGATCGGCGCTTTCAAGGGTAGAGCCCTCTGTTTGCGGGTGCGGGCCGTGCTAGAGTGCTCCCATGGCGACCCGGCTGACACGTGTTCAGAAGGCCGTGCTGTTGGGCCTGATGCCGATAATAATCCTCGCCGGCGGCGCCGTGGCGGCCGAGCTCCTCGCGCGCCAGCGCGGGCTGATCATCGACCCCGCCGCTCTGACGCCGAGCCCCCTGGCCGGCCCGGGGCAGAAGGCCCACTCCGACGCCCGCTGCTACCGCCCCCCGCCGACCCTCGGCTACGAGGCCGTGCCGAACCGCTGCTTCCGCAACGCGGTGGGCATGCTCGGCGACGAGCCGGATCAGCGGCCGCCCGGCGCCTACCGCGTGCTGGTGCTGGGGGACTCCATCGCCCACCAGGACCTGTGGGTCAAGGACATGGTCAGCGCCCTGAGCCACGGGCTGCCCGGGCGCAAGGTGCAGTACTTCAACGCCGGCGTGCCGGGCTACGACACCTGCCACGAGCTGCGGGTGCTGGAGGAGCGGGGCCTGAAGCTGGAGCCGGACCTGGTGCTGGTGCAGTTCTGCATCAACGACTTCATGGTGGCAGCCAACGTCCTGCCCACCGGCGATGACCGCGTGCGGGTCATGGTCGGCGCCAGCGCCTGGGAGTACCCCGGCTGGGTGCTCCGCTCCCACCTGCTGACCTGGGGCCTGACCCGCCTGCGGGAGGCGGACGTCCAGCGCATGCGGCGCATGGACAAGACCGCCGTGGTCCGCTCCTGCCTCGCGCGCATGCAGCGGTTGACCCGCAGCCGCGGCGCCCGGTTGATGGTGGCCGTCTTCCCCGCCCTGGTGGACGGAGACGCGCGCCTGACCTCCTCGCCCAAGGACAGCTACTTTTCGCTGGAGCGGCGGATCAAGGGGCTGCTCGTCGGGCTCGGCATCCCCCACCTCGAGCTGCGTGGCAGCTTCGCCGGTCGGCCGTCGCTGCAGACCTACCGGGTCCACGAGCGGGACGTCTGGCACCCCAACGTGCCGGGCCAAAAGATCATCGGCGAGGCCCTGGCCGCGGAGATCCTGCGCGCCGGCCTGGCGGGCGGAGGCGGCCGGGCGGGCCAGACCGATTGATCTGGCGTGCCGGACAGGGCAAGGTAAACGGCAAGCATGCGACTCTCCATCTCGGCCCGGATATTCGGCGGCTACCTGGTGATCCTCACCGTCTTCGGCGGGGTAATGGGCTACACCCTTCACCGCATGCAGCGCATGCGCCAGAGCCTGCACCTGGTCAACTCCAGCTACCTCAGCCTGACCCTGATTTTGGCCGAGCTGCACAACCGCCAGGGCAACCTCGTCAGCACCATGGAGGAGTGGCGCGCCGGCCGCGGCACCAAGTTCCTCGGCACCCAGATCCGCATCGCCCGCCGCTACCAGATGCGGGACGTGCGCCGCGCCATGGACGTGGTCAAGCAGGGGATCCCCCTGGCGCCCGAGCGAGGCGACCTCTTCCTGCGCAAGGTGGAGCAGCGCCTGATGGCGCTGACCGACTCGTTCCACAGCCACGAGGCTGACCTGGACAAGCTGTTCGGCACCCCCACCGGCAAGAACGTGCTGGACCGCCAGGGGGCGGTGCTGCTGCGCAAGGAGCGCAAGCTGGCCACCTCCATCCTGCGCCTGCGCGACAAGCTGCGGGGGCAGGTGCGGGCCACGGCGATGGAGGTGGAGGTGGAGGAGCGGCGGGCCATCTGGGCCACCGTGATCCTGGTCGGCATCGCGCTGCTGGTGAGCCTCGCCGTGACCATCGGCGCGCGGCTGACCCTGCGCCCGCTGCGGGGGCTGGTGGCCGGCACCAAGCGCCTGGGCAGCGGCGACTACTCCCACCGCGTGGTGGTCAAGACCCACAGCGAGCTGGGCGACCTGGCCCGGGAGTTCAACAACATGGCCGCGGCCATCGACGAGCGCGAACAGAGGCTGCTGCGCAGCGAGCGGCTGGCCACGGCCGGGCGCCTGGCCTCCCACATCACCCACGAGATCCGCAACCCGCTGAGCTCCATCTCGCTGAACACCGAGCTGCTGCAGGAGGAGTTCGAGGAGATCGGCGGCGACGACGCGGCCGAATCCCTGGCGCTCTGTCAGGCCATCCGCAAGGAGGTGGACCGGCTCACCGACTTCACCGAGGAGTACCTGCGCTTTTCGCGGCTGCCCAAGCCGCGCCTGGAGCCCGAGGACGTCCACGAGGTGTTGCTGGACCTGCTCTCCTTCACCAGCTCCGAGCTGGAGGGCAAGGGCGTGACCGTGTGCCGGGACCTGCAGGCCGAGCGCCGCGTGGTGCAGGCCGACGAAAACCAGCTGCGCCAGGCCTTCCTCAACCTGGTGCGCAACGCCGGCGAGGCCATGGCCAACGAGGGCGGCGAGCTGCGGGTCTCATCCCGCGCCGCAGAGGGGCAGGTGGTGGTGTGCGTGGCCGACAACGGCCCCGGCATCGAGGCCGAGGCCCTGCCCGAGATCTTCGAGCCGTTCTTCTCCACCAAGGACGCCGGCACCGGCCTCGGCCTGGCCCTGACCCAGCAGATCGTCCAGGAGCACGGCGGCGCCATCAGCGTGGACAGCGAGGCGGGGGTCGGCACCACCTTCACGGTGCGCCTGCCGCTGTACGACGACGCCGGTCAGATCCCGCCGGTGACGTCCAGCACCGAGCCGGTGACGTAGGACGCCTCCCGCGACACCAGAAACAGCACCGCGGCCGCGATCTCCTCCGGCTCGCCGAAGCGCTGCATCGGCACGTCGTCCTTCATCTTCTTCAGCAGCTTCTCCGGCAGGTCCCGGATCAGGTCGGTGAGCACGAAGCCGGGGGAGACACAGTTGACCGTGATGCCCCGGGTGGCCACCTCGCGGGCCAGGGAGCGGGTCAGCCCCTCCAGCCCGGCCTTGGACGCGGCGTAGTTGGCCTGACCGGGGAAGCCGAAGCGGCCCGACGGCGACGTGACGTTGACGATGCGCCCATAGCGCTTGCGCATCATGGCGCGCACCCCGTGCTTGCAGGTGTGGAACACGCCGTCCAGGTTCACCGCCAGCACCCGCCGCCAGGCGTCCAGGGGCATCAGCCCCAGCAGAGCGTCGCGGCGCACGCCGCCGTTGTTGACCAGGATCTGCACCTCGCCCAGCTGCTTGAAGAAGGCGGCCACGGCGTCCATCTCGGCCACGTCGAAGGCGGCCAGCTGCAGCCGCTGTCGCAGCGCCTCGGGGCAGGCCTCGCGGAAGGCCTCGGCGGCCTCGCTGTTTTTGCAGTAGGTGGCGTGGACCTCGGCGCCGGCGTCCAGCAGCGCGCGGCTGATGGCGGCGCCGATACCCCGGGTGCCCCCGGTGACCACCGCCCGCTGTCCCGACAGGTCAGTCATGGTATGGCTCTGTGATCACGTGTGGTCCTCCCTGCTCCTGAGGTATTGAATGGGCTCCGGGCTCCGGGCTCCAGGCTACGAGGCCGGCACCAGATGCGCGATGCTCCGCTGCCTGGAGGTGGCAATAACGCCAGCGCTCGCGCCATTCCTGGGAGTGACAATGGCCGACGAGTAGCCTTGTAGCCTGTAGCCTGTAGCCATCTCGTCAGACCCCTGGACTTTGTGCCGTCGTTGAGGCCACGCTTCAACCGCCGACCTTGCGGATGTCCTCCTCGCTCACCGCGCCGGGGCGCACCACCTTCAGCCCGCCCTTGTGGTCCACCTCCACCACCGTCGAAGACGGCTGGGCGGGCAGGTCGCCGTCCTCGATGAACAGGTCGATGGCCCGGGCGAACTGCTGGCGGATGCTGGCCACCGACGACGCGCCGGTCTTCTGGGAGCGGTTGGCCGAGGAGACCAGCAGCGGCACGCCGGCGGCGCGCGCCAGGCTGGCCACGGCCGGGCTCTGGGGCACGCGCACGCCCACCTTGCCGTCGGGCTTCTTCAGATCCTTGAAGACCTTGCGCGGCAGGGACTTGCTCAGGGGCAGCTTCACCGTCAGGCGCCCCTCCCAGGTGGCCTGCAGCAGCTTGCGCGCCGCCTCGGGCACCTCCTTGACCACGTCGTCCAGCATGTCGACGCTGGAGACCAGCACCAGGGCCGGCTTGTGCTTGGAGCGGCGTTTGGTCTGCATCAGCTGCAGCACCGCGCGCTCCGACAGCAGGTTGGCCACCAGCCGGTAGTTGCCGGCGCAGGGGATGCAGACCAGGCCGTCGTCGTCGCGCAGCACCTGCCCCGCCTCGCGCTGGTTGGTCTCGTGGTCTGTGAACTCTTTGAGGGTAATCTGTTTCATCGGCTCGTCTTTACTCGTCCTCGGGCCACGCGCCGTAGCGCTTGGCGATGTCTTGAAGCAGCGCCAGCATCTGCCGCGCCCCGTCCTCCAGGGAGGGGTGCCCCGGGGGCACCGACAGGGCAAGGGCGCCCTGGCGCAGCACGCCGGCCAGCTGCTCGGCCTCGGACGCCGCCGGCGTCCCTTGACCCACCGGGCTCCTGGCCAGCTCGGCCAGGTTGTCGCTGACGGCGTGGATGGCGGCGATGACCTCGTCCATCGGCACCTCGTCGGTGCGCAGGGCGTCCAGCAGCAGGCCGCCCGTGTTCAGCGCCGCCGGCCCGACGAACTCGGCCAGGGCCCGGGACGCCGCCTCTGGCTCGGAGGTCTTGTGCGCCGCCCGCGGGTCGTCGTCGCCCAGCTCGGTGATGTCGAACAGGGCGACGAAGAGGTCCACCTCGCCGGGCAGGCAGTAGCACGACTCGGCCCGCATGGCGTGGGCCGCCGCCGCCGCCACAGACCAGGCCTTGATCTTGGTGCAGCTGTAGGTGGGGGTGGTCAGCTCCGGGATCTCCTCGTGGTCGTCTCGCACCTGGGCCGTCTTGGCGGCCTCCTGGCCGATCTCGGGGCTGCTCCAGCCCCAGAGCCAGGTGGAGTCATCAGCGCTGTAGGTGCCGAGGATCTGGATCGAGGCCACCACGCCGGTGCGCTCGTTGTCGCCGAAGGTGATCACCCCCTCGTCGGCGTTGAGATCCCAGCTGGGGTACTTGGCGACCACCGACTCCTGCTGGACTTTGACCAGCCAGGGGCCGGACACGGCGTCCAGTTCGAGGAAGGTGGGCGAGTAGTCGTCGCCGGGCTGGATCCCCTTCTGTTTCTCCAGGTAGCTCACGGGTCCTCCTGCGTTCAAGGGCACGTACCATAGACAGGGGGAGGGAGAGCGTCAAGGAGCAGAAGGCGGCTGGAGCCGGTGAAATAAAAAATACAAAACATGAAATTCAAAATGGAAAATGGTGCGGGACGCGCGGGCGGTTGGCGGGACGTGGGGGCGGTTGGCGGGAGTTGGCACAGGGGCAGCGACTGATCCTGTTGGTACAGATGGCACCAGCGCGAAACACACATTGTGGGGGGGCTCCTTCATTAACGAGGCCGGAATGAGAGCAGCAAGTCGGTACGGTAACCTGGCAACATACAGGGACAATGACGACGGGTTCAGGTGTGCGAGAACCCACGCGGCCTCGTTGCCATAGATATCATTCCGGTCGTTTTTCGAATTTTCTGCCCAGCGGGCTTTTTCGATCCCCCATCGCGCTGATCGATTGCGTTGATCATTTCGGGAAATGTAGGGCGGGAGCTTGTCCCCCGCCAAGGTCGAGGCGGGGGACAAGCCCCCGCCCTACTGACATTGTTGACCAGCCCACGCGTCGGCCTCGCCCACCCACCCTGGCGCGGCCTGCCATTTTCAATTTTGAATTCTGTATTCTTTATTTTGTATTCCCCGCGAAGCGGGGCCTGGCTTTACCCTCGAGGATCCCGGCGATGAACCATCCCCCGCCTCGACAAGCCCCCGCCCTACTGACATTGTTGACCAGCCCACGCGTCGGACTCGCCCACCCACCCTGGCGCGGCCTGCCATTTTGAATTCTGTATTCTGTATTCTTTATTTTGTATTCCCCGCGAAGCGGGGCCTGGCTTTACCCTCGAGGATCCCGGCGATGAACGCCGCCAGCAGGGCGTGGCCCTTTTCGTTGAGGTGGTCGTCGGTGCGGAAGGTGGTCCCGGCCGGGTTCTCGAAGAGGTGGACCGGCGCGCCGCTCAGTCGCGCCAGCGTGGCCAGGTTGGCCAGGGCCGCCTCGTAGGAGAAGTCGGCGGGGTTCTCCTTGGCCTCGGCGCAGAACGCCTTGTAGCTGCCGCTCTTGGGGGTCATGATCGCCGGCTTGAACGCCACCACCTGCACCCTGGCGCCGGCGGCCTGCCAGCGCCGCCGGCCCTCCTTGATGATGGCCGCGGTCAGCTCCAGGGCCTCCTGAAAGCGCGGGCTGGCCTTCTTCTGAAACAGGTTCAGCTCGCTGGTGACGTCGGTTACAGACTCGCCCATGCGCTGGCGCTCGGCGTCGGGATCGAAGGGCACCAGGACCAGCTTCCCCGCCTGCAGGGTGAAGCGCGGCTTCTGGTACAGCACCCTCGAGGTGGGCTGGTGGCTCATGTTGTGGATCACGTCGTTGGAGGCGGTGACGAACCAGAGCACCACGTCGGGCTTCAGCTGCTGCACCTTGCGCTCGTAAAAGAGGTACTGCTGGTCCGTGCTCCAGCCCGGGGACGCCGCCACGATGACGTGGGTCCCCTTGCCGACCTTTGCCTGCAGCAGCGTGCCCGCCACCTTCTGCTGGTCCACGCCGAGGCCCCAGATCATGGAGTCGCCCAGCAGCACCACCTTGCGGCCCGAAAACCCTGCCGGCATGGCCGCGCTGCGGAAGCCGTTGGCGTCCGAGGCGAAGCGGTGCTTGCCCGCGCGGTCGGGGTCCGAGCCCTCCTGATCCAGGTTCGGCGTGGGCGTCCAGCCCAGCTCGCGGTCCTGGGAAAAGTACGGCTTCTTGCCGAGGAACCAGCCGAGTAAAATCTGGGGCGCGTGGGGGTTGTAGAGGTAGTAGCGGTAGGCCAGTCCGCCGGCCGCGGCCAGGATCCCGCCCACCAGCAGGCCCATGAGCAGCACCGTGCCCTTGCCGAAGCGGGACGGCTCGTCAGGCCGGTCCTCGCGCTCGTCCCTCTTCTTCGTGCTCTTCTTCGCGCTCTTCTTTTTGCTCTTTTTGGTCATGCTCTTTGGCTCACGAGTCGATCCAGCCCTGGGCGCGTACCCAGCGCGCCACCTCCTTGGCGAACAGGCGGTACCCCTGCTCGTCCGGGTGGCCGCCGTCGAAGAACAGGGGCTCGCGGATCTTCGGGTCGTTGTCGAACAGGTCGATGATTTTTTGCGCCAGGCGGTCGCCGTCGGGGGCCGGCGTCGACAGCAGCACCTGGCCGCCGGGCATGCGCAGCACCTTCTGCAGCCGTGGGCTCAGCTCGCCCCGCACCCCGGGCAGGGGCAGGGCTGCGCGGAAGATGCCGGTGAGTTCGAGCACTGGCAGGGGGGCCAGCTTGGCCGTGCCCACCCTCTGCTCGATCTTCCAGACCCGGGAGCCCACCGGGTCGAAGGTGCCCACCGGCGGGAAGATCACCCCCATCTTGATCGGCGCGATGGCCGCGGCCACGCCCTTGAGCTCGGCGGCCCAGCCGTCGCTGGGACCCTCGGGCCCGGGCTCGGGGCGCTGGGTGAAGAGCACCAGGTCGGCGTCCAGGCGGCGGGCGTGGAGCCGCACCCACTTCATCAGCTGGCGCGGATCCGCCGAGGGCCAGCCGCAGTTGATCACCTCCACGCCCAGCTCCTTGGCCAGCCTGGCGGGCCAGGCGTCCGTGCCCTTGACCCCCCAGCCGAAGGTCACCGAGTCGCCCACGGCCACCACGCGGTAGCCCGTGGCCGGCACCGAAAAGTCGGGCCCCCGGGTGCCCCAGCGGTTGGTGTCCACGCGAAAAGGACGGCGGCGCTTGAAGCGCTGGCGGTCCCCCCGCCGTAGCTCCTCGGGGTTGTGGGGCCGGTCCAGGGCCACCAGATCGGCGCCGGTGAGGTTCGGGATCAGCTGCTGGGCCCCGGGCCCGATCTCCGCCGCCCGCCGGGTGACCACGTCGGAGACCACCCGCTGCTGATGCCGCTGCCAGGTGATCCAGGCCCCGGCGCCAACGGCCGCCAGAGCCACCAGCGCGCAGGCCACCTTGATCAGGCGGCTCATAGGACGTCGTAGACGTGGGGCAGGGGGTTGTCCGGCGGCGCCGTGACCCAGAGGTAGATCAACACGGCGATCACCACCAACAAGGCTCCGATAATCCAGGGCAATGACCCGCGCCAGTCCATGACGGCAAGTGTAATCAGGCGCGGTGGTTTGGCAAAGGGATTGTTGGCGCAACCAATGATGGATTGTGCGACCACCGGTTCTCGCACACAATGTTTCGAGGCTGTGTGACCACCGATGATTGTCCGACTACTGCTCCTCTTTGCCTTCTTCCTTTCGGGCCTGTCTACGCTGATCTACGAGATCATCTGGGTCAAGCACCTGATCTACCTCTTCGGGGTCACCTACCACGCCATCACCACCGTGGTCACCGTGTTCATGGCCGGCCTCGCCCTGGGCGCCCTGCTCTCGGGCCGCTACATCGACCGCTCCCGGTCCCCGCTGAAGATCTACTTCGTCCTCGAGCTGTTCATCGCCGTCTTCGGGCTGCTCTTCCCCCTGATGCTGGCCCTGGTGTCGAGCATCTACCACCAGGTCCACAACTACCTCGAGGTGAGCTTCTTCGCCCACGTGCTGATCCGCTTCTTCTTGGCCTGCCTGCTGCTGTTGGCCCCCACCGTGGCCATGGGCGCCACCCTGCCCGCGTTGGCCCGCTTCTTCGTGGTCAGCCGCGAGCGCATCGGCTTCGACGTGGGCAAGCTCTACGGCTTCAACACCCTGGGCGCCGCCCTCGGCTGCGGGCTCACGGGCTTCGTGCTCATGGTGGAGTTCGGCCTGGCCACCACCACCCACATGGCCGTGGCGCTCAACATCGCGGCCGCGCTCATCGCCCTGGCCCTGGCCCGCGTGGTCGGCCCGGCCCAGGCGGCCGACGACGACGAGGCCCCCGAGCCAGAGCCGCCGGCGCCGCCGCTGTCGCCGCGCCTGATGCTGGCGGTGTTCTTCTTCTCGGGGTTCTCGGGCATCGCCTACGAGCTGCTCTGGACTCGCATCGTGGCCCTGTTCCATCCCAACGCCCACACCCACGTCTTCTCCCTGGTGCTCTGCCTCTTTTTGGTGGGCACCGGCCTGGGCAGCGCGGCCTACGGGCGGCTGGTGCTCTCGCGGCTCAACCCGCTGAAGCTCTACGCCTCGCTGCAGATCGCGGTGGGCGCCGTTGCCCTGGCCTGCCCCCTGGCCCTGGTGGCCTGGCGCAACAACATGGGGCGCCGCTGGTACCGGGCCTGGGACCCGGCCAAGGAGCACCTGGACCTGTATCTGTCGCGGCCCGAGATCTGGATCATCGCGGCGGCCGTGGGCCTGCCGGCCCTCTTCTTCGGCATGATGTTCCCCATCGGCAACCGGCTCTTCGTGCGCAAGCTGTCGCTGCTCGGCTCCGGGGTGGGGGCGCTGTACTTCTTCTCCACCGTGGGCGGCATCGCCGGCTCGTTTGTCACCGGCTTCTTCCTCATGCCGCTTCTGGGAGCCAAGGACACGCTGTTTTGCGTGGCGGCGTTGAACATGCTGCTCGGCCTGGCGCTGCTGGTGGGCAAGATGCGCGCGCCCGGCGGCAAACGCCTGGCCGTGGCGGCCGGCCCCGCCGTCGTGATCCTGGCGGCCGTGATCGCGGCCATCGTCGCCCTGCCCAACTGGGTCTTCCTCAACATCCCCACCACCTACGAGGTGGACTTCTACAAGGACGGGCGCAGCACCACCGACGGGGTGATCTCGGTGGACCAAAACGGCAAGTGGACGCGCATGCTCTTCGCCAACGGCGAGTTCGTCTCGGCCGGCGGCTTCGGCATCTGGCTGCCCATCGCCCTGCACCCCTCACCGAGGCGGGTGATGCTGCTGGCCTTCGACACCGGCGCCACCTCGGCCATGGCCTGCGAGAGCAAGCGGGTCAAGGAGGTGCAGTCGGTGGACATCTCCGACGTGCAGAACGAGATCGCCCAGTTCTTCTCCCGGGAGAACAAGGACGTCATGTCGCACCCCAAGTTCACCATGGTCTCCAACGACGGGCGCAACCACCTGCTGACCCGGCGCCTGCCCTACGACATCATCTTCAACGGGGTGGCGGCCTACTCCTCCTACCTCGAGCTGACCACGGTGGAGTTCTTCGAGCTGTGCAAGCGCCGCCTGCGCAAGGGCGGCATCTATGTGCACAAGCTGCACCCGCACATGCTGACCACCAAGGGATACCAGCGGGTGCTGGCCACGTTTCTGAAGGTCTTCCCCCAAAGCTCCATGTGGAAGTCCCAGGTCGGCTCCATCATCTTCCTCTTCGGCTGGAAGGGAGAGCACCACGCGGACTGGAAGACCTTCGTCAAGTGGACCGCCTCGGACATGACCGAGCCGTACCAGGCCGCGGGCCTGTTCTTGCTGGGCGCCGACGCCATGAAGAAGATGGCGGGCAACGCCGCCACCCTGGTGGACGACAAGCCGGCGCGGCTGGGCGAGACGCTGACCCTCATCGACACCGGCTCGGACTTCCTCACCGCCACGCCGATCAACAAGCCCGACTCGGACCACCAGCTGGCCATCGGCACCACCATCTTCAACCACCTGCAGGAGCCGGCGCGCTACTTCACCGGGCTGTCCAAGGAGAACACCAAGCGGATCCTGGCCGAGCGCGAGGACAAGCTGATCCTGCTGCCCCGCCAGGAGAAGCCGCCGCCCGTGACCGACAAGGGGTCGGGCAAGCAGTCCGCCTCGCCAGGCAGCGCCGGCCCCGCGACCCAGCGGGTCACCGGGCAGAAGCCGCCGGCCGGCAAGGGGCTCGGCACGCGGCCGCCGCGGCCCAAGCGGCCCGCGCCCAGGGGCCCCAGGGGCTTCTTGCTGCAGGTCTACGACCCCCACGGCATCATCAAGACCGCGCCGACGGTGACGGTCACCGGCGCCAAGGGCGCCGCCAAGACGGTGCGCCCGCAAGACAACGGCCAGCGCCTCAACAACGACGTGTCCAAGGACGACAACATCTACTCCGCGCCGGTGCCCGACTTCTCCGAGACCTCAGTGTCCTTCGTCGTCACCTGCCGCACCATGACCTGGAAGGTCCGCGGCACGGTGAACTTCAAGAAGAAGAACGCGCTGGTGATGATCAAGCTGGAGCACGGCGGCAAGGCCCAGCTGTTGTCCGCCGAGGAGGCCATGGGCATCTACGCCCCGCCGCCCGGGTCGCCTCCACCACCGCCGCCGCCGCCCGGGGACGTGGTGCCGCGGCCCACCCCGCCGCAGTGAGGAATGGTCGATGCTCGTCGGTTTGCCTCTGAGGAAGGCAGGAAGACAGGAATGGGGGGGCCGCCCCGCACGGTGGAGGCGAGCGTGAGCCCAAAAGCGCGGGCACGCCTCCCCTTGCGCCGCAAGCTGCTCTACGCGGCCGCGGCCGTGGTGCTCTGCTTGCTCGCCCTCGAGGGGATCGCCATGGTGCTGGTGGCCAACCTGGCCCCGGGGGGGCGCACGCTGCCGGTGCCCGCGCCGCAGGCCGAGGGCAAGGAGCGGCTCAAGGCCCTCATCGACAAGGACCGGGAGGCGGAGCGGCGCCGGGCCGAGACCCACATCCCCATGGTCGCCGACCGCGAGCGCGGCTGGTCGCTGCCGGCGCGCACCCGCATCGACGCCGCCGGGGTTGCGCTGAACATCAACTCCCTCGGCCTGCGGGGCGCCGAGCTCACCGCTCCATCCCCAGGCGAGGTCCGCATCTTCACCCTGGGCGACTCCTCCATCATGGGCCAGGGCGTCGACGAGGTGCATGTCTTCTCCAGCCTGGCCGCTCGCCTGCTGGCCCAGGGCTGGAAGCGCAAGGTGGTCGGCGTCATCGGCGCCACGCCGGGCTACACCTCCACCCAGTCGCTGCAGACCCTGCGGCGCTTCGGCCGGCGGGTCGGGCCGGCGTGGGTGGTGGTCGGCACCATCTGGAGCGACGTCTACCGCCGGGACCGCATGTACCCCATGACCGCCTCGGGCCACGCGCCCGCCGCGGCGCCCCGCTGGCGGCCGGCGCTGCTCCGCCTGCTGGCCCGGGTCGCCGCGCCCCTGCTCCCCTCCCGCCTGGTGCGCTTCATGGATTCGCGGGACGACATCGGCGGCGCGGCGGCGCCCACCCGGGTGCCGCTGGCGCGGTACGTCCAGAACCTCGAGCAGATGGCGGCCCTGGCCAAAAAACTCGGCGCCAGGGTGGTCTTCCTCTGCCTGCCCGCCCCCCTGGACTTCGACCAGGTGCCGGCGCCGGACACGGTGCGGCGCTACCGCGGCGCCATGCGCCGGGTGGCCAAGGACAGCGGCGGACTGTTTCTGGACGGGCCCGCGCTGTTTCGGCAAAAGGGGGCCAGGCCGGCGTCCCATTTCTTCGACCAGGTGCACCCCGACTTCAAGGGGCACCTGCTGCTGGGGGCCGAGCTGGCCCGGCTGATCCACGACGTGGGGCCGCCGCCGGCGGGCAAGAATCGGTACGGGGCGGGCAAGTGAAGGGCGGCTGGCGTAGGCTGCTGGAGCCGTCGCTTTCGCTGGCGCTGTACTCGGTCTGCGCCCTGATCGTGACCTACCCGCTGCTGACCAGCCTCGGCAAGCGCTTCCTCGGCGCCGAGCGCAGCGACCTGTGGTTCCACGTCTGGGGCTACTGGTGGATGAAGGAGTCGCTGCTGGTTCACCACCGCTTCCCGGTGCACACGGACCACGTCAACTTCCCCGCCGGCGGCATCCTCTTCAACATCGACCCGCTCGGCTCGCTGCTGTCGGTGCCGCTGCAGGCGCTGTTCGGGCTCACCGCGGCCTACAACCTGGTGGCCCTCGGCGCCATGGTCTTCGCGGCCGCGGCGGCCCACTACCTGGTGCGCTACCTGCTGCGCGAGGTGGACGCCGGCCCGGGGACCGTCTGCCTGCCGGCCCTGGTGGCGGGGGTCGTCTTCGGCTTCTCTCCTCACCTGCTGGGCGAAATGGAGAACGGCATCACCGAGACCTTCCACGTGGGCTGGTGCGCGCTCTACGCCCTGCTGCTGCTGCGCGCCTTCGACCGGCGCACTGTGGGCGCGGGCGTGGCCATGGGCCTGACGCTCTTTGTCACCTTCTTCGCCAACACCTACTACGGCCTTTTCTGCGTGCTGCTGTCGGTGCTGGCGCTGCTGCACCGGCTGGTGTTCAGTGGCCGCGTCGTGCTGAGCAAGCGCTTCGCCATGGCCCTGGGCGCGTCGGTGCTCTGCTTCGCGGCTCTCGCCGTACCGTACTACGCGGCGTTCTCCTCGGCCCACGACTCGCCGGACTCCCTGGTGCGCCGCAACCCGCAGCCCCGGGAGCTGGACCACCTGGTGCGCAACAAGGCGTTCATCACCGAGGCGACGTCGCTCTTGCGCCCCCACGTCCACGACGCGGACAGCAGCCGCCGGGAGGGAGACCACTTCACCAACATCAACTACCTCGGCTACCTGACCCTGCTGCTGGCCCTGCTCGGCGCGGCCCTGGCCCGCACGGGGCGGGGGCGCCACCTCTGGACCGCCGCTGCGCTCTTCTTCGCCGTGCTCTCCCTGGGGCCGGTGCCGGTGCTCAACGGCCAGATCCTCGGCGCCGAGGGGGACAGCTACGTCACCCTGCCCTTCTACTGGATCTTCTCCCAGGTGCCCTACCTCAGCCTGGTCTCCCACCCCTACCGCGTGACAGTGATGACGATGCTCGCCCTGGCGGTGCTGGCCGGCCTCGGCGCGGACCGGCTGCTGCGCTGGCTGCCGGCCTGGCCCCTGCGGGCGGGCCTGGCGGGGCTGCTTGCTGCCGGCGTGCTGGCCGAGACGATCAACGTCTCGCCGGTGGTGCAGCCGATGTCGCAAAAGGAGGCCCACGTGCCGCGCTTTTACCGTGAGCTGGGCGCGGCCGGCGGACGCGGCGCCGTGATCAACGTGCCCATGGCGTTCTGCGGCACCAACCAGCGGCGCATTTACTACTACTTCCAGACAGCGCACCGCCGGCGCCTGCCCTTTGTCATCGAAAAGACCATAACGCCATACCTGATGAACAACGGCTTGACGGGCCACGTCTACTACCTGGAGTGGATGGCGGACAAGCACACCCTGCGCCCCTACTATGGATACAAGCGGCCCCCGGCGGACCTGGCCGCCCGGGCCGCCGCCGGCCTGCGCGACTTGAAGAAGCGAGGCTTCCAGTACGTGGTGCTGGACCGGCAGTTCTTTTTGCCCAGCCAGCGCCGTGGCTTTTCACCCATAAAACAATACCTCGACAGACACCTCGGGAAGGCTAAACCATATGGCGACGCGTTCCTGGTTTACACCATACCTTGACGCGACGTGGCGGAGGCAGATGAATAGATACATATACAAGCACCTGTGGCCCGCGCTGGCGCTGGCGGCGATGCTGCTGGGCGCCGCCGGGGCGGAGGCCCAGGCCAAGAAGAAGCGCTTTTACATCAAGATCTACAGGGTCGCCGAGCCCAAGGGGTCCAGGCCCTCGCTCAAGCCCCGGGCCACCGCGTTGCTCAAAAAGCTGCTGGCCCAGCAGCCCGAGGTGGTGACAGAGCTGGGGCCCAAGGTCATGACCAAAGCGCAGCTGGCCAAGCACCTCGAGGCGAACAAGCTGGTGGGCTACGAGCTGGGCCTGCGCATCACCAAGGCGTCCCACGCCATGCACCCGCCGAAGCCGGGCAAGGTCTACAAGATCCTGATGGTCGACGTGGCCGTGGCCATGGACGTGCAGAAGATCCCTACCAACCAGCTGGCGCTGGCCGGCGAGGGCAGCGCCTCGGTGGGCGTGGAGACCGCGCGGCTCAAGGAGAAGGAGCGGGTGGAGCTGCTGCACGAGGGGCTGGGCGTGGCCATGAAGCAGGCCATGACCAGGACCATGCACCGCATCAAGAACCCGGTGGTGACCCAGAAGCCGTTCCCGCGTAAGCGGCGCAAGCGGAAGCGCCGCCGCCGCGGCAAGCGCCGGAGCAAGCGATGAGCCGGGGCGCGGACGAGGCGGTCACCCGGGGCAGCATGAAGCTGTCATGGCTGCTGCGCTTCGGCGCCAGGGAGACCGGCCTGCAGATGGACACCGCCGGCTGGGTCGAGCGCGCCGAGCTGCTCGAGGCGGCGGGCCTGAGCGAGGCGCAGCTGGACGAGGTCGTGCGGCTCAACAACAAGCAGCGCTTCCAGGTGGACGGGGCGCGCGTGCGCGCCTGCCAGGGCCACGGCGTCGACGGCGCGCCGGTGACCCGCGAGGCGCTGGAGGCCTCATGGGAGGTCTACCAGGGAGATGACGCCATCTGGCACGGCACCCGGGCCGAGGCGGTGCCGGGCATCGCCGAGGCGGGGATCCTTCCCGGGGGCCGGACCCACGTGCACCTCGCCGCGGGCACCGACTCCAGGGTGGGCAAGCGCGCCAACGTGGCGGTGATGCTGCAGGTGAGCGCGGCCGCCCTGCGCGGGCTGGGCCGCGAGGTCCACGTCAGCCCCAACGGCGTGGTGCTTGCCCGGGACGTGCCGGCCGCCGCCATCGTGGGGCTGGAGGCCAGGACCAAAAAGGCGCGCAGGCGGGAGGATGAGCTGCGCGAGATGCTGGGGTTGGCCTGACGCAGAGCGTCTGCCCCCGCTGACGCGGCGCCGCGCCGATTTTATCTGTCTGTGCCTGGCGCCGCAAAACTTGGGGTACAATTCGGCCGTCATGACAGCGACCCACACCATCATGCACGCCGACATGGACGCCTTCTTCGCCTCGGTGGAGCAGCGGGACGATCCGGGCCTGCAGGGCCTGCCGGTGGTGGTGGGCGGGCGGCCGCCCCGGGGCGTGGTGGCGGCGGCCTCCTACGAGGCGCGGGAGTTCGGCATCCACAGCGCCATGCCCATGGTCCGGGCGGTGAAGCGCTGCCCCGACCTGGTGGTCATCTCGCCCAACGGCACGCTCTACGCCGAGGTGTCCAAGCAGGTGATGGAGATCCTCGGCAGCTTCTCGCCCCTGGTGGAGCCGCTGTCTCTGGACGAGGCCTTCGTGGACATCACCGGCACCGATCGGCTGCACGGCCCGCCCCTTGCGCTGGCCCGGGCGCTCAAGGAGAAGATGCGCCAGGAGCTGGACCTGGTGGTCTCGGTGGGCATCGCGCCCAACAAGCACGTGGCCAAGATCGCGTCGGACCTGGACAAGCCCGACGGGCTGGTGCAGGTGCTGCCCGAGGAGGTGACCGAGTTTCTGCGGCCCCTGCCGGTGAGCCGCATCTTCGGCGTGGGCCCGGTGACACAGCGCAAGCTGGAGGCCATGGGCATTCAAACCATCGGCCAGCTGGCCGGGCGGTCGGAGCAGGAGCTGGCCGACGTCATGGGCGTGGTGGGCGGGCAGATCGTGCGGCTGGCCCGGGGCCAGGACAAGCGCGCCGTGGAGACCCACCGCGAGGACAAGTCCATTGGCCACGAGAACACCTTCGCCCACGACATCTCCGACCTCGAGGAGCTGGAGCGGCTGGTGCAGGACCAGGCGGACCGCGTGGCCGTCCGACTGCGCAAGCACGGGCTGGCCGCCCGCGTGGTGGTGCTCAAGGCCAAGACCGCCGACTTCAAGCTGCGCACTCGCCGGCGCACGCTGCCCCGCCGCACCAGCGACGGCTCCATGATCGGCAAGACCGCGCGGCAGATGCTGGCCAAGCTGGTGCGAGGCGGCATCGGGCCCCTGCGGCTCACCGGAGTGTCCACCGCCGACCTGGCCCGGGAAGACCAGCCCGGCCAGCTGACCTTCGACGAGCCGGAGCACCAGCAGGAGCGCAGCCTGGGCCAGACCCTGGACCAGATCACGGCCAAGTTCGGCAGGGGCTCCCTGGTGCGCGGCTCGCGGCTGGAGACCGAGGACGGCACGGTGCTGCGCGACAACAAGCTCAAGCCGGAGGAGTGAGGTCCGTTCCCTGTTAACTGTTGCGCCTCAACAAGCTATAACCGTTCCATGAGTCTCATCGTCCTGGACAAGGCCACCCTCTCTTTCGGGCCGCAGCCTGTGCTGCGCGACGTAAACCTGCGCATCGGAGAGGGGGACAAGATCGGCCTCATGGGGGCCAACGGAACGGGCAAATCGACCCTGCTCAAGGTGATGGTGGACCAGCAGGCGCTGGACGCGGGCACGGTGACGCGGGCCCGGGGCTGTCGCATCGGGTATCTGCCCCAGGATATCCTCGACGACCCGAGCGGCACCGTGCTCGGCTCGGTGCTCGCCGCGGTTCCCGGGCGGGCCGAGCTCAAGGACAAGCTCGTGGAGGCGGAGCGGGAGCTCGACGCCTCCGATGATCCCGAGGAGCAGATGCGGCTGGCCAGCCAGCTGGCCGAGCTGGCCGAGCGGCTGGAGCACTTCGAGCTGTACTACGACGAGCACCAGGCCATGCGCATCATCAAGGGGCTGGGGTTTTCCGACGACGAGCACCAGCGGCCGGTGGCCGAGCTGTCCGGGGGCTGGAAGATGCGGGTGGCCCTGGCCGGCCTGCTCTTTCAGCAGCCCGACGTGCTGCTGATGGACGAGCCGACCAACCACCTCGACCTGCCGAGCGTCATCTGGCTGGACAGCTTCCTGGAGTCTTACCGCAACTCGGTGGTGCTGATCTGCCACGACCGGCAGTTCTTCAACAAGCACTGCCAGCGGGTGATCAGCTTCGAGGCCGAGGGGCTGCGCACCTACCGCGGCGACTACGACGCCTACCTCAAGCAGCGGGCGGCCGAGGAGGAGGTGCTGGCGGCCAGCACGCGCAAGCGGGAGCGCAAGGTCAGGGAGCTGGAGCGCTTCGTCGAGCGCTTCAGGGCGCAGGCGACCAAGGCGCGCCAGGCCCAGAGCCGGGTCAAGCAGCTGGAGCGAATGCAGCGCAACATCGAGGCGCCCATTCCGCAGACGCGGCACCTGTCGTTCTCCTTCCCGCAGACCGAGCGCACCGGGCGGGACGTGCTGCTCGTCGAGAAGCTGAGCAAGGCCTTCGGCGACAACCGCCTCTACGACGGGTTCACCAGGGGAGTCTACGCCGGCGACCGGGTGGCCATCGTCGGTGAAAACGGCGCGGGCAAGTCCACGCTGCTCAAGATGATGGCCGGGGAGCTTTCGCCCGACGCCGGCGAGATCAAGGAGGGAGCCAACGTCAAGATCGGCTACTTCGCCCAGCACCACACCGAGATGCTGAGCATGCGGCGCACGGTGCTGCAGGAGGTCTGGGCCCAAAAGCCCGACGCCGGCGAGTCGCGGGTGCGGGGGGTGTGCGGCGCGTTCCTCTTTTCGGGGGACGACGTCGACAAGCCCATCGGCATTCTGTCGGGCGGGGAGCGGGCGCGGGTGCTGCTGGCGCGGCTGCTGATCAACCCGGGCAACGTGCTGCTTTTGGACGAGCCGACGACCCACCTGGACATGGCCGCGGCCGAGGCCCTGGCCATGGCCCTCGACGGCTACGACGGCACCCTGGTGCTGGTCTCGCACAACACCACCCTGCTCAACCTGCTGCCCACGCGGCTATGGGATATCTCCCACGGCGAGGTGACGGAGTACCCCGGCACCCTGGCCGAGTACATGGAGCACCAGCGCGTGCAGGCGGCCGAGGAGGAGGAGCTAGCGCAGCAGCGGGCGCAGGGTAAGGGCAAGGGCAAGGGCAAGGGCAAGGGGGAAGGGGCGCGGGAGGGCAAGGGCCGGGGCAAGGGCCGGGGCAAGGGCCGGGGGCGCGGCCGTGCACCGGCGGCGGCCGAGGGCAACAGGATGTGGGTGAAGGAGGGCAACCAGATCCAATCGCCGAAACTCGACGGGGC
>PVBE012775685.1_pt1 | contig 53664 bp, 39 predicted proteins | sample 1631181 | NCBI WGS metagenome assembly PVBE01 (sample SAMN08397723, study PRJNA350692) | Marine metagenome, whole genome shotgun sequencing project. | isolation source: water | place: Pacific Ocean | collected 2012-04
CCGGGAGTGGCTGGGAGCAGCCCGGGCCAGTACCGAGCGCTTCGCCGTGGCCCGGCGAGTTGGTGCCGGACCTGGTGGATGCCACCGCAGACCTGGATTCAGGCGACGGTGGGCGTAGGCTGGGGCACCTGCCATGTCTGCCATGCCAGTTCCTTTTGACGCGGTGCTCTTCGATCTCGACGGCACCCTGGTTGCCACGGACCGCTTCTGGGCCGCGGCGGCCCGGGCCGGGGCGCGGCGGGCTTTCGCTGAACTCGGTCTGGAGCGGGAGTTGCCCACGGCCCGGGAATGGATGTCCATCGTGGGCCTGCCCCTGGATGTTGGGTTCAAGGGTCTCTTCGGTGACCTGGACCAGGAGACCCGCGGCTGCGTCATGGCCGCCTGCGTGGAGGAGGAGGAGAACGCCCTGCGTGCCGGTGGTGCGGCGCTCTTGCCCGGCGCGGCACAGGCCCTGACGACACTCAAGGAATGCGGTGTGAAGCTCGGCATTGCCAGCAACTGCGGCCAAGCCTATTTGGATCTGATGCTGGCGGACCTGGGGCTGGAGCAGTGGATTGACGAAGCCCGCTGCTATGACACGCCTGGGATCGCAGGCAAGGCTCACATGGTGGAGGATCTGCTCGACTGTTTCAGCACGCGCAGTGCGGTCATGGTGGGGGATCGCAGCGGTGATCGCGACGCGGCCTGGGACAATGGCCTGCCCCATGTACACCTGTCCCGGGGCTATGCGGACATTGATGAGGTGCTGGACTGCGAGGCTGTTGTCGATGACCTGGCGGAGCTCGTACCCCTGCTCGAGGGGCGCCTCAGCTGGATCGCCGGCGTGCTCGACGAACTGGGCTTTCCCAGCCGTGCGGAAACCGGGGACCCTGACGAATCGAAGCGCCGCCGCGGCCCGGGAGCCGTGGGCATCACCGGACCCCCGGGGGCCGGTCGCACGCTCTGGGCCCGGGACGCGGAGCGCCTCCTGCGGCGGCGAGGAATCGAGGCCCGGGCCGTTTCCCTGGATTGGTTCCAGCGGCCAGACGCACCACCCGAGGGCCCCGGGGAGGAGCACCTGGACGATCCCCTGAGCGCCTTCTGGGATGTGGGCACCCTCTTCCGTGAAATCCTGGAGCCAGTGGCCCGGGGCGAGGCCGTGGACTTTCCGGGCCTGCCGGGCCTGCCGGCCGGTGCCACGCGCATCCCCGCCGGGGGGCGCGTGCTGCTCGAGGGCGCCTACCTGTCCCATCCGCGCCTGCGCGTCCACCTCGACCGCCTGGTGTACATGGATGTATCCGAGGAGGTCGTGCTGCGCCGGGTGGCCGGTCGCGACGGCCGCCTCTTCGGGCCGGAGGAGCTGATGCGCCTGCGAGCACGCACCCTGCCCCTGGTGCGAGCCTTCCGTGAAGCCCACCCGCCGGAGAAGACTGTGGACCTGGTCCTGCCGTCCGATTCCGCCCTGGGGAACCGGCCGGCGGCGCCCTAACGACCGCGAGGGCGCCCGCGACCGCGAGGCCGCGCTGGACAGAGGAACCGCCGGGGGCGAGGGAGCAGTCGGATTGCCGGGATGCGAGGGGGCAGGCGGATCGCGGGAGGCGAGGGGACGGTGCGGTCGCGGGGATGCGGCTACGATACTTTTTCATACTTTGCGGGCGACCGGGGCGCGCTTCGGCGGGTCTCAGGGGGCAATTCCCAGGGAGGGTGGGGGTGGTGGTGGCGGCTGGCTTGGCCTGGCACCCGTGCGGGGCCGACCGGCCAGGTCAGGGGATGCCCCAGGAAGCAGCCTGCCCCACCCCCGTCGCGTCCCATCCATCCCCATCGGTTGCCTTTTGGTCTCCCCACGGACTACAATGCGTCGTTCCCGGGTCCGCGCCAAACAGGCGCCGATCAATCGCCAGGGCCGTCAGCATCCGCGACGGCCCCCCGACACCCGGCCCCCGACACCCAGCCACGATCATGGACCAAACTCTGCCCCAACGCCTCCAGCGCTCCGCCCAGGGGTCCTTCCGCAAGACGGCCCTGCTCCAAAAGCGCGTGCGCGAGCTCATCCGCGGCGCCGCTCCCCTGGTGGAAACGCGCGAGGAAAACCCGATCAAAATCGCCTTCCTCGAGATGGAGCGCGGGCTCATCGAGCTCGCTCCGGACGAGGACGCCGGCCCGCCGCCCTCCCTCTAGGCGTCTGGCGGCCCGCGGGCCGCTTCACGAGCATCGAGGTCCTCTGACTTGGGAGCCACGCCCCTGCCCGGAGCCGAAACGGCGGCGGATGCGGCCGAAACGGCGGCCAGTGGTGGCGCGCCACTGGCACACCGGGCGGCACCTACGGCGGCGGAACGCTTGGCCCATCGCGGGGGCCTGATTGAACTCCTGCGCGTCCCCGCGGCACTCTTCGGCGTGCTCTCCGGACTGCGCCGCCGAGCCTACGACCGCGGCCTGTTGCCGGCGGCGCGCTTGGCGGTGCCGGTTATCTCCGTGGGCAACCTGACCGCCGGCGGCACGGGCAAGACGCCGTTTGTGGCGCATCTCATGGGCGAGTTGCGCCGCCGGGGTCTGCGCCCGGGGGTGCTCTCCCGGGGCTACGGCTCAAGGCCGGCCTTGCCGCCGGGGTCTCATCCCTCCGGTGGCTGCCAGGCGGCGCCGGATTCGGACGAGGCGCGCATGTTGACTGCCCAGCTCGGGGCCTGTGATCTGGTGGAGGACCCCGATCGCATCCGCGGTGGCCAGCGCCTGGTGGAGGCCGGCGTAGATGTCATCGTCCTCGACGACGGCTTCCAGCATCGGCGCCTGGTGCGCGACCTGGATATCGTGCTCCTGGACGCCACGCGGCCTTTTGGTCTGCCTGCGCCGCCGGAGGGTGGCGCTGCCGTGCGCGCCTTCCTACCCCGCGGGCTGCTGCGCGAAGGCCCGGCGGCCCTGTCCCGGGCCCAGGCCGTGGTGTTGACGCGCGCGGACCAAGCCGGAGCCGGGGCCGTCGCCGAGCTACACGAGCTGGTGCTGCGCGCCGCCCCGGGAATGGCCCTCTTGACCGGCGAACACCGGGCCCTGGCCCTGGTGCCCGCACCCGCGGGGGCCTGCGCCGCCGATTCCCCTGCTGACCTGACCGCCCTGGACGGGATGGAGGTGGATCTGATCAGCGCCATCGGCAACCCGGACGCCTTCGAGGCCAGCGTGACCGGCCTCGGCGCCCGGGTCGGTACCCATCGGCGCTTCCCGGACCACCACGCCTACGGGCCGGGAGACCTGGACGGCCTGGGGGGGAAGCGCCCCCTGCTTACCACGGCCAAGGACCGCGTGAAACTTCCGGCGGAGGCGCCGGTCTGCGTGCTTGAGGTGGAGTTCGCCCTGACCGGTGGAGCGCCGGTGCTGGAGGCCCTGCTGGATGCCCTGCCGCCCTCCGCCGCCCGGGCCGAACGCGCCGCCCTGCACGAGGGCCTCCATGGTTGAGGGAGCCGAGCCCGTCGCCCTGCCGGCGCCGCCGCAGCTATTGGACCTGGACCTCGCCGGGTGTGTGGTCGGCGGCGACCCAGAGGGTCCCTGGCCGATCCCCGAGCGGGAGGTGGGCGGACGCCACAGCGGCGGTGCCAAGCGCCTCGAAGCCTGGGCGGCGCGGGCCCTGCTCGGCTTCTTCGGACGCCTGCCGGGGGTCCTGCTGACACCCGTACTCTGGGGGCTGGCGCGCCTGGCTCGGCGCTTGGACCGCCGGCGCAGCGGGGCGGCGGGGACCTTCCTGCGACAGGCCCTGGGTGAGGACGGAGCGCAACTCGAACGCCGCGTCCTGGATGCCTGGCGGCACTTCTTCCGCCTGGCGGCGGACGCCGTCGGTTTTGACCGGCGTTGTCTCGGGATGCCCCTCGCCGAGCACTACCGCGTGCGCGCCAGTGCCTGTGCCCGGGAGGTGCTCGAGTCCGGCGCCGGTTGCCTACTCGTCGGCGCACACCTGGGCGACTGGGAGGCGGGGCTGCCGGCCCTGGCTGGCTTGGGCTTCACCCCGCTCTACGCCGTGGGCAAGCCGCCCCAAAACCACTACCTGGCCCTGGAGCTACAGGCCCTGCGCCAGCGCCGCGGTATGCGCCTCCTGGCCCGGCGCGGCGCCATGGGAGACGTGCCCGGGGTGGTGCGCGCCGGAGGGGCGGTGGTCATGTTGCTCGACCAACGCGCAGCGCGGCGGCCGGTCATGGCTCCCTTCTTCGGGCGCCTGGCCCGCTGCGATCGCAGCGCCGGGGTCCTCTTGCGGCGCCTGGGAGCGCCGGTCGTGCTCTTCTCCTGCTTGCGCGCCGAGCGCCCGGGCCAGTTCGAGCTGAACCTGGGCCCGGTCATCAATCCGGAGGATGTGGCGGGATTGAAGCCGGAGGCGGTCGCGACGCTCCTGAACGGTCACTTGGAGCGTATGATCCTGGACCGTCCGGACCAGTACTTCTGGCTGCATGACCGCTACCGCGACACTCCTGCGGAGGAGCGCGAGCCAGCGGCGCAGGGGATGGAGTCAACAGCATGATCGTCGTCACCGGAGGAACGGGTTTTATCGGCAGCAACCTCGTGCGCGCCCTCAACCGCCGCGGCGAGCGGGACATAGTGATCGTCGAGGACTTGGAACGCGCCGCGGATGCGCGCATCGTGGAGTCCCTGACCTTTGCTGAACTCGTTGACTATCGGGAGTTCGCGGCGAACCTCGACGCCTGGGAAGGGCGCGGGGTCCATGCCGTTTTTCACCAGGGCGCCTGCTCGGACACCATGGTCCACGACGGCGCCTACATGCTCGAGCGCAACTACACCTTCTCCCAGCGTCTGTTGGAGTTCAGCCTCGGCCGCTGCCCCTTCATCTATGCCAGTTCGGCGGCGATCTACGGGCGTGGTGCACGGGGTTTCCGCGAGGAGCGGGACTGCGAGTGGCCCCTCAACGCCTACGCTTTTTCCAAGTTCCTCTTCGACCGCCATGTGCGTGCGGAGGAGAAACGCTCCGGCGGCTTTCCGACGCAGGTCGTTGGCCTGCGCTACTTCAATGTGTATGGACCCCAGGAAAATGCCAAGGGGCGCATGGCATCCCTGCTGTTTCAGTTCCACGGTCAGGCCAAGGAGGGCGGCAGGCTGCGCATCTTCGCCGGTTCCGAAGGCTTCCTGCGCGACTTCGTGTTCGTGGATGATGTGGTGCGCGTCAACCTGGACTTTCTCGATCATCCCGAGCGCAGTGGTATCTTCAACTGCGGCAGCGGCACGGCGCGGAGCTTCCGGGAGCTGGCGGAGCTGACGGCGGCCCACTACTCCGGCCCGGACGGTACGCCGGGAGGCTGTGCCGTGGAGACAATTCCCTTTCCCGAGGAGCTCGCCGGTCGCTACCAGGACCACACCCTGGCTGACCTGACGCGCCTGCGCGCGGCGGGCTACGGGGCCTCATTCACGCCCCTGGAGGAGGGTGTGGCGCGCTATGTGGAGGTCCTCAAGGCCACGGGCGGTTATCATCCCCCGGCCGCCGCCGCGCCCCAAGCCCAGAATTTGAACAAGTGAACCGACGCACGCTGCTCGACGCCCTGGAGACCATCGCCGGGGGCACCGCGCCCAAGGTGGTGCTCTTCGGTGATTTGATCCTCGATGAATACATCCACGGGGAGGTGGGGCGCGTGTCGCCGGAGGCACCGATCCCGATCCTCTCGGCCCGGCGCAAGGATCTGCGCCTGGGTGGAGCTGGCAATGTGGCCGCCAACCTGGGGGCCATGCAGGCCCGGGTGGAGGCCGTGGGCCTGGTGGGCGAGGACGAGGCCGGCGAGCAGCTCCTCTCCCTGCTGCGGGAGGAGGGGATTGGCACGGACCATTGTCTCACCGGCGCCGGGCGACCGACCACGCGCAAGGTGCGCCTGCTGAGCGGTGCCCAGCAGATGTTGCGCGTGGATTGGGAGGTGGAGGAAGCTCTCGAACCGAGACTGGAGGCTGCCCTCGGCGATGCCCTGGAGGCGGCGCTCCCGGGAGCCGGCGCGCTCGTGCTCTCGGACTACGGCAAGGGCGTGCTGACGCCGGCCCTGTGTCGGCGGGCCATCGGCGCGGCGCGCGCCCAGGGCGTCCCGGTGCTGGTGGATCCCAAGGGCAGCGACTACGACCGCTATCACGGGGCGACACTCGTGACACCCAACCGTCGGGAGGCGGAGGAGGCCACGGGCCGCGCGATCGCCGGATACGAAGACGCCTCCCTGGCGGCGCAGCATCTGGTAGCGGGCCTCGAACTGGAGGTGGCCGTCGTCACCATGGGCCCCAAGGGCATCCTCTTTCGCCACCGCGACGGGAGCGAGGGGCGCGTGGCCGCCCAGGCCCGGGATGTCTACGATGTGACCGGCGCCGGGGATACGGTGGTGGCCCAGTTGGCCCTGAGATTGGCGGCGGGCTTCCCCTTCGAGGTGGCCGTGGGCCTGGCCAATGCCGCGGCCAGCATCGTCGTCGAGCGTCTGGGCGCCACGGTGGTAACCCTGGGCGAGCTGGCTGCGCGCCTGATGCTCAGCGAGCCGCCGCAGGGCAAGATCCTGGACGAGGACACGCTTGACAGAGCCCTGGAGTCCTGGCGCGCCGAGGGTCAGCGCCTGGTGTTCACCAACGGTTGCTTTGACCTTTTGCACGTGGGCCATGTGGACTACCTGCGCCAGGCCCGGGAGCGGGGCGATGTGCTGATCATCGGTGTCAACGACGACGCCAGCATCACGCGCCTCAAGGGCGAGGGGCGCCCGGTGAATCGCCTGGAGGATCGCATGGCTGTGTTGGCCGCCCTGGAAATGGTCGATGCGGTCGTGGCCTTCTCCGAGGACACGCCCCAACGCCTGGTGGAGCGCGTTACACCGGAGGTGCTGGTCAAGGGTGAGGACTGGGCGGATAAGGGCGTCGTGGGCCGCGAGTGGGTGGAGGCCCACGGCGGGCAAGTCGTACTCGTGCCCCTGGTACCCGGCCGCTCGACCACGGGCATGCTGGAGCGCGTGACGGCTGCGGATGGGACCGCTGGGGATGGCGCTGGTGGTTCCGCGCAGCCAGAACCCGAGCGCTGATGAGGGTCCTCTTCGTCTATCCGAACCGGGACACGCAGCTCGGCTTCAACCACGGACTAGCCTCTCTGTCGGCGGTCCTGCGCGCCGCCGGCCACGGGACGCGGCTGGTGAACATCAACTCTGAACTCACACCGCTGCCGACGGCCGCCGACATCCTTGAAATCGTGCGAGCGTGGCAACCGGGCCTGATCGGCTTCTCCTGCTTGACCCAGCAGTACGGCGAGGCGCGTTCCATCGCCGGACAACTGCGCACGCTGGCCGCGGAGACGGGACTGGACTTGCCGCCGATCATCGCCGGGGGCATTCATCCGACGCTCGTACCGGAGGAGGTCATGGGGGAAGGCCTGTGGGATTTCGTGGGTGTGGGCGAGTGCGAGCATGCACTGGTGGAGTTGGTGGAGCGCATCGAGGCCGGGGAGAGCGCCGCCGCCGTGTCCAACTTCCTCGCCTGGGAAGGGGAACGCCCGACGACCCCGGAAGTCGCCGCAAGCGCGCGCTGGCGTCGCAATCCAGTGGCGCCCTTCCCAAGCCTGGCGCAGCTGCCAGCCCCACACCTGGGACTCTTCGACCTCCAGCGCATCACCGCTCTGAAGGGCGGCTGGTTCAGCCTGCTGACGAGTCGCGGCTGTCCCTATCGCTGTACCTATTGTCTGAACCACCGCATCGTGGACCTCTACCGTGAAGAGCGCGGGACACGCGTCTTTGAGCTCGGCTTCCTGCGCCGTCGCCCGGTGCCGGGCGTCATCGCCGAGGTGCGGGAGCTACTCAGGCAAGTCGCGGGCATCAGCACCTTCATCCTGGACGATGATCTCTTCACCCAGGACCGCGAGCACGCCCTGGAGTTCTGCGCCGCCTGGGAGGAGGCACGCATCGGCGTTCCGTTTGTGGTCAACGCTCATGTGCAGCAGTTGGATCCGGAAGTGGCGGCGGCCCTGGCCCGGGCCGGCTGCAGTATCCTGAAGCTCGGCATCGAGTCCGGCAGCGAGCGCGTGCGCCGTCGAGTGCTGGCGCGGCCCATGACGGACGCGGCCATAGGGGCCACGGTGGAAGTGGCCCGACGCGCGGGACTGCACACCTCTGGCTTTGTCATGGTGGGCCTGCCCACGGAGACGCGGGAGGAGCTCATGGAAACCGTACAGCTCCTGGCGGACACGCGCCTCGGCCGCTTCCGCACCTCCTTCTTCCACCCGTTTCCTGGCACCGAAGCCCTGGGCCTGGCGCGGAAGGCGGGCGAGTATATGCTGCCGACCGGCGATGCCACGGGCACCACCTTCACGGACCAGAGCCCCCTGGACTTCGGCGCCGAGCAGAACCTCCTGGTGGACAAGGTCGGCCGGATCATGCCCTGGTTCGTGAATGCCGCCCTCGGAGCCGGAACGGAAGCGAGCTCGGGATCAGGAGCTGGTGGCCACGGAGATGCCCGGGCCGCTGCTCGCTATGCTCCCCTGGTGAGGCGGGTGTTGGACATGGACAGGGCCGCCTGGGAGGCATTCCGGGGGTCCATTCCCGTCGTCGACCGGGAGTACAGCACGGCAGCCGCCGGGAACAACGAGTTCCATTACGCCCTGCGCTATGGGTCAACCACCGGCGTGTCCTCGGACTGGTTTCTGGCCGAGGAAGCCGCCGAGTGGGACACGGCAGCCGCCGCCGCCCCCTGCGGCCCAGGCGCGGCCCGCGAAACCAATCCGGTTGCGGGAGTAATGGTCCCATGACGAACGCCATTCCCCTGGACGGCTTCGCCTCCCTGCGCGTGGCGGTGGTCGGCGACTTGATCGCCGATCGTTACATCCACGCGGAGCCCAAGTCCGTTTCCCGGGAAGCCCCGGTGATGGTACTGCGTTATTCCTCCGAGCATCTGGGCGCCGGTGGGGCGGCCAATGTGGCCCGCAACGCCCTGGCCCTGGGTGCCGAGGTGCGTGTCCTGGGCGCGGTGGGCCGCGACCGCGCCGGCCGTGAGCTGGTCAACATCCTGGCGACGGATGGGGCGCGGACGGAGGGCATCAGCTTCCTGGAAGGCTGGGACACGCCCACCAAGACCCGCGTCCTGGCGGCTGAGGCGCGCCGCAGTGCGCGCCAGGTATTGCGCCTGGATCGCGATCCAAGTGCACCGCCGCCGGCGGCCTGGCTTTCGGGTCTGGCGGATGAGATCCGGGCCCTGGCGACGGAGGTCGATGTGCTGCTGGTCTCCGACTACGCCTATGGCACGATCGGGCCGGACGTCGGCGCTGCGGCTCTGGCCGTGGCGGGCGCCACCACCGTGGTCCTCGACCCACGAACATCACTGACGCACTTCCGCGCCGCAGGCGGGGGCGGAGGTTCCCCGGGCCTGGCCGCGGCCACGCCCAACCAAGGGGAGCTGGCCGCCTTTGCCGGTGTGTCCCAGCACACTCTGGACCGTGACGACGCCCTGGAAGCGGCGGCCCAGGGCGTGCGCGCCGAGCTCGGCTGCAGTCAGCTGCTGGTCACCCGGGGCAACCGGGGCATGGCCCTGTTCAGCGCCCAGGACGAGGGCCTCTTCGTGCCAGCTTCCGGTTGTGGCGAGGTGACCGATGTCTGCGGCGCCGGCGACACGGCGGCGGCGGTCTTCGCCCTGGCGCTGGCCGCTGGTTGTGGCGCGGAAGAGGCCATGGTCATGGCCAATGCCGCCGGTGGCCAGGTGGTCATGGAGAACGGAGCGGTCGCGTGTACTCCCCAGGCCTTGGCCGCGGCCCTCTGGGGCGCGCCGCGGCCCAGGCGGCCGCTCTCCCGCGCCAACGAAGTGGACGGAGGCGCGGGAGGAGTGCGTCCCGCAACCTTGAACGCCGCCGCCCGGGGCGCTGAAGCAACAGCCCGCAGTTCGGTTGGCCCGGAGATGGGCCAAGGAGCATGAGTGCGGCTGGCGCCGGGGGAGGGCTCGTGGGGCGTGAGACCCTGGCCACCTTCCTGGCGGCGGCCAGGGAGACTGGTGGCGGCCCGCGCGTCGTGCTGGCCAACGGTTGCTTCGACCTGCTCCATGTGGGCCATGTGCGCTACCTGGCGGACGCGGCCACACGCGGCGATTGCCTGGTGGTGGCCCTCAACACGGATGCTTCAATCCGCGGCCTGAAGGGCGCCGGCCGACCCCTGATGCCCCTGGCTGAGCGGGCGGAGATCGTCGCCGCCCTGGCCTGCGTGGACCATGTGGTGGCCTTTGACGAACCGGACCTCGTGCCGACCCTGCGCAGCCTGCGGCCGGATGTGCACGCCAAGGGCACCGACTACACGGTGGATGATGTGCCCGAGCGGGCCGTGGACATGGAGCTCGGCATCGAGATCGTCATCTGCGGCGACCCGAAGGATCATTCCACGAGTGCCTTGATCAACGAAGCAAATGGCGCGCCCGATGCTGCGACCAGCTTGTCCCATGGGCCCAGGGGGCCAGCGCTGGCTCCGGAATCAGGAGGACCAACCTGATGCTCGACGCCAGGTTGAGCCCCAGTCCGCGCGGCTCCATCTGGATGCTGCCCGCGGGCTGTGCCATCGCCTTTGTCTCCTCCCTGTGCGGCATCGGGGGCGGCCTCTTCACGGTACCGCTCTTGCACTTCGGCTTTCGCGTGCCACTGCGTTACGCGGTGGCCACCTCTCTCGTGCTGGTGGCGGCTTCGACCTCCATGGCCACGCTCACGGAAGCCCTGCAACCGGACTCGGCCCTGGACCTCCTGTTGATCGGCGCCATAGCCTGCGGAGCCCTGGCGGGCGCCCAGGTCGGCTACCGCGTATCCAATGCACTGGACACGCAACTCCTGCGCAAGGTCTTCGTGGTCGTGCTCTTCGGTGTCGGCCTGCGCATCCTCATGCCCCAGCTCTCACACCTGGAGACCGCCACACCGCTGGGTGCCAGTGGCCTGGACATCTCCGCCTACGTCTATGGCCTGGTGGTCGGCATGGCCGGTGGCTTCCTATCTCCGATCCTCGGCATCGGCGGCGGCCTGGTCTTCGTACCGGCCCTGCTGCTGGGGCTGCCCATGCTGGAGTTCGAGGGGGCCCGCGCCTGCAGCATGGCAGTCTCCTTGGTGACCGCGATCCGTTCGCTGATCCTCTACTCCCGCGAGCGCTGTGTGCTGCTCCAGGCCGCCTTCTGGCTCGGTTCCGGAGCCGTCGTGGGCGCCGGCCTGGCGGTTCTGCTCTTCCACCACCTGGCGGGCGTGCGTGAGGTGGCCCAGCCCCTCCTGGGCCTGATCCTCTGGGTCGTGGCCGGCCGTTTCGCCTTGGACGCCTGGCGCAACCGCTCCAAGTACCGCTAGCCGACAGCTGATCCGGTGCGGCCAGGTCTCCGCCGGCTCGTCGCCGCCGCGCCCGGGCGTTTCAGGCGTAGATGCCGCGCAACTCGTCGTCGGCGGCCACGCGTTCCACCGCCAGGAGGTTGGCGGCCATGCGCAGGCTGACGTCGTGGCTGTTCTTGACCTTGCGCGTGGCGTTCCAGGCTTCGGTCATGAAACGGCGCAAGCGCTTTTCGATGACCGGCTTGTTCCAGGCGTAGCCCATGCGGTTCTGCACCCATTCGAAGTAGGAGAGCACCACGCTGCCACCGTTGGCCAGGATGTCGGGGACGATCGGTATGCCGCGGCGCTGCAGGACCTTGTCCGCCCGGGCGGAGATGGGCCCGTGGGCGCCTTCGACCACCAGGCGCGCCTCGATGTTGTTGGAGTTGGAGTAGTGAATGGCGTTGGCCACGGCGCAGGGAATCAGCACATCGCAGGGCCGGCCGAGCAAGTCCTCGTTGCCGATGCGGTCACAGTCGCCGTCGAAGTGGGAGAGGCTGCCATGTTCCTTGCGCCACTCCAGGACCGCCGGGATGTCCAGGCCTTTTTCGTTGTAGAGGGCGCCGTGCACATCCGAGATACCACACACCAGGTGGCCGTCCCGGTGCAGCACCCGCGCCAGGCTGCCGCCCACGCGACCCGCTCCCTGGATCAGGATCGAGAGCTCCGTCTTGGGCATGTCGAACTCCGCCAAGGCCAGCTTCAGGATCACGCGCAGGCCCTTGGCCACGGAGTCCCGGGCGCACAGGCTGCCGCCGAGCTCCTTGGGCTTGCCGGTCACCGCCGCGTTCTCCGTATGGCGCGCGTGGGATGAGACCGTGTCCATGATCCAGGCCATGACCGTCTCATCCGCCGCCGCATCCGGGGCGAAGATGTCGTGGTCCGGTCCGAGATCGCTCATCAGCGAGGCGGTGTAGCGCCGCACGGCGCGCTCCAGTTCTCCCCGTGAGGTGCGCTTGGGATCGATTTGGATGCCCCCGGCGGCACCGCCCATGGGCACATTCAAGACGGCGCACTTCCAGGTCATCCAGGCCGCCAGGGCCCGCAGCTCGTCGAGCTTGAGGTCAGCGGAGAGACGCAGGGGGCCGAGAAATGGCCCCAGCCCGGCGTTGTGCTGCACGCGGTAACCATCCAGTACGGAGAGGGCCCCGTTGTCGAGCTTGACCGGCACGGAGACGCGGATCTCTCGGTCACACTTGCGCAGGATCGAGTACTCGTCCGGATCGATGCCCAGCATCGTGGCGGCGTCGTCGAAACTCGCCATCATGGTGCGGAAGGGTGTCTCGTCGTCGAGCAGCGGCGTGCTGCGCAGGAGATCCTCGGCGAAGGGTTCAGCGTTCATGGTTGGCCTTGTCTTCCAGGTAACCGGGGGCGTTCTAGGCGAAGATGCCGCGCAGGTGGTAAACGCTGGCCACGCGGTCGATGGACAGGATGTAGGCCGCCGTGCGCAGGGAGACCTTGTACTTCTCCGCCGTGCGGTAGACCTCGTGGAAGGCCTTGACCATGACCTGCTCCAGACGGCTGTTGACCACCTCCTCGGTCCAAAAGTAGCCCATGCGATCCTGGACCCACTCGAAGTAGGAGACCGTCACACCCCCGGCGTTGGCCAGGATGTCGGGCACGATCACGACCCCGCGCTGGTGCAGCATCTCGGAGGCCTTGGCCGTGGTGGGGCCGTTGGCGCCCTCGACTATCAGCTTGGCCTTGATGCGGTCCGCATTCTCTGAGGTGATCTGGTTCTCCGTGGCCGCCGGCACCAGGAGGTCGCAATCGATCTCGAGTTGACCCTCGTTGGGGCGTTGCTGCGCGTCGGGGTAGCCCTCCAGGCGTCGGTGCTCGCGCAGGTGCGCCAGCACGGCGGGCACATCCAGGCCCTCCTCGCGGTAGACCGAGCCGTACATGTCCGAGAGGCTGATGACCTTGTAACCCTCGCGGTAGAGCAACAGGGCGCCGATGCCGCCCACGTTGCCCGAGCCCTGGACCACCACGCGCGTGTCCTCGGGCCGCAGGCCGATCTTCTTCATGGCTTCCCGGCAGCTGATCATCACGCCGCGCCCGGTGGCTTCCGTGCGTCCGCGGCTGCCGCCGATGGCCAGTGGCTTGCCGGTCACAATGGCGGTCGTCGTGTTGCGCACGTGCATCGAGTAGGTGTCCATGATCCAGGCCATGGTCTGCTCGTTGGTGTTCATGTCCGGCGCGGGCACATCCCGGTCCGGACCGAGGATGTCCATGATCGAGGCCGTGTAGCGCCGCGTCAGGCGCTCGAGCTCGCCCCTGGACATTTCCCGCGGGTCACAGATGACTCCGCCCTTGCCGCCTCCGAAGGGCACATCCACCACGGAACACTTCCAGGTCATCCAGGCTGATAGGGCCCGCACCTCGTCAAGGTTCACATCCGGTGCGAAGCGAATGCCGCCCTTGCACGGACCGCGGCTGAAGTTGTGTTGCACGCGGTAGCCGGTGAAGACGCGCACGCCGCCGCCGTCCATCATCACGGGCAGGTAGACGGTCAGTTCGCGATCAGGGGAGCGCAACACTTCGCGCAGACCCTCGTCGAGACCGAGGTAGTCGGCGGCCGTGTTGAACCCCTTCTGCATGGAGAGGAAGGGGTTGTATTCCTCGCGTTGAGCTGCGGTGAGAGCTACGGAAGGTCCGGTGGACATGGGCAGTTCGCGGGCGCCGACGGCGTCCCGTTATAATCTCAGGAGGGAGGGAGGTGGATGCGTCAGGTGAGAGGTCCGGGGGATCTCCTCGCGGGTGCGCGCCTCCGGCGGCCCATCCCGGGCTGTCGGAGCCGCCGCTCTCTGGGCTCTGAGTTCCATTCGAGCCCCGAAACGCCCCCTTGGAAACCCCCCTGCGCTGTTTTTTGTGCAAGCCCGGTGGTTCGGGGCTCGCGCTCTGGAGAGGGGGTAGTCCCCGGGCGGGCCGGGCGAGGATTGCGCTGTTCTGTTATTAAAGGTGTTCATCGGCGTGCCGTCTGCCCGTCTAAACCCTTTGCAGCGATCCCCCAGCAGTTCTGAACCGGCATCCCCGGCGCCATCCGAAGCTTCCGGAGTCCCAAAGTCCCCCGGAGCCCCGGGAGCCGGGGCTCCGCCCCCGCCGGACCTGGCCACCGCTCCCGGCGACCCGGGCCAGCCCGGCAGGGACACGGCCCCCCGTCGGGACGCGCCCGGAGACGGCTTCTGGGCCAGCGTGGCCCGGGACAGTCTGACAGCCGTGCCCTGGAGCGCCCTGCGCCGCCTGCCGGGGCGGGAGACATTTATCCGGGTGGTGGAGTTGCCCGGCGGAGACGGCGATTCTGAGCCGGCCCGGGAACCCGCGTCCCAATCCGTGATCGTCAAGCGCTTCGCGGGCCGCCGCGGCTGCCAGGCCCGGGACGAGTTCCACACCCTCTCCACCCTGGCCGCCGCCGGCCTGCCCGTCCCGCAGCCCCTGGCCTGGGCCTCCTCCGGGGGCCTCTCGGCGCTGGTGATGGCCCGGATTACGGCCGCGGGCCACCCTTTCGAAGCCCGGGCGGCCGCCGCGCCCGAGCACTTGGGAGAGCGCCTCCGAAAGGCCGACGAGCTCACCCGCCGCCGCCTCACCAGTGCCTTGCTGGAGCTGCTCGTCAAGTTCCACGGCGACGGCACGGGGCCCTCCTGGTACCACCGGGATCTGTACCTGTCTCACATTCTGGTCGGCCCGGGGGAGCGCCTGACCATGATCGATGTGGGCCGCGTGCGTGCCGCCCCCCGCCGCCGGCAGCGCGCCCGCCGCTGGTTCGCCAAGGACCTGGCGGCCCTCCTGCACTCGACTCCCGCCAGCGTCTCGCGTGCCCAGCGCCTGCGCTTCCTCCTGGCCTGGCTGCGCGGTACGGGACGGCTGGGGGACAGCACCCCGCGCGCCGCGGCCCGGCGCCTGTGGCGCTCCTGGGCCCGGGAGGTCCAGCGCCGCCGCCGCGCCATGGCCGCCCACCGCCCCCGCGGCGGAGAACCGGGGCCCTTTGGGTCCAATTGGTCATCCGGCCCCCACGAACCCGCGCCGCCCGCGCCGGGAGCCGCGCCTCTGCCCGCGCCCGGCTCTACGCCACCGCCTGGCTTCAGGCCGCCGCTCGAAGACGCGCCGGCGCCCGCGCCGGGGCACGGCGAGGCACCCTCCACCCCGCCCCGGACAATCGTGCGCCTGCCCGGTTGGATAGGTGATGCGGTCATGGCCGAGCCGGTGCTGCGCGCCCTGGCCGGGGCAGCCTCCAGCTCCCTGACGCTGCTGGGCAGCGCCCCGCTGCTGTCCCTCTTCAGTGGCCGCTTTCCCGGTGTCGCCCGCCGCGCTCTCACGGGCCGCGAGGGGCCGGAGCACTACGCGGGGCAGGAGCTGGCCCTGTTCCTGAATGGCTCCCTCAGGAGCGTCATCGCCGCCCGCCGGGCGGGTGTGGGCATGACCTGCGGCTGGGCCGACGGAGGACGCCGCCCCTGGCTGTCGCACCCGGTGGAGCGCCAACTCGGCCGCCGCGCCGGACGCCGCCCGACGCCCCTGCCCTTCGCCGCCGCCGCGGCCATGCTGGGGGAGGAACTGGGCCTGGCGATGGGGGAGCTGCGCCCGCGGCTGGTGCCCGCAGACGAGGCCCGCACCTCGGTCGCGGGGCGTCTGGCCCAGGCTGGCCTGGTCCTGGGCGAGCCCTATCTGCTGCTGAGTGCCGGCGGGCGAGCTGATTCCGCCAAGGCCTGGCCCGCCTCCCATTGGAGCGAGCTGATCGCCGACCTGGCCCGCGGCCAGGCCCTGCCCGTGGTGCTGACGGCCGGCCCGGGCGAGGCGGCGGCGGCCCGGGCTGCTTGGGAGGGTGCCTCCTCCCCGGCGGCGGGCCTGCTGTACCTGGACCCCGCTCCGGACCTGCCGGAGTTGATGGCCCTGGCCGCATCCGCGGCCGTATTCGTCGGTACGGACAGCGGCCCGGCGCACCTGGCCCGGGCAGTGGGAACTCCCACGGTGGTCATCACGGGTCCGACGGACCCGCTCCACTCCGCCCTCCCGAGCTCCGGGGAGACCGCTGCCCGGCGCAGGGTGCTGCGTGTCGAGCTGGCCTGCGGCCCCTGCCACCGGGAGCGCTGTCCCCTCGCGGGCGCCGACCGCGGACGCTGCATGGGCGAGATCACGCCCCGGGCTGTCCTGGATGCCGTCCGCGACCTGCTCGGAGGGAAGCCCGGCGAACCCGCCGCGACAGTCCCCGCCCCATGCAGATCAGACCCGCCTCTGGGATTGACCGGGGCCGTCGGAGTAGGCTCGGGCCCATGAGCGCGACCTCGCCCCCGGACCTGGGCTTCCCCACGGATGTGCCCGACGAGCCGGGCTTGATCTCCCTGCGCCGGGAGGGGGAGCTGGCCTGGATCACCATCGAACGGCCGCAGGTCATGAACTGCCTCTCGTTCCCGGCGCTGCGCCGGTTCCGCACGCTGCTGGCGGAGTTGCGCGGGGATCTCTCCCTGCGCTGCATCCTGATCACGGGCAGCGGGACGCGGGCCTTCTGCACCGGTGCCGATCTCAAGGAGCGCCGCACCATGGCCCCGGAGCGCGTGGGCGAGTTCGTGCACCACATCCGCTCCCTGATGGATGATGTGCAGGCCCTGCCCCAGCCGACCATCGGCGTCGTGAACGGCTTCGCCTTGGGTGGCGGTACTGAGCTTCTGCTGGCCTGCGACCTGCGCGTGGCCGCGCCCCACGCCACCCTGGGCCTGACTGAAACCAGCTTGGCCATCATCCCCGGCGCCGGCGGCACCCAGCGCCTGCCGCGTCTGATTGGCAAGAGCCGCGCCAAGGACCTGATCCTGACCGCCCGGCGCGTCGACGCCGTCGAGGCCCTGGATATCGGCCTGGTGAATCGCATCGCCACCTCAACAGACGGCCCCGATGACACCAGCGATGGCAACCAGGTGCGCCGCACCCTGGACGAATGTGCCCGCAACCTGGCCGCCACCATCGCGCAGAACGGCCCCATCGCCGTGCGCGCCGCCAAGGAAGCCATCGACTCCGGCGGCGAGGTCTCCCTGGCCCAGGGCCTCGATCACGAGTCCCGCTGCTACGCCAGCACCCTGGAAACCCAGGACCGCGTCGAGGCCCTGGCCGCCTTCGCCGAGAAACGCCTGCCGCGCTTCAAGGGCAGCTGAGCCCCGGCCTGGACGAGTCCAAGTGTGGCTGGTGCCCGGGGGCGTCCCGAGCCTGGGCCAGTGTGTTCAGTTCCCGTGACGGGGAGCGCTCCCGGATACCCGGTTTCAAGCCATCCCGGCGTACGAGGTCCACCGGTCGGCCGAGCAGGTTTTCGAGGCGATGTTGCAAGCGAATCAGGTGGAAGAGGCCCACGGGTGCCCCCGCTTCGAACAGGACCAGCAGATCCACATCGCTGGCCGGGGAAAAGCGCTCGCTCAGAACAGAACCAAGGGCCGCCGAGTTCGCAACGCTTGAACTCTTCGCAAGGTCGACCGAGCGAGTCGTCGCCCACGGTCAGTCTTCCGAGAACATCCATGTGTCCCAGGCGAGCTTCCCTACCGCCAGCATGTCCGGGGTGGTTGGAAAACGCCCCGCGCGGCCGACCCAACCGGCAATGCCCCGCCAGTCAACAAAAACAACCGGCCTGAATCGGCCCCATTTTCCTATGCTGGCGCCATGCTGATAGCCCACCTGCTAGCCACCTGCGCCCTGCTCGCCCCTCCCCAGGCCCCTCCCCAGGCCGCTCCCCAGGCCCCTCCCCAGGCAGCGCCCTTCAGGCCGCTGTTCAACGGCACGGACCTCTCCGGTTGGGCGGACGTCAACTGCGCCGAGTCCACCTGGACAGCACGGGACGGGATGATCGTCTGTTCCGGCAAGCCCACCGGCCTGCTGCGCACGGACCGCATGTACGAGAACTTCGTGCTCGAACTCGACTGGCGTCACATGGTTCCCGGCGGCAACGCGGGCCTCTTCATCTGGTCAGATCCCATCCCGGCCCTCGGCGTGCCCTTCGCCCGCGCCGTGGAGGTGCAGGTCATGGACGGTCCCAATGGCAGCTGGTACACGACCCACGGGGACATCTTCCCGATCTGGGGCGCGCGCATGACCCCCATCTTCGAGAACCCGAACGGAGGTTCGCGCTGCCTGCCGAACGAGGAGCGTTCCAAGCCCGCGCCGGAGTGGAATCACTATTCCGTGACCTGCATCGACGGCACGATCCGCCTGGAGGTAAACGGCAAGCAGGTCTCCGGCGGCGATGAAATCTCCCCGCGTCGCGGCTACATCGTGCTGGAGTCCGAGGGCACCGAGGCGCACTTCAAGAACATCTTTATCCGGGAGCTGCCGGCCTCCTCGGACCTGCCGTCCCGGGCTGACATCGCCCTTTCCGCCACGGGCCTGCGCCCGCTCTACGGCGGTGTCGACCTGTCACGGTGGAAGGCCCCGGAGGCCGGACATTGGACGGCCAACGACTGGCGCCTCATGAGCGACGGATCCGGTGTGCCCCTCTCCAGCGCGCAGGCCTTCCACGGTTGCCTCGTAACCCTCGACGCCCGCTGGAGCGCCGCAGCAAGTGCGCGAGAAGGAGCGAGCGCCGACGCGGCGTCGACCACCCGGCCCGTCGGCCGCACCACCATCTCCCTCTCCGGTGGGGGCGGCACGGAGCTGGTCCTCGCTCCCGCGCCCCCGGGCGAGTGGAGGCGCTTCGCCGTCCACCTGCGCGCCGGGCCGGACAAGTCCCAAAGCGGCCTGGTCGGCTCCGGCCCCTTTGCCATGGGCCCGGTGGTCCTGACGCACACCGGCGCGCCCATGGAGTTCGCCAACATCCTCGTGCGCGAGGCGCCCTCCCATGCGGCGGTCACACCCGTGCCCCGCTTCGACGAGTGGTGGAAGCAACGCCACGGTGCCATGAACAAGCGTGCCGCCGCGGGCCCAGGCCGCCTGCTCTTCATCGGCGACTCGATCACCCACGCCTGGGAGAACAATGGTGCCCAGGCATGGGCCCAGCACTTCGCCAGGCGCGCCGCCGTGAACCTCGGCATTAGTGGCGACCGCACCCAGCACGTCCTCTGGCGCCTGCGCCACGGCAACCTGGGCCAGCTCTCCCCGGAGCTGGCCGTCCTGATGATCGGCACCAACAACTCGGGCGACGACAGCCCGGTCATGATCGCCGACGGCATGCGCACCGTCGTCGAGGAGCTGTTGGCCCATCCCTCCCAGATGCAGGTCCTGCTCCTGGCCATCTTCCCCCGCGGCGCCACCCCCGCCGACCACCTCCGCCAGACCAACGAAGCCGCCAACAACCTGGCCGAAGCCTGGGCGGCCACCCAGCCCCGCGTCCACTTCCTGGACATCGGCGCCTCCTTCCTGGATCCCACCGGCAACCTCTCCAGGGAAGTCATGCCCGATCTCCTGCACCTGACCCCCGCCGCCTACGCCACCTGGGCCGCCGCCATCGAACCCGAAGTAGCCCGGCTGCTCGGGGAGGGCTAGGCCGCGCCCGCCAAACGCCCTCTCCGCCCGCGTCGATTCCCCCAGCCGGGGGGCTTGTTCCCCTTCAACATGAGCGACGGCCTGGCCGTGACGCTCTGCCCGTGAAGTCCTAGGCCTGGGAATCGCGGCGCGCATGGGGTTCAGCATGTCTTGAACCTGTCGGCTTTGGGCCGGATCGGCTAGGCTGGGAGTATGGACAAGCGTGTGTTCGCCGCCGCCTGCGTCCTCTGGGGCGCTCCAGTTGGTCTGGCCCAGTGCGACCTTCTATTGCGGGAGGGGGTGCGGGACTTTGGCCAGTCGGTGGCTCTCTTCGGGCAGCGCGCTCTGGTGGGAGGGCCGGCGGTTTGGGGTGTGGCGGGACTGCACGGCAGCGCCCACGTCTACGACCTCGGGGGAGAAGGCTGGGTGTTGACGGCGGACCTGGGTGCTTCGGATTCGCACCAGGGGGACGAGTTTGGCTATGCGGTGGCCCTCGACGGCACCTGGGCCCTGGTGGGGGCGCCGGTGGGGGACGGGCCGGTGATCGACTGCGGTACGGCCTACCTGCTAGAGGATCAATCCGGCACATGGGTCGAGGGTGAACGCTTCGCACCGCCGGAGCTGATGGCCGGTGCGCGCTTCGGAGATGCGGTGGCTCTCCAGGGCGACACGCTGCTCATAGGCGCGCCGAACTTTGGCTTGGACGCGGCCCAGCCGAGCGCGGTCTTCGTCTACGCCAGGCAGGGCCTCAACTGGACGCAGGTGGATCGCTGGAGTGGCAGCTCCTCCATGCCCGGTGACTTCTTCGGGGGCAGCGTGGCTCTCGATGGACTCTGGGCGGCGGTGGGCGTGCAGCGGGACGACGCGGGCGGTACCGATGCCGGTGCGGTCTACATCTTCCAGTTCGGGGGCGGTATCTGGCAGGAGCGAGCGAAGCTGGTCGCTTCGGATGCGGCGTCGGATGCGCGCTTCGGCTGGGATGTGGCCCTCTCGGGCTCGACCCTGATGGTCGGGGCCCGTTTCTCCGACAACGGCGGCATCTCCCGGGGCGAGGTCTACTTCTTCGAGGAGAGCGGCGGCGTCTGGAGCGAGAGCAGCCATTTCAGCGGCCAGACCCTGCAGCAGTTCGACAATCTGGGGACATCCGTGGCACTCCAGGGCGGGTACGCTGCGGCCGGAGCCGCCTATGGCGATGGCGTGTTGGATGGAACGGGGACCCTGACCTACTTCCAGCGTGGGCCCGGAGGCTGGGCCGAGAGCGGGTGGCGCATGGATCCGGAGGGCACCCAGGGCAATCGATTCGGCCATGCTCTGGCCCTGGATCGCAGCGGCGCGACGACGACCTTGCTGGTGGGCGCCGTGGGTCAGTCGGCTACCGCCGTGGGCACCGGCGCTGTTCAGGTGCTTGACATCGCCGGGGCAGATGGTGACGGCGATGGAGTTCAGGACTCCTGCCAGTGCGCCGCCCTGCCCTACTGTCCCGCGTCACCCAACTCCAGCGGGCCCGGGGCGGCCATGGGCCACATCGGATCCCTGTCCGTGGCGGACAACGGGCTCTACCTGATCGCCAACGGTGCGAGCCAAGGCAGCATCGGCCTTTTCCTCTATGGGGACAACGAGATCTCCGCGCCCCTCGGCGACGGCACCCTGTGCATCGGAGCGCCCCAGTACCGCCTGGGTCTGGCCCCGACGGACGCGACCGGCGGAGCGATCCTGCCCGTGGACCTCTCTGCCCCGCCGAGCGCCGCAGGCCAGGTCCAACCCTATTCCACCTGGCGCTTCCAGTTCTGGTTCCGCGACCTGGCAGCGGGGGGCGCGGGCCACAACCTGTCCAACGGGCTGGCGATTACCTTCTGCCCCTGACGGGCGCGGGATGACCGGCGCTCCCGGGACCGGTCAGGCATGGCCGCCTCAGCCGTCGTCCCCGTAGAACTCCTCCAGCTCCCCGGCGATGCGTTCCACTTCCCTGGCGGAGTGCCGGGGACCCTGGCCGATGCCCGGGCAGCAGTCGCTGACCGGCCCTTCCCAGGTGGTGCGTTTGAGGTTTTCCTGCCAGAAGGGCCAGGCGCGACACTGGCGCGGACGGATGTCGTAGACCGCACAGCGGGCGTCCGCGTTCAGGAAGGGGCAGGCCGGCGTGTCCATGCGCAGGGTGATCCAGCCGTCCACGCTCTGGCAGAAGCGCTCCAGGAACTCGGGCCTGCGCAGAGAGGTGGCCTTGGCCAGGGCGCGCACCTCGGAATCGGCCAAGTAGACAAAGGAATAGTCGCCGTGGTTGTGGCAACAACGCCCACTGCCCTGGCATTGGAAGCGTAAACCTTTGTGGTACCACGGTTTAGGAGACATCGCTGAAAACTGGCAAGGGGTGTGCGGTTACTGGACAGGCGTCGGCTGTTAGAGTCTCTACTGATGTGCGAACCCGCACAAGGCGCCAGGGGCCGTTCCCCATGCGGTGCGCCCGCGGTGCCCCGTGGGCGCCCCGCGACAACACCTGATTCGAACCTGCCATGCTGCTCAAGCTCGACTTTACTGAAGAAGGAGCCCGCCAGGAACTGACCTTCGAGGAGGAAGTGATCACCATCGGGCGCTCGCCCGATTGCGACATTGCCATCCAGAGCGCCCGGGCCTCCCGCAGCCATTGCCGCGTCGAGCTGATGGCTGAGGGGGCCTGGATCAGTGACCTGTCCTCGGCCAACGGCACCACGGTCAACGGCCAGGACATCGAGCGTCGGCTCTTGGCCCCGGGCGATGTGATCGGCGTGGGGGCCGCGCGTCTGGAGGTCCTGGCCCTCGGGGACGAAACCCGGGCCAGCGGCGCCACGCGCCGGGAGCTTGCGCCGGGCCTCGAAACCATGACCGGGGAGAACCGGCGCGAGCTTGAGAGCCTGCGCGTCTTCGCCGCGGTGACCCACGACATCCTGAGTGAGATGGAACTGGCGCCGCTCTTGACGCGCATCGTGGACTCCGCGCTCTCCCTGGCCCAGGGAGAGCGCGCCTTCCTGTTGTTGGCCGAGGATCGAGCAAAGGCAGCCGACCAGAATCCTCCCCCGGCCTCCGTGGAGTCCCTGCGCGTGCGCGTGGCCCGCAGCTTCGACCGGGCTGACATTCCCGTGCCGCACACGCGCCTTTCCATGGGCATCGCCGGCCAGGTGTTGAAGAGCGGAGAAGCCGTGCTTTCCGTGGACGCCTCCCGGGACGAACGCTTCGAGCAGATGGCCAGCGTCGAGGACCTGCGCCTGCGCTCGGTGATCTGCCTGCCTATCCGACCTTCCTCATGCGATCGCCAGCGGGTGGAGGGTGTGCTCTATGTGGACAACCGTCTGCAGAGCGCCGCCTTTGAAACCGAGCACCTGGTGCTGGTGGAGCTGCTGGCTGATCTGGCCTCCGTGGCCCTGCGCAACGCGCGTTTCGTGGAACGGATGCGCGAGACCAACCGTGGCCTGGAGCACAGCCGCGCCCAGGTGACGCGCCTCAATGAACAGCTCGGTCGCAAGGTGCGCGACCGGGACAGCGAACTGGCCGTGGTGCGCGCCGAGCTCGGCCGCGAGCGCGGGCGCTATGACTACCACTCCCTGGTGGGCGCCAGCGACGGCATGCGTGAGGTCTTCCGCCAGCTCGACCGCATCATCGAATCCGATCTGCCGGTCCTGATCGAGGGAGAGAGCGGCACGGGCAAGGAGCTCATCGCCCGCGCCATCCACTTCAACGGAGCCCGCAAGGAGCGCCCCTTCGTCACGGAGAACTGCGCCGCCCTGCCGGACAACCTGCTGGAATCGGAGCTCTTCGGTCACACGCGTGGGGCCTTCACCGGCGCCTATCGGGCCAAGAAGGGACTCGTGGAACAGGCCAATGGCGGTACGCTGTTCCTGGACGAGGTCGGGGACATGAGCCCGGAGATGCAGAAAAAGATCCTGCGCTTCCTGCAGGAGGGCGAGTTCCGCGCCGTCGGGTCCAGCGAGAAGAAGACCGTCGATGTGCGCGTTCTGACCGCCAGCCATGAGCGCCTGGAGGATCTTTTGGCCGCCGGAAAATTCCGCGAGGACCTCTTCTATCGCATCAAGGTCCTGGCCCTCGGTCTGCCGCCCCTGCGCGAGCGCCGGGACGACATCCCCCTCTTGGCCGAGCACCTGCTGGCGCGCGCCGCCCGGGAGGCGTCCCGCCCGGTACCCACCCTGCCCCACGAGGTGATGGCCACGCTGGTCGCCTTCGACTGGCCGGGCAACGTGCGCGAGCTGGAAAACGAGATGCGGCGCCTGGTGGCCCTGGCGGAGGACACGGTCAGCCTGAAGGACCTGACCGATGCCGTGCGCGAGGGGCGTCCCATGGACGTGGCCGCCGCCGGTGGCGTGGCCGTGACGGCGACGGGCGACATCAAGGGCGCTGTGGCCGACCTGGAGAAGCGCTCCATCGAAGCGGCCCTGGCCCACGCCGGGGGCAACAAGAGCCAGGCCGCCCGGGACCTGGGCATCAGCCGCTTTGCCCTGCAGCGCAAACTCGACAAGTACGGCCTGGGCAGGGGGAGCAACGATGCGGGAGCCGTGGGGACGCCGGCCTGAACTTCCCAGCTGCCGCCGGCTCGCCCCGCTGCCACGGCCCGCGGGGGCGCTGGGCCTGAGACAGGCTGCCCGGGTCGAAGGGGACAGTGGAAACGGTACACCCGAGGCATGGCTTGCTACCGTGGGCCCATGGGCAGCGCCGTTCTTCTCCGTTTATCGCGTCTGGCACTAGCCTTGGCGTTCTCCTTGGCGATGGTCTCAGGCGCCCGGGGAGATGAGGTCCAGCTGCGCGATGGTCGCCGGCTCGAGGGGGATATCCTGCGCCGCGACAAGCGGGGCTTGGTGCTGAAAACAGGTCTGGGGCAATTGACCTTCGACGCCGCCGAAGTGGTGGCTGTGACCTACGGCCCCACCCGGGCGCAGCTCTTTGAGGAACGCTGGAAGGCGTCCAGCGGCGCGCCTGACTTTTTTGAGCTGGGCACCTGGGCGGCCCAGGTCAAGTTGCGTTCCGCGGCCAAGCGCGCCATGCGGCGTGTGGTTGAGCTCGACGCCGACCACGCCGGAGCCCACGCTTTTCTGGGGCATGTGCTCTACCGCGGCGAGTGGCTCAGCGAGCGGGAGCGTGACCGTCGGGCCGCCGCCGACGCAGAGGCCGAGCGCCGGGCTGCGGGCCTGGTGCCCTACGGGGATAGCTGGGTCACGCCGGAGGACAAGGAGCGTCTGGATGCGGGTCTGGTGAGAGTGAATGGCGAGTGGATGGAGTACGGCGCGGCCCAGCGCCTGCGCGGACTTGAGGAGTACCTCGGCCAGTGGCTGCCGCGGGAAGAGGCCTTGGCTCGCCGGGATGTTCTGCAGCTGGCCATGGCGGCGGGCGTTGAGTTGCCGAGCGTGCTCACGGCCCAAGCCCTGGTGGCCGGGGAGTTCCCCGTCGCGTTGCTCGAGGAAGTCGGCGCCGGGTTGGGCCGCGGCTACACCTGGTTTGGCGCTCGTTTCTCCCGAGCGGGGACCGGGACGCCCGCGGGGGGAGGGCCGGAGACGGAGAGCACCGGGGATGACGCCGAGCGGGGCCTGGGCCAGGGCGGCCCCGGGGATAGCGGCGGGCAGGCTGGTTCGGTCACAGAAAGTCCGGATCAGCCCGCCGCGCCCGGTGCCGATCCCCTGGGCGCGCGCCGGGCGCGGGTGGTGCTCCTGGCCAGGGATGCCGATGTGTTTGGGCGCGCCATCGAGCACTGTGCTCCCCTGGGGCGCTACCTGCCCGAGGGCTGGGCGACTGCCGTGCGACGCACCCACGGCTTCTACTGGTGGAACCCGGCGCCGCTCTCCGTGGCGCGTCAGGGCGAGCGCGGCGACGTGGACATTATTGGCCACTCCTACCACCAATGGGGACATCTGATCGCGAACCTCGAAGGTGATGACGGCCGCCTCCTGCCGCCCTGGTACGACGAGGGTCTGGCGAGCCTGATGGAGTTCAACTGCCACGGGCAGAACCGTGTCTTCTGTCGCGGGAGCGCCGTCGCCACCCCCGCCTCCGGCACCACCGCCGCCCGCGCTGACGCTGGCTACGATCGGGCGGACCTCCGGCGCGGCCGTTGGCGCAAGGCGCTGATCGGGCTCCTGGAGAAGAACGCCGTGAGACGCTTCGACAAGCTGGCCGGGCTGCAGTTCGGGGAACTCACGGAGATCGATACCGCGGCGGCCATGGGGCTGCTCTCCTGGCTCGAAACACGGAGTCCGGGTGCCCTGGGGGCCTTCCACGCGGTCCTGCGCCGGGGTGCGCCCCCGGCCCCCGGACGCGTGGATCCCGACGGTCACGCCCGGGGTATACTCTATGATGAAGCCTTCACGGCGGCGGCGGGTATGGTACGGCAGGAGGCAGACAAGGCCTGGCGAGCATGGATACTGACGCAGTGAAACAGGCGGAGGGCGCTCCGCTCCCGGAAATACCGGGCTACACCATCGAAGCCCAAATCGGGCGCGGTGCCACGGGCGTCGTCTACCGCGCCATTCAGGTCGCGGTTTCGCGCCCGGTGGCCATCAAGGTGCTGCACCCGGCTCTGGTGGGTACGGAACGCGCCGTGGCTCGCCTGAAGCGCGAGGCACGCACGGCCGGGCGCCTTTCCCATCCGCACATAGTCTCCGCCATTGACCTGGGGCGCGCCGACGGGCGTTGGTGGTTTGCCATGGAGCTGGTCGAAGGGCACTCCCTCTTGGAGCTGCTCGAGGATGGCCCGCTACCTGAGGACGAGGCCATCGAGCTCTTCCTGCCCCTGGCCGGAGCCCTGGCCCACGCCCAGGAGGTCGGCGTCACGCACCGGGACATCAAGCCCGGCAACATCCTGGTGGACAGCTCCAGACAGCCGCGTCTGGTGGACCTGGGGCTGGCCTTCGCGGAAGACGATCCCCTGTTGACCCGCGCCGGAGGCACCCTGGGTACGCCCTGCTACATCAGCCCGGAGCAGGCCCGCGATGCGGCCGCCGCCGACAGCCGCAGCGACCAATGGTCCCTGGGTGCAACGCTCTTTCACACCGTCTGCGGGAGGCCGCCCTTCGCCGGTGACAGCGTGGCAGACATCCTCTCCGGCGTGCTCTACGCCCCGGTGCCGGATCCCCGGGAGCTGGCCCCGCAGCTCTCCCGCGGTCTGTCCCTGGTGATCAGGAAGTGCCTGAGCCGCGACCCGGAGAAGCGCTATGGGACCTGCAACGAGCTGGCCCGCGACCTGCGCCGGGTGCGCGCCCGGAGGGCACCGGAGATTCGTTCCCAGGATCTGGAGAAGACCAGCGGCCGCGGGCGGAGCAGGATCTACTGGCTGGCCGCCGCCGGAGCTCTGGCACTGGCGGTGCTGCTCGCCACCTGGCAGCCCTGGTCCGAGCATTCCACCACCCCGGCCGGTCCCGGAAGTGCACAGCTGGCTCCGGAGAGCTGGCCTCCCCTGGATGATGTGGTGCGGCGCTTTGAGAGGCCGGAGGAACTCAAGGCGGCCCTGGCCGGCCTGGCGGGGATCTACCCCAGCCTGCCGGAGCAGCATCGGGCCGGCTGGGGCCGGGAGCAGGTGCGTCTCCTGGGACAACTCGACGAGCGGCTGCGGGGCCTGCGCGCTCCCCTTGAGGCTTCCCTGTCGGCTGTCCTGGCTGACCGGGATTTTGTCGGCGCAGAACGGTTGCTGGGCGCTGGCCATGGCCAGGAACTCCTCCAGGCCACGGGCTTTGGCGAGCTGGGGGAGCTGCCACCGGAGGCGGCCGGGCACTTGAGTTGGCACGTGTCCCAGGGCGCGCGTCTGGCGGCGGCGCGGAAGGCGGCTCGTCTGGAGCTGGACGCGAATCTCGCCGCCTGGCGCGACGGGGTGCTCCTGCCCCGGGTGGGGGAGCTGATCGGAGCGGGGCGCTGGCGCAGTGCCCTGGCGGAGCTCTCCCGGGAACCGGGGGCCTGGGATGTGGAACTGGACCTGCGCGGTCTGGGGGAGGCAGAGCTGCGCGTGGCCTACGGCAATCTCCTGGGCGTGCAAGCGGAGCGGCGCCTCAGCATCCTGCGCGCCTGGCGGGAGCTGGACGCGGGCCTGGCCCAGGTTGTCAGCGAGCGCAGCGCACAACTGGAGACGGCGCTTCTGCGGCGGGAAACCGGTGACGCCCTGGGCCTCCTGGCGGAGGCCTTCGAGCAGGCCCGCGGGGCGGCCGGGCTCCGGGAGGGCGAGGAGATTCCCGGAATGGGGACGGCCTTTGCCGTGCTGGCGAAGGCCGAGCAGCGCCTGGGGGAGTTGGCCGGTGAGTACCGGGATCAGGATGCCCGGGCGGGCTTCATCGCCCTGGAGGAGCGCACTGCCCCCCTCTGGCTGGAACGGGACTACGGGGAGCTGGCGCGGCAATGGACGCTCCAGGAGGAAGACGCCTGGCGTGCGGCGGTGGCGGGGCAGATTGCCCTGCGGCGGGCGGAGGCGGAGCATCTGGCGGCGCTTTTGGAGCGCGCCCGGGCCGGGGCGGCTCGCGGCGTGGACAGTCCGACGGAACTATGGCTAGGCGGAATCCTCTACTCGGGACATTTCCGTCCGCCGGTGGCCGGTGAGGCGCTGGTATTCGAGCACGCCGGCGGATTGCGCCGCCTGGCCCTCGACTCCGCTGAAGGTGCGCCCCTGGCGGAGGCCGCCGTGGTGGAGCAGCTGGCCGAGCGGGCCCCCCGGGAGCTCGGCGAGCGCCAACGGGCCCTGGTGCTGGCGCTCTTCCACTATCGCGAAGGCGACCTGCCCGCGGCGCGCCGCCTCTTGGAGGATACCCCGGCCGCGGCGGCCACGGACTTGGGCAAGGATTTGGAGCTACGTCTGCGGGCAGCGCTGCGCAATGCCGAGGAGCAACAGGCCGAGCGCGATGCCTGGGCCCGGGCCCAGTACCTGCGCCTGAAGCGCGAGCGCCTGCACGGGACGGAGATCGGCGAAGCGCGCAGTGGGGAGCTGGCCCTGATTGGACGCCTGTTGGACGAGTCACGGGATGCCTTCAGCCGCGCGGAACTGGAGGAGCTGCGCGAAATGCGTGATCGGCGCTTGCAGCGGGCGGACCGCAACCGCCTGGAGTCGCTGGCTGACCTCCTGGGTCCCGACAGCCTTGAGAGCCTGCCCGGCGATCGCGTGCGCTTGAGCTTCTCCTTCGAGAAGGCGCAGGCGGGCGCCTGGAAGCCGGGCACCTGGACCGGCGACGGTCTGGGTTGGGTGGGCCCGTCGCGTCCGGGCAGCGATCTGGAATTCCTGCGGCGCACGGCACCGCGCCTGGCATTCGGTGAAAGCCTGGACCTCTCAGCGGGAGCGCTGGATGTGGAGTTGACCGTGGAGCAGCTACGAACCTCCGGTCCACCGGACTCACTGGTCATCTCCGCCGCCGGCTTCCACGCGGTACTCCTGGGTTCCCGCACGGGCGAGCCACTGTGTCTGGTGGGAAGCTCATCGGCGGAGGATGTGTTGGCCCGGGCCCGGGCCCGTTCCGGTGAAGGGGAAGCGTTCGCCGGGTTGCGTTCGGGAGAGGTCCACCGCCTGCGCCTCCTCGTTCACCAGGCCAACGGCTGGGCCAGCGTCTTCGTGGACGGCGAGGAAGTCGCCCGCCGCTCGGTGCTCAGCTCGCCCAGCGATCGCAGTGGCAGCGCCTCGGTTTCCCTGCGCGCCTGGGAGCCCGTGCGGCTCATTGCCGCGACAGTGATCGGCGGGTTCTAGGCGCAATCGTCACCAGGTTGCACCCCAGGGCGCGGGAGTTCCGGTGCTGATCGGGGGCTTGGTGGGTTAGGCCTGCGCGAAGCGCGCCACGACACCGTGGGCGGCGGCCAGGGTCTCCGCTGCCGCCAGGTCGGTCAAGGCAGCCAGGACCTGGCCCGGTTCCTCGGGGCCGGCGCCGCAGCGCAGGGCTCCCCGGGTATGGCTCGCGAGCTGGCGGTCCTGGGCCAGGGCGGCCAGGGCACCGATGGCCAGCAACTCGCGCAGGCGCGGGCTGAGACCGGGGCGCGCCAGGACGCGGGCGTAGGCGTGCTCGGCTATCCAGGCGGCGAAGGCCGGGTCGCAGGCGGACAGCTCCCGGCGCACGGAAGGGGCGAGATCGCCGTAGATGGTCTCGAAAAGGGCCTGGCCGGCTTCGGAGCGCTGAGAGGCCGGCGCTTCCGGGGCGCCGGCGCAGGGCAGGGGGCGGATCTCGTTTACGATCCTGAAGGCCTGGACCAGGCGGGGGAAGCCGGCGAAGACGTGCACCTGCAGCAGGGCCTCGCGCCAGGATGAATCCACCGGGCCGGAAGTGAGTTCGCCCTCCACCACGGTCCAGTTGCCGAGGACGCAGGCCGTGAAGAAGCGCACCAGGCGCTTTTCGCTCGTGTCCAGCGTCATGATGTGGGGGAGGGCTGGCAGTGGCCGATCTGCGCCCCCTGGAGAATCGGCTGGCCCTCGCCGAAGGGCAGGGCCGTGGGCCCGCCGGCCGGGGCGAAGAGGACTACGGTGGAGCCCAGCTCGAAGCGACCGAGTTCCTCGCCCCGGGCGAAGGAGCGCGGGCTGGCCGGGGGGCCGTCGCGGCCGTTCTCCTGGCCGACGATGCGCAGGCGGCCGACATTCAGGGCGCCCACGAGGACCATGATGAGTGGGCCGTGTTCGGTCCTCAGGCGCAGGGCGCAGCGCTCGTTTTCCGCCAGAACCGGGCGGCGGGCGACGACGGCCGGTGCCACGCTGCGGCGGGCTCCCCGAAGCCAGCGAATCTCATCCAGGCGGCAGGCAGTCGGCGCGTGGACGCGGTGATAGTCCCGGGGCGAGAGGTAAACGATCCAGGCGCTGCCGCCTTTTTTGGCGATGGAATCGGATAGGCCGCCGGTCAGCTCTGACAGGGAGAAGGAACGGCCCTTGGCGGTGATGCGGTCGGCGGCGGAGATGGGGCCTGCGGTGAGGACGCGGCCATCGGCCGGGGAGAGCAGGGCCGCGGGGGATTCGTCCAGGGGCCGGGCGCCTCGTTTCAGGCGGCGAATGAAAAAGGCCGTCAGGCTCGGATGTTCCGCGAGGGGCAGGAGCACTTCATCCAGGTCCACGGAGTAGAAGTGGGCGTAGGCGCGGAACAGGGGCCCGCGCAGGGGGCGCGGGATACGCCGGTCCGCCAGCCAGCCGACGGCGAGGGAGAGGGCACGGCGCAGGGGGGTGGCCATGGGCGCAGGTTACACGGGGGCCGAGGCAGGCGGAGGTCGAAACTCCGGGGAGAGTGGGGAGGGGGCTGCTGCAATCCGGCCGCGCCGCCGGGCAGATCCCAAACCCTACCCGCCGTGCAGATCCCAATCCCCACCCGCCGTGCAGATCCCAACCCCCACCCGCCGTGCCCATCCCAAACCCCCACCCTCCCAAGGGGACATGGAGTGAGACCCGGCGGGGCCGGTAGGGTCGCCGGGTATTTTGGCAAAACCTCTGTTACTGGCCGCGCCCGCGTCCGGCCCGGCCGCGACTGGAGTTGCCGTTTGGGCCGTTGTCGCCGGGGCTGCGATCACTGCCGAAGCCTCCACCGCGGCGGTCGCCGCCGGGCCCTTCAAGCTTGAGGATCTGCTCGGCCAGATCCGTGCCGAAGGCCGATGACAACTCGCTGCGGCGTTCTTCCTGGTAGGCCTGCCAGCCATCTCTGATCAGTTCCTGGCCATTGGGTTCGTTGCGCAATCCGCGCATGTCGTCCATCAGGCCGCGGCGCTTTTCCTGGTCGCTGAGCATCAGATCAGCCAGCACCTTCTCGTCGTCGGCACCCAGTCCCAGGGTTTCGGCCACCCGCGAGGCACGTCCGAGCAGGGCCTGGAGTCCGCGCTGCTCCCTTTCGGTCTGGCGCTCCGCGGCCTGGCGCTCGCGCTCCTCGGCCAGGACGGTCAGGATGGCGTCCCGCTCCACGGCGGCAATCTGGCCGGCGGTGGTGTCCGCGGCCCCGGCTCCGGCAGCCAGGGGAGTCCGTTCCAGATCAGAGCGCAGGGCGGCCACCTGATCCTCCAGGTGGGCGATGCGGGCCAGCAGGCCGTCAACCTGGTCAGGGGCGAACTGCACATCTGCCAGGTGGTCAGCAGCTCCATTGCTCCCCAGGGCCTCGAGGGCTTCTGCCTTGGCGGCATCGTACTCAAGAACGGCCATGGACTGCTGCGCATGGGATTCAGCCAGGGAGCTGGACAGGAAGTAGATACCTCCGGCGAGGAGGATCAGGAAGCTGACGAGGCAGGCGGCGATGACGCCTAGGATGGACTTGTTCATGGGTGGGCTGGGGCTGGATCACATGGGGGCTGACAACGGGGGGGGGGATCTCCCTCGCCCGTCCTCTCGATAGAATCATGAAAACCGCGGTGCGGAGACAAGTTTCTGTGTCATTTCTGGCCAGGGGAGAAAGCGCTCCTTAATGGGCCTGAAGGCTTTCCTGTTGGCTCTGTGGGCGGGTAGCCTGCCGCTCCCAGGAAGCAGGTGCGCCGGCGCCTGCCCCACAATCCCCTCGTATTTCCTCACAGCGGCGCTCCGCAGAGCAGCAAACGCCCACACCAGGCCCAGTATCGAGCAATGGACTTCGAGTTCTCAGAAGAGCAGGAAATGGTGCGCGCCATGGCGCGCGAGTTCACCGACGAGGCCGTGCGTCCCCTGGTGGAGTCCATCGAGGAAAACCACCAGGTGCCGCGGGAGCTGCTCGAGCAGATGGCGGAGCTGGGTCTGATGGGGATTGCCATCCCGGAGGCCTATGGCGGTGCGGGCCTGGGTGAGACGGGCCTGTGCATCGTCATGGAGGAGCTGACCCGTGGCTGCTTCTCCACGGCGGCCACCTACGGTGCCCACACGAGTATCGGGGCTACCTCGGTGGAGGTCGGCGGTAGCGAGGAACAGAAGGCTCGCTTTCTACCGCCCATGGCCGCCGGGGAGGTTCTCGGCGCCTTTGCCCTCACCGAGTCCAACGCCGGTTCAGACCCCGCGGCCATGGCCACCACGGCCGTGCGCGACGGCGACGAATGGGTTATCAACGGAGAGAAGATCTGGATCACGGCCGGGGATATCGCCGGTCTGACCACGGTCTTCGCGGTGACCGACAGGGAGGCGGGTGTCAAGGGCCTCTCGGCCATCATGGTGCCGGCGGGCACGCCAGGCTTCACCGTTGGCAAGCGCGAGGAGAAGATGGGCCAGCGCGGTTCGTCCACGGTGACCTTGGTACTGGAGGATGTGCGCGTGCCAGCTGATCACTTGCTCGGGACGCCCGGCAGCGGCTTCTCCGTGGCCATGAAGACCCTCGACCGCGGGCGGCTGGCCATCGGCGCCAATTGCCTGGGCTGTGGCCGCGAGGCCCTGGCCCTCTCCCGCGCCTTTTCCCAGGAGCGCGAGGCCTTTGGCAAGCCCATCGCTTCCCAGCAGGCCATCCAGTGGATGCTGGCTGACTCCGCCACGGAGCTCTACGCCATGGAGTCCATGATCTACCGCGCCGCTTGGATGTGCGACACGGGCCGCCCGTTTAGTCGCGAGTCGGCGGCCACCAAGCTCTTCGCCAGCGAGGCCCTCGATCGCATCGTGGACCGCGGTGTCCAGATCCACGGGGGCATGGGCTACTCCGCCGAGTGCGCCATCGAACGCCTCTATCGGGACGCGCGGGTGACGCGCATCTACGAGGGCACCAGCGAGATCCAGCGCCTGGTGCTGGCCCGGGATGTGCTGAAAAACGGTTGAGCGGCCCGCGCCCGGCCTGTGCCCGGCGCGGCCGGTGGTATCAACGGCACCCCCTCCCGGGGGTCCGCGCTGGCCAACAGGGGCCTTTCCATGGCGGATCGCCCGCCTCCGGTTGACAGGTTCACCGGCGGGCGGATAGAACCTCTGCCTCTTTTCCGCCCCGCGGCTCCCACCTGCGCCATGGGCGCTGCCCCACCCCACACCGACCGCACCCGTGCCCGATTCCGTTAATAAGGTAGGCACCGTCGTGATCCTGGCCGCCGGCCAGGGCACGCGCATGAAGAGCACCACCCCCAAGGTGCTGCACCCGGTCTGCGGTCGTCCTTTGGTGGCCTGGGTCGTGGACCAGGCCCTGTCCCTGGCGCCGGAGAAGCTGATTGTGGTCGTGGGCCACGGCGGCGAGGCCGTGGTCGAGGCCGTGGGTGCCGCTGCCGGCGAGACTCCGGTGACCTTCGTCACCCAGGAGCCCCAACTCGGCACGGGCCATGCTGTTCAGGTGACGACACAGGCCCTGGGGGCGAACCCGGGGCGCGTGGTCGTCCTCTACGGTGACATGGCCTTGCTCGATCCGGCGACCTTGCGCGGCCTTGTCGAAGTCCAAGAGGAGGGTGGCCTTTCGCTCCTGACCTCGGAGATGGACGAGCCCCGGGGTTACGGGCGCATCCTGCGCCGCGAGGGGGCGGTGGTCGGCATCGTGGAGGAACGCGATGCCAGCCCGGAGGAACGGGCCATTGACGAGTGCAACCTGGGCGTCTACTGCTTCGACGGCGCGCAGCTCCTGGCCGACCTGCCGCGCCTGACAAACGACAATGACCAGGGCGAGTTCTACCTGACGGACCTCGTCGGCCTGGCGGTTACAGCGGGTCGCCCGGTGACCACCGGCACCTTGGAGAATCCGGACGAGGCCCTGGGCGTCAACACCATCGCGCACCTGGCGGAGGTGCGCTGGGCCATGCAGGTGCGCATCCTGGAGGAGCACATGGCCGCCGGCGTCTACATCGAGGATCCCGCCAGCACGACCATCGACGCCGGCGTAAAGATCGGATCAGGCACGCATATCCTGCCCTATACGGTGATCCGCGGCGGAGTCGTGGTGGGGGAGGGCTGTGAGGTGGGACCCTTCACGCACCTGCGGGCTGGCACGGTGCTGGCTGATGGGGCGGAAGTGGGCAACTTCACCGAAGCCAAGAACTCCACCCTGGGTCCCGGGGTCAAGGCCAAGCACCTCTCCTACCTGGGCGATGCCACCATTGGCGCGGGCACGAATGTGGGAGCCGGGACGATCTTCGCCAACTACGACGGCAAGCTGAAGCACCGCACGGAGGTGGGCCAGCGGGCCTTCATTGGGAGTGGCACGATCCTGGTGGCTCCGGGTACCATTGGCGCCGGAGCGACCACGGGCGCGGGCGCCGTGGTTACCGGCCGCACCACCGTGGGCGCGGGTGAGACCTGGGTCGGCGTGCCGGCTCGCCCCCTGCCCGCCCCCGGGGCCGCCGCTCTGGAAACCAGCGACGATTCCGACGACCAAGAAAACAGGGCCTAGGCCCGCGAGGCAGCAAACCGTGACCAGCTACAGCGACAAGATCACCCTGATCGCCGGCAACGCCAATCCCGCCTTGGCGGAGGCCATCTCCGCCGAGCTGCGCCTGCCGCTGGCCAATGCCCATGTGGGTCGGTTTCCGGACGGCGAAATCGACATCAAAGTGGAGGAGGACCTGCGCGGCACGGATGTTTTCGTGCTGCAGCCCACCAACCCACCGGTCAACGAAAACTGGGCCGAGCTCCTGCTCCTGCTCGACACCCTGCGCCGGGCCAGCGCCGGGCGCATCACTGCGGTCATGCCCTACTTTGGCTACGCCCGCAAGGACCGCAAGGACGAGGGGCGCGTGCCCATCAGCGCCAAGGTCGTGGCCAACACCCTCTCCTGTTCCGGCGCCGACCGCGTGGTCACCATCGACATGCACGCGGCCCAGATTCAGGGCTTCTTCGATATTCCCGTCGACCACCTCTACTCCAAGCCGATCTTGCTCGAAGCGGTAAAGCAGAGTGGCCTGGAGAACCCGCTGGTGGTTACACCGGATGTGGGTGGCATCAAGATGGCGCGCGCCTACGCCAAGGAACTGCACGCTGACCTGGCCATCGTCGACAAACGCCGCGTCTCCGGTTCTGAAATCGTCGTCGAGCACATCATCGGCGATGTCAAGGACCGCAACATCATCATTGTAGATGACATGATCTCCACCGGCGGGTCGATCACCGAGGCGGCGCGCATCGTGCGCGACCAGGGCGCCCGCCAGGTGGTCATCGCCGTCTCCCATGGTGTCTTCGCCGGCCCCGCCTTCGAGCGCATTGAAAACGCTCCGGTGGACCGCCTCTTGGTCACCGATACGATCCCCCTCGATCCCGCCGCACCGGCCAAGATCGAGGTGGTTTCCGTGGCTCCGCTTCTGGCGCGTGCCATTCACAACATCCATTCGTCCCAGTCGGTCAGCTCTCTTTTTGACCGCCTCCCTGTTGCGCCCGTCGTTTAGACGCGGGCAACGAACCACCCAGGGTAAACCATGAGTTCCAGCGATATTCTCAAGGCGGAAAGGCGCGCTCGCGTCGGTAGCCGCTTCGCCCGGCGCCTGCGCAAGGTCGGCCGTATCCCCGCATCCATTCAAGCCGACGGCAAGGCCCCGCACCTCGACATCTCCGTCGAGGAGCGCGAGTTCTTCGCCTCCCGGCGTCACCACGTGCACCTCTACGACATCGATGTGGAGGGCAGTACCGAGACCGCCATCGTGCGCGAGCTGCAGTGGGACGCCTTTGGCGATCGCTTGAACCACATCGAGTTCAAGCGTGTCCAGCGCGGCGTCAAGACCGAGTCCTCGGTTACCCTGGATGTGATCGGCGCGGCCACCGAGGGTGACCTGAACGTGCTCGTGAACGAGGTTCAGATCAGTTGTATCCCGTCCCTGATCCCCAACTCAATCGAGGTTAGTGTGAGTGGCTTGACCGCCGGCGACAACCTGACTGCCCAGCAGTTGGAGCTCCCGGAGGGCATCAGCCTGGCCATGGACGGGGAAACTGTCCTGATCACGATCTCCGCCCACAGGGTCGAGGTCGAGGAGCCCGCCGAGGACGCCGAGGACGAAGCTGCCGCGGATGGCGACGCAGGGGCCCCGGATGCCTCCTCTACCCCCGATTCGGCTGCCGAGGGAGATTCCTCGGACGCCGAAGGCTAGCAGGGCCCGTCACTGCCGGCGGGGGGTTGCCCCCGCCGCGCAGGCCCGTATCATGTTCGCCCCTCGCTCGGCGCTCTGCCGGGCGGGGAGCAGAACTCAACCCCCCTCAGGATTGTCCCGGTGAACAGGCTTATCGTCGGACTGGGCAACCCAGGACCCGAGTACGACTGGACGCGACACAACGTCGGTTTCCAGGTGCTCGAGCACCTGGCCCTGCACGAGGGGGTGCTCTTTCAGACCGCAGGCAGGTTGGACGACTACGGTGGACCCCGCGATTTCAGCTGGGCGTGCCTGGAAGACCCGCCCGCCCTCCTGATCAAACCCCAGGCCTTCATGAACCGTTCCGGGCCGCCGGTCGCCGCCGTGGCGCGCTGGCTGGCCGCCGAACAAGGGGCCGCGGCCGAGCTGGACCCGGCTCAGGTCATGGTTGTCTATGACGACCTCGACCTGGACCTCGGGCGCCTGCGCATTCGGCCCCAGGGGGGAGCAGGCGGGCACAATGGCATGCGGTCCCTCATTGATTCACTCGGCACTGACCGCTTCCCGCGCCTGCGCGTGGGGATCGGAAAAGCCGGACCCGACGCGGCGCGCCATGTGCTGTCCAGGTTCAGCGCTGTCGAGCAGGCGGAGATCGAGATCTCGGTGGCACAAGCCTCCGAGGCGCTGCTCCACTGGCTCGGCACCGGAGATCTGGCGGAGTGCATGTCGCGGTACCACAGCCGCTGGAACCAGGACACCGCCCAGAGCGACCCGTCCACAACACCGCCCCCCTAGGAGGCCATCACTTGACTACTATCTATGAGACCATGTTCCTGATGGACAACGAACTTGTCCGTGAGGACTACCAGGCCGCCAAGAGCCTCGTCAGCGGCATCATCGAGAAGCACGGAGGCACCGTGCACACCTCGCGCCGCTGGGACGAGCGCCGCTTGGCCTATCCTGTGAAGGGCCGCCAACGGGCGACCTATGTTCTGTCGCACTTCGAGATTCCGGGTGCTGGCATTCCGACCATGCTGCGGGATTTCGAGCTCAGCGAGAATGTTCTGCGTGTGCAGAGCCTGCGCGTGGAGTCCGTACCCGAGGCCGAGACCGAGTTGAGCGCTGCCGAGCAAGCTGATGATTTCAGCATCCCGACTCCGCCGGAGGACGACGCCCCCGAGCCGGAAGAGGAGCTCCGGGACGATGATGAGGATGAAGACGGCGGGCGCAGCCGCCGGCGTGACTCCCAGGGCCGGGAAAGCCGGTCCCAGAGCGAACCGCCCAAGTCCTCCGAGGCCGAGGCCAGCGCCGATACCGAGGCTGAGGCCGAAGCGGCTCCGGAAACGGCTGAGGCCGAGACGAGCAGCGCGACCGAGGTCACGACGCAGGCAGAGACCGCCGAAGCCACAACCAAAGAGGAGGCCAGCGCCTCCGAGGAGGCCTAGACATGGCAATCAGAAGAGGCATGAAGCGCGGGCTGCCCCGCATGAAACCCACCAAGAGCTGTCGGCACCCGGAGATCGACTACAAGGATCTCGAGTACTTGCGAAAGCACATCTCCGCCCAGGGACAGATCGTCTCGCGGCGCAAGACGGCCTTGTGTTCTCGTTGTCAACGGAACCTGAAGCGTGCCATCAAGCGCGCCCGGTACCTGGCCCTTGTCCCCCATGTGGGCTGAGCGAAGGCTGCCATGAAAAACGTTGAAGTACTGCTCCGCGATTATGTGGAAAACCTCGGCCGTTGCGGGGATGTCGTCCAGGTGGCCGCGGGCTATGCCCGCAACTACCTCCTGCCCTCGAAGCTGGCCGTGCCGGCGACGGAGGACAACAAGAAGTTGATGGAGCGCCGACGTGTGCGTCTTGATGCGGAGGAAGCTGCACACCTGGCGGAGATTGAAGCCCGGGTGGCGGCCCTTTCGTCCATCTCCGTGCGCACCGTGGAAAACGTGGACGAGAACGGACACCTCTACGGTTCCGTGAACGCGGCCACCATCTGCGCCCTGGCCGCCGAATCCGGCTATGAGCTGGAAGAGAAGAATGTGCGCCTCCCGGAAGGCCCCATTCGCCAGTCAGGCGAGCACAGCGTGCGTCTCCATGTCCACGGCGAGCACTATGCGGAGATCTCCGTGATCGTGGTCGGCGAGTTTGCCGGTGAAACGGCGGCGGATGCGGAGGCTCGCGAGGCGGCTCCGGACGAGGTGCCCGAGGCAGTAGTGCCCGAGACGGCACCGAACGCCGAGGTCTGACCCGTACCCCCTGATACGCACGGCGCCCCGGCGATCCTCGGATTGCCGGGGCGCCGTGCTTTTGTCGGCTCCCGGGCGATTCCGTTTCCTGTGGCAGCCCGGCCCGGTTATGCTGTCTCGCGGAAGCCCCCCCCAACCGTGACTGAAGACATCTGGCAAGGAGAAGACGAGCGCGGTGGCGGTGGGCGTGTTCCGCCCCACAACGAGGTGGCTGAGCGCTCCGTGCTGGGGGCCTTGCTGCTGGACAGTGGGCGCATGGTGGATGTGGCCGAATTCCTGAACGCCCAGGATTTCTTCACACGCCGCAATGGCGTCATCTACGAGACGCTCTGGGATATGACCGAGCGCAACCTGGGCGTGGACATGGTCACCCTGGGTGAGATCCTCAAGGCTAACGGCACCCTGGGTTCGGTGGGGGGGAACGGCTACCTGTTGGAGTTGGCCAACGCCGTGACCACCTCCGCGCACCTCCTGCACCACGCGCGCCTGGTCCAGGAGACCGCTACCCTGCGCCGACTCATCGCAGAGGCGACTGAAATTGTCACCGAGGCCTATTCGACCGCTCCCCAGGGGGATAGCGTGGCCACCTTGTTGGATGCCAGCGAACATCGCATCTTCCAGATCTCCGAGGGCCGCGATGCGGGCAGCACGGAGGGAATCGGTGCGGCCATCGAAGCCACCTTCAAGCGTATCGATTCCATGTCGCACCGCTCGGGCTTGACCGGTATCGGCAGCGGCTTTTTCGACCTGGACGAGATGCTCTGCGGCTTCAACAAGGGCGAGTTGACGATCATCGCCGCGCGTCCTTCCATGGGCAAGACGGCCTTCGCTCTGAACCTTATGGAGTACGCTGCCTTGCACAAGCCCGAGTGGCTTGACCGCGAGCCGGCGATACTTTTCTTCAGCCTTGAGATGGGGCGCCAGTCAATCGCCAGCCGCATGTTGTGCTCGCGGGCCCGCGTCGATGGCCACAAGCTACGCACCGGGCGCATTCCCAAGGAGGATTACGCGGATCTGGTGGAGGCCGCCGGCGAGCTGCAGGGGACGCGGCTCTTCATCGACGACACACCGGGGCTGTCGGTCATGGCCTTGCGTAGCCGGGCGCGCAAGATCAAGCACCAGCATGGCCTCGACATGGTCGTGATTGACTATCTGCAGCTAATGAGCCATCCCAAGGCAGAGAGCCGCCAGCAGGAGATCAGTGCCATTTCTCGGGCCCTGAAGGGGTTGGCACGGGAGCTCGAGATTCCTGTCATCGCCCTCTCTCAGCTTTCACGCGCGGTTGAATCCCGGGAGGACAAGCGCCCGCAACTCTCCGACCTGCGCGAATCGGGCTCGATCGAGCAGGATGCGGATGTGGTGCTGATGCTCTACCGGGCGGAGTACTACAACCCCACGGACGAGAACAAGGGCCTGGCCGAAGCCATCTGTGGCAAGCAGCGAAACGGACCAACCGGGCGCGTGAAGCTCCAGTTCCGGGCCAGCACCATGCGCTTCGAAAACCGCGAACCGTCCATGGCTGAGCCGATTCTGCCCTGACGATCGAGTTGCCCTGGGCCCCTCCGCAACACCCTGTACCTTGACTGCGCTCCCCATTGTGAAGTACACGCGCCCCTGCGCGCGCCTGGTGCTTTGTGCTCTGCTCATCGCCTGGGCGGGACTTGTTCCCGGTGGCGCCCAGGAGTCCGGCGCTCCCCCGGGCGGGAGCGATGAACTCGGTGGCCTGGCGCCGTCTCAACGGCAGAATCCGGATGTGCTGTCGATCCAGGTGGAGGGGGCCGAGCGCTACACCCATGAGCAGCTCGTGGCTGCCCTGGGCCAAGTCATCGGAGCGCCGCTCGATCCCGATGCCATTGAGCGCGGCGTGCACACGCTCTGGAAGGCCTTCCATGTGCGCGCCCAGGTAGATGTGCGGGAGACCGCCACGGGTGTGGAGCTGCTCCTGCGCGTATACGAGCTGCCGGCCGACCTGGAGCCCCGTTTCGTGGGCAATGAAGAGATTGGCCTGGACAAGGTTCTCGAATGGGCCCAGCTCGTCGAGCGGCAGGAGCTCTTCCTGTATCAGGCACCGCGCGTGCGCCAACGTATCCTGGATGGCTATCTGGCCGAGGGCTACTACTTCGCTGAAGTGGAGTTTGTGGCGCGCGAGGCGGTTGATGGAGAGAGCTCGCCCGCGGACCTGATATTTGAAATCAAGGAAGGTCCCAAGGTGCGCGTCATCGCCGTGGACGTTGTCGGCAGCGACTCCATGCCGGATACGGGCATGTGGTGGTGGAAGGGCGGTCTGCGCAGCCTCTCCAGGAACGAAATCGCAGGCCGCGGTCCCCTGAGCTGGTGGGGTGGCTTGCTCGTGGGGGACGTCCTGGAGGCGGATTTGCTCGCCATGCGCCAGACCTATCGCCAGCGCGGCTGGCTGGACGCGGTGGTTGAGTTGGGGGAGCTGGACTTCAACGAGGATCGGGACACGGTGAGCGTGACGATCCTGGTGGATGAGGGGCCGCGCTACACGGTCGGATCCCTGAGTATTGTGGCCCTGGAGCGGCAGGTGGAGCCAAGCGCAAACGGCAAAGCGGAGCTAGTGCCCGCCCCGCTGATTTTGGATGAGGAGGAATTGAAGGGACTCTGTCAGCTGAAGCCTGGCAACCCCTATGAGCTTCATCTACTGATGGCGGATAGCACAGTCCTCAAGAATCGCTACGGGGAGCTTGGCCACTTGTCCCATCCCTCGTTGCGGGGCAAGGGCGGCTGGGAGTTCCTTGAGCCAGAGCTGATTATCGATGTCGAACACCACAGGGCGAATGTGACCTATCGCCTGTTGCAAGGCCGTGAACGTTTCATCCGCGAGGTGCTCTTCACCGGCAACCACCACACGCGCGATTCTGTTCTGCGGCGGCATGTGAGTGTACTCCCAGGGGAGCGCGCTGACATGCATGAGCTGAGCCGCTCGCTTTCCCGGATCACCTCCACCGGCTTCTTCTCTGACCCCCGCGATCAGATCGGGCATCCGGACCCGATGATGCGCTTCCATGAGACGGATGATCCGGAGATGGTCGATGTGGAGTACATCGTCGATGAGGGGCAGGTGGTGGATATGCAGCTCTCCGGAGGCGTGCAGAGTGATTCGGGCGCCTTCGCCATGGTCTCCTTGCGCATGCGCAATTTCGACGCCACCGACTTGCCGAGCTCCTTCGGCGCCGCTTTCAGTGAGGTCTATCACAAGGAGGCCTTCCACGGCGCCGGCCAGTTGCTGGAAATGAACCTCTCACCGGGATCTGAGATCAAGTCCTGGCAGGTGCGCTTCATGCACCCAGATATCCTCGCATCCCACTTCGATGCCTGGAGCCTGGACACCGAGTTCATGCGTCGCGATCGCATCTACCCCGCTTTCGACGAAGATCGCACGCGTTATCAGGTCAAGTTCGGGCGGGCCTTTGGCCATAACCTGCGTGCCTACCTGGGCATCTCCAAACAGAATGTCGTGATTGATGATCGCGCGGAGGACGCGCCCGGCACCCTTGAGCGCCAGCCGGATGAATCGCGCGTACAGGGCCTGCTCTTTGGCCTGTCCCATCGGGATGTGGACAGCCGCATGAACCCCCGCGAGGGGCTGCTGGCCAACTGGAACAACAGTCTGAATGGTTCGTTCATGGGCGGCAACCACGAGTTTGTGCGCAGCGAGTTCAGCATTGATTGGTTCAGGCCCCTGGGCGGAACGGATGGCAGTGTGCGTCCGGGCGTGCATTGTGCCCTGGCGGGTGGAGTGGCGGCGCCCTTTGGCACAAGCGACGAAATCCCCTATACGGAGCGTTTCTTCATCGGCGGCTCCAAGACGCTGCGGGGCTTTGATTTCCGCGGTGTTGGGCCAAACGAAGAGGGCAGCGCGGTCGGTGGCGAGACAATGCTGAGGGCCAGCCTCGAGTACCGCATTCCGCTCTACACCAAGACCCAGGCGCGCACCTTTCGGGAGGTCGAAATGTTTCGCATGGTTTTCTTCGTGGATGCGGGCATTCTCGATCCAGATGCCTGGGACCTGGACTTCTCTGAGATGCGAGCCTCCTACGGCGTGGGCTTTGGCTTGACCAACCCAATCCCGCTGATCTTCACCTTTGGCTGGCCACTTGAGTCCGGCCCAGGCGACGACCTGGAGCAGTTCTCCTTCAACATCTCGTTCTACTAGTCAGGACCGCTAATCCTCTGGATTAGGGGAGAATGTGCCCCGGACGGGCAGCCAGGACGGATGTCAGCCCAGGAGTACTCCTTCCTGTGGTGGGGGTTTGACAGGACGCCGCATTCTGGATAAACCACTGCCCCCCCCCGGGGACGGCTGTTCGCTCCGTAGGACGCCGGTAGGACCCATTGCTCGGGTCCCAAGACGATGACACGCAAGACACTTGCAGATTTGGCCGCCCTGTGCGGTGCCGTACTGGAAGGCGACGGCTCCGTGGAGATCAGCGGGCCGGCAGCCCTGGGTGAGGCCGGGCCTGATCAGGTGAGTTTTCTGGCCCACCCCAAATACGCCGAGCAGCTGGCCACCACAGCCGCCGCCGCAGTGCTGGTGGGCACGGGCGTCACCGAAGTACCTGCGGGCCTCAATATCCTGCGCCACGCTGACCCCGGTAGCGCCTTCACGAACATCGTGTTGGCCTTCAGCCCACCGCCAGACCGGGCACCGGTCGGCATCCACCCCACGGCGGTAGTCCATGAATCCGCTCAGGTGGCGGACGGTGCCAGCATTGGGCCGCTTTGCAGCATCGGGGCACAGGCCACCGTCAATGCGGGTGTTGTGCTTCGTTCCGGTGTGCACCTGGGAGCCGGGGCCAAGATTGGGAGCAACAGCGAGTTGCATGCGGGCGTGGTTATCTACCCCGGTGTCTCCGTCGGGGCCGACTGCCTGATCCACGCCGGCACGGTACTTGGTTCCGATGGATTCGGCTTTGAACCGTGCGCGGAGGGCTGGGCCAAGGTTCCCCAGTGCGGCACGGTTGAAATCGGCGACAGCGTCGAGATTGGTGCCAACTGCGCCATTGACCGGGGACGATTCGGGCCCACGCGCATTGGCTCCGGCAGCAAGTTGGACAACCTCGTCCATGTGGCTCACAACGTGCAGGTGGGCGAGCATGCCTTGCTCATTGCCCAGGTGGGTGTGGCGGGCTCCTCGCGTGTTGGTAACGGCGCTATTCTCGCCGGCCAGGTTGGCCTGTCCGGGCATCTGGAGGTTGGTGACGGAGCGCGCGTGGGCGCCGCGAGCGCGATCTTCAAGGACATTCCCGCCGGTGAGGATTGGTTCGGTTTCCCGGCGGAGCCGCGCACCGCCGCCCTGCGTCGCATGGCTCGCCAGCGCCGCCTCGGAGACGTCATGGAGCGCCTGCGGGAACACGAAGCGCGCCTGGCCGCCGTGGAAGAGGCTCAGAAATCAGCAGGAAGCCAAACATGAGTAGACGTCAATACACTCTCCGCACAGCAGTTGAGTTCTCCGGTGCCGGCCTGCACTCCGGCGAAACCGTCCAGGCTCGCATCCTGCCCGCCCCGGTGGGAACTGGAATCGAGTTCGTGCGCACGGACCTGCCGGATACGCCACCCATCCCGGCCACGGTCATCTACCAGGCTCCCCTGGATCGACGCACCTGTCTGACGCGCGGCGGCGCCAGCGTTGAGACCGTCGAGCACTTGCTGGCCGTGTGCGCCGGCCTGAAGGTGGACAATCTCACGGTGGAGGTGTCCGGAGCGGAGTTCCCCGCCCTCGATGGCAGTGGCCAGAAGTACGTGGAGATGTTCGAGCAGGCGGGCATTATTGAGCAGCGCGCCGAAGCGCGCGCCTTTCGCCTGGAAGAACCCGTCTACGTGCGCGATGGCAATGCGACCTTGGTGGCGCTGCCGACGGATAGTCAGGGGCTGACTCTGCAATACGTGGCATCCTTCGATGAGCCGGGTGTGGAAAGCAGCTCCTACCAACTTGATGTCACCACCGAGGCCTTCAAGGAACACATCGCCCCGGCGCGTACTTTCTGCCTGGCCTCGGAAGTTGAGGCCCTGCAGGCCGCTGGGCTGGGCCAGGGAGCAACCCGCGAGAACACCCTGGTGCTGGGCGACGAAGAGACGCGCATGCGCTTTCCGGGAGAGCCCGTGCGCCACAAGCTGCTGGACTTGATGGGGGATCTGCACCTCCTGGGAGCCGACCTCTCGGCCCATGTGATCGCCACGCGAACGGGCCACAAGACCAACGCGGATTTGGTCAGGCGCCTTGTGGACTTAATGCAGGAGGCGGAGACTGGCGGCATCATCCAGCGCGAATCCGGTCTCGATATTCGCGAGATCCTCAAGATGCTCCCGCACCGCTACCCCTTCCTGCTCATCGACCGTGTGATCGAGATCGATGGCTTCCAGCGGGCGACGGCCATCAAGAATGTCACTATCAATGAACCCTACTTCCAGGGACACTTTCCCGCCGCGCCGCTGATGCCCGGCGTCCTGCAATTGGAGGCCATGGCCCAGCTGGCCGGCGTGCTTCTGCTGCGCAAGCTGGAACACACCGGCAAGCTGGCCGTGCTGTGGTCCATTGACAAGGTCAAGCTGCGGCGCCAAGTGACCCCTGGAGATCAGCTACGCATAGAAGTCGAGACCACTCGCCTCAAGGGGCAGGTCGCCCAGGTGCGGGGCACCGGGCATGTGGCCGGCCACATCGTCTGCGAGGCAACCCTGATGTTCAACATGATCGACGCCTGACCATGACAACAAGTATCCACTCCACAGCGGTCGTCGACCCCGGGGCCCAAATCGGTGCCGGGGTCAGCATCGGCCCCTACACGGTGATCGGCGCCGATGTGAGCATCGGAGACCGCTCTCAGATCGGTCCTCAGGTTGTGATCGATGGCGTGACCACCATCGGCGCAGACAACATCATCGTCGGCCAGGCCAATCTGGGCGGGCCGCCGCAGGATCTCTCCTACCGCGGCGAAGCCACGCGGTTGATCCTGGGTGACCGCAACACTGTCCGTGAGTTCGTGACCATCAATCGCGGTACCATCAAGGGCGGTGGCGTGACCCGCGTGGGTGACGACTGTCTCTTCATGGCCTGCTCCCATGTGGCCCACGACTGCGAACTGCGAGACAGTATTATCCTGGGCAACAACGTCATGCTCGCCGGGCACGTGCTGGTGGAGGAAAACGCCAACATCGCCGGCGCTGCCGGTGCCATGCAGTTTGTGACGATCGGCGCCTATGCCTATGTGGGGGGTATGTCGCGCCTGGCCCAGGATGCTCCCCCCTACATGATCGTGGCCGGAGACCCCGGCCGCGTGCGCGGCGTCAACCACATCGGGCTAGCCCGGGGTGGCTGTGAAGATCCCGTGATTGACGAGCTGCGGGCGGCCTTCCGCAAGATCTACCGCTCTGGTATGCCGCGCAGCCGTGTGCTGGAGGAGATGCGGGCGGAAAGCGGCGGGAGTGGAGAGCTGCAGCACTTGCTGAAGACCCTGGAACGCATCGAACTCGGCCAGAAGGGGCGCTACCGCGAGAGTCTGCGGGCAGACTTCGCGCGCCAGGGAGCGGAAGAGATCCTCGAAGGGGGCGCCGCCAAATGAGTGTGCACGAGACAGAGCTGGGCAAGCAGGCGGGCAGCAGCGTGGCGCAGCTCTCCATGGCCGTCATTGGAACGGGGCACCTGGGTTCAATCCACGCCCGCATTCTGGGTCAGCACGGCGGGGCGCGGTTGCGGGCCCTGGTCGACCGGGACCAGGAGCGCGCCGGGGCCCTGGCCGCGGAGTTGGCGGCAGGGGCGGAGCCCCCGGTGGTCTTCGCCTGTGTGGAGGATCTCTTGGAAGCCATGGGAGAGGAGCTTGACGGGGTGGTTGTGGCCGTGCCGACGGTCTTCCATGCACAGGTCGCCGTACCTCTACTGGAGGCCCGTATCCCCGTTCTGGTGGAGAAGCCCCTGGCCAACTCCCTGGAGGAGGCGGACCGCATTCTGGCCGCGGCGCAGGCCTCCGGGACCATCCTGACCGTCGGCCATGTGGAGCGTTTCCAGCCCGGCCTGCGGCGGGTGCTGGAGCAGGGATGGCAGCCGCGCTTCATCGAATGTCACCGTCTGGCCCCGCCGAGCTTCCGCTCCATGGATGTGGGCGTGGTTCACGATCTCATGATCCACGATCTGGATTTGATTCTGAGCATGGTGAAGTCGCCGGTGGCGGAGCTGGACGCCTGCGGTGGCGCCATTCTGGGAGAGCGGGAGGATCTGGCCTCCGTGCGCCTCATCTTCGAGAACGGTGCCCGGGCCAGCGTCACCGCCAGCCGTGCCTCCCTGCAGCCCATGCGGCGCTTTCGCATGTTCTCGTCGCGGGGCTACGTGTCCCTGGATTTCAACCGCAACTACGGCATCTCGGTGGCCAAGGGGCCGGAGTGGGATGCGCGGCGGGCGGAGCTGGCGGAGCTTGCGCCCGAGGAACTCATGGCGCGCAAGGACGAGCTAGCCGGAGCCGTGCTGGCCGTGGAGGAGATGGCCCTCGAGGGTGAGCAGCGCCCCCTGCAGGCGGAGTTGGACGCCTTCCTGGGAGCCGTACGCGGGGGCGGCGAGGTGGAGGTGACCGGCGCCGATGGACGCGCCGCCCTGGAACTCGCAGAGCGCATCGTGGGGGCAATTCGGGAGGTGGCGTGGTAAAACCTGCGCCGTGAATGCAACCACCGAGAGCCGCTTCGCCCCCCTGCCTCCGTCCCTGGCCAGCGAGCCGGATGGACCCGAACTAGAGATCCTGGAGCGCTGGCGACGGGAACAGACCTTCGCCGCTGTCCAGGGCGCGCGGGCCGCCGGCGAGCCCTTCGTCTTCTGGGAAGGGCCTCCCACGGCCAACGGCAGGCCAGGCATCCACCATGTGATCGCGCGCACCATCAAGGACACGGTGTGTCGCTTCCAGACCATGTTGGGCAAGAAGGTGCTGCGCAAGGCCGGCTGGGATACCCAGGGCCTGCCGGTGGAGCTGGAGGTCGAAAAGAGCCTCGGAATCAGCGGCAAGCCGGAGATCGAGGCCTTTGGGGTCGCTGAGTTCAACGCCCAATGCCGCGAGTCCGTCTGGACCTACCGCCGGGAGTGGGAGGAGATCAGCGAGCGCATGGGTTACTGGCTCGACTACCAGGATCCCTACATCACCTACGACGACAGCTACGTGGAGTCGGTCTGGTACATCCTGTCCCTCTTTCACCGCGAGGGGCTGGTCTACCGCGGCCAGCGCGTGCTGCCCTTCTGCGGGAGGTGTGGCACGGGCCTCTCCGCCCACGAGTTGGGCCAGCCGGGTGTCTACCAGGACCTGATGGATCCGAGCGTCACCGTGCGCATGGTCGCCCTGGATCCCACCCGGCTCGCGGGAGAGCGGGGGGCCGAGGGCGAGCAGGAGAGCTTCCTGGTCTGGACCACCACACCTTGGACGCTGCCTTCCAATGTGGCCCTGGCGGTGCATCCGAGGTTGGAGTACATCCTGGCGCGCGTGCCGTTGCCCATGGCCAAGGGCGATGAAGCGGGCGCCGGAGGCTACGAGCGTGTCTGGGTGGCGGCGGAGCGGGCCGCGGCGGTCCTGCCGGAAGGGGCGCAGGAGCTGCGCCGGGTGAGGGGCACGGAGCTCGCCGGGCGGCGCTACCGGGCGCTGTTTGATGATGATTGTCCCAGTGTCGATCCCGGTGGCTGGGAGGTGGATCAGGATGCCCTCCGGCGGGTTGTGCTGGCGAACTACGTCTCAGCGGACGACGGCACGGGCCTGGTGCACCAGGCCCCCGCCTACGGTGAGGAGGACTGGGCGACGGCCCGGGAAAACCGCCTGCCGGTGCTGCAGGCCGTCGGCGTGGAGGGGCGCTTTGTCTGCTCCGCCGGCCCGGTCGAGGCGGGGACCTTCTTCAAGGAGGCGGACGCTGCCCTGATGGATGACCTCAAGGGGCGTGGGTTGATGTTCAAGAAGGCCCGCGAGAGCCACAGCTATCCCCACTGCTGGCGCTGCGACACGCCACTTTTCTACTTCGGCGTCCCAGCCTGGTACATCCGCACGACGGCCTACCAGGAGCAGATGGTCGCCTTTAACCGCCAGATCAACTGGGTGCCGTCGGAAATCGGCGAGAAGCGCTTCGGACACTGGCTGGAGAACAACATCGACTGGAACATCTCCCGGGATCGCTACTGGGGGACGCCGTTGCCGTTTTGGATCTGCGACGGCTGTGACCGTGAGGAGGCCATCGGCAGCCAAGGGGAGTTGGCTGAGAAGGTCGGTGGCCTGCCCGCTGGCTTTGACAATCACAAGCCACTCATCGATGGACTGACCTATGCCTGCGGCGTGTGCGAGGGAACCATGCGGCGCACCTCGGCCGTAGTGGATTGCTGGTTCGACTCTGGCTCCATGCCCTTTGCCCAGTACCACTGGCCCCACGCCCCCGGCAGTCGAGAGCGGCTGGCCGAGCAGTACCCGGCACACTTCATCGCCGAGGGCTTGGATCAAACCCGCGGCTGGTTCTATACCTTGCATGCCATCGGGGCCTTCCTGGGCTCCTTGGAGGATACGGGCCTGCCGGCCGGGCCGGCCTACCGGGCCTGCATGGTGAACGGTCTGGTGCTGGACAAGGATGGCGTCAAGATGTCCAAGCGCTTGGGCAATGTCGTGAGTCCGGCGGAGGCTATCTCCACCCACGGCATCGATGCGGTGCGCTGGTACATGCTCTCCAGTGGCGCGCCCTGGCTGAACAAGCGCTACGACGATGCGGGCGTTCATGAGGTGCGGCGCAAGTTCTTTGGCACGTTGCTCAACAGCTACCGTTTCTTCGCGGAGTACGCGCGCATCGACGGCTTTGATCCCGCTGACCCGGACATCCCGCCGGTTGCCCAGCGCGGGGAAATCGACCGGTGGCTGATGAGCCGCGTGCAGTCAGTGGCGTCAGATGTTCGTTCCCGCTTCGAGGCCTTTGATCTGTCCGGGGCCTGCCGCGCCCTCGAGTCCTTTGTCAGCGACGAGCTCTCCAACTGGTACATCCGTCGCAACCGGCGGCGCTTCTGGAAGGGGGAGGCGGGGGCTGACAAGCTGGCTGCCCATGCCTCGCTCCACACGGCCCTGAGTACGAGCGCCCTCCTGGTGGCCCCGGTGGCGCCCTTCATGGCGGAGCTGCTCTGGGAGCGCCTGGCTCCCGGGGAGTCATCCGTGCACGGGCAGCTGTTCCCGGAGGCACAGCCCGAGTGGGCTGCCGGAGAACTCGAGCAGGCCGTGAGCCTGGTGGAGCAGGTGGTGGCGATGGGCCGCGCCCTGCGCGAGCACGCGGGGCTGCGTGTGCGCCAGCCCCTGCGCGCCATCCACGTGCGCGGGTCTGATCTGGCGGCTCTTGAACTGCTGCGCGGGGATTTCGCCACGGAGCAGGTGCTCGACGAGTTGAACATCAAGGGCTGGGGGAGCATCGAGGCGGATGACGGGAAGCTCTGTCAGCTGCGGGCCAAGGCCGCCTTCCGCGTGCTTGGGAAGAAGCTGGGAGCACGCATGAAGGCGGCGGCGGGCCTGATTGCCGAGCTGCCGCCGGAAGCCGTGGAGCGCCTGCGCGCTGGGCAGACGGTGGAGCTGGAGCTGGACGGCGAGGGTGTGGAGCTCGGCGCCGAGGACGTGGAAATCAGCGTGGAGGTCATGGCGGACTTCCCCGTCGAGACTGATGGGCGATTGGTGGTCTACCTGGACACGGAGCTGGATGACGGGCTGCGTGCGGAGGGTCTGGCCCGGGAGGTCGTCAATCGCGTGAACGGCCTGCGCAAGGATCTCGGCCTGGCCGTGGAGCAGCGCATTCAGCTGCACCTGCGCGCCCGTGGCAGCCTCCTGGAGCGGGCCTTGGCCGAGCATGGAGACCTGATTGCCGCGGAGACCTTGGCCACTAGCCTGGCTACGGGCTCGCAGGCCGGGGAAGGCCTGCCCGAGGAGGCGGAATGGGACCTCTTCGAGTTGGGGGAGACCGCGGGTGTGCAGTCGCTGGAGGCCAGCCTGAGGGCCGTCTGAGTCCCGGGGACTCCTTGTCCCGCCAACAGTTGTTCAGGGGAGCCCTTTCTCCGGTTGTGGGCCTTGGCAATGGGTGCTACCTTTTTCCTGGGGGATCACCCTGATCACACAGGTGACCCGCAGACAAACCTTGGAGCCTAACAGCTAAGCCTGGGTCCTGTTCGACCGTGCGGCATGCCCGTGCGGTGTGGGGCCCACCTGGAATCATCCGGTTCCGGGTTCTGTCGGGCACGGTGAGATCGGGGACCCCCGCTTTTTTTGCTTTCCCACCGTGCGGGGGGGGGGGCAGCGACCAGTGACCGGCGAGAGGGTGAGTGGGCGCGAGGTGTGGAGAAGCGCGGCGGGGGTACAGAGAGGGGCGTGTGGAGGCGTGACGCGCGCCGGGCAATCGGATTCTCCCGGCATCAGTGATAGCCCGTGACTGTGGGGTTTCCGGCCAATGCCCTTCGTTCCGCGAGTGCGGAGGGCTACCATCCGGCTGTTCCGACCGCGGGCGGCAAACAGTCAGCGTGAGCAACTCCGCACGGTGGTCAACCCAACTCCGGACAGCGATCCGACAGATACTCAATGCGGGTACTTCTCCTCATCACCCTAGCCGGCGGCCTCGGCTACCTGGCCTATTCGATTCTCCAGGGCGCCAGCCCGGAAGTCACCTCCGCTGAAACCGCGTTCTGGGAGCCGACGAGCCCAGGCAAGATGCTCTCGCCCGGTGGCCCGCCCCCGGAGTCCGGGGCGGCGGCTGACGAATCCGGGGCGGCGAACGATGTTGAGGTGGGGGTCGGAGCCGGGGCGCGGCCAGGGGCACCAGCGCCTGCCTCGGTTGCCGCGGATCCCCAGGCCCTGGCAGAGCTGGCTTCCCTCTTGCTGCAGTATCCGGCGGAGGTCGAGGGTTGGTTGGTGGCCGATGGCGAGCAACGGGTGGGGGCGGCGCGTGCGCGCCTGGTGCGGGCCTTTGGGCTGGCCCTGGCGGGCCGTGGGCCGAAGGCCATTGAGGTGGCCCAGGGGCTGAACCGCGTGCAGGGCGTGACCGGTGCCGAGCTGGCCTTGCTGGGGGCAGCAGTGACAGGCAAGGGGGGAGGCGTGCGCGCGGCGTCCACCGGGAGGAATGTGCTGGCGAGCTCCATGGGTGTGGCTCTGGCGGTGCACCGGGCCCGGCGGGCTGCTGACCAGGGAGATGCCAGAGGCGCAGCGGAATCCTGGTCCGAGGTTCTCCTGGCTGGGACCCAGATGCCCTGGAACACTGACCCAGCGGTCTTGGAGACCTGGCTGGCGGGCCTCAATGGGGCCCAGGCCCAGCATCGGCTGAATCCGCGGGGGGAGTGGCCGTCCGTCGATATCACCGTGGAGCCCGGGGACAACCTGACGTTCGTGCGCCGGCGCCTGCTGGCGGCCAACCCGGGACTCTTGATCTGTACTGGCCTTCTGGAGCAGGTAAACCACCTGGGCCGCTATATCCAGCCTGGGGACGTGCTGCGGGCCCCTACGGAGCGGGCGCGCGTCCTGGTGGATCTCAGCGAGCGGGTGCTCCTCTACCTGCATGGGGATGAAGTGGTCGCGGCCTGGACCGTGGGCATCGGGAAGCCCGGAGAGGAGACGCCCACGGGCCAGTTTGAGATCGGTGAGAAGGAGCGTGAGCCAAGCTGGTTCCCCAAGGGCGGGGCCATGGTGCCCTACGGGCACGCGGACAATCCCCTCGGCACGCGCTGGCTGGCCTGGTATGAGGCCGGGCGGAAGACAGGTTACGGGATTCACGGCACAAATGACCCCAGGGGAGTGGGGGGGCGCGTGAGTAGAGGCTGCATCCGCATGCACAATGGGGGTGTGGAGCTCCTCTACGACATCCTGCCGCTCCACGCAAGCATCGAGGTGCGGCCCTAAGCTCGGTGCTTGCCCAAGGTTAGGACTGCCACCCGGGGCAGCAGGAAAAACCGCCTGCACGATTGACCCGGGGCCGCCGAGCCCTATCATTCTTCTCCCACCTACGGCAGCAAGAACGCCGATCAGGGCCAGCGGCAACGCCGCCAGGCATGGTCCGCGGTCGCCGCGTGGTGTTCTTTATAAACAAGGGTGACCTTTGAAAACCAAGTGAGCGTGGGTCTCGCCTTCGGGTGGGACCAGCAAACAAAGCCAATAATCAAACACTCAATTGAAGGGTTTGATCCTGGCTCAGAACGAACGTTAGCGGTGTGGATTAGGCATGCAAGTCGCGCGCGAAAGCCTTCGGGTGAGTAAAGCGGCGCAAGGGTGAGTAACACGTAATCAACCTACCCCTCAGATCGGAATAACCACTGGAAACGGTGGGTAATGCCGAATGGCCCTGTACCGGGACTCCTGGAACAGGTAAACGGTGGCTTCGGCTGCTGCTGGGGGAGGGGGTTGCGGCCTATTAGCTTGTTGGTGGGGTAATGGCCCACCAAGGCGATGATGGGTAGCCGGTCTGAGAGGACGACCGGTCACACTGGGACTGAGACACTGCCCAGACTCCTACGGGAGGCTGCAGTCGAGAATCTTCCGCAATGGGCGAAAGCCTGACGGAGCGACACCGCGTGCAGGATGACGGCCTTAGGGTTGTAAACTGCTGTCACGCCATAGGAATGGCCTATCGTTAATAGCGGTAGGTTTGACTAAAGCGAAAGGAAGCACCGGCTAACTCCGTGCCAGCAGCCGCGGTAATACGGAGGGTGCAAACGTTGCTCGGAATTATTGGGCGTAAAGCGCACGTAGGCGGTTCGATAAGTCGGATGTGAAAGCCCTGGGCTCAACCTAGGAAGTGCATTCGAAACTGTCGAACTTGAGTATGGGAGAGGGTTGCGGAATTCCCGGTGTAGAGGTGAAATTCGTAGATATCGGGAGGAACA
>PVBE011095373.1_pt1 | contig 53662 bp, 34 predicted proteins | sample 1631181 | NCBI WGS metagenome assembly PVBE01 (sample SAMN08397723, study PRJNA350692) | Marine metagenome, whole genome shotgun sequencing project. | isolation source: water | place: Pacific Ocean | collected 2012-04
TACAGCGAGTGGGAGGGGCCGCTGTTCTTCCTGCTGATCGCGAAGTGCGACTTCACGGCGAAAGACACGGGCGTGAGCAAAGGCGATACGGTGTTGCTCGGGCCGCGATAGACTCGGGCGACGGCAAGCGCAATGAAGAGGGCGAGGCCACGGTGGCCTCGCCCTCTTGCGTTTCGCGAGAGAGCAGCAGCTACTCCGCGCCGGAGTAGGCCTTGAACTGATCCAGCAGATCATCCGGCGGGTCGAAGGGCATGTCGACGGGGCGAGACTCGAGCGTGCTGAGGTACCCGCCGAGCAGCACGAGCCATTCGTCGAGCGAGGTCGATAGGTTCGTCGGCGCTGGCTTCGCGTCGTCCTCAATCCAGTCGAACATCGCGTTGGTCAGGCCCGCCTGGCCGACGATGTCCTGATCCGCGTAGACCTGCTCGGCCTTCTCCACCGTCCCATCGGGCAGCGACTTCTCGTAGCCGCTCATCCACCAGTGACGGAAACCGTGCGTGCCGTAGACCGCGATGCGTTTGTGCATCCAGCTCGGGCCCTCAATAAACTCGGGCGCGCCCTCGCCTGCCTGCAGCATCGCGCGCGTGCCGTTGGCGAAGGTGATCATCGTCTCCGCAGTGCGCGGGCTCGGGTGCGTCCCGTTGATGTCATCGTAACCGGATGACTGGCCAAAGACCGTCTGCACGGGCGCGTAGTTGTTGAAGGCGAACATCAGATCCATCACGTGGACGCCTTGTCCGCTCATCGGCAGCACTGCGCTGGCGTCGATGCAGCGCACCTCGCCGATCGCGCCGCTGGCGATGTCGCCCAGGAACTCGAGAATTCGTGGATGGTGGCGGAGTTGGTGATTGACGGCGAACTTGGTGCTCGACGAGGCCTCAAGCGCGCGGAGAGCCTTGTAGTCGTCCGCGCCGATGCAGATCGGCTTCTCGACGATGCATCCCGACACGCCCGCATCGGCGACTTGAGTCATCAACCCCACGCGGAGCGTCGGCGGGGTCACGACATGCACGAGATCGGGTTTCTCGGTCGCGAGCATCTCGGCGAAGTCGGTGTAGAGCGTCTCGACCCCGTACTTCTCGCCGAACGGGTGCAGGCGCTCCTCGTTCATATCACACAGCGCGGCGAGCGTCCCGCGGGTGATGTGCTCGTACGCATTGGCATGACCGGCGGCACGGCCCCCACAGCCCAGCATGACGCATTTGTGAGACATATGATGACCCTCCCGGATCAACGGCAGTCGGGGCTGAAGCCCCTCTTACGTGGGTTCCCTCTATATCAAGTGGAACTCGGTCTGTCGGCCGTCGAGGACGCGACAGCCATCTTTGGCGAAGATGACATCTTCCTCGAGTGAAAGCCGGAAGTCCGCGCCGTTCCATTCATCGACGGCGTCCATCACTGACAATTCCATCGTGAAGCAGTAGTTATGCTCCATCTTCACATCGCCGCGGCCTTCGCAACATTCCTGCTCCCACGGCAGGCCGATCAACGGGCCCGGCTCGTGGAGGAAGTACCCCAGCGAGTGCGAGTAGATCTTGGGCTCTGGGATGCCCTCCTTGCGGGCGCGAGTTAGGATGTTGTGGAGGTGCTCATTCCCCGTTAGCCCGACGGTGAACTCGGACATGAATACGTCTTGCAGTCGGTTGCCCTCCGCCATGAGCGCCTTCAACTCGTCGGGCGCGTCCGCTTCGCCCGGTCGCAGCACGTACGCCTTCTGTTGGTGGTCGCTATTGTAGCGCATGTACTTGATGCCGACATCCGAGTGCATGTAATCGCCGGGACGGATCGTGAGGTCGCGCGCCCCGTATTGCTCGCGTGTCTCGGCGCTACGGATCAGGCCGAAGTACGGTTTGAAGGAGACATCCAGCCCCAGGTCGGCCGCCCGCTGCCAGTAGGCCCACTCGACATCGGTGATGGTGGTCAGACCGGGCACGATGGTCGCCGGGCTCAGGCACTCGGCGAGGATCGCGTGGGCGACGCGGACGACGTGCTCGTAGACCGGGATTTCCTCATCTGTCAGCGTCGCCAGCCAGCGCGTGCACGCGTGCTCGGCGGAGACGAGGCGATCCTCGAACCCGGTGGGCACGTGCTCGAGGAGCTGGGTGTAGAGGTTGTGCGTCAGGCCGCCGGCAGCCCATTGGGTGGAACCGATATTGAGGCCGATCTTCTCTGGATTGCGCTCCTTGATGATGTCCTGGAGCGCCGCCCATTGGATCGACTCGACCTCGGTGTTGAGCGGCCGGTCGTAGAGATCTTGCGTGTTGGTGCGCCCGAGGTTGATGCGCTCGATGCCGTCGCCCGTGTCGTAGAACACGAGGATCTGCATGATCGGGCACCAGCAGTTCATGGGGACCATTGTCGTGAAGACAGGGTCGAGGTCGTCTTCCTGGCAGATGATGATCCACATGTCCAACCCGGCCTCACGCATCGCGATCGGCAGCACCGCATCGAGGCGGGTAGCCAGGACCTCGTCGATGAGATCCGAACGCTCGCGCATCGGCAGGACGCGGGGAAATGGCATCGGGGACGCTCCCAATCGAATGGTGTCACGGACGGCTGGTGATTCACGCATGGGCGGGCGGGCACCTTCCGGAGGGAGGGGCTGAATCCGGTATGAGGAAGTGGATCGCCAGGCGAACTCATGCTCGTGGAGGCTCGAATGTCACCGTCCATGCTGCTGCCAATTGCGTTGGTCGCCGGGATGTCCCAGCAAGCCGCGGAACTGCCCGGCGTTGTCACCGTGCGCTCGTGTGGGGCGGTTGGTGACGGTGTCTCGGATGACACGGCTGCGTTCCAGGCAGCGATCGACAAGGCGGCGGAGGTGGGGGGCACGGTCCACGTCGACCCCGTCGAGCCGGGCAAGGGTTACGTGCTGACTCGGACGGTCGTGCTCGAGCGTGGGACGAGCCTGGTGGGGAGTTTGGCGGGGATGCCGTTCATCGCCTGGGAAGGCGTGCCACGCGAGATCCAGACGGGCCCGGTCATCCTCGCGCGGCCGCATCTGGACGAGTACTCGGGCGAGGCGAAGCGCCCGCTCTTCCACTTGCGCGGCGGGAACACGATCCGAGGGCTCTACATCCTCTACGACGAGCAACCGTGGCCATCGGATGAGGAGTTTGAGGAATACGGCTACGACTCGGACGCGGAGCTGATGGACCGGTTCATCGATGAGCACGTCGCGCCGTGTGGACCGACGATCTACGTTCAGCCCGGCGTCGCGTCGACCACCATTGAGGACATCACCTGCGGACGGTATTACGACTTTTTCTACACGCCGGCGGGCGGGAAGATCGTCATCAACCGGTGCTATCTCTTCGGCTACAAGCGCGCGTTCGCGATGAAGGAAGCCCGGGACGTGGTGAGGATCTCCGAGATTCACATCGTGCCGAATGTCGAGAAGCCGATCTCGTGGCAGCACGCGAAACTCCAGGGCGCGATTACCTCTCATCCGGACAATATCGCCTTCGACTTCGGCAGCGTTGATGGCTACTCGGTGAGTGACGTCGCGGTCTTCCTGACCCACACGGGATTCAAGCTCGGGGCGAGTGAAGATCGGCCCTTCATCGACCCGATGACGGGCGAGGGAGCTTCGTTCCCCTGGGGCGCGGGGCCGTGGGGATCGATGCACAACGTGAAGCTCGACAACTGCGTGGTAGGGTTCGATTGCGTGGTCGGGACGATTCTGGTGAACCAGCTCAGCAACATCATGATCCACGCGAGCATGGCCGGCGACCGGGCGATGCAGACGACCGATGGCGAGGTCTCGCGTCAGGCGGCGTTCATCGTCGGTCCTCAGTTCGCGGGGGCGACGCTGCAGATCAACAACCTCGCGCTGAGTTCATTCGCGCCCCTGCGAGTCGCGGCCAACGCGAAGATGGTGCACCAAGGCAACGGGCGCGCGTTCCTGGTCGATTGCCCTGGCATTCCCGAAATGAAGGACTATGCCGACCGGATGACGGCGACGCTTGAGATCTTCGGGTTCGTGGTCTCCAACATCCCCGAGACTCATCTCGTGGGCTTGACGGAGGGAAGCCAATCACCCCTCCGCATCCACGGCTTCACGCACAACGGCGCGAGGCGGGATGATGGGGTGCTGGAGTAGGTCGCCTCACTCCGCCTCGATCTTGCAGTGGCCCACCACTTCCTCGCTCTCTATCCGCCACGCCGTCATCGGCCCGTCCATCCTCTCCGGACCCCGGACAATCGGCTCGGGTGCTGTTCGCACCAAAACTCTCACGCTTCCCTCCGCTGTCGGCACGGTTACTAGCTGCCCACCCTCAATCTCGCGAACGGTCGGCGCGCTCGGTGCGCCGTCGGGCGCGCGATACGGCTGGATCACGGTGACGTAGTGCGCCTCCGCTGCCGGCGACGCGGTCTCTGCCGTAAGGTGCCACTGGACCAGCTTCCGGTTGTCCGGCGGCGGGTCGAATTGGTCGGTCTGGCTGATCGAGAGATCATCCGGTGTAAGCCAGGTCACCTGCGCCGCGCTGTCGCCGTTGGCTGCCTGGGCAACTTGGCCGGCAACGGCGAATTCGTTGGCTGCGTGCAGGAGCCACTGGAACGACGCGGCCTCGGGCGCGCGTAGCTCGTCGTGGATGATCACGATGCCCTCCGGCTTGACGAACAGAATCCTCCGAAGCGAGGCGTCGAGCTTGCCCTGATGGGCCCTCGTCGCGTCGCCGGAGACGTAGTCGAATCCCTCGGACGTAAAGAACCTCGTGATCTCGCCGCCATTGGCGAATGAGTGCGAGGCCTGCCCCTCGCCGTTGACGAGGATCGAGTTGACCGAGCGGGTCTGCCACTGCCAGTTGCGGTGGTGCGGACTGCCGTAGCTATCGCGCCGCCCCGTGCGGATCAGCACCGGTTTTCCGTAGACCTGAAGCAGGAACGCGTTCTGGGATTCATACCCGTGGCTGTAAGTGCCGAATCGCGACGATTTGAAGATGAGTTGCACGTCGCGCGAGCGGTCGATGAGATCCGTATGGAGCACGGCTTGGCCGACGCCGCGGAAGTGTTTCGACTCCACGAGGTCGGTTGGGGGGAGCGCCTCGGGCGGCTCAGACAGCGCCCGCAGGAATCCGATGTAGCCGCCGTCCTCCTGGCTGCCACCGGCTTCGTCGGCATACCACTGCCAGTAGGGGTCGCCCGTCTGGCGCGCGAAGATGCTCATGAGCTTGCTGTAGCTGGAGGCGTTTCGCCCCCCGCACAGGTCGCCGAAGCCCCCGTCCTCCACTCCGGGAGGCACGGTGTAGAGCGCGAAATCGCCGGCGCGGTGGAAGAACGGTCGGTCGGACCCGTCGATTCCGTAAGCAGACTTCATCACATCGAGCCACCACGTCTGGCGATAGAGATAGCTGCTCCAGTACGCCGCGCCCTCGTGCCAGCCGCCGTCTGAATCGCTCCACACGAAGTAGACGCAGTAGAACACGTCCATCGCGAAGGTCGCCCAGTCTTCGGCTTCGGGCAACTCGTCCTTGAACGCGATTCCCATCTCGCCGAGGAAGTGCCACGAGCGGTTCGAGTGGCTTGAGTATGGTCGCCAGATGTGCCTCGGGCGGAGCAGTCTGTATGTCTCGCCGCCGCGAACGCTCATGACCGCGCGCACTTTCTCGCGGTCTTCCCCAGAGAGGTATTCATGCATCCACGTGTAGGTTCGCGCGGCGTAGTACATGAACGGCATGCCCGCCTCGTCGTTGTAGCGGAATCCGGTCGAGCCCACGGGGTCCCACTCGCAGGCCGCCAGTAGCAGGCGGCGCGCCTCTGCGGCGTAGCGCTCCTCATCGGTGAGGAGGTAAGTGAATGCCAGCGTGGCGGCGGCGTTGGTGACGGCGGAGACGCGCGTTCGATTGCCCCACCACATCTTCCGCCAGTCCGGGCTGCCGCGCTTCATGCCCTCGGGGTACTTCGGCGGCTCGGTGATGTCGGGCGGGTTGGTGATGAGCTTCTCACACGCCTCGATCAGCCCGTCGCGCTTAGGGCTGAGATCTCCCGTCGCCAGCTCCTGCATCCGCGGGAGGTCCTCGGGTCGGAAGAACAGCCTTGGGTGATCCGGGATGCGGCTCAGCAGATCCCCATCGGTGGGCTTGGGGAACGGCTTCGCATGCGCGGCGATGGTGAATGAGCGCGCGCCGCTCCACGGGCTCTGGTCGCCCTCCTCGTCGACATATGCGAACCGCCAGGAATACTCGCCCGCCTCGTAGGTGGCGTCTGGGCAGACGCAGTTCAGCGACAGGTCAGCTCGCTCATACAGAACCTCGCCGAAGTCTACGTCCGTGGAGAGCTGGAAGAGGTAGCTGGTCGCTCCCTCCTGCGGACGCCAGACGAACGGCGGAGGGTTGCGATCGACGATTTCGTCGCTCGGCCGGAAACCCCACTCACCCTCGACGGCCGGCTTCTCATCGGGGGGGCTCGACAGCGAAGCAGGCGAGAGGGATGGCGAGCATGAGGACGCAGATCGCGAGCTTGGACATGTGGAGTCTCCTGGGGGAGTCTACTGTTGCTGCTCGAGCTGGGAAATCGCGTTGACGAAGGCGGCGTTCTCGGTCAGCCACTCGTTGCGGTCCTCAAGCATGCCCGCGGCGACGTCCATGCTGCCCGATAGGATTGACGGATCCCCGGTCAGCAGCGCCTGATCGCGAAGCAGCGCTATCTGTTGCTCGAGTCGCTCGATTTCGGAGTGGACGACCTGAGCCCGGTGGCTGATCTCCTCGCGGTGTTGCGCTCGCCGGCGGAGGATGTCGAGCGTGGCCTGCCTCGAAGCGTGCATCGCCTCGGTCATGTCGTTAGCTTCCATTTCCTTCTCGAGAGCCGCGATCTCGGGCAGCGGGTCGGTCTCGGACCAGTCCTTGGAGTACTTGGCCAGCAGTTCAGCCTGCGCGAGCATGTGGACGTAGACGTCGCGGAGTTCGGCCAGGTGCATGGCGTAGGTCTCAAGCGAGCCCGCGTCGGCGTCGCTCGTCTGGCCGGCGATGTCAACGATGTCCTGGCACTTCTTCTGGATGGCCTCGTAGCGCGTCCGGCTGTTCTGCGATAGCTTCGCCATGATGGCATCTGTCTGGGCGTCCGCCTCGACACCCGACTTCGCCCGCCGGCTGGCGCGCACGACGCGCTGGAAGCGCTTGCTGCCGGCCATCCACGTGAGGAACCCGATTTCGCCCGCCGCGCCGATCAGCAGCATCGGCCACGCGGCCACGCCCAGTCCGCCCATGGCGGCGAGGTAGAGCCAGTTGACGGGCACGCCGCCCAGGCCCTTGACGGGGACGCGGAAGTTGAACGCGGCCTTGAGGTAATCGAAGTACCCCAGTGATTTGGGTGCTGACGGCATTGGCTGCATGTCCATTGCCCCACCTACAGTCTCAGTCCGGTACCGTTACCGTCCGCGTGGACGGGCGCCAGTTCGTCACGGGGCGTTTCGAGAACGCGAAGAAACTCGCGACTGACCTCCGCGACGAGTTCGTTGAATGAGTACTCCCCTTGCGCGACCATCGCCGGCACGCCCGGATCGGGGTGCGGGATGTGCGTGTACTCAGCGACGATCGTGCCCGGATTTGAACTCATCATCCATAGCCTGTCGCCGAGGTAGAGCGCCTCGGCCACGCTGTGGCTGATGAGGATGATGGTCGCGTCGATCTCAGACCACAGCTCGACGATCAGGTCCTGCATCTCAAAGCGCGTAGGCTCGTCGAGCGCGCTGAATGGTTCGTCCATCAACAGGCAGCGGGGCTTGAGCGCGAGAGATCTGGCCAGCGCGACTCGTTGCCTCATGCCGCCGGAGAGTTCGTGCGGGTACTTCCGCGCGTCGCCCTCGGCAAGCCTGACCCGCGCGCGCAGATCGTTGGCGGTGTCGGCGATGTCGTCTTTCGATAGCCCCAAACGCTTGGCGTGGAGCTTCAGCCCGAAGGCGATATTGTCGACGACAGTGAGGTGCGGGTAGCATCCGTAGTCCTGAAACATCATGCCGCGCTCGTGGCTCGGGCCCGTGACCGGCTCGCCGAGGAAGCGCACCTCGCCCCCGGTCGGCGGAACGTGCGTGTCGAAACCCGCGATGAGTTGCAGGAGCGTCGACTTGCCGCATCCGCTCGGGCCGATAAGGGTGATGAACTCGCCCTCCTCCTCGATGTTGGGAACGGTGGCGTTGAGGTCGGTCACCGCGATGAATGGGGCTTGGCCCCGGCGCGGGAACGCCTTCGTGACATCATCGAGTTCGAGTACGGGCGGACCGTTGTGACGCAACTTCGGACTCCTTCGTAGCGGACGACTCGCGCCTATTCGCGCGCGGCGGATGCCCGGTATGGGAAGAGCTGCTTCCCAAGCCATGCGGCCGCGCGGTCGAGTATTGCGCCGACGATCAGAATGGCGACGATGGTGAGATAGACGCCCTCCACCGCCCCCAAGCGCTTGAAGATCATGATCAGACTGCCGACGCCACCGAGGTCGTCGTCTGCCCGGATAACCTCGGCGAGCACGATGTACGTCCACCCGATGCCCAGGCACAGGCGCATCGCATCGTAGATGCCCGGCAGCGCGATCGGGACCAGGACCTTGGTGACGACTTGCCACGGTCCGGCGCCTTGCGAGTATGCGCTGAGCAGGTACTTGTGCTCGACCGCGTTGATACGGCGCACGACCAGCGGGAGCAGGTAAGCGAACGTGCCCAAGGCCAGGAAGCCGATCTTCTGCTTCTCATCCGTGCCCCACCAGAACATCGTCAGCGGCACGATGGCAGGCAGAGGCAGGTATGAGAGTAGGGTCGTGATCAGGCCAAACATCGCGCCGATGCGGCCGAAGCTGGCCATCAGGACCCCCAGGGGGAGAGCGATGACCGCGGCGACCCCAAGCCCGGCGAGCGCGCGCCGGAGACTCACGAGAATGTTGCGCATGAGCGCGCTGTCGAACCAGAGCTCTGGGATGCGCCCAACGACCTCCTGCGGGCTTGGGAGGATGCTGGGAGTGACTCTGCGTAGCTCCGGCTCGGCGCCTTGCGTCGCCCAGAACCACCAGGCGACGAAGATGACGAAGGGTAGCAGCGACAGCACGCCAACCCAGAAAGGATGCAGCCGCTCGCGAACGCGGAAGAAGATGGGGCGCCGAGGGCGCGGGCGCATGCCCCCAACGACCTCGTCGTCGATGGGATCAATCTCTTCGAGGCCGTTGGGCACCCCGATGGGGGTCGAATCGGGCTCCGCGGACCGGCGGCGGAAGAAAAGGAAGCTCCGGCGCGCGCGTTTCGGGTCGACCGTCTGGTCGTCTATCGGATCGTAACCATCCGGAGCAGATTCGCCGTGCTCTGGCTCCTCGGGTCGCTCTTTCTTGGGCGACCGCGTGAGCAGGCCGAAGAAATGGCGGCGTGGCGCCGGCTCCTCCGGCTCAATATCTTCGATGACTTCGTCGTCGGATTCCTCGGAAATCAGCGTCTCTCTTGTATCGACGCGCACGAAGAAGCGGAGCCAACCGCGGGGCTCACGGGGTGGTTTGGCATCGTTGCTCATGTTGGTCTAGCTCCATCGCGTGACAGGTCGAGGTGTCGGGAGGCAAGACAGCCCTCCCGACACGAGTGGTTGCCTCCGCGCGCTAACCCTCGAGGGGGTAGATCGCGATTTCGACGCGGCGGTTCAGGGCGTGGTTGTGCGGGTCGCTCGCGTTTGCCGGCGCGTCCCACGCCTTGCCCTCCGCCTTGAATTTCGCCTCATCGAATTCGTACTTCTTGATGAGGCGCGCCTTGACGGCCGCTGCGCGATCGTCAGAGAGCTGCTTCACGAGTTCGTGTGGCACCTGATCACGGAACGAGTCGTCGGTGTGCCCGCTGACCACAATCACAGCGCGGTCGAACTGCCCCGCCATGGTCCCGACACGGTCAAGTGTCTTCGCGATCGACGGATCGTAAAGCTCGCCCTCGACCGGGTTGCCAAACTCGTCGCGCGCTAGTTCATCCAGGTTCGCCGAGTTCGGGGCGAAGTGGATTCGAATGATGTGCTTGAGCAAGGGTTGCTCGGCGGTCTTTGACCAGTCGGCCGCCGCGAATGTCGCCGAGTAGGTGTCTGTCTGGTCGGCGAACTTGCCCTCCGTCTCAAGCGCCTTGACCACCGAGAAGTCCATGACCTGGTCGAACGGCACGGGCTCGTCGATCTTGCCTAGCTCGCTGTAGACGAAGTTGATCCGATCCCACGTCCGCTCGAAGTTCGTCGGGTTGCTGGCGTTGGTGAAGAACTGCTTGTTCTCAGCCATGTTGGTCGAGTGGGCGTCGAGCAGCATGCTCTTCACTTCGTCGACCGGGAACTCGTAACCATCGGCGAGCCACTGGCAGGCCTTGTCCTTGAAGGCCGCGTCGGACTCGAGCTTCTGCATGCCCTTGAAGATGCCCTCAACTAGCCCCTTGATCACCTCGGGGTGGTCCTTTGCGAAGTCGGCGCGGGCCGCCCAAACATCAGCGATGACCTTGCCGGCGTCGGCGGTCGTGGAGAGCAGCTTCGTGCCGGCCACTTTGTCCGGGATGTTGTAGATGTCGGGCGCCCAACTCACGCACGCGTCGATATTGGGGTCACTGACGAACGCGGCGGATGCCTCAAACGCGGAGGCCGTGTACTTGTGCGAGACCTCGATGGGCTGGATCCCGGCGAAGAGCAGCAGCGTGTTGAAGTAGTACTGCGACGGGCTGTTCTCCGCGTAGACGACCGTCTTGCCTTTGAGGTCGGCGACCGATTTGATGTGGTCGCGGACGATGATACCATCGCCGCCGCTGGACCAGTCGATCTGTTGATAGATGCGCGGGGCGGTGCGGCTATCGCGCATCAACCCGGGGGCGAAGAGGGCCATCATGTCCAGCGTGCCCCAGAGGATATGGCTTTGGCCGGACGCAAACGCGTCACGCGCCGCGACAGGGTCGTCGATCAGCTCCAGCTTCACCTTGAAGCCATGTTCCTTGTAGAAGATGCTGCTTTCGTTGGGAGCGAAACCGTTGTTCGCCGCCACGATCGGCAGCCACCCGATCCAGACGTTGATCGGGAAGATGACCGTCGGATCGGCCTCGTTCCACTCGTAGGAACTCGTGCCCTTAACGGGCGGGAGTTTCTCGCCCGGAACATAGGCATACTCGCTGACGGTTGTGATGCCCGTCGGGTCCGCGGCCTCGGGAGTGGTGCCCCCGTTCATTTCGTCCTGGAAGCCGCTTATGTCGACTTCGCCCTTGTTCTTCTTGCCCTCAGGCAGGATGGACTTGCGCATCAGGAAGAAGCCGCCGCCGGCCAACGCGAGTATGACCACCACCACAACGACCTTGCCCAGCCCGCTAAGTCCAGTGCTCTGCTGCGTTGCCATGGTCCTAACCTCCCACCTTCGTTTTCGCCGAGATGCGGGGGAATATCCGGGCATCTCCCGAGCATATCTGCAAAGAACTGGCCAGCAATTCAGCGGGCACAACGCATCGCCGTGCCCGGGTTGAAGCCAGCAGGACTATCTCTTCGCCAGGAAGGGGTTCAAGCCCTCGTCTGCTCTTCCCTGGAGCAGGAGGAGCGGGGCGAGCGGCCGAATGACGAAGAAACATGCACTCGCGGAGGGGACCCATGAATGCAGCGCTTGGCCTGGCGATGGTTGCCGCTGTCGGAGCGGCGTGGTGTCAGGACGCTCCGTATCCGACGGACGTGACTGCGAAGACGCGCGCGGATGAGGGCGAGTTGGCGAGGCTGATGGCGCCGGGCGAATTGCTCTTCGAAGATGGATTCGAAGATGGGCTAACCGATGCGTGGTTTGGGCGCACCGGGGAAGACAAGGGTCTGGTGAAGATCGTCACCGGCGCGCAGTTCGCCCGCTCCGGCGAATCGAGCCTGCGGATGGACGCGGAGGACCGAGGCGGCGACGCATGCGGGGCGGGCGCTCACTACTGGTTCCACCCCGGACATGATGTCGTCTATTTCCGCCGCTACATCAAGTTCGCCGAGGACTATCACCAGGGCAACCTGCATCATGTTGGCGGCTCGCTTTACGCCGTGGCGGGATCGGATCGATGGGGCGGGATGGGGAAGGCCGGCATCAAGCCGGAGGGCGACGATCGGTTTGGGGCATCGTTTGAGCCATGGATTCACTGGGGGCGGGTCGCGCCTCCGGGCGCGATGATGCTCTACACGTACTGGATGGATATGAAACGCGACCGCGACGGCAACTACTGGGGCAACAACCTCATGCCTGGCGAGGAAGATCAGGTGGTGCTGGAGCGCGAGCGCTGGCATTGTCTCGAGCACATGGTCCGCGCGAACACGCCTGGCGAGGCTGACGGTGAGATGGCGGCATGGAGCGATGGCGAGCTGTACATCCACCTGACGGGCTTCCGCTGGCGGTCGACCGACGAACTGAAGCTGAAGCGAGTCTCGCTCGGACTGTACGTCCACCAGAGCACGCGCCCGAACACCGTCTGGTACGATGATATTGTGCTGTCGACCGGATACGTCGGCCTCGTCGACTAGCGACTCAGCAGCACCGCCGCGCACTCCTCTGGGTCGAGGGTCACCGAGAACAGGGCGCCATCCTGACGGCCGCTCACCTGCAACTGCGCCCCCGTGACCAACTCCAGCGCGCTGCCTCCCCCGAGCGACGGATCGACGGTAATCGGCGCCGAGCGCTGCTCATCCCCATCGTTGAAGATTGTGAAGAACACCTCGCCGGCCTTGTTCGGGCCGAAACGCTCGATCAGGATGTCGGGCGCGTCCGTGGTTGCCAGCGTTAGCGGCTGCCATCCTGCCTCGGCAACTCGGCGGATCAGGGGCTGGTACTGCTTGTGCAACTCGCGGTCTCGGTTGTACCAAGCCGGAGTCTGCCAGTAGGCGCTCTCTGAACTTGCCGTCGGGCTGAACATGCTCGGGTAGATCCCGTAGAATAGCGACCGCTGGAGATAGCGCTCGACATACGGGCCGAGTGGCTCGAAGTCCGTGTTCATCAGGAACAGGTACGGTTTCTGGGCGGACATCGTGCGGATCATGCTGAGCTGGTCGTGGCTCATTGGCGTCCAGTTCCCTTGCCGGAGCCAGTTCGTTTCCGTACCCATGACATCGAGGTGCCCGCACAGGAATGTGAAGCGATGCGGCACGGCGTTGGCGAACATGAGCTTGCCCATCCCGTGGACATCACCCGCGATCCACTCGACGAATTCGTCGACGGCGAAGGCCTTATGGATGACGGGCTGGTGATCGACGCGCGTGAACGTGAGCGGACGCTGCGCCACCTTGAAATGCTCCCGCCGGTGGTTGAGGTCTGGCGTAACGTAGCCCTCGAGCGAGTCGAGATACTCCCCATCCTGGTCCCCCTGGCGGTCGGGGCCGTACAGCCTGAGCTTCTGCTCCTCGTTCCAACTGATTCGCGCGTCGATGACCTCGCCCTCGATGCCGGGCAGGCAGCTATTCCCAAAGACCGCTCCGTCGCACCAGGGCGTGTCCCTGAACTGCATCATGTACTTGCCTTGCTCGTCGAAGATGCCGCATGCGAGCAGCGCCTTGGCTTTCGTCTGATTGCCCTTCGCCTCACCGGCAGCGATCTTGCGCGCCAACTCCATCGCCGCGTCGTAGGTGCGGGGCATGCCCTCGGGCATCGCCATCCACCAGGTGCTGGGCTCGGTGTAGCGGAAGGTCAGGATGTCGTTCGCGTCGTCCCAGGTCGTCTCGTTGTTGCCCTCCTTGTAGCGGAAGCCGAAATCCTCCCATCCTTCTACCTCGCTGATCTTGCTGAAGGGCATCCAGATCCCCTGGTCCTTTGAGCGCGTCACGAACTGCTCCGGGAAGAGGGCGTAGTAGCGCTCTGCCGCCGAGCGGAAACCCCACGCGGGATCGACGCTGTAGACGATGAGGCTGAACGCGGCGGCGCTTGGCGAGGCGACCGTGTCGGGCACGAGGGCGAAGTCGAATGCAGCGAAGTACTGCTGCGTCCCGGCGTTGTAGGCGAGGCGGTATTGGCACGGCTTCGTGATGTCGGCGCCAAGCGCGATGCCCCAGGCGTCCGTCGTCACGCACGAGAACGGGTATCGGGCCATCGTGCCCGTGGCGCCTGTGCCCATCGGGACCGAGTCGGATGACTCACCTGTACCCCCGATCGTCGTTCCGCCCCGAAGGCCGCCAGCCCATTCCGCGCCGCGCGCCGCGATCGGCAGCGCGAATAGTAGCGTCACGGCCCGGTCCTGGCCGGTCGTGTCCTTGAGAGTGCCCGACAGCCGTAGCGCGTCGTCTCCGTCAGACCAGTCCAGGTCGAGTGCCAGCCCCAGCTCCTCGCATCTGCCGTCATCGAAGCCAATGAAGTCCGAGTTGGCTGCCGCGTCTCGAACGAAGAAGCCGCCGACGGCCTGGTTGGTGGACGCGGTCTCCCCGTTCACGATCACCGATGCGATGGCGCCGGATTCGTCTAGCTGTAGCGTCACGCCGCCCGCTGCGTGGCTGTCGCCCGCGGGGAGGGCTTCGGGAGTTGGTGGCACGACGGGGACGCCATCGAGTAGCGCGGTTCCTGCCGCTGCCCGGAGTTCATGCAGCGCGACATCGTCAAACCAGATCTGCCCCGTATGGCCGCGGAAGAGCAGGTGAACGGTGATGGCTTGCACGGGCTTGGCGGGGATGATCAGCACCTCGCGACGCTGCCAGTCATGCGTGCCGGTGCTGAACGCGGATATCTGGCCCCACAGATTGGAGCCGTCGGCGTAGGTGAGATCGCAGTAGACCGCGTACCCTCGATCCGACACGCCACTGACCTCGGCGGCCTTGCTCCACGCCTCGACGCGAATCGGCGTCGGCATTTCCTGGTTGAGTTCAAGGCTCTGGGAGACGCCGTGATCGCCGCCACCCTCCGCGCGGATGCACGTCACTGCGTCCGATCCATCGCGCCCGTCGCCGGGCGCCGGCTCGTACCCGGCATCGAACGCTTGCCAGCTTGCCTCGGCCGCGTCAAATGCCGGATCCTGGATGAGGTTCGGTCCCGACGCCGCTTCACCACGCACGACGGTGATTCGCGGCGCGGCGTGCAGTCCTGAAGCTGTCATCATCATCACCACCACAGGCATGGTTAGCGCGCAGAGCTTCACGTTGAACCTCCTGGTTGCGTCGAGGCCCGAATCTTCACCGCCGAGGGGCGACGCACCTGTATGGCGAAGACCGCCGGCATGAGGCCACTGACCGCGTGTCTGGTGTCGCTCCTAGTGCTGATCGCACCACGCGCGCGCGCCGCGGATGATGTGCTCATCGCGGACTTCGAGGGCGCGGACTATGGCGCGTGGACCGTCGAGGGCAAGGCGTTCGGCGCCGGCCCGGCTCGGGGGACGCTGGCGGGCCAGATGGACGTCTCGGGCTTCGAGGGCAAAGGCCTCGTCAGCTCATTTGCCGGCGGAGATGGCGCGACGGGTCTACTGACCAGCCCGACATTCGCCCTGACGCGGCCATACATCAACTTCCTGATCGGCGGCGGCGAGCACCCCGGCGACACGTGCATGGACCTGCTGATCGACGGCAAGCCCGTCCGAACGTCGACGGGGCCGAACGACAGGCCTGGCGGCAGCGAGAAACTGGGTTGGTATACGTGGGACGTCAGACAGTTTTCGGGCCGCGAGGCGCGTTTGCAGATCGTGGACCGGTTCACCGGCGGCTGGGGCCATGTCAACGTCGACCACGTCTACCTGAGCGACGTCGCCCGATCGGACGTCATCGTCTCGCGCTATACGGGCAACGTGGCTTTCGCGGACTTCAATGGCGACGACTACGGCGAATGGATCGCTGAAGGTGATGCGTTCGGCACCGGGCCGAAGGCGGGCCTGGCCGATTCGCGCGGGAACGGCGGCGGGGCCACGGGAACGCTGGCAAGCCCCGCCTTCACCATAGATGCCACCTACATCAATGTTCGACTTGGCGGCGGGAACTGGTCAGGCTTGGTCGGAGCGGAGTTGGTTGTCGACGACGACGTCGTGCGCCGCGCGACCGGCACCGACGAAGAGAGCACCACCTGGGCATCATGGGATGTGACGGCCTACGAGAGCCGGGAAGCCCGGATCCGCGTCTTCGATCGCTATGGCGGCCTGTTTGGCTACACCATCGTCGACGAGATCACGATGTCCGGAACGCCAAAAGCCTCGCCGACCGGTGACGCCACCGAGAGCGGCTACGCGGCATCCCGGCAGCGCCTGCTCGACGCCGGGGCGAATGAGCTGGTCTTCGCCACCCGGGGCATCGACCCGGATGGCCACTGGTACGCGAATTTCAGCTACTGGTCGAACAACCCGACGCGGACGCTCTACCACGAGGGCGGGCAGCTATACAAGCTGGACCTGAAGACTGGACACGCGGTCGCGCTGATCGACGACCCCGCTGGTGGCGTGCGCGATCCCCAGGTCCACTACGACGGCGAGAAAATCCTATTCTCCTACCGCAAAGGGGGCCAGCCGTTCTACCACCTCTACGAGATCAACACAGACGGCACCGGCCTGCGCCAACTCACCGACGGGCCCTATGACGACATCGAGCCAACGTACCTGCCTGATGGCGATATCATCTTCTGCTCCAGCCGCTGCAACCGGATGGTGAACTGCTACTACGTGCGCGTGGCGGTGCTGTACCGCTGCGATGGCGGCGGCGGCGACATCCGTCCGCTCTCGGCCAACGTCGAGCAGGACAACACCCCATGGGTGCTGGCGGACGGGCGGGTCATCTACCAGCGCTGGGAGTATGTTGACCGCAGCCAGGTGGCGTATCACCACCTCTGGACCGCCAACCCCGATGGCACCGAGCAGATGGTCTTCTACGGGAACCTGAATCCGTCCACCGTCATGATCGACGCCAAGCCGATGCCCAACTCGCGCAGCGTGGTCGCCTCCTTCTCGCCCGGCCACGGCCGACGCGAGCACGAAGGCCACATCACCATCGTTGACCCAGGCGCGGGACCGGATGAGAGCGCGTCGGCCCGGAGGATCTCCAAAGGGCGACTCTTTCACGATCCGTACCCGATCACCGAAGATCTGTTTCTCGTTGCGGGAGGGACGGAGGTCCTCCTGATGGATGGCGATGGGCGCGTTGAGAGCCTCTTCGACTTGCGCGATAGCGACAAACTCGCCGGTCTGCGCGCTCACGAGCCGCGCCCGATCAGGCCTCGGCCGCGGGAGCACGTGGTCCCGTCGAAGTCTGACCGGCGCGAGCCGACGGGCCGCGTCCTCCTCACTGACGTCTACAACGGGCGCAATATGGATGGCGTGGTCCCGGGGGAGATCAAGAAGCTCCTGGTGCTTGAGACGCTGCCCAAGCCGGTGAACTTCAGCGGCGGGTGGGAGCCGCTCAGCTACGGTGGCACCTTCACCCTCGAGCGCATCGTCGGCACGGTGCCGGTGGAGAAGGACGGGTCGGCGTACTTCGAGTTGCCGGCCTCGCGCAGTTTCTTCTTGGCTGCTCTCGATGAGAACGACGTCGCCGTGAAGCGAATGCAGAGCTTCTTCACCGTGCAGCCCGGGGAGACGCTGAGCTGTGGGGGCTGTCACGAGCACCGGGGTCAGACGGCGCAGCCCGCCACCAACCTCCTCGCCGGCAGGCGCGACCCAAGTCCGGTGTCGCCGGTCGAGGGCGTGCCGGAGGTCATCGACTTCCCGCGCGACATCCAGCCCATCATCGACCGGCACTGCGTGGCGTGTCACGATTACGATGCGACCGAGCAGGGCGGGCCCCGCGCGGGCGGCGTGATCCTGTCGGGCGACCGCGGGCCGATGTACTCGCACAGTTACATCAACCTCACCGTGCATGGCCAGATTGCCGACGGCCGCAACCTCTCCAAGAGCAATTACCCGCCGCGCGCGCTGGGCTCGGCGGGGAGCCCCATCATGCACAAGCTGGCCCCGACGCATTACGGAGTGGAGACGTCGGAGAGCGAGCGAGCGCTCGTGCGGTGGTGGCTCGATTCCGCGGCTGCGTATGCCGGCACGTACGCGGCGCTTGGGTCGGGGGCGGTCGGCGGGCAGGGCTGGGGTGACCATACAAGTGAGGTGCTCGACCGTCGCTGCGTGTCGTGTCACGGTGACCCGGAGAACCCGCTTCCGCGCACGCCGGGCGACTGGATGGGCGTGGCGACGTCAGGCGTGATCAGGAACGACGATCCGAGGGTCCGCCACTCGCGAGAGTTGGTTTTCAATCTCTCGCGGCCGGAGAAGTCGCTATACCTTCTGGCGCCGTTGGCGGAAGCGGCGGGGGGCTATGGCGCCTGCGGGGGAAGTGTCTTCGCATCGACAGACGATGATGACTACCAGACGCTGCTAACAGCAGTCGGCGCATCGCAGGATCACCTGGCGAGGATCAGGCGGTTCGACATGGATGGCTTCCGGCCCAACGTGCACTATATCCGGGAGATGGGCGTGTACGGCGTTCTTCAGCCCGACCTCGCGGCTGATGTGAGGGTCGACCCGTACGAGACGGACCAGGCATACTGGCGTTCGCTCTGGCATAAGCCGCCGTAGCCGTCACTGAGCCGTTGGATCGAACCACCCATCGGCGGTCGTCGACACGTATGCGGGCACACCCTCCAGCCGCAGACCCAGATCCAGCCGTGCCCACGCCACGACGCTCCACATGCCGGATGTCTCCGGCCGGACCTCAAGGTCCAGCGTCCGGCTGCCTGGATCGGCGCCACTGGCAACTCCCTGTCGCCAGTCGACCATGTCGCCTTCCGGGTCATAGACGGCCAGACCGAACTCCCCATCGTGCGCGCCGACGGCGGACACGGTGAACGAGTCCGCGCCTCCGGGGACGGAGAAGTGGTAGCGACGTGTGCCGGGCGCGCCGAACTGCACCATCGTCTCGATCGGCAACACGCGCTTGCATCCCTCGCCGTCGGCATCCCACACAGCCCGCATGTCGTCGTCGATGGTGACCGTGTAGAGCCCCGCAGGCGAATCCGCAGCGAGTTGGGTCTCCCACTCCAGAGGCAAGTCGGTATCGAACTCGGCGCGCTCGAGTTTGGCGCCGTCGGGAGCGATCAGACGGATCGTGCCGGTCGCATTCGCTTTGGGCTTCGCGCCGTAGAGCGTGCGACTCGCGCTGACAGTCCTCGCGCCTCCCGGGCTGAGGAAGTAGAACGTCTTGCCATCCGGCCCGCGGAGGCGGAAGTCAGACGAGTCCGCGACGTCGGCGAGGTCCTCGAGCAGCAACTGCGTCGGATCGAGAGCAATGGCACGCTGCGCGACGGGCGATGGATTCTCCGCCGACTTGAGCACCGCCATCAGGTCGCTTGCTTCGCGTGCCCACTGTGCGAAGCTCTTTCCGAAGCCGTCCGACGGATGGCGAACGGCTCCCATGTAGGCCTCCGCGACGCGCGTCAGGTAGGCCTCATCACCGGTCAGCGTGTAGAGGTATCCCAGTGGTTGGGCGCAGATGCCATTCAGTCCGGCCGTCGAGCCGCCCTCGGCGAAACCAGGCGAGGACGTGTACTGGAAATCCCGGTAACTCGGCCGCCACAAGCTCTCCATGAACGGCGCGGCGGCAACGAGAGAACGCTCAAGTTCGGGAGTCGCCGCCTCTGCGTGAAGGTCGCCCAGGCCTGATGTGAGGATTCCGATCAGGAAGCCGACGTTGCCGACGGCTCCGGCTACGCCGGCCGCGTGATCGCCGGGGAGAACGTGGGGCCACGCGCCGGTTGACTCGAACTTCTGCTCGCGCAATGGGACGATGGCGATGCGTCGGGCCGCGTCGAGGTACGCCTCATCGCGCGTTGCCCGGTAGAGCGCCATGATTGCCTGAAGAGACCAGCCGGCGCTACGCTCGTGGGTGCCTAGCTCCTCGAAGTTCGGCGCCATGTGCCACGCGATGTGTTCGCCCAACCCTTGGGCCGCCTCCATGACTCGCGCGTCGCCCGTGAGATACCAGGCGTCGCACATGCCCTCGGACCAGGTGTGCCCGTTGGTTGCCGCCGTGTGGTAGGTATACTTGAAGCTCCACTTGGGCTGGCGCAGGTTCTGCGACCACTCGCCCGTATGGCAGACCGAGTGCAGCTGGTTTGCGCCAACGTAATACGGATCGGGGTAGGCGTGAACGCAGTCGACATCAGCTTGGTGGCGCGCGGCGGCTTGGGCGACGCGGAAGCACCGTCGGTCACCCGTGCGGGCGAATTGCATGAAGAGCGCGTGGGCCAGGTCGTACTCGTTGTTCCCCCAGTTCCTCCCGCGCTCTCCGTGCCAGTCTCCCCAGTTGAGGAAGCCGTACTCGCGCTTGGCCTCCTTCTTCTCCAAGTGACGGTCGAGCGCGTTCGCGAAGGCGTCGTCGAAGGCCTCGAACTCACCGGCCACTTGCGGTGCCATGGGTCCGAGGGCGCCCGTCTGGGCGTAATACGCGGATGGGATGACGGCGATGAGTGGCCTCGCGCCGAGTTGAGTGACGTCAGGCACCGCCTCGGATGAACGGAAGCGAAGAGCGATCCGCTCCGTGGTCGACATGCCCCACTTGAAGCGATACTTGCCGCCAACGAAGGGGAACGTGAGATGCGTCGGCAGATCGCCATAGGCGGTCTCGCCGGTGATGTCAGGAAGCAGCTCAATCGTGAGACCGTCTTCAGTCGCCGACAGCGCCTTCGGATAGCGCTGCCAGAAGTCCTCAACGGCGACGGCTATGCCTCGGCCGTCAGCGGATTCGATGGCCGCGGCGCCATCCGTGTGGTTGCCGGCCGCCAACTCACCCGCCCCCGATGTCAGCGTGCAGACTTCATCATCCCGCTGGAAGAGGCGCGACGGAGCGCCATTCAGCAAGACGTCCGTCGGTGCCCGCTCGACGAGGAACGTGGCGTTGCTCGCGCCAGCCAGCCCGAGAGACAGCTCAAGCGAGCTGATCTCGATGAACTCGGTCTCGAGGTAGTCGTCGATGAGCGTCACGGCCAGCTCGATGGTTGATGAGCCCGCCCAGAACGTGGCGCGGGTGATGTGCCGGAGGAGCTTCGTGCCGTCCTCGGCGGCGAAGGGCCCTTCGGTCCGGGTGATGGTCTTCAGCGGGCCAGCCAACTCGACCCGGGCGACCTCTGACGTCGCCACGTACTCGGTCCCGTCAGCTGATGTCAGCACGAGCGCCGCGAGCGGCGACGGACAGATGACCTCGCCATCCACGGTGACCACTTCCGCGAGTTGCATGGGGCCCGTGTCGACAGTGAATGCACCATCTGCCTCAGTGACGACGAGGGGGCTCCCGATCTCGGCGCGCGTCACCTCGCTCCCGTATTCAACCGTCAGCTCCTTGGTCGCGCTCGCGTCGATGTCGACGAACGAGTCGACGAGCGCCCAGCGGATGCTATCGTCCGCCCAGTAGCTCGTCGGGCAGACCTGGGCCGGGAGTTCCGTGTCGCCCGCGAGCAACCGGATCCGGCTCGGGTCGAATACGACGCCCTCGGCAAAGGGCGCGCCAAAGGTGATCGGCTCCTCCGTGCGAGGGACGCCATCCTCTTCCAGGAGCGACATGCTCACCCGCTCGCGCGCAACCCCCGCGGGCTTGCCCGGCGAGCGCCCAGCGATGTCATACGGCACGTTGGGGCGCGGGCGCTGAACTGAGGCGGCGTTGGTGGGCTCGACTTGGTCGCGCGTGAGCCCTTTGAAGCCGGGGCCGCCGGATTGGGGGATCTCGGGCTTCTGGCCAGTCGCGTCGGCGGGGATGCGGACCTCGAAGAAGTCCGAGCTATCGCCTTGGCCACCCGCGAGCTGGCAGAGGAATCGCGCCCGGACCAGCACGTCAGCGCCATCACGGTTGAGGTCGATGTCGTCGCAGAAGAAGAGCGCGTTCCCCTCGTGCGCTCCCCGCGCATCGACGCCGGCGCCGCCACCGAAACCGGGGTTGTGATACGACGCGCCGGCGATGCCATCGCGCGCCGAGTACATGACGTCCGTGCCCTTCGCCTCGGGCTTGTCCTGACGCCCCGTGTTTGGGCCGCTGTCGGCGTCCAGGTAGATGATGACGACGGCGCCTTTGGGTTGAGCGTCGTAGGCGAACTCCAGCTTCCACAGGTAACGGTCCTCGGCGACGTGCGCGAGGTAGACACGGGCCAGGTCCGGCGCGTTGCCCTCGGCATCGGCGGGCTCGTTCTGGTAGACCTCGTGCTCGAAAACCACCACAAGCCCATCGTCCACACCGACCACGCAACCCAGAGCGATCTCGAGTTCGTCCGGAATACCGTCGGCATCCAGGTCCACGGCAAGAGCGGGCGTGGCGATGATCGTCAGTATCGCGAGGGAAGATAGCGCGCGGAGGGTCATCGGGGGCTCCTTGTGGCGACGAGAGAGACGGAGGATTAGTTGCCTAACGTGCGCCTCTGGTCCATCAAGGACCTCTGCCCGATGGTCGCGCCAGGGAGTTCGCCGTTCTCGCAGGTATGTTGAAATAGGTAAGGAACGTCTGGAATGGGTGCCGCCATGAAGCCTATGCTGACTGCCATTCGGTCTGCTCTTCCTGTTCTCGCGCTATGCGCGGTCGCCACTGCCTCCGCAGCGGACGATGACATCCGCTACTGGGTCACGGTCAACTTGACGAGCAACGAAGACGGCCTTGCGCTCGCCCGCGCGTCGATCAGGATCACGGGTCCGGATGTCTACGCCATGGAGTACCCCGAGGACGCGGTCGCCTCCGATCTGACCGGTCGCCACGGAATCACCACCGACAAGTGGGGCCGCGTCATCGCCATTCTTGGGCCTGGCGAGTACCGCATCGTGATCCAGCATGAGGCTCATCGCACCATCACCGGCCGGTTCCAGGTCCCCCATCCGGAGAACCCCGATCTCATCTCCCTGGAGTTCGACGCCCGGATGAAGATGCGGGAAGACATTCTCGCGCGGGAGCTGCGCGTCACCGTCCACGGCAAAAGCCGCGACGCCAACGGTCGGGAGGCCGTCGGCCCGTTAAAGATGGCCAACGTTGAGGTCCTCGATGAAAACGGGCGGATTCTCGAAGGTACATGGACCGAGGCCAACGGCAAGGTGACGGTCGAGAGCGCGGACCTCATCGTCGGCGACATGATTCGGGTCCGCGCCCGGGCGGACGGCTACCGGCAGCAGGAGAAGACACTCATCGTCGGCTCGCAACAGAACAGCCCCAACGACCCGGGCTTCACGAATCGCACGAGCGGCTACGACGTCGCGTCATTCATCCTCGAGGCGGAGGGCCAGCGTGTCCCCATCATCATCGAGGCCCTGGCCGGCGAGACGGGGTTGCCTGTCCGAGGCGCCTCCGTCGACATCACATCCCTGGGCACTGGCACCGTCGCCGAGGGCAAGACGGGTGGCGACGGCAAGACCGAGGTCCTGTACGTTCCGCCGGGACCGGAGGGCTCCACCTTCAGCTCCTTCCGAGTGAAGGTCACGCACCCCCAGTTCGATGAGGCGTGGAGCGACATCCCGCCCGAACTCCTGGTCCCTCGCCCCGAGCCGAGATCGTACGTCGTGCATCTCGATCCCAAGCCGCTCGTGACCGGCCCGCGCGCCCACTGGACCGAGTGCCAGCGGCTGTCATTCGAGCGCTTCGCAAACTGGGCAGGTGGCAAGGCCGCGGATCCGGATGACTACGTGGAGAGCCGTGATTCCGCGTCGGTGAAATGGGAAGAGGAGCGCACTGTCGATGAGCGGACCGTGAGGATTGAAAGCTACGCGTCGATACTTCGCCTCGCCGACAGGGAAGACGCAGCCGAGAGGTCCCGGCGAATCGGGGACCTGGGGAACAGGGATCCGGTACAGATCGGCGGCTACGACGGCTGGCAGGGAAAGAGGTTCCTCTGGTGGATCCAGGGGAGGATCTCTTGCCACACGCGGACCAGTTCGAGATGGGATGCCATCCCGTCGCTCGACGAAGCTCGCGCTCTCGCCGAGGAGGTCGCCGGCGCATTGGGAGACTGTTCAGAAGATAAGCACTGAGAGGGATTCCATGACATACATCGCCCGGCGGCATTGGGTTATCTGGGGAGCGGCAATCGCGGCCGTCCTCGGCGCGCCCGGAGTTCTCGCGCAGGAGGTCGACACCTTCGTCATCTGCCGGAACCTGGTCGATGGCCGGCCCGAGGGCGCCGCGGACAACTTCGCCGCTGCCGACAAGTTATATGGGCACATCCGCTTCCGCGCGCCGTCTCCCGAGACCCGCATCAGCTTCGAATGGCGACGAAACGGCAGCGTCGTCTACGGCGACGAGATGGCTCTGTCGCCGAACACGACCTCTGTTACGCTGAGCCTCAACATGGCGCCCGCCGGCGGCTTCACGGCGGCCGGCTACGAGTTGGTCATCATCCAGGCGGGCCGGACGATCGCCCGCGAGGCTTTCACGGTCGGAGACGCGGCTCCCACCAGGCCGCCCGCGGTGAGACGACCAGCGACCCCTGCCGCCGGCGCTGATGAGCAGATCGACTCGGACCCGGATGTGTCGTTTGGCCCGGCAACTCGTAGCGACGATGGCGCGGGACCCGCAGCCTCCGAGGAAATCGATGATGACCCGGAGGTCTACTTCGGCGCGCCGCGCGCGGGCAGCGCCGGCCGCGACGCCGGTCCGCAACCTTCAGTGCCTCTCGGCACGACTCGCGATTCCGGCGCAAACCCCGGCGGGCCGTCAATTAAGCCGCCGGTTCCGACGATCTTCGGCACCCCCGAAGGTGGTGCTGGGGTGCCTGAGGGTGGCGCCGGCGAACTGCGGGTGGACGGGCTAACGGTGGCGTTGGCTGACCCCTTGAGCGACGAGGGCGAAGCCGCTGCGCGGAGCGCCTTCCCCGCCGGCACGGAGTTGCTCTACCTCAGGGCTGAGGCCGACGACACGTGGCGCGGAGGAGTCATCTTGGCAACTTGGCATTGCGGCGACGAGGTGATCGACAAGCAGGTCATCGATGTGGAGGCCGGCGGGTCGGTGATCCTCAGCCTGTTCAGCCGAACTGCCGACAGCCTGAAGACCGGCCGGTGGCGGCTGACCCTCAAGGCGGGGAAGACGGAGCTCGGCGCTCTACCCTTCACGATAGGTCCCTAGTTTCTGACGGTGAGATCCACGCGATGGATGGCGTTTTTCCCGGATTTTTGGAACGGGCGCGGCATGGGCTGGATGTATCCGGCCACGTCGATGGTGCGGCACCGCAAGTCGTACTCGCCGGGACTCATCTTCGGGAGCAGGGCGGCCCAGTGAGCGATGGTGAACCGTTGCGGCCAGGTGAGGGGCTCGCCCGACGTCGCGTCGAAACCCGTCGGCGAGCACGGCAGCGGCCCGTCGCCCACTTCGCCCCCCCACGAGTCCGGTGGCCCGAGGATGTCGGCGTCCCGCCAGTCCTCATCAGACGTCTGCCCCTTCGGCAGAGCCTGAACCTGCACCCGCGCGAGACCAGAGACGCCGACCTGCGCCAGTCCGGTGATGGGGATCGGCTGATCGGCGCTCGCCGACTCGGGATGCGAGATGAAGCGCGCGGCGGTCTTCAGCGAAGTGTCGATGTCGTTGTTCCACTCGGCGTAGGTATCGTTGGCCTGGAACGCGTTCGATAGCACGACGCGCTGGACCCACTTGACTGACTTGAAGCCGTAGGCGTCCGGCACGAAGACGCGCACCGGCCCGCCTCGGTCGGGCGACAGGTACTCGCCGTTGAGCTTGTAGCAGAGCATCACCGGGAGTTGCCCGGGAGGGTCTTCGAGGACGCGGCCGAAGGGCAGCGAACTGCGGAAGATCTGATCCGGGTCATTGTTGTGAAAGCCGTTGTAGAAGACGCGACGGATGTTCGCCTTGGGTTTGGCCAGCCAGACAACGTCGCGCAAAGGCACGCCTTCCCACAGCCCCATCCCGCACGGGTCCGACACGTTGAGGCATGTCACGATGTGGAGATAGCAGGCGGCGCGCTCCTCGGCCAGCTCCATGAGATCATTCCACGTCAGCGCCGTACCCAACTCCTCGGAGAGCGGGTTTTCGATCTTCGCGTCCGTGTCCGGATCGGCGATGACCTCGAGCCGCCACGTGTCTCGATGCATGCCGGCGGCGCGGTGCTCCTCCGGGGAGAGCATCGGAGGCGACGGATTGCCGCGGCTGCAGTTGACGAAGTCCGCGTCAGCTGTAAGGTACTCGAGATCGCCTATCGCGTCGGCGAGTTCGGGAGGCGTGTCGGCGCTGACGCTGGACAGCGCCACGCCCGTCACGGCGGCGGTGCCTATACCCACGAAATACCGGCGGGTGAGTTGAATGTGGTCGTCGATGATTTCTTCAGTCTTGGGCATCGGGGCGAGGCACCTCGGCTCTGAGTTGGGTGTCGTGTGGTTGCCCCTGAGGCGGAGGCGCACCTCCAAGAATGGATCGGCGACCCCTTGGGCGAACTCGACGACTGAACCCAAGCCGCGCAGGAGGGCATGCAGATGATGGCAGCTATAGTCGTCGCGACGGTCGCCGGCGCCGCGTGCGCGCAAGGCATCGATGACCGATTGCCCGACGCCGAGTTCTTCGGGGCTTTGGATCTCGGTCTACCTGCGTTGTCGAAAGTCACGGAGGCGGTCGGCAACGATGATTACGCCGCCGCGCGCGTGGCGCTGGCCACGCACTTCCGGACGCGCGAGGGCAAGTACTGGTGGTTCAATCCGCATGACGTCGACCGTGAGATCGAAAACGGCGCGAAGTGCGCGGCTGTGGCCCAGCGGGCGGCCGATCGGACCGGCGAGTTCGACGAGAGTCGATGGCTCGACAACGGCGAGCTTGATTGGCTGAGCAACAGCGGCCACGCCAATTGGGCGCGGATGTACAACTGGCAGGCCCTCGGCGTGGGATACTGGCATGCGGGCCAGGAGGATCCTCAGGCGACGGTCTGGGTCGATCTGCTGCGAAGCTGGGTGACGCAAGTGCCGCCGGATGGGGGGCCTGCGTATTGGGCCACGATGACCACCGGCATCCGGATGCGCACGGGCTGGCCGCATGCCTTCAACTATTTCCTGCTCTCGCCGACCTTCACTGACGACGACGTGGTTCTGTTCCTGAAGTCGACTCTTGAGCAGACCCGCTACCTGCGTGAGAAGCACTCAACCACCTCCAACTGGCTCACGTTTGAGATGGCCGGGCTCTACAGTTCGGGGGTGTTGTACCCGGAGTTCAGCGAGGCCGCTGATTGGCGCTCTCACGCCGCGGCGGTCGCCGTGACCGACATGGACCGGGGGTATTTGCCGGATGGGTCGAGCATCGAGTTGTGTCCCGGTTACCACCAGTTCTTCTCCAACTACCTGCTGATGTATGACCTCGCCAAGACCGTCGGTCGCGAACATGAGGATGGGATCGGCGAGTTGCTGGCCAAGTGTGAGAATCCGTACGGGTACTACGTGAAGCTGATGGCGCCGGATCGCATGATGCCGGCCTACAACGACAATGGGCCGCTCACCGTGACGCCGCACCTGGCCAGGGCATCGGAGTTGTTCCCCGAGCGCGAAGACTTCCGGTGGATCGCGACAGACGGTAACGAAGGTGAGGAGCCGAGTTACACCTCAGTCTACCTCCCATACGCCGGCGCGGGGGCCATGCGCTCAGGCTGGGAGCTAGACGCGTGCTACCTTGGATTCGATTTCGGTCCGGTCGGGTATCGCCACGCCCACCAGGACAAGCTGAGCCTTGTCCTCTGGTCGTATGGTCGCCAGATCCTCTTTGATCCGGGCACGATGGACTACTCCGACACGCCCATGGTCGCCTATAGTCGCGACACCTTCTCTCACAACACGGTGCTCGTCGATAGCCGGCCGCAGCGCCGCAAGTGGTACGCTAATCCCACTCCCAACGGAATGCCGTACCAGGCGCGCGACGACGTGAAGTGGACCACTAGTGCTGCGAGCGATTTCGCCGCGGGCGTTTACGATGCCCACTACGGACTGTCTGGCGCGTCGGACTCGTATCCGTACAAGGATGGCGGCAACTTCAAGGAGGGCTGGGGCCTCCCGGCCACGCATCATCGGCGCGTGCTGTTCGTGAAACCCAACCTATACGTTGTGGCCGACACGCTCATCAGCAAGGACGGTGAGAGCCACGATTACGATGTGAGGTGGCACCTCGACAGCACGGTGACGGAGGTCGAGGGCACGATCATCCGGACGGCCGACGCGGAGTTGCCAAACCTGGAGATCGTGCCGCTGGATGCCGAGGGTCTAACCGTCAGGGCGACGCCGGCCCAGACTGAGCCGGAGTTGCTGGGTTGGAAGGTGGGCAAGACCGCCGAGCCGGCGACGACGACGCAGCACCTGAAGGCCGGCAACGGTTCGGTTCGGTTCCTAACGCTGCTGGCCCCGCTCAGGCCCGGGCAGAAGCGGCGGGTCCTGTCGGCGGAGTGGGACGGCGTGACCGCCCTGATTGAGTTTACGGATGGGAGAACGGTCACGGTCAACGTGCCCGAGGATTCGTGGGCCGAGCTGACGGCGAGCGTGGACTGAACGCCCGTGGGAGGCGGTTGCGGGGCGGGCGAGGTTGGGGTCATTGGGCGCGTCGAAGCCGACCGCCACCTGATCTGAGGAGACTCCAATGAAGAAGTCTATGAATCCGGTCGTCGTGATCGTGGTCCTGGCGGCAACGGTGGGAATCTGCGTGTGGATCATGTTCAGACTGACCTACGTGGAGCCGCTGACGGCGCCGCCTCCACATACCCCCAAGACCGGCAATATGAGGCCCACTGACAAGTCAGGCCCGATGGGACCCGTGCCCGCCAAGGCGGATGGCCGCCCGGCCGCCGAGGGCAGCGAAGCGACCGACGCAGCCGCGGAAGAGGCTCCGAAAGACGAACCGACCGACCGCGACACCGGGCCCGATGGGCTTGAGGAACCGTCCGATGACGTGGAGACGCCCGCCGACAGTTAGGCCTGCAATCTCCGACGCCCTCAACTGCGCGATCATGTTCTGTATCGGCTACGGGGTTGATAGGGGACTCTGAGGAGGAAGTCGACACGAGCGCCCTGGCTGTCTCAACTATTCGTTCACGACCCCGATCTGGCCCGCTACGCAAGTGGCGACCTGATCGGCGAGTAGCCTGATTCCGTCGCCATTGAAGTGAGTGCGATCCTCGGCCTGGACGGTGTCGAGGTCGTCGGCCACGGCGGCGTGGAGGTCATCGACCGGGATATCGTTCTGCTCCATGACGGCGTCAGAGACTGCGTTGAGGGCGATGCTGCCATCGACGCCGGGCACGTCTTTCTCCTCGAATGGAGTGGTGCGCCCGAAGATGAGTTGCGCGCCGGTCTCCTGCAGTCGCGCGACCACCTTCCCGAGGTTTGCCTGGTATTGCTCCGGCGACTTGCGCCGGTCGTGGATCCCGAAGTTGAAGTAGATGATGTCCCACTCGCCGCTGCCCTGATCCAGCCAGACATCCATGTTCTTCAACCCGCTGTCAGTCGGTCCGCAGTTCGCCGGCGCGCGATGCACGTTGGCCTTGCCGGCCAGCGCCTTGCGGACGCCGACGGTGTAGGATCGGGAGATGGAGTCGCCGATTAGGATCACGCGCGGCAGGGCTGGATCGTCCGCGATGAACCCCCACTCGGAGTTCTCGGGGACGTAGTTAGGCGTGATGCGCTTGCGGAGGTGAATCGGGAAGTAGAAGCTCCCGAGTTGGTCTTCGAGCGTCAGCTCCCACGCCTTCTCGGGGTCTGGCAGCGCATCCACCAGGTCCCGGTACGTGGTGTAGTCCTCAAACGATATCTTGTCGCCATACTTCTCCTGGAGCGCGGCCTCGGTGGCGGTCGTTGGCTCGCCCTCGGGAGGAGCGTCCTGGGCGGAGGCGGGGCCTCGCGGGATCGTGGCGGCGGCAAGCGCAATTGCCGCGAAGATCGCGACGCCGCCGAGCCGCTCGGCGCATACAGAGACGACGAGTTGCATGGTCATCAGTGGCGGCCTCCAGCCCAAGCCTGTCATTACTTCTCCACCGGCACAACAATCCCGCGCATGATGATGTTCTGGCAGAATGCGAACACCAGGAACGTGGGGATCGCCGCGATCAACAGGGACGCGAACACAACCCCCTGGCCGCTGCGCTGCTGGAGCTGGTACAGCCACGGCATCAGCGTCCACATCCGCTCGTCCTGGCAGATGAGAAGCGCCATCATGAAGTTCGAGTAGGCGGCGGTGAACGCATTCAGCGCGATGACCGCCAGGATGGGTTGGCTGAGCCGCACCGTGATGACCCAGAAGATGCGCAGCTCGCCGGCGCCATCAACCGAAGCGCTCTCGTAAAGCTCCTGCGGCAGGGAGTCGAAGAACCCCTTGAGCAGGAAGATCATGTACCCGTTCGCAAGCCCCGGCAGCACAAGCGCCCAGAACGTATTGAGCATGTGGAGTTGGCGGAGCATCAGGAAGACGGGGATCTGCGTGACCATCGGCGGGAAGGCCATGGTCATCATCAGAAACAGCAGCGCTTTGTATGACCAGCGCGGCTTGAAGCGGCTGAGGGCGTACGCCGCCAGCGGGTTTACGATGAGCGCGGCCGCGATGGCCAAGAAGCAGTAGATGACCGTGTTGAGGATGCCGCGACCATGACGGATGATGTAGTCGGCGACGGTCACGTAGTTGCGGGTGACGAACTCCTTCTTCAGCCACTTCGTCTTGCCCCCGAAAGCGCGGTAGTGCCACTGGTCCTGGGGCGGGAGCGCGTCGAGCCAGGTGTCGTAGCGCGTGCCGAGGGCCGCGTTGGCGGCCTCGACCGATGCGTGCTCGGCCTTGAGATAGTCGCGGAACATGAAGTCGAGGGTGTAGACGCGGATCATGTCGGCGGGGATCTCGTGTATCTCGCCGGTCTCGGGGTCTTGCCACCCCTCGAGGAAGGAGGCAAAGTCCGACATTGGCATGCCCTCGATCGGCGGCTCCTCGGCGAGGACGATCTCGTCGAACGCGGTGTAGCTCGTTCCGTATTTCTCGTTCACCGCCGCGACCGTGCCGTACTTGGTCTCGAGGTAGCGTTGGTAGAGCGGTTGGGCATCGGCGTCGACGCGGACCCAGAGCAGATTGAGGATCGTCCGAACGAAGGTCAGCCAGTCTTCGCGCTCTACTCCGTTGTCGGTCGGCGCCCGCTCAGCGAGGTGGATCTGGCTCCAGCTCATGTAGCCGGTCCCGTGCTCATCGTTGTACTGGTCGAGGTCCTCGGTGTACGCGGACTTGAGGAACTGAGTCTTGTAGAACCCGTCGATGCAGAAGTACGTGCGCTCGTCGACGGGCACGCCTGCCTTGAATTCGCGGAAGGCAAGGTCGAACGGGTCTGTCCCCGGCGTATTGCGTCGCAAGGTGTAGTCTTCAGGGATGACGATGAACGCATTCCAGTTGACGAACTCGGTACCGAGTTGCCGGTTCATCGCCAGCATGTCGTTGTCGAATCGCTCCACCATCTCGGTCTTGAAGTTGCGGAGCGAATGGGGCAGGACGCCGCGAGAGACGGGCGTTCGGAGATACCCGACGGTGTAGGTCGTGAACGGGGGAGCGGCTTCGTCGATGAATGCCTGCCACGCGTCAACCAGCTTCTCGTTGACCATTGGGGGCGGATCGAGCTTCAGGAACGATGGCGTGTCCGTCTCGTAGGCCATCTGCAACTGGTCGAACGACTCGTTGAACAGGCCTTCGATGTGCTTCCGGTAGAGATCGGCGTCGCTTCGCAGGAACTTCGGAATGATAACGTTATTCGGGAGGTCGACGGCGCTCTTGGTGCTGCCGGCGAGCATCAGCCCGAAGGGGTAGAGCATGCTCAGCGCGCCCACGGTCAGCACCAGGTAGATGGAGCCGATGAGGATACGTGTCTTGAATGCTCTTCGTTCGACTTTCGCGATAATAGGCATCGGTTAGTCCTTGGCCCCCTGCGCCCTGAACTCCAGCCGCGACAGTATCTTGAGCTGGTGGACGGTGAAGCCGATGAGCATGAAGCCTAGCACCCATGCCATCGCCGTCGCGGGGCCGAACTTGAGGAACTGGAACGCTTTGAACCAGATGTGGAGCCCAACTACCTCCGTCCCGGCGCCGCCGCCGGTCATGACGAGGATGTTGCCCGTGGCGGTGTACCACGATGCGATGAACACGCCGACGAAGTTGATGATGATGAGCGGCCTGAGCATCGGAAAGACGATGTGGATGATCTTATCGACGAAGCCGGCGCCATCGATATCCGCGGCCTCGTGGTAGTCGTCAGGGATGCCTTTGAGGGCCGCGAGGTAGATGAGACACCCGGGGCCCATACCGGCCCAGACCATGGGCAGGACGCATGAGAGCATGGATGTTTTCGGGTTGCTGAGCCACCGATGCGCTTCGGGTGTCTTCGAGACGAGCCGCATCGGGAGCTGGCCAAGGCTCTCCCAGAAGCCCTCGCCGGGCTGGAAGAAGATCGGGCTGGCCATCGCTCCACAGGTGAGGAAGAGGAGGATGCCCGCCAGCGCCATCCCCCAGGCGGAGAGTTTCATGTCATGGTATAGCAGCCGCCGGGCAAAGATGAATCCGAAGGTCATCAGCGTCAACCCCGCCCCGAGGAAGACGAAAGCAGGGACCTGCATGATGAGCGCGTTGAGCGAGCCCTTCTCCGTGGGCTCGTAGAACTGCTTCCACAGCAAGATGGTCACCAGCCCGGTGATGACGGCCGGCAGGTAGTAGATCGTGCGGTAGAATAGCGTGGCGCGCGGGATTTCCTGGAGCAGAATCGCCAGGATGATCGGCGGCAGGAAAGTCAGCGCCATGACCAGGAAGCTGTAGCGCAGCGAGTTCCAGACGGAGGTCCAGAAGTAGCTGTCGTACAGCAGATCCCCGAAGTTGTCCACGCCGACCCACGTCGATTCCCCCAGCAGGCGGTAGTCGTGGAACGCCATGTTGGAGCCTTTTATCAGCGGGGCATATTGCCAGAGAGCCACCGTTAGAACCGCGGGTATGAGAAGTATCACCGGCCAGGCGTGCTTGGCGAACTTGAATTTGCGGCTCTCGGGCGGACCTATCTGCTCGGGCGTGAAGGCCCGCATGATGCTCCGGAAGACGATGGTGAGAGTGATGACCAGCGCGATGAGGAGGACGATCGCCGAGACGCGCCGCTTGAGTCGTTCCGCCGGCGTGACGATGCCGATCATCTCGTCGTTCGCGCGGTCGCAGCCGTCCTTCAGCAACTCGTGCATGACATTCAGACGCTCTTCGGGGTCTTCGGGAAGCTCGTCGTTGATCGCCAGCTCTTCGGCTTTCTGGATGGGGAACGTCATCAAGTCGTAGGCGACGTTGCTGTTGCGGCCGTATGGTTCGGGTCGGCCTGTGGCAATCGCGATCTCAAAGGTCTCGGCCCAGCCTCTCGGTGAGAGCCGCTCGATCTCCGGGTAGCCAAACGCGCGCAGGAGCCTCGGGTTTACGAATCGCCCAAGGCCGCCCTCGACCATGATGCGGGTCTTGATGGCGACGGCTTCCTCGCAGTCGAAGAACCGCATGTACTCCCAGCCGGCGTCGCGGACGACGGGGTCTTCGATCTGGCTGAAGAGCGACATCATGCGGCTATTCAGTTCGCCGCCGCGCTTGCCGGTCGGCCCCATCGGCACGGGGACCATGCCGGTGACCTCGGGGTTGATGGTGGCGAAGATCTTCTCGTCGATGTACGACATCGTCATGCCGATCTCGCCGCGATCCCACTTCTGGTAGGCATCGTCGGCGTCCTTGTCGGCATATCCGCGGCGGATGTTGCCCTCGTCGTCGGTCCACTTCTCCGCGCCGAGGCGGGTGTAGAAGTCGAGGGCTTCCGCGGCCTCACGGGTGTCGAAGACGCAGCGCCACTCGTCCTTCTCTTCGTTATACTCCATGACTTCGCCGCCGGCCGACCAGAGGAAGGTGATCCAGTACCAGCTCTCGTGCTTGCCGCGAGACAGGAGCATTCCGGAAACGCCGCGCTCGGGGTCGGTGATCTCCCGCGCGGCGGCGATGAGGTCGTCCCAGGTCCAGTCGATGGTGGGGTACTCGATGCCCTTCTCGTCGAAGAGGTCGCGCCTATAGAGCAGGACCTTGCCGAGCGCGCCACCGTAGGGCATGGCCCAGACGTGCTTCGCGCCGTCAGGGCCCTTCCGGTCGATGACCGGCCACAGTTTGGGGTTGATGCGGAAGTCGATCTCCTCTTGCGTCATGCTGCTGATGTAGTCGTCCTCGGGCTTATCGAGAGGGTAGAGGAACTCGTTCTGGATGTAGGTGTCGGACTTGCGGAAGTTCAGGTAGAGCACATCGGGGGCCATGCCACCCGCGATGGCCAACAGGTCGGATTCGGCGCCCTCCACCTTGATGCCGGAGAAGCGCTTGAGTTCGATGTCTACGTTGTCCCAGTTGTGATCCCCGTATTTGGCTGGATTCGCTTTGTACTTGTCGCGATAGCGCTCGGCGAAGATCTCGGGGAACTTCTTCTTGAATGCGCGGACGCCGGCGACCTCACCGCGATTGAACGTGTCCGTGTTGCTGGGGTCGGGGAGATCGAACACGGTGACATGGATGATTGTCTTGTCGCCGCGATCCTCGACGGACCCGGCGAACGCCGGCCTGGCGGAGGCCATGCCGACGAGAAGCGAGGCCAGCGCTGCGGCCAAGCCGGTTAGGCGTTTATGCGTGGATGGATGTGCCAACGATACCTTCCTGTGCATCGGGTGGAACAGATGGGTGATCACTTCATGCCCAACATTTAGCGGGGGTTTCTCCGCCGCCTACGCAACGTCCTCGATGGTGAGCGAATACTGTGGGCGCGTCCGGCACCTAACCCGGCCACAGCTTGTGTAGCATGACTTGCGCGTGGTCGGCCATCCGCCGCCCGGCGTCGGAGCAGAGCCACCGCGACAGGATCGGCTTCGCGCCGTAGGCCCCGCGCTCGGCCTGGTCCGTGGTCGGGACATAGTACGTGACGAGATCGTTGGCGAGCGAGACGACCATCGTGTCCCGCGCCGGCGAGAAGTGTTTGATCTCAAGCCCGATGCGGACGAAGATCTCGGCCGGCAAGGCGGCGAGGGCCAGGTCGCCGATGCGGATCGTCTGGATGGTGACATCGACCGATTGGCCGTCGTGAGGCCAGCTCTCGGTGCGGTCGACGAGGAACTGCTCGAAGTCGCCGAGAGACTCGCGCTGCTTCAACTCAGCGATCTCATCGAGCAGCGCCTGGTCGCGCGTGTAGTACGGAATCGCGATCTTCTCAAGCGCGGCGTCGAGGCATAACTCGGTCATCGGCTCCGCGCGCTCGGTGGCGTAAATCGCGGTGCCGGCGATGGCGCGGCCGATCTGAATGGCCTTGGGCACTCCGCCCGTGGGAAGATGCGTGGGGCTATGCACGCGGTGGTTGATATCGCCGCTCGTGCCCTGCAGGAAGACGCTGACCACGTCCTCGCCATAGACGCACTGGATCGCGCGGGACAGCTCGCCCGGCCAGTCAGCCGAGAGGAAGTTGGCTGTCCCCCCGCCGATGACGTCGACGTGGAGGGCGTAACATGTTACGAGGCATCGAAGGCGGCCTTGCTCATCAACGATTCCGAGCGTCACCATCTCCGGATCGGTCGGACCGGCGACGCCCACAACGAGGTCCGGTCGGTTGCCTGCGCCGAAGACCTCCTGTCCGTCCTTCATGCGGAACAGACGGTTGTGCGCGAGGCCCTCAACCGAGGTGCGGCCTGGGTGCAGCGTGGCGAGGAACATGTTCTCGGCGGCCTCGCCGACGGCGCGGGCGATCATCGCGGGAAGACGCCCGACATACTCCCCGTCACACTTCGTGATGCCGCTCTCGCGGATCTCGGGGCCGGTGTGCGTGTGGGTTGCGCTGATCAACACGCGCTCGGGCGGGATGCCAGTCTGTTCCTGAATCAGCGCTTTCGTCGGGCGGGCCAAGTCCCCATCGATTGAGACGAGGTCACAGGACACGATCGCGACCTGAACGCCACCATGGTCGATGACGACTGCGTGGGCGAAGAGATCATCGCGGACGGTCTCGCCGATGCGGTCGTGAAAGTACCCCGCCATCGGTGTGCCGACTGGCGGCGTGACATTGGAGCGCGCACAGCCGGCGCGGCACAGGACTGGCTTGGCAAGCTGAGCTGACATTCTCGGTGGCCTCTCTCACTCGTAACCGAACTTGGGATCATACCAGCCCTGACGGCAGAAGTCGCTGACCGATTCATCGCGGCGGGCGTAGCGACCGTCGGCGCCGGTAGTGGCGGCGTCGATGACGCGGTGCGTGTAGGCCAACGCGGCGTCGCGGACGGCAAGCGGGCGGCCAGAGAGCGACGGCAACTCGAAGTTGACGGGTGAATCGTAGCCGATTTCCCCAAGCGCGCGCATGATGCCCGGCCAGTCGACCGTGCCCTCATACGGCACTCGGTGCTGATCGCCGCTGCCATCGTTGTCGCTGAGATGGAGCGTGAACAGGTGCTCGCCGCATTCGGTGATGGCGCCATGCCCATCCAGCTCGGACGCGTTGCCGTGGCTGGAGTCGTAGCAGATGCCGATCCACTCGGGGTCGGTGGCTTGGGCGAGGGTGGTGAGGTCCGAGATCTGCGTGCCGAAGCCGCCCATCATGTTCTCGACGGCAATCCGGACGCCTGTCTCGGCGCAGGTGGGTGCGAGGCGCGTGAGGCTCTCTGTCATCGCGTCGCGGATGACACTGTCGGGCCCTCGCTCGCCCTTCTTGATCCAGCCGCGATGCATCACGGCGTTCTCGACGCCTAGCCGGCTCGCTAACCGGAGGTGCTCGGCGCAGCGGTCAATGTTGAGCTGTCGCTCATCCGGGGTGACGAGATTCAGATCCATGAAGAGATGGCACTGGTAGGGGCGGACGCCGAGTTCCTCGGCCAGCGCGCGCCACGCCTCGATGCGGTCTGCGTCATCGGCGCGCCATAGCACGCCGAGGTGCTCGCAGGACAGATCGACTGCGCCCCAGCCCTGGTCGGCGATGTGTCGCAGCGCGTCCTCTGGCGAGAGGTCCCAGTAGAGCGATGTCCAGATTGAGAGCCGGAATCCTCCGGCGGATGCGGGTTGTGGCATTGTGTTTGGTCCCTTATCTGCGTGGTCCGACCTTCGTGATGTCGATGGGCTCGAAGCCGAGTTTGAGCGCGGGTGAATCGGGCTTCAGCGTGTAGTCATGGTTCTCGGGATCAACGAACATCGGGTCGGCGACGACCGAGTCCGTGTCTTGGCCCGTTGCTCGCCACTCCTGAAACGTCTTGCCCTTGAAGTCGATGGTCTCGCCCGCGTGGTTCCAGTAGACGTTCCGGTCGAAGCGGAACATCCCGTTGCTCCAGTTGCTGGCGAGCAGCGGGCCCTTGTCCCAGTAGATGATATTGCCCTCGAAGGTGAACGAGACGTGCTCCTCCTCGCGGGTTCGCTGGAGTTGGTGGAGCAAGCTGTCTACCAGGATGTTGTTGCGGACGATGTTCTCACGGCCGTAGTGTTGGTGGAAGCTGCCGGTCTTCGTGTTGTAGACCACGTTGCTCTCCAGCACGATGCCGGTTGAGCCCTCGTCTGGATAGAGCCCCCAACCGCCGTAGGCGTACGCGTAGACATCGTGGATGAGGTTATGCGTCAGGCGTGTCCCGGGGGAGACGCCGAGCGTGTAGATGCCGCCCATGTCGCTGAGCAGCCAGTGGCCGAGGTCGTAGATGTGGTTGTAGCTGATGTCGTTGTGCGTCGCCTTGCTCTCGGCGTAACCCCAGCTCCATCCGACCGACACCCCCGTGTAGTAGAAATCGTGGATGTTGTTGTGGATGATCTGGTTGTGCCCGCTGTGTCCGATCCAGACGCCGACGGCCGGGTGGTGGATCCGCCCGCCGTGGGCGATTTCATTGTCTGAGACGACCGTGCGGAAGCTGTCGTGTCCGACCTTGATGCCGCCGGCGCCGAGGTCGGTGAGGTCGTTGCCGACGATCTCGTTGCCGTCGCAGCCAGCGACGAGTTCGATGGCATAGGTGCCGACCTGAGACACCTCGCATCCGCGGATGCTGCAGCCCTTCGCGTTGGCGATCTGCACGGCGCCCGGGACGTTCATCGACGCCTGTGGCGCGCCGGAGACGCCGTCGGGCAGCTTCCATTCGCAGTGGGAGAAGGCCAGGTTCCGCAGGTGGACCTCTTCCGCGCCGTCGATCAGGAGGAGTTGCTCCAGGACGGGCGCGATGACCTCAACGTTTTGAGGCGTCTCGCCCGCCATCGGGTAGTAATACACCACGCCCTCGCCTCGGTCGAGGTACCACTGACCGGGCTTGTTGAGCGCTTCGCGGACGTTCTCCACCCAGTAGCGGCCGGGCCCGTGCTTCTCCGTATCCTCGAGCTTGAAGACGCTGGGCTTGGCGAAGGTAACCACGTCGGCGTCGATGCCCTCAATCGGCAGATGGCAATCGATCCAACGCGTGAAGGCCACGATCTCAACATCGCCCAAGGCGTGCCAGCCCGCGTCGAGGTGTCCTGGGGCAACCTGCATCTGTCGATGGCCCTTATTCCACGCGCCATCGGGCTTGATGTCGACGTAGCCGGTGAACGAATAGACGCCCTCCTCTGGGATTCGCGGCCGCTCGCGGCGCGCGCCGCTTACGAAAAGCTCCCGGAAGTCCCAGTTCTCGGCGTCGGGCACATCGGCGGCCCACACCTCGTGACCGTTCAGTTCGGCCTCACGCCAGCCGGTGATGACTCGCCCGCCGCTGATGAGGGGGCTCTCGCTATGGTACGCGGCGTAGGTCACGGGAAACTCCGCAGTGCCCGAATCGTTCGAGCCGAGCGCGAAGGCCTCGGCAATGACATGCGTGCCACCTCGGACGAAGACGCGCGCGGAGCGGGTGACGCCGCCGTCTGCCTCTCGGACAGCGCGGATTGCATCGCGGGCCTGGCCAAGCGTGGCAAACGGGCCGTCCGTGCCCTCGGCATTGGGCTCATCTAACGTCCCGGTCCAGTTGTCGTCGCCATTGGTGGCGACGAAGAAGACCGCGGGCTCGCCGGCTTGCGGCGCGACGGAGGCCACGTTGATCAGCGCGGGCAGCATGGAGCCGAGGGAGCACGGGATCATGGATGGTGTCCTTTCGCGGCACGGGTCTGTTGGCGGGGCGAGGTTCGGTGGGTGAGACAGGCTCTCCTTCCGCTGGCGGAGGAACAGCGGCGGCAGCGGGCGAAAGACGCGCCATGCTGCTGAAGAAAACCATCACCGGCGTCATCACGCTGCCCCTGATGTTCTTGGTGCTCTACCTCGGCAGATGGCCGATGTATGTGGTCACCGCAGTCGTGGTGCTGGTGGGGTTGCAGGAGCTGTACACGGCGCTCGTTGCTAAGGACATCGTACCGGTTCGTGGAGTCGGATGGATCGGCGCATTGGGCATTCTGACCGCGACTCAGTGGGCCGCGGCCGACGTCCGCTCGGGGATCGTGACGGCGTGTATCTCCGGAGTCGTCTTCATGGCTCTGATCGCGCAGTTCTGGCGCGTGCGTGGGAGTTCCGCGATCGGCAACGCCGGGGCGACCGTGCTGGGTGTCGTCTACGTGCCCCTGCTGTTCTCCTATCTGCTGAGGTTGCGCCAACTCCGACTGAACTATCTGCCGGGCGTGGATGAGGGCGGCGGCCTCGACCGGCTCGGCGCAATCCTGCTGGTTGTGGTTGCCGTGTGGTCGATGGACATAGCGGCGAACATAGTTGGTAAATACCTCGGGACAGGTCACCCATGGCCGACCATCAGCCCCAACAAGACGTATGAGGGATCGCTGGCGGGGTTGTTGGCGTCGATGATCGGGACGCTCGGCGTCGGGGCGGGGGTTCTTGGTCTGCCGGTGCTTCACATGTTGACGCTTGGGGTGGTGCTGGGGATCGTCGGGCAGGCGGGAGATCTGTGTGAATCGCTGCTGAAGCGTGACATCGGCATCAAGGACTTCGGCGTGGCGCTCCCGGGCCATGGTGGCGTGCTGGACCGGTTCGACAGCCTGCTGTTTGCCATGCCGATCGCGTACTACTATCTGATCTACCTCGTGCTCCCCGCCGGCGTCGCGTAAGTCGTCACGGCCACCCGCCCGGAAGAGGATTCATGGCGAAGGACAGTGCGCCTCGGAGCCACCGACGCAACACGTTGAACGACCTCACGGGAAAAGAGTGGATCAAGTCCACCAAGACGTGGCTCGAGTTGCCCGCGGACGCCGATCCCGAGCGCGCCCCCGTGGATCCGGAAAGGTCGTGGCTGATCGTCGACTCCAAGCGATACCACCAGAACAAGAACACGGAGCTGCACCCCGCGCGCTACCCGGAGGAGCTGGTGGGCGAGTTCCTGCGCTTCTTCACGAAGGCGGGCGAGTGGGTGCTCGACCCATTCGCGGGGAGCGGGGCAACGCTCGTCTCCGCTGTTGAGGAGGGGCGTCATGCGGTCGGCATCGAGCTATCGGAGAAGTACGCCGCGATCATCGACGAGCGAGTCGGTGAATCTCAGCCCGAAGCGGCGCGAGTGATCCGTGGTAGCGCGGCCAGCGCGAGCGCCGAGGAGTTTTGGCAGGATGCGGGCGTTCCCGGACTCGCGCTCGGCGAGAATGGCCTGCCCACCTTTGACTTCATCATGACCTCGCCACCGTATTGGGACATGCTGCGCCACAGCCGCGGGGGCGTGGAGTCGGCTCACAAGAAGCGGGCTAAAAAGGGACTGGATACGGACTACTCGGATGACCCGGCTGACCTGGGGAACATCGCGTCTTACGATGAGTTCATCCAGGCCCTGTGTGGAATCCTCGATGGCGCGGGAAAGCTGCTGAGAGCAGGACGGTACATGGTGGTTGTCGTGCAGAATCTGCGCGCGCCCGACGGCGAGATTGTCACGTTGGCGTGGGACATCCAACGCCACATCGGCGAGGGGCTGCAGTTCCAGGGCGAGCGGATCTGGTGCCAGAACTCCAAGAGCCTGGGGATCTGGGGCTACCCGACCGTGTTCGTGCCCAACTACCACCACCACTACTGCCTCGTGTTTCGCAAGCGCGGGTGATGCCGCGATACGCCCTCGCTGCTGCACCCGCCCCGAGACTTAAGCACAGGCTCCGCAGCCGGAGACCGGTTTGCACCAGCGCCAGTTCGGGTACGCTAATATATCATCTGTGTGAACAGAGCACTTATTGGGGGGAACGTGTATGGTCGGCGGTCCGTGGGAAAATCGGGTGCGCGAACTCTGGCAACAAGTGGATGCAACGAGCAATCCAGAAACCAAACTGCGGGGGTTGCGCGAGCTTGTTCTCCAGGCGCCTGAGGATCCTCGGGCGCAGTACGAATACGGGAGGGCGCTGTCGCGGACGGGGCAGGATGACCGCATGGCGGTCCAACACCTCCGCGAGGCCGTCCGGTTGGAGCCTCGCCACGCCGATGCGCGCGTGGCTCTAGGGATTATCCACCACCGACAGGATGAGCACGATCAGGCGGCAGGCATGTACGGCGCGGCGCTAGGCCTCAAGCCGAAACACACGCGCGCGTGGCTGAACCTGGGCGCGCTCGAGATGGACCGCAAGGATTACCGGGCGGCGGCGAAGGCCTATAAGAAGGCAGTGAAACTGCGACCCAAGGACGCCCGGACGCGTGGCGGGCTGGCTCGCGCGCTCCACGCGATGAAACACTACGATGACGCGATCCGGCAGTGGCGGGCTGCTCTGCGATACGATGAGGGCGATCCGGCGGCGCTGAGGGGGCACGCGAGGTCCCTCGGCTCGGCCGGCGACGAGGGCGCGCTTGACGCATACCGACTTGCGGTTGAGGCGAGCCCTGAGTCGGCTTCGCTCCGCAAGGAGTTGGCGGGCCGACTGACGGCGGCGGGCGATCCGGACGCTGGGGAGGCCACGCTGCGCGAGGGCGTCGACGCGAATCCACGCAACGCGCGCCTGTGGCAAGCACTCTCCGAACTGCTGGCACGGCAAGACCGAGACGACGACGCTATTGCCGCGCTGAAGGAAGGCCTGGTGCAGACCGCCGGGGCCGAGTCCGTGCGACTGGCGCTCGTGACTCGGCTATGCGCGAGTGGACGCGTCGACGAAGCGGGGCGGGAACTGCGCCCCGTCATCATCGCCGACCCGAAGAACGCTCGCGGGCGTCGGGTAATGGCGGCGATCCAGGCCTGCCAGGGCCACTATGAGGAATCGGCCGCCACGGCGTACGCGGCGCTCAAGCTCCAGCCGACCGTACCGTGGCCGCGGATGCTACTGATGGATGTCGCGAGTCGGCCGGACCGCCCGATGGAAGTGCCTGATAATGACGCGCGCACGCTGCCCTCGCACCGCGGCTACGCCCTGACGGTCCGGGGCATCACCCAACTCGCGCTCGACGTGCCAGAACGGGCTGGCGAGTTGCTTGAGATGGCCCTGCAGGCCGCGCCGGAGACGGCCGTTCCGCGAGTCGGGCGCGCGTTGGCCTACATCGACCGCGAGAACATGGAGGCTGCCTACGCGGAGTTGCGGACGGCCGCCATCCTGGAACCAGGAACGTTCCACGTGCAGCATCTCTTCGGCGAATCTGCATTCCACACGGGCAAGTACGAGGAGGCGGCGACGGCGTTCCAGGCGGCGCTTGCGACTGGCGAGAACGACCCGTTGTTGATCGGCCTGACGCACTTCTGCCGGGCGCGGGCATTCCGCAAACGCGGCATGGGGCGAGAGGCCATTGAGTGCTACACGGAAGCCCAGCGGCTGGTGCCAGAGCATTATCCGAGCTTCTTCGGCTGTGGGGTCGCGCTGCAGGAAGCCGGGCGACACGACGAGGCGCTGCAGCACTACGAGCGCGCGGTGTCGCTCTCGCCGCGACACGCGCCGGCGCTGACGGGACTTGCCAGTTGCTTGGAGGCTGTTGGGCGCGCGCCGGAGGCGGTGGACACGTATCGAACCGCGATCAAGGCCGACCGCCGGTACGCTCTGCCGCGGTACAACCTGGCGGTGCTGATAGAGCGCGCGGGCGACCCGAATGAGGTCGCCGCGATGCTGAGGAGCTATATGAAGCTGGCTCCCAACGCGGGGAACATCGACGATGCGAAACGCCGATTGACGCTGGCCGAGTTGCGGGCGTCGGGCGCGCTGCGGTCGCCTGAACTTCTGGAGCCACCTCCGGCTGAGGAGCCGGAAGGCGTCTTCCTTGAGACATCCGACGATGACGCTGCGTCCCAAGGGGGCGCGCGATGCCGCTCGACCCGCGCCTGCGCACGTAGCGCTCGCGCGCGGTCCTCTTCCCCGGAGGTGCGCCGCCGTAGAGGGAGAACTGGTCACCCGTGACGTCGCGCCATCACCAGCGCATCCCAACGCGCTCGCGGAAGGGACCAGCCGCCATGACCTCACGTGATATCATCCGACGCGTCCTCGACCACGACAGCCCCCCGAGAATTGGTTTCGCCTACTCGCCGTACGGCGACGAGCCGCGCATGAGTGACCTCGGTGGCGGCGGCCCCGCGGCGGATCTGGATCACGATGGCTCGCGGTGGATCGACGATCGAGGCGGGGAGTGCTGGAAAGACGAGTGGGGCTGCACCTGGCGCCGCCTGCCCGGCAAGACGAAGGGCGGCGAGGTGATCGACGCGCCGATCAAGACGTGGGACGACTTCGAGACCTACACTCCGCCGTCGCTGGATGACCCCGGCCGCTACGAGCACCTCGTGGAGTCGTTCGAGCAGCAGAAGGACCGCTACCGGTTGGGATCGCTTCCGGCCTGCTCGTTTGACACGGCGCGCTACCTGAGGCGACTTGAGAATTACCTCCTGGACTGCGCGGCCGAACCCGCCCTCGTGCGGCGGCTTAACCGAATGGTCAGCGACATCGTGCTCAGGCAGATCAGCATCTACTCCGAGGTGGGAGCCGATGGCGTGTTCTTCTGTGAGGACTGGGGAACGCAGATCCGGTTGCTCGTCAGCCCGACGATGTGGCGGGACATCTTCCGCCCCGATTTCGAGCGGATGATCTCCCACGCGCACTCGCTGGGGTTAACGGTGTGGATGCACTCATGCGGCAAGATCACCGACATCGTACCCGACCTGGTCGAGTTGGGGATGGACGTGCTGCAATTCGACCAGCCGGACCTGCACGGCATCGACACGCTCGCGGAGTTCCACGACAAGGTAACGTATTGGTGCCCCGTCGACATCCAGACGACGCTGCTGTCCGGCTCGCAGAGCATCATCCAGGAAAAAGCGCGAGAGATGGTGCGGAAGCTGGGGGCCGGCGGAGGGCTGATCGCGAAGGACTATCCGGACGAGTTCTCGATCGGCGCGGATCCGCAGTGGCAGCAGTGGGCGTACGAGGCTTTCGTCGAGGCGGGGCACTCTAGCTAGAGGCGACGGCTACTCAGAGCTGGACTTGATCTCTTCGGCGACCTTGCCCCAGATCTCCTTAGCCGCCTCGGGTGGAGGTTGGTGCAGTCCGCTCAAAGCGGTCTTCGTGTTGCGGCTGCAGTCGATCAGCGCCTGACAGCGCGGGCATGTCGTGGCGTGCTCATCGAGGCGCTTCTGCCCATTGCCGTTCAACTCGCCGTCCGCCAGAGCGGAGATCAGCGGCGCGATCGTCTGGCAGTCGAGAGCCTGGGACGTCGCGCCCATCGTGTCGAGAACGTCCTCGCCCCCGAGGTAGTCACCGTCAAACCGCGCGCCGGCGACGACGTGGCCGCCCGTCCAGATTAGCGGGTGCGTGCGCGCGAGTTCGCCGAGCACGGAGTCAGGCGCGGCGTCGACCGCGATCTCTGATGCTGTCACAAGCGGCCACCGCGCGCAAGCCGATGAGAGCCTCGCTGTATACTCCAGCACGTAGTCGACGTCGAGTCCCGCCGACCCAGCCCAGCCGTTTCCGTGGATGACGCACAGTCCGCCGCCACTATCGGCCAAGGCCTGCAAGGAGAGCGTGATCCAGCGGCGGGCCAGCTGTCGGGGATCGGCTGCGGCTCCCGCGCCGGCAAGAGCCTCTTCCGCTGTGAGAATGCGCAATTGACCGGAGTCGCGAAGCGCGTCGACATCAGGACAGACCGCGGCCATCTTCGTGGCGACTGCGTCCGGAGACTCGTTGCCGGTGATCCAGACACACGCGGTGTCGCGCGCGAGAAGCGTCGATGCGAGGGTCGCCGCCTGGCTGGAGCCCTCCGGGCCGTCCTCATCAAGCAGCAGAAGCTGGTCGCCAGGGCCGATCGCGTCAATGCTGATCGGGGCGCGGTCGGACTGGGCAATCCGAATGCCGGCTGAGACGGCGGCTGCGCGGAGGGCCTCGCGCAGATGGCCCAGGCCGCTGAAGATAGGAGTGGCGGGACGGTCCGCAAAGCCCTCGACCTCAGCCAGGTCATCAACGGATGCTGCCCGGCCCGCTTCTTGGATGGCACCGAGCTGCTTGGCGCCGGATGAGTCGACCTGGGCTTTGAGGAGCTGTTCGAGGGGCTCGCGTGTCTCGGCGTCTTGCAGGTACTCATCCAGCCACGTGGGGGGCAACAGGAGAACGCCTTGGCCCACGCACCAGCCGTACGTGCCGGCGCCTACGAGCATCTCAGTGCATCTGTGCGCCGTGAGCGAAGCGCCCTTGACGCCCGCGCGGAGAGCCTCGACGTCGGCGCACCCGCCGCCGAAGGCGAGGAGCACGTCATCGTTCTCGGCGGCAGCGCAGGCCACCATGTCACAGAGCTGCTCTCGCTGTTCGCCGAACATGCAGCAGGGCCGACTCGAGTAGTGCTCGGTCGGTAGCCCGAGTTCTTCACAGCAACGCTTGAGTTCGACCGCGAGGGTCTTACAGCCGGCTACGCCAATTTTGGCTGGCATGGAGTCTAGTTTCCGGTGTGATGATCTTCGTTGATCGCCGCCCGAGGTCTCGAATTCAACTGCAGTCGCTGATGCTTTCTTCTGGCCTCTGCAGATACTGAGACACGTTGGCTCAGACTTAATAACACCGCTGACGCCCGGTGTGTTTCCGACGAAGACGGGCCGTTCGAAGCTGAGAGGCCGCGCAGTCGGCATCGAGGCCAGGGCGCCAGCGAAGGGCATGCGCCAGGGCGGGACGAATACGCAATAGGGACACGGATTCGCGTCCAGGGATTGGATGACCTCCAGCATGTCCCGCGCTTTCTGGCCCCGTGAGGGCTGATTGGGTATAATGCAGTAGGCAACAGCTGAATCCCGGCGCCACGCGCCGGAGGAGGCCACGCGTATGGCTCTTGAAGACAAACAGATGCGTCGACGCGCAGAGCGCGAGATCGCGAAGTTCCCGCTCGACATCTCCAAGCTTCTGGTCAGGGTCAATGGGGACACCATCTTCCTTGAGGGCAGAGTCCGGGTGGATCGCAGGGGCCAGGGGAAGACGGCCGACCTCGACAAGACCTTGCGGGCGGTGGAGGAGACCTTGCGCACGCTCCACAAGATTCGCGACGTCGTCACGGCGGGCATGCAGAAGGATTACGGATAGGCCGAAGAGGCCGTCTAGTCCGAGACACGAACGGTGAGCGTCTTCTGGTGGGTGTAGAACACCATGCCAGGGCGCTCACCTTTGGGTTTTCGGACGTACTTGGCCCGCGTGTAGTCGACGGGAACGGCATCCTGATTGCGCAGCCGCGACCACGTCGCCGCGATTTTGGCCGCCTCAATGAGCGTCGTGCGGGGCGTGTCGTCAGGGCGTCCGGATGTGCGAATTAGCACGTGCGCTCCCGGCGCTCCCTGCACGTGAAGCCAAAGGTCGTCGGGCGCCGCCGTGCGGACGAGTTCGTCATTCTGCGTGTGGTTCGTCCCGTAGAGAATCGGCATGCCGTCACATGACGTGCGGGACTTGACCTTGGGCGCGGGTTTGCGTCCGCGTTCGGGGCGGTTGGTGTCCCGCTGCCTTGGGCGGAGGTATCCCTGCTCCGTCAGCTCCCGTTCGATCGCAACGAGATCATCGTACTCCTCCGCAAGCTCAACCTCGGCCTGCACGGACTCCAGATAGGCAACCTCCCGGCTCACTTTCTCAACCAGTGGCGGAACGCGTTTCAGGATTCGGTTGGCGCGCTTGTACTTATCAAACAGCCTCTGGGCCGTGCCGTGCAGGTCGCCTGGGGGATTCAGCTCCACCGTGATCGTCGGCGCGCCCTCCGCGTAGTAGTCCACGATTTCGATCTCGCTCGAGTAGCTCTCGGCGGCGTGAGGCTGGGCCAGCAGGAGTTCGCCGATCTGGCGGAGTCTCTGATCGCGTCCGGCCTTTCCCACCCTCTGGTTCAGCTTGGAGAGCCGCCGGGAGAGGTCTTTGAGTTGCGCGGACGCCGCGCCCTCTACCCTCTGACGCAATTCGCGGGATAGACGCTCGTCGTTCTCGTGCTGGAGGACGGGATCGAGCGCGGCGCCGATGTGCGGGTGCTCGGCCAGCGGCTCGTCGCAGCACGTCAGCGCGATGGGATACGCGAACCGCTTTGGCAAGTCGGTTCCCGGCGGGCGCTCGTAGATGAGCGATGGCCCGCGCGTGCTGGCCTCCAAGGCGACCTCTCCCACCAGCGCCACGAGCCTGTCGATCTGCGCGGGCTGCAGTTGTTCAATGTCGTCGGGCGCGTCACCGAAACGCGCCAGGATCTCCGCGGAGAGAACCTTGCTGATGCCCGTGCAGCTCTTCACCACCAAGTCGCGCAACGAGAGGTCCGGGTTGGCCTCAACGCGGGCGAGTAGCGCCTCGGCTGTGATCTCGCGCGGGTCGACCTTGTCGAAGTCGGGCGGAGGGACGTATGGCTCGCCCTCCATGATCTGACGGTAGCGATTCATCCGCGCCGGAACGTGCTTCGCGCAGGAGATGATGACTTCATGCTCATCGAGCAGCATGATGTTGCCGTGCTTGCCCATGATCTCCGCGATGAGCGTGCCCGTGGATTCCTTGCCGAAGCCGTCGCACTCCTCGAACTCAAGCCGAATGATTCGATCGAAGCCCGGTTGGCTGACGCCTGTCAGCCGCGCGCCCCGGAGGTGCTTGCGGAGGGCGAGGCCGAACGGCTGGGGCTGGGCCTTGTTCTTAGGGCGTGAGGCGAGGCAGACACGGCCGAATTGGGGTGATGAGGAGATGAGCAAGCTGTTCGCCGGCAAGTCGCGCCGGAAGACCAACACCATCTCATCATGGCGCTGCTGCGCGGGGTCTTGCACGCGCGCGCCAACGAAGCACATCTCTGCTTCGGCGACAGCGCGAGCCAGCATCATCGCGTCGAAGAACATACGTGACTACTCGCCCTCATCGTCTGGATTCTCGACCTTCAGAAACTTCCCTTGGCTTTGGGCGGCGATGGACCCGTCGGGAAGCGTGACTTCGGCTTCAACCTCGAAGATTCGCTTGCGGGTCGCGACGACTCGCGAACGTGCCTGGCACGGCTGCATGACCGGCACGGGCTTCTTCAGTCGCACGGTGAACTCCGCCGTCACCGCGTGGATCCCCTGTTCCCACAGATTCCGGACCATCACCTCGTCGAGGATCGTCGCGACGATTCCGCCGTGGGCGATGTTCGTCCACCCTTGATACTCCTGGGCGAGCGTGAAGTCACACGCGTACTCGTCGCCTTCGAAGCGGAACTCCAACTTCAGACCTCTGGGGTTGGCTTTCCCGCAGGCGAAACAGTAGTCATCGACCTCGAGTCTGGGGCCGGTCGGTAGGTCCATCAGACAGCCTCCATGCTAGGCCTTGCCACCAACTCCTGAGTGCGGGCGGCGCAAACGGCCAGCGGCTCGCGCAGTTGCATGCAGTTTGGGAGCGAGTTGAGGAACCGCTCGCCGTATCGACGCAGGACGACTCGGCGATCGAGAATGTACACGGCGCCGCAGTCGGTTGCGGTGCGGATGAGACGCCCGACCCCCTGCCGGAAGCCGATGATCGCGTTGGGGATGTAGAAGTCCTCGTAGCCGCTCAAGCCCATGTCCTGTACGCGTTCTTGTCGTGCCTGGACGACCGGATCGGACGGCACGGCGAAGGGGAGCTTAGCGATGACCAGGCACCGGAGCGCGTGGCCTGGGACGTCAATTCCCTCCCAGAAGCTCTTCAGCCCGAAAAGCACGGACGTTGGGTCTTCCCGAAATGTGTCGAGAATTGACGTGCGAGGCCCCGTGATATCCTGACACAAGGGGCGTAGCCCCTGGGACGTCAAGCGCGGTTCGAGGGCACTGAAGGCCTTTGTCATCGAGTCTCGAGAGGTAAAGAGACAGAGCGTACCGCCTCCAGCGGCGACCGCTGCCTGGTAGAGCGCGTTCTGCGTCGCCGCATCGAAGTCGCCCTCGCCCGGAATCGGAATGTCCTCGGGGATGCACAGTAGGAGTTGGTTGGCGAAGTCAAACGGCGATGGCACTACCAACTCAAATGTGCGGTGGCGCTCCTCGGCGAGGCCGATGCGTTGCCGGAGGTAATCGAATGAGTCCTCCACTGTCAGGGTCGCCGAGGTCAGGATGACCGATGAGGCATCGCGATAGAGGGCCTTCGCGAGCGCGGGACCGACATCCACGGGCGCTGCCCGAAGCCCCCAGCCGGGATCGCCGCCGCGCATGGTCCACGTCGATACCCAGCAGACGTATTCATCGTCTCCAATGCCCTCCACGATGATGTTGAGCGTTCCTGCGAATTCCTCGAACTGGCTGCGCATGTGTTCGATGTCGAGGAGGATGGCAACCGCCGTATCGTCGGGCTCGTCAGTCGTCGTGGTAATGGCGTTGGAGAGGATGGCCAACGCGGCCCGGACTTCGTCCGCGGCGCCCCTCACGTTCGGCAACTCGGCGGAGACTGCTTGCCAGGGCTCGTCGGTGCGCACGTTCATTGTGAGGCGGACAGAGTCGCGCTGAGCGTTGCCCCGCCGATCAGTCGGCGCGGTCTCGCAGAAATCTAGGATGGCGGCGGCAAAGTCCTCAAAGGCGTAGTCGAGCGCCGCGGTCGGTCCGGCAAGAGCGGCCTGGACGGCGACGCCGTTGGCGGGGTCGGCCGCAGGCTGAGATTCAAGCCATTCGAGTACGCGACCGTCGAGCGCCTCGGCGCCTTCGCCCGACAGCGCCCGGACCAACCGCCGCGTGGAGATGCTCGTCACCTCGCGCCCCAGTTGGTCGGTGGCGACGTCCTCAAGGTTGTGGGCCTCATCGATGATAACGTGCTCAAACTCAGGCAGGATCGGAGTGCCCGAACTGGCAAGCAACAGAGCGTGGTTCGCCACGATGACGTCGGCGTTTTGCGCGTGAGCGCGCGCGACCTCGACCGGACAAGTCTGGTAGTACGGGCAACTCCGCCCAGAGCAACTGTCGCTTCGGGCTTGCACCTGTCGGACGACGGGACGGATGCTCTCGACCATCTCCACCGCCATGCGTGACATGCTCGATATGTCGGCGATCTCAACTACGGACGACCAGGCGATCACGTGCGCCAGCGCCAGGCGATCGTCACTGAATACAGAGCCTGCGGCTCGATCCGCGGCCGCGGCCATCAAACGCGGGCACAGGTAGTTGCTCCGGCCCTTCACAACGGCGGCGCGGAATTCCATCCCGAGCGCCCGGCCCGCGAGAGGGATGTCGCGCTCGATGAGCTGGTCCTGCAGATTGCGCGTGTTCGTCGACACGACAACGGGCTTGCCTTGAGTGCGAGCGTGGACGATTGCGGGGATGAGGTAGGCAAGCGATTTCCCAGTGCCTGTTCCGGCCTCGACCAGGAGGACTTCGTCTCGCGTAAGCGCGCCGGCAACGGCCTCGGCCATCTCGATCTGCCCCGGACGGTGCTCGTACGAGTCGTGCTCCTTGGAGATCGGTCCGTCTGGCGAGAGCACGTCCCCCACAACCTCTGCCAGGTCCGATGGCGGCGGGAGCGGCTCCATGCGCCCGCGTCGGGGACGCCGGGGCAGCAGCGCGCGGAGCGCGTGCCCGGCCGACACGGGGTCGCCGGGCGGCCCAAGCAGAGCGACAGACCACGTCGGCCCGGCGACGCTTGAGATCAGACCCTTCGCCGCATCGGACAGGGCGTTGACGCGGTCGCGCAGCCGCAGCGCGACGGTCTCCCAGCGCTCCAGAAACGTGCTGGGATCGGTAACGGATGGCGGCTCTATGTGGTGCATCTCGCAGAACGTCTCAATCGAGAAACCCGGCAAGCCCGCGGCCACCAGCAGCGCCGCGCGTTGCGCGTCGCAGACGTTCTGCAAGCATCTCCGGGCGATGGGGAGAATGACGGGGTCGCTGAGGCGTGCGGTAAGCTCGTCCGCCCCATAGGTGACGATCGTCTCGGCGTGTTCGACGTACTTGAGGAGTTCCCCCATCGCACGGCGGCTCGATGGCGTGTCGGGCAGGCCGGCGTCCGCGACAAACACCTCGGTGTCCGGACACGCCGCCGTCAGGCGCCACGTTTCGCCGTCGCACTCAAGAGAGACGAATGCCCTCATGGGTTGCTCCGATAACGACAGCAGCCGCCCCCAAAGAGGCGGCTGCTGTGGAAACTAGCACGCGACGAAGTAGGTCTCGCCTTACTCTTCGTCGCCGGAACGAGGCAGGTCGAACGGACTGCCGTCGATCGCGGCGTCGACGATGTTGACTTGGGCAGCCAGCGTCGCGCGGCCCCAGTCATCCTTCTTCATCTCGTCGATGTCGACCTTACCCTCGAGGAGATCCTCGTCAATGGGACGGAGGTACTTCGCCTTGACCACGGTGAGGTGCTCGCGCCCACCACCGCGGGTGACGTAGCTCTCTTTGTTGAGCGTCCCGAAGATGACGAGCTTGGATCCCTGTTTGACGTTCTCAGCCGTCCAACGCCCCAGGTCTCCCCACACGTCGATGAGGAACAGGTCCGACACGGGCTCGCCGGTCGCCCGCAAGAACGGCCTGTTTACTTCGAAGCTGAATTCGGCTTTGATCTGCCCGGAAGCTTTACGCCTGATCGTGGCGTCCTTCGTGGCAAAACCTGTCAATGAAACGAAATTCAGATGGGGTAACACACCGCACCTCCAAGTCTCTCCACCCCGCCTCAGACCAGACAGACATAGAGAGAATAGACCTAGTCGCCCGCCGTCGGGATGGTCTATTGAACGCGATCCAGCAGCAGACTTCGTCGGCCGCCGCCGGGGAACCGGACCATTATAGCGATGCCCTATAAGGGTGTCAAGACAACACAGAAACCCGTACAGGCGCTATGTAAGGCTGTCAATCGCCACCCTCGGAATAGCCATTCCGATGCCGAATTGCCGCCTGGGAGACGGCGGGGCGTAGGCGCCCAGCCATCGCCAAACGCGCGCTGGATCTCGGGACCTAGAACTCCGCCGTGCAAATCTCGCCCATCTGCGCAACTGTGGTCTTGACTTGCTCGGAAAGCATCGCTTATACTCTGCCCCAACGGACCGTGCTGGAGTCCTGCGGCGCGGTCCGTATGTTCGCGTATACGATAGTGAGGAGATCGCTGGAAGCCGTTGGACGCACGCGGGCAGACAGCAAGACGGGGGCAACCCGCTCGATTCTTCGTGGCGACGCCGCCGCATTTGATGTTTGGGTCCGCACGCAGATGTCGTTGTTGATGGATGGGCGCCTACCGGGGGGGACTGTATTCGCAAGATGAATACACAGGTGTTCGGGGGCGGGCTTCATGCATCGATTCGACTCGACCGACCGCAACTGGCAGACCTTCGCTCTTCGCGACGAGGAACTGGTGAGACGGGCCAAGGGTGGACGGGCATCAGCGATTGACGAGCTGTTTCGCAGATACCGAAGCCTGGTTGAGAGTAAGGCCCGACTGTACTACCTCGCCGGGGCGGACCAGGAAGATGTGATCCAGGAAGGCATGATCGGCCTGTTCAAGGCCATTCGTGACTACTCCTATCAGCGAGCGCGAGCCTTCAGATCGTTCGCTGACCTGTGCGTCACTAGACAGATTATAACCGCCGTGAAAGCGGCGAGCCGTCAGAAGCATTCGGCGCTCAACAGCTACGTTTCGATGGATGCGCCGACGACGACCCGCGACCAGGATCAGTGTTTGGCCGATATCCTGGCGGAGCGGAGAGAGCCGAATCCGGAACAGGTCGTGCTTGGCCGCCAACTGTTCGAAGAAGTCAGTTGGAGAGTCACCAGCGAGTTGTCGGATCTGGAGGGTCAGGCTCTCAGGCTCTATCTGCAGGGACGCTCGTATAGCGAGATCGCGGGCAACCTTGAGTGCAACGTAAAGCAGATAGATAACGCTCTGCAGCGAGCCAAGCGCAAGATCACGAGAGACATCTGGCCTGATGTGCCGGTCGGGCGCGTTTCCCGCAGGTCCGTGGCGTCCGGAGCAATGGTCAAGCCGACGTAGCTCAGGGGTAGAGCAGCTCACTTGTAATGAGCAGGTCGTCAGTTCGAATCTGACCGTCGGCTCCAACAAAGCTGACTTAGCTGTCACGGTCGTTTCCGCGGAGACGTGCGCAAAAGGGGCAGCACTGGGCGCTCTCCCAAACCATGTTCTTGGCTTTACCGGTCGGGCCTATGGGGCTCGGCTGTGGGGAGATGAGGTGGAGGGATGCCGGAGCGGTTAATCGGGACGGACTGTAAATCCGTTGGCTAAGCCTACGGTGGTTCAAATCCACCTCCCTCCACCAGACTACAGGCCCACGTAGCTCAGTAGGTAGAGCGTGTCCTTGGTAAGGACAAGGTCACCGGTTCGAATCCGGTCGTGGGCTCCATACGAAATTGCTCGGGCTGTGGCTCATTAGGGCGTAGTCCAATTCCACCCGGCGGCTTGCGCCGGGCCCAAGTGCGAACCGGTATTCATCCCGGTTCGGCCAACGTGTTTCGGGAGGCATGTAACGATGGCGAAGGAGAAGTTTGTAAGGGACAAGCCGCACGTAAACGTTGGCACGATTGGCCACGTGGACCACGGTAAGACGACGTTGACGA